>Ga0181601_10002598_pt1 | contig 15453 bp, 16 predicted proteins | sample 041ome_8_FD_133020 | JGI IMG/M metagenome (GOLD analysis project Ga0181601, IMG submission 133020) | Coastal salt marsh microbial communities from the Groves Creek Marsh, Skidaway Island, Georgia - 041407BS metaG (megahit assembly) | ecosystem: Environmental > Aquatic > Marine > Intertidal zone...
CTTTGTACAAGTCGATTCAGGACAAGGATTACAGTAAAGACTATCCGATAATTCTCACATCGGGACGTCTTGTTGAATATGAAGGTGGCGGTGACGAAACCCGGTCTAACCCGTGGTTGGCGGAACTTCAGCAAGATATGTTTGTTGAAGTGAACCCGTTCGACGCCAATGGTAACGGCATCCGTGATGGTGACATGGTCTGGGTGAACACACCGGAAGGTGCGCGCATTAAGGTCATGGCAATGGTTACCGAACGTGTCGCTAGAGGGGTTGCGTTCCTCCCATTCCACTTTGGTGGTCATATGGAAGGCAAAGACCTTCGTGCCAAGTATCCAGAGGGATCTGATCCTTATGTGCTTGGTGAAGCGGCAAACACAGCCATGACATATGGCTATGACTCAGTGACATTGATGCAGGAAACAAAATGTTCTCTGTGTTCAATTGAGCGCGTATAAGGGAGGTACACATGGCTAGAATGAAGTTTCTATGTGATGCAGAACGCTGTATCGAATGTAATGCCTGTGTGACTGCATGTAAGAACGAGCATGAGGTTCCGTGGGGTGTGAACCGTCGCCGGGTGGTTACCATCCAAGACGGCAAGCCTGGGGAACGGTCAATCTCTGTTGCATGTATGCACTGTTCAGATGCACCGTGTATGGCGGTCTGTCCCGTTGATTGTTTCTACCAAACCGACGAGGGTGTGGTGTTGCATTCAAAGGATCTGTGCATCGGCTGTGGTTATTGCTTCTATGCGTGCCCGTTTGGTGCGCCGCAATACCCACAGGCAGGCAATTATGGATCACGTGGTAAAATGGACAAATGTACATTTTGCGCTGGCGGTCCAGAGGACGATATGTCTGAAAGTGAGTTCCAGAAATACGGCCGTAACCGTCTTGCTGAAGGCAAACTGCCAATCTGTGCAGAAATGTGTTCAACCAAGGCACTGCTGGCGGGTGATGGTGACCAAGTGTCAAACATCTTCCGTGAGCGGGTTGTGGCCCGTGGCTTTGGTTCAGGCGCTTGGGGATGGGGTACAGCCTATTCCATCAAGAGCTAGCTAGGTCAGTCTAAATTGGCGAACCCCTAACGTTTTGGGGGTTCGTCCCTTTGTATTTATGCCCGGTAGGCCGCTGGTAAAATCGCGGTATGTCTTGGCTTTTAAGAGGGTATGACTGGTGATTACAGGTAAAATTTTTGGGCTTATTACGTTGACAACCGTTGCGTTAGCACTGGTGTCATGTGCAGAAGGCGAACAAAACCGGGTTCTCAGCTATGAAAAGGGAACTTATCTTGGTAACGCTGATCAATCATTGACGCCTGAACAACTGCGTCAATTGGTGATCCGTTCACAAATGCAGCGCGTTTACTAAGGCTTGTGTGATTAACCGGGCTAGGGAGACCAGAGCAGATGTTAAGCAAATATTTTAGTGTATTGGCGATTTTGGCGGCATTGTTGTGTGGCAGCTTTGGTATGGTTGTCCCTGCCGCGGCGCAGCAACAAGGCGAGGTGCCGGGACAAACACTTGGGGTAAATTCTGACGCTGATTTGTGGCGTTTTGTGCGTACCGGTAACGCTGGGTCAACCCAGATGAAAAATGAACTTTCCGCAGTTATGATCCAATCTGAAGGTGATAACTGGCGTGCATTCCGCAATGGGCCATTATCTAATGTCGGTGCTTATGCGTTGCTTGGTATTGTTGGCTTGCTGGTTGTGTTTTATCTGGTGCGCGGCAAAATCCGTATTGATGCAGGGCCGTCAGGTGAGACGATTTTGCGGTTTGGGACGATTGATCGTTTTGCGCATTGGCTGATGGCAGGTTCGTTTGTGGTGCTGGGTATAACTGGTCTTAACCTCTTGTATGGACGCTATATTTTAATGCCGCTTATCGGCAAGGACGCGTTTGCCATCTTTACCGCCTTTGGTAAATATGCGCATAATTATTTGGCCTTTGCCTTTATGGCTGGGTTGGCATTGTCGTTTGTTTTGTGGGTCCGGCATAATATTCCAAGCAAGGTTGATCTTGCTTGGCTAATGGCTGGCGGCGGCATTTTCAAAAAAGGCATTCATCCACCTGCCAAGAAATTTAATGCGGGTCAGAAAATTATTTTTTGGGCGGTTATGATTGGCGGCCTGTCGGTAAGTATGTCAGGCATTGCGCTGTTATTCCCGTTCCAGACCAGCATGTTTAATGATACGTTTGTGATGCTTAATGTAATTGGCTTTAACTTGCCCACAGACCTGACGGCGATGCAAGAACAGCAGATGAACCAGCTGTGGCATGGCATTGTGTCATTAGCATTGGTGACAATGATTATTGCCCATATCTATATCGGTTCAGTCGGTATGGAAGGTGCAATTGACGCGATGAACACAGGTCACGTTGACCGTAACTGGGCAAAAGAACATCATAATTTGTGGGTTCAAGAAGAAGACCAAAAGGCCAGCCCCAGACCAGCGGAATAGGCACTTTTAGGGCGGCTTAACCTGATGGGTGCATTAGATCTGAAAATCAGTGACGTCGGGCCGCTATGGGCTCGGCGTTTTTTCATTTTGTTATGCGGCCTATGCGGCATGCTGTTGTCTCCGGCTTTTGGGTTTGACCGCCACACCGCACATGGCGGCCCGGTTCGTGGTTTGGCGTTGTCGCCGGATGGTGCGCTTTTGGTCACGGCAAGTTTTGACTATTCGGCGGTGGTATGGAACGCACCGGATTTGGTCGAAACGGCCACGCTTTATGGACATGAAGCCGCGGTGAATACAGCGGCGTTTTCGGCTGATGGCAAAATGCTGGCAACGGCCGGGGATGATGGCACGGTGTTATTGTGGCAAGTGGAAGAGCTTGCCGCGGCTGACCCACAGCCGGTTAAGCTGGAAGGTCACAAAGGCAAAGTGGTGCATGTTGCCTTTGCCGCTGATAGCAAGACGTTGGCATCGGCGAGTTGGGATGGGTCAATTGGCATATGGCCTCTAGGTGATGGGGCGGTTGGTGCCAATCGGCCTGTACGGTTTATTACCGGGCATGATGGTCCGGTAAATGCGGTGCAATTTTCTGACGATGGCCAGTTTCTCTACAGCGCCGGTTATGACGGGCAGATTCGCTATTGGCGGCTGGCCAATGACGAATATTTGCGAAGCCCGGTGCGTAACGGCTGGGGTGTTTCGGTATTTATGGTCGATGAACAAGCCGATTTGATTGCATTTGGCGGGTCTGACGGGCAAATGGTGGTGCAGCGGCTTTCGGATGAAACACCATTGCTCCGCCTTGGTGATGAACGGGTGCCAGTTTTATCACTTTTTTATCGTTCTAGCGATAACGTGATCAGTTTTGGCAATGCGAAGGGACGGGTAGTCCTTGTTGATACAAATGACTGGTCGGTTGTACGTGATTTTAACGCTGCAAATGGCCCTATTTGGAGTTTGGTAATCTTGCCGGGGGCGGAGTCACTAGTTGTTGCGGGGCTTGATGATTTTATCACGCGCTGGCCTATTTATGATTTTCCGCCAGAATTTTTGGAAAAGCCGGGGCCGGCGCGCCGGTTTCATCCAACCAAAGAGGTTGCGAATGGTGAAAGGCAATTTGCCCGTAAATGCAGCGTTTGTCATACCCTGCAGGTAGATGGTAAACGCCGCGCCGGGCCAACATTATTTGGCGTTTTTGGGCGTCAAGCCGGCACCCTAGAGGGCTATCCTTATTCTGAGGCGCTATTGCAGTCTGACATTGTGTGGGATGCTGCCAGCATTGACCGTTTGTTTAAAGATGGTCCTGACGTGGTAACGCCCGGGACTAAAATGCCTATTCAGCGCATGAAAAGCGCGCAAGATCGACAAGACCTTGTGCGGTTCTTGCAATCTGCCACCAAAACAAGATAATAGTCATCCAAATGCCGTTAGCCTATAGGGGGCGGCCGTTGAAAGGAGAGATCGACATGAAGATGGTTCTGGTAAGTGGGGTCGTTGCGGTTGCTATCGCTGTGGTGGCATACGTCGTTCTGGTGAATTCGGGAATGGATTCTGCATCGGTGTTTTCTGGTCCTGATGTCAGGCTGTAAAAACGTTCTGATGCGTTAACAAATGCAAGCGGTTTATTGTGTGGCGCATTGGCGATCAATCACATACGTTGGCAAAAATAAATCATATCCGACCGGCTTTTGTGCAGAGGGGGTAAGCGCTGCTTTTATGGCGTTCGCCCAGGTGGCGCCGTGGCTGGTGTTTTTGCCGGTAATATGCGGCGTTGCGGCGGCAAGACACAGCGCGTAGGCCGCCAGCCTTGGCACAGCAAAGCTGCTTCCTGATACCTGCCGCTGATATGAGTCACTGCCGGCCGCTAACAGCTTTTCAGCGGGCGTGCCAATCGCAACAGCGGCGCCATAATTTGCATCCTCTGGCAGGGTGCCATCGGCAAATGTGCTGGTTACCGTGATGGCATTGGTAAGGCTGTTCACAGCCGGATAAATGGGGTTTTGCGACAGATCAAAGCCGTTATTGCCCGCCGAGATAATAAATAGCAATTCTGGGTGCTTTTTGGCAGCAGCAAAAAAGCTGGTCCAGTCAGTTTCTGACCGGCTGCCAAGCGGCACCATAATCAATGTTGCGCCATGTTCTGCTAGCCACTCAACCGCGGCACCCATCAAGCGCATATCAGGGCGTGGATAGCGCACCGGAAGCACCCGAAAGTGGGCCCCGGATTGGTGCAGAATATCTAAAACATAGCTGCCATGCGATTGTGGAAAAAAGGCGCTGCGGGCGCTGTCATTATCGTATGGGCGCTGGTCATCATCCCAAAAATCACGTCCCAAAAAGGTTGATTTATCTCGGTAAATCAGATGTTCGGCAAAATCTGGGCGGTGGTAGTCAATGCCGGAATCTACATGACCGACAATAACGCTGTCGGTGGCGGCGGCATGTGGTTCGGGTCGCACTAGCGGGGCTGGGTTTAGAGGGCGTGTAAGGGGCGGCTGCCCAATGCGGTTGATTAGCAGTTCGCTGGCGCGCAGCTGCCTGTCATAGGTGATATGCCGCGTTTCAATGACCGCGCATGCACCAGATAGGGCGGTAAAAAATAGCGGGCGCTGGCTGTCCATTATGATGCCGTGCAGCAACTTAAACGCGCCGCCGCCAACGACAAGGTTGATGTCAATGCTAAGATTAGTTGTTGGATCGTTTTTGAGGTCGTTTTCGATGTCAAATTGAAGCCCAATGCGCACCATCGATTGTCGCTGTATGATATCGTTATGGCGCAATTGCCAGCCCATAGTGGAATGTATTTTTTGGGCAAAATCTTCAATGTTAGATGTGCTAAGCGCGCTATCGGCTAAATTAAGATCAGTTTGCACGGCTTGGCAAAACCTGCCAAAATTGGCACTATAATCAGGCAGTGCTGGCGCAGCGATAGATGCGGGTGCCAATAATACCCAGCACCAACCAATGCATAGCCAACGAAATGCACACGAAAGCAAACGACTAGATATGGCGCCGCGGTGATGCCGCGATGCGAGGTATTTCAAAAATGTTGTTACAAAGGCAAATATGATGGGTCACCATTGGGTCAAATCGTCGGTTTGGCGCGGTGCGTTGGTTCTTTGCGCCAGTTTAGCATTTTGCAGTCTAGGCCTGTATGGCTGGTCTGCCAAGGCTGACCACGGCCCAGCCACATGGAGCGCGGCGCATCAGTCAGTGGTTGTGATAAACCCCACATGGCTGGGTTACACCACGCCCAGCCATGGCGCGCCGGCCGGAACGGCGCCTGCGGGAACTGGTGTGTATTATGCTGACATGCAGCCGCAAAGCAATTTTATCCTTACTGCAGCGCATGTTGTTAGCCAGGCCACAGCGTTAGAAATTGTTAATTCTGCTGGCGTGCGAGCCATGGCAGAGATTTATGCCATAGACGTGCGGCGTGATATTGCGGTGCTAAAAACCGCGCTTTCCGGTCCAGCCATTCGTCATGGTGTTGATGACCTGCCGATAGGTAGCCATGTGTGCGCTATTGGCAACAGTTTTGGTTTGGGAACAAGTTTTAGTTGCGGGGTTGTCTCGGCGACACATCGCCGCAATATCGGCTTTAATGAGATCGAAGATTTTATTCAGACTGACGCTGCGGTAAATCCCGGGGTGTCTGGCGGTGCGCTTGTTGATGGTCAAGGGCGTTTGATAGGCTTGGTTGATGGTATTTTTACCAAAGATGCCGATATCGACGCTGGCGTCAATTTTGCCATCAGCCTGTCATTGATTAAGGTCAGTCTGGCCGAAATGCGCGCCAAAGGGCTAGGTTTTGATCAGGCAAATTAACGGCTGATCTTGACTAGCCTTAGGATAAGACCATCTATAGTATGTATAGCCTAAACACGTGTTATGTTTTTATGACTTTGACTGATTGGAAGCGGTATTTTAATGGCCACGCAAACCTCGCCAACACAGCTCATCGACCCTTTTGGCCGCACTGTTGATTATATCCGCGTTTCGGTTACCGATCGCTGTGATTTCCGCTGTGTTTATTGCATGGCTGAAGAAATGACGTTCCTGCCAAAATCTGAATTGCTATCGCTTGAAGAGCTTGAACAGGTATGTCGCAGTTTTATGGCGATGGGTACCCGTAAAATACGCCTTACTGGCGGCGAGCCGTTAGTACGCCGTAATATAATGCAGTTGATCCGTAACCTCGGCGCAGAGGTCAAAGCTGGCAATCTTGATGAGCTGACAATCACCACAAATGGCAGCCAGTTACATAAAATGGCAGATGAACTGGTTGATGCTGGCGTAAAGCGATTGAATATTTCAATTGATACGCTTGACCCTGACCGGTTTCGAGAGATTACCCGCTGGGGTGACCTTGATAATGTTATGGCTGGCTTAGAGGCCGCCAAAAAAGCCGGGTTGGCGATAAAGCTGAATGCTGTAGCGCTCAAAGGTGTGAATGAACATGACCTTGGTGACATGGTGGCGTGGGCCGGTGATAATGGCTTTGACATGACGATAATCGAAGTCATGCCGATGGGTGATATTGGTAATGAAAACCGGGTTGACCAATATTTGCCATTGTCACAGGTGCGCGCGCAATTAGCCCGCCGGTTTACGCTTGTTGACAGCGATTACCAAACGCCCGGGCCAGCCCGTTATGTGTCGGTTAGCGAAACCGGCCAACGATTGGGCTTTATAACGCCGCTTACCCATAATTTTTGTGAATCTTGTAACCGAGTGCGGGTCACCTGTACCGGGCAACTCTATATGTGCCTTGGACAGGACGACAATGCTGATTTGGCAAAGGCGCTGCGCACTGGTGGTGCGGCCGGTCTGCAAGACGCCATTATTGAGGCTATTGGGCGCAAGCCGAAAGGCCATGATTTTGTCATTAGCCGGCGCGCGCCAACCGCATCGGTTGGCCGTCATATGAATGTGACCGGCGGGTAATATGACTGTATCGCATAGATTTCAAACAGACCGGCATGGGGCGGTTTTTGGTCTTGCTGGCTGGTCTGGCTCTGGCAAAACAACGCTTGTTGAAAAAATCATTACGCATCTTGTTGGGCTTGGCTATGATGTTGCCAGCATAAAGCATGCACATCATCATTTTGATGCTGATACCCCCGGTAAAGACAGTTTTAGGCACCGTCAAGCCGGCGCGCGTCAAGTGCTGGTATCATCGGCCCAACGCTCGGCGCTGTTTACGGAACATACCCAGCATGATGAACCTAATCTGCCGGATTTGTTGCGCCAATTGGCGCCGGCAGACCTTGTGCTTGTTGAAGGGTTCAAGAAATACCCAATTGAAAAAATTGAAATTTATCGCCCATCAGTTGGCAAGCCCCGTCTCTATGTCGAAGATGATTTGGTTTTGGCCGTCGCTAGTGATACCAAGCTTGATGATTGTCCTTTACCGGTTTTCGACCTTGAAGATATTGCCGCCATTGCAAATTTCATTATTGTTCAGACCAAAGTGAAGCAGGCTTGTTAGCCGGATGTCTGTAGCGTCGCCATTGCCAGCAGGTGCGATCCCAATTGACGAGGCGCGTGCCCGGCTCTGCGCGCGCATCACGCCGCTTTGCCGCACGACTATAGTGCCGCTTGCTATGGCGCACGGACGATTATCTGCGGTTGATATTGTCAGTGATATTGAATTGCCAAGAACATCTAATGCGGCGGTTGATGGCTATGGCGTGCATGCCAAAACAGTTCAGGATGACCCGCAAAGGGCCTTTAAGATTATTGGGGTGGCGCGTGCTGGCCACCCGTTTTCGGGGCGTGTAGAGGCTGGCGAGGCGATTGAAATCTATACTGGTGCGGTTATGCCAGACGGACCTGATTGCGTCGCCATGCATGAAGATTGCCACCGTAACGGTGACTATGTTGTCATCAACAAACAGCTAAAACCGGGCAATAATATGCGCCCACCCGGTGAAAACCTTGCACAAGGTGAAACCGTCATTAAAAAGGGCCAAAAGGTGACCGCGCCGTTGATCGGGCAACTTGCCGCGGCTGGATGTGATGCCTTGTCGGTGCAACAACCGGTGCGTGTGTCGTTGTTATCGACCGGTGATGAACTTATTGAGGCAGGCACCACGTTGGGTGCGGGCCAAATTTATGATTCGAACCGGCCCATGCTGCGGGCGATGCTTGATGATGCCATGTTGGCGGTGACCGATGGTGGAATTGTGCCCGATAGTCTGGCCGCGCTTACCACAGCTTATCGTGGCGCTCTTGCTGATCATGATATTGTGATTTCGTCTGGGGGCGCTTCTGATGGTATTGAAGATCACACGCAGGCGGCGATGCGCAGCATTGGCGCTGAGTGCGCGTTTTGGCGGCTGGCGATGAAGCCGGGGCGGCCGATGGCGGTTGGTCAAATAGGTCAAAAATTGATATTTTGTCTTCCCGGCAATCCCGTTGCCGCTTATGTTTGCACAAAATTACTGATTTTGCCGTTATTGACACATCTTGCTGGCGGGGTGATGACGCCGATATTGACAGTGTCTGTTCCTGCTGGCTTTACGCATAGCAAAGCCCCGGGGCGTGCCGAATATTTACGGGCAGTGATCGCCCATGATGACAATGGCCAGCATATAAAGTTGCATGGCCGCAAAGGTGCCGGGGTCATTTCATCGCTAACCGGGGCTGATGGGCTGGTTGAAATTCCGCTTGATAATACTGGGGTAGAGCCCGGTATGTTGCTGAATTTTATACCCTTTGCTGATCGTAGTCTTTAGGAGGATGAGATGAGTGTTTTGATTACCACAGATGATTTTGATATTGCGGCGCAGCATGAAAAGCTGAAATCTTCTGCGGTTGGTGCGATTGTCACATTTACCGGTACGGTTCGTGATCTTGGTGATGATGAAAAAATTTCAGCGATGACGCTGGAACATTACCCCGGCATGACCGAAACTGAAATCGAGGCCATTGTTGAAACAGCCAAAAGCCGTTGGCCGTTGTCTGGGGTAACGGTAATTCATCGTGTTGGGCGGTTGCTACCGTGCGATAATATTGTCTTTGTTGGGTGTGCCTCCCGGCATCGTCAGGCGGCCTTTGAGGCGGCTCATTTCATTATGGATTTTTTGAAAACCAATGCGCCATTTTGGAAAAAAGAAGATCGTGCGTCGGGCGCAAAATGGGTTGACGCGCGCGAAACCGACTATGCGGCGGTTAACCGTTGGGATAAGCCGCAGTAAAACCGTCGACGGTGTCAATAATGGCTAAGATAGGTTTGTGCTGCTGTGGTTTGGGGTGATGTGAAAAATTTCTGGGCAGGCGCTGTTTCACTTATTTTGCCATTTTCCATAAATAATACATGATCTGCCAACCGTTCGGCCTGAGCGCGGTTATGGCTTGTCATAACAATCGTTGTGCCGGTGCCATGTGCGGCTTTGATTTGGGCCTCAATAAAGCTGGTCGATTCAAAATCTAGATGTGCCGTGGGCTCATCTAAAAACAGCAAGTCTGGATCGCTCGCCAAGGCACCAATTAGCGCCAGTTTTTGAGACTCTCCACCTGATAATTGGCGGGCAGGGACGGTCAGCCTTGTGTCTAGCTGGGCTTTTTTGAACCATGCCAAAACTTCGTCCTCATCAAGCCCCGGGCATAAAAATTCAAAATAGTCACGCGCAGAGCGCCGCAACATAACCGGTTTTTGAAAAACCATTTTTTGTTTGCTTCGCAACGGGCCGATGATGCGGCCGCTTTGCGGTAGGCGCAACCCATGAAGCGCTGATAGTAACAATGTTTTGCCAGCGCCATTATGCCCCAAAACCATGGTAATGGCGCCGGTTGCGATACGCAGCGATATATTATCAAGAAGCGGTCGACCCTCGTGTGAGACGACGACATTGTCGGCGCTGACAATAGTCTTGGTCATGGCATCGTGATCAGACATCGAGACCTGCCTTTTTGAAATGCGCGCTTATAAGCTGGCTTGCCATATTGATCAGCAAGGCAATGCTTAACAACACAATGCCTAGCGCCATCGCCACCCCAAGTTCCCCCTTGGACGTTTCTAGCGCAATTGTAGTTGTCATGACGCGGCTGACATGCCGGATGTTGCCACCCACAATGATCACCGCGCCCACCTCAGAAATGGCCCGCCCAAAACAGGCAAGTGCAATGGTTATGAGCGCAACGCGCGCGTCATACACCAATGTTTTGATACGCTGCCAGCGGCCAATGCCAAGTGATATAAACAGAGGGTTATATTCGGTATTAAGGGTTTCAAAAACTTGGCGTGATAGCGCAATCGAAATCGGCAATACCAGCACAGTTTGGGCAAGTGCCATCGCATAGGGCGTGTATAAAATACCAGTCCAGCCTAGTGGCCCGGATTGTGACACCAGAATATAGATAATCAAGCCAACCACCACTGGCGGCATGCTAAGCAGGGTGTTGGATAAAATAACGATGACCTGTCTGCCGGGAAATTTGACACTGGCCAAAAGCGCGCCAATAGGTAACCCGATCGCTAATGAGGTTGCTACCGCGCTCAGGCTTATAATTAATGAGAGCCGGATAATGCCCATCAATTCAGGGTCGGCTGTCCACAGCAATCCGATGGCAATTCTGAAAGGCGTCAAAAATTCCATTTATCTATCTGGCCACCATCTGCAGGCATAAAATATGTTTAATTTCATAAGATTAAATTTAGTGCGGAATATAATCTTTTTTCCATTTCAGAACCACATTGAAGGAAATAGATATGCGCGGCGTGTCAGCCATATTGGGATGCACAAGATGATGCAAAAATGCTGGCCATAAAAACAAGTCGCCGGCGCGGGGCAACAACCGGTGTTCTGGGTCAACCTGCCCATCATTGCGGATTGCGTTCATATTGGCCTGTGGGCGCGGGTCAAAAAAGCTGATCGCGCCAGGGTTAAGGTCAGACCGGAATACAGCAGCATTGCTCTGGTCGGGTACGCTAATGTAATAGGTGCCAGATAACCATGCATGCGGGTGGTTATGCAAATTGTGATAGTCGCCCTTCATATTGACATTCGCCCACCCTTGCAGCACCCATTCAAGATCATAGGTAATGCCGGATTCGTGTGCATAATCCAGAACGGCGCGGTCACAGCATTGGCGCAGCCAGATTAGCGCGGGATGGTCAGTTATGAAGATGTTGTCAGCGGTGTAATCGACCGTCATGTCATCGTTTTGAACATTTTGTGCTAAAACAAAATCGGCTAGCACCGGGTTCGCGGTTTCATTGCCGGGCAAACGTAGCGACAAAAACTGGGTCGGCCATAAATGGCTGAATTGCGGCGAACCATCACTTGAACCAGACGCGGACATTATCTTTCCAATCTCAATAAATTTTATGCCTGTGGATGGTTTGCCATGGATAAGCCCGCGTTAAATCATCCCAAGCTGGAGTAATTGTCTATAGGCTAGCATAGCGCCAGTCCAAAAGCAGGTGCAAGCAATCACCACAGACAGGGCGTAATTAAAGCGTGTTGCCCATAGCCCAGTGCGCGATAGCGGCATGGACACAATAAATGTCAGGGTGGTCATGCCAACAACCGTGCCACAACAAAACACTGCAACATAAACAAATGACAGTAAAATCGAGTGTGTTGCGGCAACCACAAGAACCATTAATCCCCCGGTGCCGGCGGCGCCGTGCACAATGCCAATCAGCATCGCCATGAGGAGGGGGTGCCCTTTTGGATGTTTGTGGTGGTGGGGGGCGGATTGATGCTGTCTGGCAGGTGGTTTTTGCGTGCCAGTTTCGCCGATGTGGCTATGTGCATGTATGTGGCGGTGCCCGTTATGCTCATGGACATGAAAATGAATTTTTTGGCGGCGCAACCGTAGCAGTAATTGTAGGCCAAGCCAAATCACAAGAGCGGCTGCAGCAAGCTCTAATAGCGCCTCGGTGTGGGCTGGCAGACTGTTGCCTGATAACAGCAAAATGCCGCACAGCAATAGTAACGCCATGCCATGTCCAGCGCTCCAATATAATGTGCGTTGTAATATGCTGCGGCGCCCATGTTCGAGGCACCACATGCTGGATACAGCGGCAAGGTGATCAGCTTCCATGGCGTGGCTCATGCCAAGAAATAATCCAAGCGTCAAAAGACCCAAAATTTCCATAGAGAGTGACGCCTTAACAAGTTAACTGACACTGTAATTTGCCGAAGATTTATATAGCTGTATCAGCAGATCATGCTAGTCTTATTTGTCGCATAGCTACATGAACTATCTGCATGACGTGTTGGCGCAGCCGTTCCGGCACATTTTTTTTGTTTTTTTGACGTATGGTTCTTGAGAGTTACATGAATAGCCAAAAATCTTCTTTTCCTCGTGGCCGCCGCGAAGATATTCGGTTTGTGTCAGGTTACGGCAAGTTTACGGCCGATGTGGTGCCGGCCAATGCCTTGCATGCTGTGTTGTTCCGCAGCCCGATTGCCCGCGGACGCATAGCCAAGCTATCAACTGAAACTGCCGCCGCCGCGCCGGGGGTGATTGCCGTGTTAACAGCGGCTGATGCCGCGCAAGATGGTGTCGGCCAGATGATATGGACCGGGGCGCCAGTGCGTGATGATGGTGGCAATCAGGTTGAAAGCCCACGCCCCCTATTAAATGATAGTGAAATTAGGCATTTGGGTGAGCCAATATGTATGATTGTCGCGCAAAATCGCCAAGCCGCGCTAGATGCTGTTGAATTGATCGAGTGTGATTTTGATACAGATGAGGATGTTGCCCTGACCGCCGCGCATATTGAGGGGCCAACGGTGTGGCCGGGTGCGGCTGATAATATTGCGGCCCTCCACCGGGTTGGTGATAAAGCCGCGGTTGAGGCGGCACTCGCCGGATCACAGCATGTCACGCGTTTTGAATTTGATGTGTCAAAGGTAACAGCATGTCCGATGGAGATGCGTAGTTCTTTTGGGGCGATTGATGATGATGGCAAACTATGCCTGACAACAAGCGCACAAAGCCCATTTGCATTGCATGGTGAGGTGGTGCAGCTATTTAACCTGCCCGCGGAACAGGTGCGGGTTATTGCCCCTGATGTGGGCGGCTCATTTGGCATGAAAGGGGCGCTTTACAGAGAAGATGCACTTGTTTTGTGGGCGGCAAAACGCTTGCAACATCCAGTATTTTGGGCGGCAGATCGTAGCGAATCATTCCTAAGTGATGAACACGCGCGCGCCGTCTGTGGCACCGCATCTTTGGGGCTTGATGATGCCGGCAATTTTACCGGCTTGTGGGTAGAGGTCAAAACCGACACCGGTGCGTATCTGTCGCGGCGCACCAAAGGTATGTTGAATAATATTGGCGGCATTGCCGGGCAGTATAAAACGCCGATGATCGCCAGCGAATTAACATTTTTTTACACCAATACCATGCAGACCTCGCCCTACCGGGGTTTTGGTCGGCCAGAAGCCACCTATATCATCGAACGGCTGATCGACAAGGCGGCGCGTGAAACCGGCCGTGATGCGTTGGCATTACGCCAGCAAAATCTGGTAACCCCAGACCAGATGCCGTACCAAACCGGCCTCTCATTCCTCTATGATTGTGGGGATTTCCCAAAAATTGTCGCGGCGGCAGCTAAAACTGCAGATTATGACGGGTTTTTGCAACGGCGGGCGCAGTCTGAATCAAAAGGTTTGTTGCGCGGTATTGGCATTTCAAACCCCATTGAGGTGGCCGGCGGGCCGTTCAAACAGATCCGTAAAGATGTGGCGCGGATCACCGCGTCATCAGATGGCACCATAACCATCGCGCCGGGGCTAATGTCGGTGGGGCAGGGGCATGAAACCGCTATTGCGCGCTTGGCATCACAGCATTTAGGCGTGCCGGTAGACATGATTATTTACGCGCAAGGCGACACAAATTTGCTGCCGTCCGGGCGGGGCAATGGCGGGTCTGCTGCGACTGTGGTTGGCACTGCCGCTGTTAAAATTGCGCTAGATGCCTTTATTAGCGAGGGCCAGAGCATTGCGGCAGCGGCGTTAGGATGCGGGGCGGCAGATATAGCCTATGACAATGGGCACTTCAGCGCCGCAGATGGCACACAGTTGAACTGGAAAGACATTGCCAGCCATAGCAATACTGCAGGTGGTGTCAGTGTATTAGGGGAATTCCTGCCGCCGGATGTCACCTACCCGAATGGCTGCCATATTTGCGAGCTAGAAATAGATCCAAAAACTGGCAAAATTCAGTTTTGTGACTATGTCGTTGTCGAGGATGTTGGCACTGTTCTGAATGCTGATTTGGTCGAGGGGCAAATGCATGGCGGTATTGCGCAGGGCATCGGTCAGGCGCTTGGTGAAATTCTACTATTTGATGCACAGGGCCAGCTCATCACCGGATCGTTTATGGATTATCAGATGCCTGTTGCTGGCGATTTGCCACATTTCCGCATCTCCACATTAGCTGTACCAACCAATGTTAACCCGCTTGGCGCCAAAGGTGTCGGCGAGGCTGGCACTGTCGGATCCTTAGCCGCAACAATGAATGCGGTGGCCGATGCGCTGGCGTCGGCTGGTGTTGATGATTTTGAAATGCCGGCAACGCCCTGCCGTGTATGGACCGCATTACAAACCGCAAGCCGCCCGGCATCATAAAAGCAGAACCGCTGGCTAATTGGAATCACGAACCGCGCGGGCGCGATCAAGCATGGCGTCAATGTCGCGCGATAGGCTGGCTTTTTCGGCGGGATGCAGGAATTTTCCGATTTCTGCATGCGTGCCATGGCTGGATAAAATAATTTTTTGGGGCTGGCGTGATTTTAGCGGAGGTAATGTGTTTGGTGACAAATGCACCCGCAGCCACCCAAGGGGAAATGATGTTTTTGCCCGTTGGCCGGCCGGGTCTTCGCTTTCAATGGTAACGTTTTCAGTGGTCGTCTGGATGGTTTCTAGGTGGCGCGCAGACCGGTAGTTTAGCTTAAATGCCCCCCACACAACCAACAATTCAAGCCCCAAAAAACCGATAACCGGCCATGCCCCAGCCAGAAAAAAGCC
>Ga0181601_10002604_pt1 | contig 15430 bp, 21 predicted proteins | sample 041ome_8_FD_133020 | JGI IMG/M metagenome (GOLD analysis project Ga0181601, IMG submission 133020) | Coastal salt marsh microbial communities from the Groves Creek Marsh, Skidaway Island, Georgia - 041407BS metaG (megahit assembly) | ecosystem: Environmental > Aquatic > Marine > Intertidal zone...
AGTACATCAAAAATAAATTTTGCAATGAAAAATTTTTTTTCATCAAAAATTAAAAATGTTTACAATAATAGTATAGATCCAATTTGGCCAGGTCCTTATCAAGGAACTTGTTATCCATCTGGAAGTCAAAGAGGCGGGTTGAATGAACAAGGTGTACATCATATGGCTGTTGGTTGGTATCCTAATGAAAATAGATTGACGCTTTATCTAGACACATGTACTGAAGATAATGGTAAAGCAATAAGTAAAATTTATAATATTAGAGAATAAGAACCTCATCATAATCTTAATAAAATTATTAAGATTATGATGTTATTTATAATTAATTAACTTTTTAAAATACTGAGGAATAACCAAGAGTTAAGCTGCTGATATCTCCATCATCAATAGCATAATAATCAAAACTAAAAGTAAAACCAGAGCTTGAACCTGGTGTTTTATAACCTAATGAAAAATAGGGGTCTTCTCCAGAGCCTAGAGCTTCAGATGATGAACCTAAAGATGTGCTAACCTTGCCACTCAAATCCCAAGAATGAATACCACCTTTAACAAAAACACCTGAGTCGGCTAAATCAAATTTACCAGCAAGGGTTAATCCATTTCCGGTAATTTCAGTTTTAATATTTTCTACTGGTCCTGTAGTATTTGTATTAATCTCAAGTGTACCATAATTAACGTACCCAGCTTCAATCGCAAAAGCATCTGTTATTCCAAAACCTAAACCTAAATCAAAACCAATGCCTGTGTTGTCAGTCTTTGAGGTTGAGCTAGAAAATCCCAAACTTACTAAAGAAGTATTTATATTTTGTAAATCAGAAGTTGTTATACCATAATTAAATAATTTTCCGCCTCCAAATACATAATTTTCAGCTTTTGATGTATTAGAGATTAAAATAAATGCGATCATTATTGTGAGTATTTTTTTCATATATTTTTTCTTTTTAATGTTATTTTTAATTAAGTATAATCTCAAAAATGAGATTATACAATACTAAAGGTTTCACTTTAATCGAATTATTAGTAGTTGTTGCAATCATCGGTATTTTAGCAGCTGTTGGTGTAGTTGCTTACAATGGATATACCGCAAGTGCAAAAAAGAAAACTGTATTATCAAATTACAATTTAGTTAAAAAATACATTTCTAGTGAATTAATGAAATGTGAAATAGGAGGTGAAATAGAAGCAAAAATAAAACATTTATCTGATCCATCTAAATACACTGGATGGAGCGACTGGGGATGTACCAGAATACCAGGAAATCAATATAATGCAAAATTTGTTTATGTTGGTAGTTCGATCATATCATACATTCATAACCATGAAGAAGATTTTAATATAAAAAATCCTTTTGACACATCTGATAACATTCCAGTAAATCAAAATGGAAATTGTCCCTCGATCTCAAATGTGGGGAGAGTTCATGCTCATCTTAATGAGGGCAATAATCATATTTTTATATGCGCTAGATTTGGATCAGATAATAATGATATAATTCAAGAAATAATTGAAAATCCTTACTAAATCAAAAACAGAGTAAAAATATTATCTCTAAAAAAATAAAATATTATTGATCCTAAAATTATAAATGGACCAAAAGGAATTTCAGTTGTTAGCTGTTTGGTTTTTTTAATCAATGAAGGGGTCACAAATAATAATCCTAAAATTGCAGCTAGAAATAATATTATTGGAATTGCTTGCCAACCTAACAATAAACCAATTCCTATCATCAATTTTGCATCTCCCAAACCCATCCCTTCTCTATTTTTAAAATATCTGTATAAAAAAATAATTGAATAAATCAGAAAAAAACCAACTAAACCCCCTATAACTGAATTTACTAATGATATTTGAAATGGCTTAATCGATATTGATATAAAATTTTTAGTTAAACCTATTAAAGCTAATAAAAAATTTAAACTATCTGGAATAATAAAATGTTTTAAATCTATAAATAAAATATTTAATAAAATTAAATAAATAATAATTAGTAAAAAAATATCATAGAAATTTTGATAAAAGGTAAAGATTAAAACAAAAGTTATTCCAGACAAAAGTTCAATTACAAAATATTGAAAATTAATATCTCTTTTACATTTTCGACAATTGCCTTGCAGTAAAAGATATGAAATTAATGGAATATTATCTTGCCAAGAAATTTTACTTTTACATTTTGGGCAACATGATCTTCCTAAGAGAATTCCCTTTTTATTATTGGGTAACCGATAAATTAAAACATTTGAAAAACTACCAAAAATTGAGCCAATCAAAAATATTAGAAAATAAATAAATATAAACTCTTGAGACAAATTAAATTTTTATTGACGCTATGAAATGAACTAACTGTTCATAGACATAGTTAATAATGACTATTCCATCATTAATAGTTAATTCTAAGTTTGGTGTATAAATTAAAATTTCCATTAAGATTTAAAAATTGATTTAATGCAATTTATAAAATTTTTTAAACTTTCAGGTCTCCAAATACTATAAAATATATAAGGAACTAGTGCTGGCAAAATGCCAAACCAAAACCACTCTTCCCAATTAAAACCTCTATATCTACCTGGTGCTTTAATTCCATTGTACCAAGTAAGATAACCAATACCAATAATCCAAATTAGAGAAACGGTAATAAAAATTTTAGTTTTATTCATTATATTGATCTCATTTTTGAGAAATTATATATCAAAATCCTGATCCTGGCCATTGAACTTGATCAATTAAATATTCATTATTGCCATCTTTATTTCCAATGTTTGTTTTTATATTAATTAAATTATTAGAATTATCTCCCCAAATATGAGTTCTACCTTTTGTTCTTGGATCCCAACTTTGCATCAAGCAACATTGCTTTGGATTAGAGCCTCCGATACTATTACCTATAGGTCCATCTAAATTATAAGGATTTACAAAATTACTATTATTGAAATGAAAAACAAAATGATATGCTGAATTACTCGCTGATCCACCACCAGACTTACAAGGTCTTTTTATTGTATCCTGACTAATATTTCCAAGTGATAAACCATTACAAAAAAAACCACCGTAGGTACATGTCTTCAATGCTAGATAAGAATTACCTAAAGCACATTGTCCATAACTTGATTCTATAAAATTTTTAATTTTATAGTGTTGGTCTTTTGTTGAATTTATTTTTGCAGAAGTTGTGTACTTGTTATAACTTATAACTCCAATAGTTGATAAAACTCCGATAATAGCCACAACCACTAACAACTCGATTAAAGTAAAAGCTTTATTATTTTTCATTTAAAATGCAGTTGGTACTTGAAGGTCAGTTAAATCTTTTTTAGTTCCTCCATCGTCATAAGCTGCTCTGATTAAAAAACATGGAGAGATTACACATTGGTTCCAACCAACTAATACAATTTCCCCTGCATTTCTTGTTGGACCGCTATTCAATAATCCATCGGGATTAGAAGGGGTAGTATTATAAGGATTGGTAATCTTACTTTCAAAAACATCAATAAAATATAAAGCCCAAGTATTAGAGGATAAATTTCCAGCACCACCTGTTGAACAATTTTTAATGTGTCTACTTGAATTTGGAGAATCGGTTAAATCTATACCAGTTTGGCATTTTAAAATTTCTGCCATTGCATATTTTTGAATCATCTTTGAATTGGTTTCCATGGTCTTTTTCTTTGCACTAGCTGTATATCCACTATAAGCAACCACTCCAACAGCTGCTAAAATACCAATAATTGCAACAACTACTAATAGCTCAATTAATGTAAAACCTTTATTAATTATGTTTTTTTTCATAAATCTCAAAAATGATACTAATCAAAATATCTTTAAAATGTAAATGATTGATATATAAACATTACAAATGGCTATAAAAAAATTTAACAAATTTTTAAATGAAATTTATAAACTTGGCCCGCTCAATGAAGATCTGTTAAAATTTAGTTCGCAAGAGATTTTTTTATTAAATCAAATTCAAAACAAAAAGAATATTGATACTCAGGAACTGTTTGACGATAACAAAAAATTCTTTTCTAGAGCACAATTTTATCGATACCTTGCAAAACTAAAAAAAGAAAATTTAATAAGTATTAAAAATACTAAAATTGAAATCACTAGTTAAATTATTGGCCTCATCAATAATTATTATATTTAGCTATTATTTTGTAAATAAATTTCAAATTTATTTGTTAACAGGTATAAGTGCTCAATCATCAGAAAATTTACTTGCTAGCTTTATATATTTACCACATGGAATAAGAGTAATAGCAACATATATTTTTGGACTTAATGCTTTTTTAGGATTATTTATTGCTCATTTAATAACGGGTGCAGAAGTCTTATCTGAAATTAATTCTCTAATTTTAACAACCTCTTTTTTTTCGACAATTTCACCTTTTATTGCAATTTATATAATATTTAGAAAATTTGATTTAAATTTAAATGATATAAGATTAGTTAATATAATTATAACTGCATTCTTATCTGCTGTTTTAAATAGTTTTTTTTCTGTAACTATTAGATTTCTTTTTAACTTTTATAAAAATGAAGAAATTTTTTCAGTACAATTTGCTAAATTCTTTATTGGTGATGTTTTGGGTGTAGTTTTTTTATTTATAATATTTATTTTATTTTTAAATTTAAAAAAAATTATTTTTAAATCATAAAAACCAAACTATAAATGCAATAATTCCTAAAATAATTAAAAACCATTTTATCAAAAAAAACATATTTATCTCCTTAGTTGATTAAAAAACTTATTTACAATTTACTTTATCAACTAATTTAGAGTTAATATCTAATTTTGATCTTTTCTTATCAAAATTAATTTGCAGATTAAGTTTGTTAAAATTTCTATCAATTATTAATAAATAAAATTCGTCTTTATCCTTTGTTAAATATATTTCTTCATCACCAAGACCTTTTATTTTTTGATCCTGTAATATAACTTTTCTATAAAAAAACTTTTCATCATCTGTCAGACCAAATCTAAATAATCTTTTATAATCAGTTGTTTTAAATACGCAGGTCATTAATTTTTGAAATGAAAGATTTTTTTCGTAATTAATTTCTTTTTTTGAAAGTGTCTCTTGATCAAAATCAGGTTCATAAATTTCGTCCTCAATATCGCCGTAGGCGAATGAGGATGAAATTATAATGATTAAAAAAATATATTTTATCAATTTCTAAAAATCATCATCGCCAGCTGCTCCCTCACCTGAATCGGAAGAACTGTTAGTTTCTGAGTTAGTTGAACTAGCAGAAGAATTTTTTTTGCCTGCATTTTCAACTGATTTAACACCCCTTTCATTCTCTGGAGACCAACTTACAACTACTACACAATCTGAAGCACCAAAAGTCTTATCAGCTAATATTTTTTTTTGCGCAATTCTTGAAAATTTAGCATCATCTAAAGAGCCTGAGGCCTTTATAGTCTCTTCCCAATTTTGACCAAGGAATGCAAAATCTTGTTTCTGACCATCAACTATCTGTGTTCCTTGCGCATCTTTTTCGACAAAATTATCATTGAAATAAACACTTTCATTTACAAACAAAGTAAGTTGTCCATTAGCTTCATTTCTTGCTTTTTTACATGCATTTGAAAATAATCTATCATTACCCTCTTCTTGTGGAGCTTGATGACCAAATGCTACAATCGACATCTCACCTTTCTCATTATAATACATTCTAGCACCAAAGGTCCTTCTTAAAATATCTGGATTATTCAATGGCAGTTGTTCTTTCAGACTTTTATAGCTTCCTTCTTTAACAGGAAAAGTTTGAGGGTTATAATTTTTAATATGTGACGCTAATTCCGCAAGCTTATCACTCCATATACCTATTACAGTAATTTCATTTCTATCTCCTGGATTACCTTTTTCAAATGTCTTCCATGTTTGAAACCCAGATAAAAAAGCCTGTGCACTCTGCTGCATAGTAGACTCAAAAACATCTGAATTCAAAACCTTTTTTAGAATTTCTTTCTTTTTCTCAACTTCTGCATTCTCATCATATCCATTTTTTTTTAACTGGTCATTTAGTTTTAAATTTATTAATTTTTTTATTTTTTCAAACTCATTCATATCTGCTATCGCACCAGTAGTTTTTTTTACTGCTTCATCAACTATTGCAGTTGGATCTACATCTGGCATAGTATTTTCTGAATTAATATTTTGCATTGATACTGTAATTTGAGAACCTAAAGCTCTTACAAATTCAGACTTAGCATTCAACATGGCTTTTGAATATGCATTTTGTCTAGCGCTATGTATTTGTTGCGATGAGTTAGGCATAGAAGAATATCCTGTGCCGATTGCTACATATACCGTTGAGTCTCCATCATTTTCTGGATCATTAAAACCTTCTTCTAAACATCTCTTGCCACTTTGACATCTTTTTTCTAACCATTCTCTAGCTGCATCTCCAGGAGCAGGGGCAAATTGTGCTCCTTCATTTTCATTAACATCTATACCAGCTTCTTCTGCATTTAGGCTAGTTATTATTACAATTCCAAACAAAATAGTTAATAATACTTTTTTTATTTTAATCATAAGATCTCCTTTAAATTTCTAATAAACTTCATCAATTTTTTTCTTTTTTTCTTTTATTTTAGTGTCACTTGTTTTTTTATTTTCTTTTTTTTCTTTAATTGGTTTAACGTAATACTTAACTGGTTTAAAATTTTCACTTAGATCGTCATTGGATGAAATTCTTGCAATTGAAAATTTTGAATTTTTATCAAGAATTTCTACTTCTCCAACTTTAAATTCTATCTTACCAAGTTTTTCACCAGTTCTACTGTCAGTAATAACTTCATCAGTCATTTCATATATATCGTAAATATCTCCAACTTCTATTTGAAGTCCTCCTTGACCAAGGTAAGCAATATCTCCTTTGATTTGCTCAATTAATATTGGGTAAATTGCATATAAAATTTCCTGTCCAATTTTAATTGATGATTGCTCTGTAAAAAAAGCTTCTGGTTGTTTTTGTTTGTTTAAACTTATTTCTTCTCTTAAATTAGAAGCATACTTTATTTGTTTTGTTGGAACGTCTATTATTCGATAGTTAAAGTCAATTATTCCAGTTTTTACAACCTTAGTTTGATCTGAAGTTAAATATTTTTTTTCTACTTCTTGAACATCAAAAGTTTCTAATCTTCCTACCAAAATATAGTCTGCAAACAATTTTTGTCCAATTTTTGCTTGATCTTCAATATTAGAATTTTCGTTTAAATTTTCTAATTCTGAATTTACCTCATCATTAAAATCTCTATCAAGAACAGTAAATTTTCTTGTTTGTACTAGATAATTAGTTAGAGCTTCGTTCAGCATTCTAGTTGAACGAGATGGATCAATTGAACTATCTTCAATAGTTTGTCTAAATGGCAATATTGCAATTCTTTTTCTATTTGCACTTTTGGATAATGCAAATTTTGCAATTGTTGCTTTTACTTCTACTTCATACAAACCATCCATATTTTTACCTTCTCTAATGATTTCATAGGTCTTGATAGAACCCTTGGATTTCTCTTTAATTAACTCTTGAAAATCAGTAGATGAATAATTTTCATCACCTTTACCTTCAGAAATAGATTTTTCGATAGTTTGCATTATAGAAGTAGTTTCTTGTGTTACTCCATTAACTTGTGAAATTGCTTCTCGTAATGCATCCCTAAGAGCTACTTTATAATTTTCACCAACACCAACAACTTGTTTATCAACATAAGTTATTTCTGATTTAGCCACCGTTGTAATCAACAACAACAGTGGCAAAAACAAAATTAGGATTTTTTTTTTATGCATAAAAAAAATCAAGTTTATAATTATTATAAGTCTCCCATTGCAGCCGTAGCATCATCTGCTCCCTCAACACCACGAGATTTTGCTCCGGATACTATTAACCTTCCTACAGTAGTAGCGCTTTGAACATATTGAGGAATTTTTGGAAGAACTTTCATAAAATCTCCTAGTTTCAATGCTGCCATTTTATCTGCTTGTAGTGTATCGAGTAATGCTTTTGCCTCAGGTGGTAATTGTACCGTTCCTAATAAACCTTTGACCGCATGTGGAAGAGATTTTGCATAAAGAATTTTAGCCTCCGAACTTGTTGCAGACTCTTTTGTTAAAGCACCTTTAATTGCAGTTGAATTTTCTGAAACAGAATTAAAAGCATTGGTTAATCTTTTACCCTCTTTATTTTTTTCATTTTTAACAAACTCTATAGACTTTCTTGTTTTACTTGCTTCATCATTCATCTCTAAAGCTTCAAATAAATAAGCTTGGGCTTCCATATATTCTAATGATGATTCAAAAAATATTTTGGTAAACTTAAGCTTTGTCTCTTCTATGTTACCTCCGCCACTTGAATTTCCACCAACTTTTGGGAGAGATATTGAGTAAGCATTTACAGATAAAAACGTTGTAAAAAATAAAAACACACTAATTTTTAATAATATTTTTTTCATTATATTGACTTTTAATTTTAATATTTATTATTCTCATTAATGAGAATATACTAATTTATGAAATGTATAAAGTAATATTAATTTTATTAAGTGTTCTTATTTCCCAAATTCAAATCAACAATAGTTTAGCTAAAATAAATGTAGTTGATGCTGGTTTTTCATTCGGATCGATCTTGCCAAAAGATACAATAACAAATTCTCTGCTTCAGGATAATGGAGGAATAATATATCTAAATAAATTATTAACTAATACTTCAAAAAATTTATCAAATGAAAGCTTTGAATTGACTTATGAACTTCTAAAAGATGGTAATAGTGAAGAAGACCAAAACGTAATGGTGTTTGCGCTAGATGGAGAATATATTGACAATATATCTATACCTGAAGATAAACTAACCAGGACAGATATAATTTTAAATTTTCAGATCATTTTTTTTAATGCCAAAAATAATACCTTAATAGCTTCAATACCGCTTGAAATATCAAGAAATATTTCAAGTTCAGATAAACTTTCGTCCAAGCAAATAAAAATTGAATTAAAAAAGATGTATGAAAGTGATGTTGTTAAATATTATTTAGAGTTATTAAATAACTTTAAACTCCAAAATAAATATAAAAATAGAATTGGTATTACTGAAATAAATTTTGAGGATAATGCTAAAGAATATTTAAATACAAAATTTAACAAACAAGATATCTTTTTAAAAACTAGATTTGCAAAAAGTCTAAGTTCTTTTATTGCATATAACAATGGAGTGGCGATTGTGCCTTATGGTCAAGATAGAACGTCAAACACAATAATGCTTAGATTTGAAAATTCTCAGAGACAAATAAACTTACCTAATCCAGATTATCACATTCATCTGACAATAAGAGGATTTAAAAGTGTTTTGTATAAAGAAAGTAATATTGATGAACAATGGATATATGGCAGCTATACGAATATAAAAATATTACAGCCAGATTATCCTGATGAAAACAAGAAAATAAAAATGGATGAAAAATTCAAAAATGGATTAAACGTTGAAATGTCAAAAAGATCTTTGGATAATAAAGAGTCTTTTGAATGGATTTTTTTTAATGACAGTCTCAAAGTTCTTTTTGATAACTTTAGCAAGCAAACTGTTGCGATAGACAAAAAATGGTTAAAAAGCTCAAATGAAAACAAAAAAATTTCTAAAATTTTTAACGATATAAAGGAGGTATATGATAGCTGCAAATAATTTTATAAAAATAATCACATTTACAATATTAGTCATATTAACAAATACGCTTGCTCATGCAGTAGAATTTAGAGGTTCTGCTCAAGAAAATTGGAAAGGTGTCTATACTAAAAAAAAGGCCGTAGCGGCAATGGAAAATGCTAAATCAAAAGCATGTATCAATGCCTTTAATAGATATATCCAAAATATGGAAGAGTCTAAGAGAATGATTTTTGAAGGTATAGAAGATCAAATCTACAATAATATTTACGAATACATGACATGTAGCACTATTGTTGAAGAAAAAATTGATAAGAAAGAAAGAAAAGCAATTGTAGTCATGAAAGCAAGTATAGATGAAACAAGAATAGATATTGAAATTAAAAAAAGCTCTAAAGTTTTTGCTTCTGATAGTGGAGAAAAATCTAAATTAGCAATGATTTTTTTTTCAAGAACAGTTGCTGCTCAACGACAATTTGACTCCAGAGTTTCAAATGTAGAAAAAAAAACTAAAGGAATAGATATTAGTGAAGAAGAAACAGACACCGGAATAAGTTCAATGACAACTGAAACAAATGTTTCTGAAACAGGAGGGAGTACATTAAAAAAAGCTGATGTAACGGAGTACATGGTTGATGATAATGATACAGTAAAATTAGAAGCTGGGATGAAAGAAATCTTTACAAAAGCAAGATTTGAACCTGTTTCAGGAGGAAGACAGTTAAGAAGCAAATGGAGAGAACTAAAAAAAGAAATAGTTGACTCGTTAGAATCTGGAGGAGGAATACCAGAAGAAATAAAATGGACAATTGAAGACTTATTAATGGAAAAAAATGTGAGTTATGTAGTTTTTGCCTATTTTGATGTAGGGGTACCGGAAGTTGATGCGGTTACTGGAAACCAAGTTGTAAATGCTGCATTAACTATAGCTGAGATAACCCGGCTTGGCGACTCAGATCCAGTAAGTATGGGAACTATTTCAGGAGTTCAAATGAGAGGTCAAGGATCAAATACAGATATTGCAAAAAACAATGCAATAAATTCAACGGCTAAAGCAACAGCAGAAAAATTGGTTGCTTTAATTAACAGTAAAGGAATCAATTAATGAATAAAATAATAATCTTTATTTTTATACTTTTATTTTTTAACTCTTGTGCGTCAAATAAAAAATTTGAGTTAGCAAAAGAAAATTGTAAAACCACTTACGGTTATTTTACAAAATCTCAAGATTGTCTTGAATTAAAATTTGAAAGTTTAAACCCTAATAAATATAGTGAATATAAAGAGCTACATAGTTTAATTTTAAAAGCACTTTCAGACAGAGTTTATAAAAATATTATAGATAACAATCAAGCATGGTTGATATATGACGATATTATTAAAGGCTTTAATAAATCAAAAGATAAAAATCAGTATTTAATAACTGTTCTCAATAAATATAGTTAATGATGATAAAAAAATTTTTTAAGAAATATTATATTTTATTTTTGGTATCTTTTATCTTCTTTCAAATTAGTAATTTCTCCCATGCAGGATTAGATTTAAATAATCTTGTGGCAGGAAAGATGGGACTGGCAGAAAAAGATAAAGAATTAAAAAATTTTTTTTCAAATAATGAAATAACAATATCTATGAATAATCAGGAAAAAAAATACAAATTTGATGAGAAACAATATGAATTGTATCAAAATGATAAAGTTATTGAAAAAGGTAAATGGAAAATTGGCGGTCTTTTTAAAAATTATATACAACTAACAACACAAGATAAAAAAAAATATTATCTAAAAAAGATAAGTCAACAACCGTTAATATATCATTATGATAAAGTGCCAGGATCTGAAAAAGCAATAGAAACAAAAATTGAAATAAAATTATCTAGCAAGCTGGATATTAGTATTGAAAATGATGACTCGGACAATAGTAATCTGGCAGATAATAAAAATGATAAAAACAATAGTAAGAAAAATGATATCAATACTATTTATTATCAAGATGAAAATTCTATACACATAAAAGGAAAAATGTTTTCACAAAATTATCCAGCAAAAAATATTGCTGGGGAGCACTGTTCTAAATATAATAAAAATGCTTATTTATTTGACGAAGATTGGAAAAAAGGAAAAAAAAGTTCTATTCTTTTTTATTGTAGCGAAAAATATTTAGCAAAAAGTCCTGTATCGGGTAAAAAGCTTATTTATTCAAACGACCCAATCTATCAAGAGCGTATAGCAAAAAATAAAAAAGCTTTTGCAGAATTGTTTTCACCTAACCAATCTAATAATAATCAAGCTCAAAATTTTGATAGCTCACAATTACAAATATACAACGCTTCAAGTAGAACCACTTACCTTTTTTTTGAAGCTTCAGCAAATTATATGTCTGCATTAGAATTATTAAATAGAGCTTACGGTGAAAATAAAAAAGCTGATGAATTAAAAGCCCAAATTGCTTACAATAAGAATAGTAAATTCACAGAGGCACAAAAATTACAATCAACAAGATCGATAATTGATACTTCTTCTGCTCAAATCAAAATGAGTATATCTGACCAAAGTCAAATATTATCTGAATTAGGAAGAGGATATTATGAACAATCAATACCTTATGCAATGGATGCAACATTTATGGTATACGAATTATTTATTACCATCAAGAATACAGCTGAAAATGTTACACAATCTCAAGATTTGTTATCAGGCTTAGTTTCAAATTTAAATGAAGTAGTAGGACTAACATCAGTGCTTCCTGAATTTCCAACTTTCACAAAAAATATGATAGATACAACTAAACTAATTCTAAACGGTGCAAAAACAAAAAAAATTAAAGAAACAGGTAGTATGAAAAAAGCATTAGACGAATTAAATTTAGATGTTTAGTTTATTTAACTTTTATTAATAAATTATTCAAATTTTTTAAATCTTTTTTAATATTTTTTTTTGTTGCTCTTTTTAACCATTTATTATCTGGTTTTATGATACTGCTAGAAAAGCTATCAAACAAAATCTCCAAATTATAATAATATTTTCGCCAATCATTTATTTTAATCTGGCTCTTTGGAATTTTATGTTCGGTAACTCCTCTTAACGACTCTTCAAAATAAATAAAATTATCTAGATCAGGCTGAAAAATTTTTATATCCACAAATGAACCGTATAGATATAAATCATTAACATCTGCAGTTTTAGCTAAAACTTTTTTAAATCCTTTTAAATCTATATGAACATGATAATCAGGATTTGGAAGTAAAATTGAATAAACCTTATCAGTTTGCACGAATCTCATTTTCATAGATTTACCGATGGCTTGCCCTTCTTCGTAAGGAACTAATGCAACATTATGATGTAAAGATAGTCTTTTTGAAAAAGTTTGAGAAATTAAATTTTTTAATGTTAATGAATTTTTTTTTGAAAAATTATCAAAATCATAAAATATTTGATCATTAATATTAATATTTGTTACTCCAATCCTCCTATCGTACTTTCTTTTTATTTCGAAATTATCGATAAGATTTTTTAAATTTGAGAAAGGTTGATCATTTTGATAAAATTTTAAGATTCTATCTTTAACTTGAGAATTTGTTAATTTATTATCTGACAACATTGAAACTTCAAAATCTAGAGGTATTGCTGCAATTAAACTTTTGTCAGAAAAATCATAAAATAAAATTTGGAAATAAGCGTCATAAAATCCATCATATTTTTTTGTACTATAATTATATTCTTCACTAAATTCTTCATGTTGCATAACAACAGAAAATACTATGGCGTTATCTGGATATTGATTTAAATCTAATAAATTATTAGTATCGACATCTATATTTTTAAAATTTTGATTTTGAATAACCGATAATAATTTCCTAGATATTAAATCAACTCCATTTGATTTGGTTTTTTGTATAATGTCTGGTGTAAATTTTGCAAATTCAACATTAGACTCATAATTATTAGAAAAAGAAAATCCAGCGTAAAAAATTTTTAGTTTTTCAGCATAAACATTTTTAAAATTTAATATAAAAAATATTAAAAAAAATAAAAATTTCATATTCTTTATTATAATGAGTCTTATAAATGAGACAATTTTTTTATTTCTTAAATATTCTTTTAGTCTTAAAATGTATTTGTATTTTGAGCGTGTTTATAATTAGTATCTTTGATTTTACGATTTAATAAATTATTAACATGCTTATGAATTTTATCTTGTTTTAGATTTGGACACCAAATCATTTAAGTCTATTTTTTAAAATGACTATGGTTTGTTCAATTAGTTTTAAGGCTTTATCATAATAGTTTGCCATGTTAATTTAAAATTACTTTTAACTTTTAAACATGAAAAAAATACTTTTCATAATTCTTTTAACTTTAGCTTTTTCTCCATTAAAAGCTGATACAATATACGAGTTAATTAAAATCCCTAACTTAGAGATTTATGATCTTAAGGCAGAAAACAAATTAAGATACCTGTATGCAAAACAACCCTTTACGATAGGGATTGATAATAATATTAACTGTTTCAACTCAAACAAGGATAATCTTAATCAAAAGTATAAAATCATTAAAAATAATTTAGATAAATATAGTTTTAATTTTTTAAAAAAGATTAATCTTAAATACATCGTTTTATGTGAAGATCTATCGATATCAGGAATTAATACTGCTGGAATACCTGATAGTGATATGAAGACTTTAATTTTAGATATTAAATTTAATAATAAATATTTTGAAAGAGTAATTCATCATGAAGTATTTCATGTCATAAATGATAGCTTTCCAGATCTATTTAATAAAGAAACATGGTCTAGTTATAATCAAAAAGATTTTGTTTACGCAGAATGTTCTACTTGTACTGAAAAACTTGGTCTTGATACCATTACTAAAAACAAAGGTTTTATATCTGAATATTCTCAATCTACCGCTTCAGAAGATATGGCAGAAATATACTCTCATATAATAACTAATGAAATTCCAAATAATATTGATTCAATCTTAAAAAAAAAAATTAGTTATATTAAATCACAAATTCTTTTAATAGATGATAAGTTTCAATTATGATTGAAACAATTAAAGCTTCAAAATCAGAAAAAATAATATTTATTTTTTTAATCCTCTTAGCAATATTTTCTGTTTCTTCTTTTTTTTTACTTAAAAATAAATGTTTATTTGTAAAAAATTATGATCCTGAAAAATTAAGTTTTGATAAACCTGAAAATATTGCAATTTTAAATGTTGAATGTGGCAATGTAATTATTGAACTCTATCCTGAAATTTCACCAAATACTGTTGAAAGATTTAAAACTCTAATTAAAAATAAAGCTTACGATGATGTTGCATTTCATAGAGTAATTAAAAATACACTAGTGCAAGCAGGAGATTTAGAATTTGGAAGAAAAGGAAATTTAGATTATGGGAAAATTGGTACTGGTAAATCTGGTTTAGGTACCATTAAATCAGAAATAGATAATCCATTTGATTTTACATCAGGCAGTGTTGGCTTTGCTAGAACCAAAAATTATGACACAGAAGACAGCCAATTTTTTATAATTTTAGAGGATAAACCCCTATATGAAAGTGAATATACTCCGGTGGGTAAGGTAATTTATGGAATAGAGATTTTAAAAAAAATAAAATTTATTAGAAATTATGAATACATATTAAGGCCTGATTTTATTAATACTTTTAGAATGCTTAATTAACCAAAGGTTTGCCAGTTTTTAAAGTATGCTTAATTCTATCTTGTGTATTTTTGCTTTCAATTAATCTCATGAAAGAGTCTAGTTCTA
>Ga0181601_10002611_pt1 | contig 15415 bp, 7 predicted proteins | sample 041ome_8_FD_133020 | JGI IMG/M metagenome (GOLD analysis project Ga0181601, IMG submission 133020) | Coastal salt marsh microbial communities from the Groves Creek Marsh, Skidaway Island, Georgia - 041407BS metaG (megahit assembly) | ecosystem: Environmental > Aquatic > Marine > Intertidal zone...
AATCTATATCGAGAGAAAGAGCGCGTCTTCTCTCGTCCAACACGCGCTCGCGGTGGACGAACGCGCGAGAGAGGACGACGAGGACGAGGACGAGGACGAGGACGGGCGTCGTTCAACGCGAGCGCGCGAGAGAGGTTCCGGGTCGTCGTCGTCGTGGTATCGAACGTCGGGTTCGGGTTCGGTTCGTCACGCCGTGCGTCACGCCGTGCGTGCTCTCCACCGACGGACGAAGAAACTGACTTGAGGAGATCGACTCATCAAACCAATCCAGTCCCGGACGTTTCGACGACGGACGATACGATACGATACGATGAAGGTGACGTGGGCGAAGAAACTGGTCGGGTTCGGGCGAAAAGGACGGGGGGAGAACGAGGAAGAGGCGGAGGAGAGGGAACGGGCGCGACGGGCGGCGGAACGACGGGCGAAGAGGGAGGAGGACGCGGCGAGAAACGCGGCCGTCAAGGGACGGATGTGCGGATACGAAGACGCGACGAAGAGCGCGGCGGAGGTGCACACGTCGACGGGATCGACGTACGCGTGGATGACGGCGAGATCGGATCCGGCGAGGATGTTTATGTTTCCGGGACGGGCGTTGGATCGAGGGGGGGCGTCTTATAATTGGCGAGGCGAACCGTTTTCGGGAGAGCTGAACGACCCCGTGGACGCGCGCGTGTGTTACGTGCGGTCGCTCGTGGCGCTGGACGTGGTGGAGCGACGAGCGAACGCATCTTGTGGGGCGGTGGGGATGAATTACGGCGGTGGGGAGAATGGATGCTTGAAAACGTGCGCTTTGAGAATTATGCGAGCGACAAAGGATGAAAGCGGTTCGGGACAAGGCGGCAGGTGCGCGGCGGAATTTTTCGTCGTGTACGTACACGGGAACGCCGTGGACGTCGGAGACATTGTGGGCGAGGCGACGAAAATCGCACTCGGACTCAAGGCGCACGTCATTGCGCCGGAGTTTCCCGGGTACGGCGTGGTGGGAGGTACGGCGCACGAAGAGAGCGTCAACACCGTCGTCAAGGCGGCGGTGAAGTATTGCACAAAGTTTCTCAACGTGCCGCAAAGTAGAATGATCATCATGGGGCGGTCGATCGGTACTGGCCCAGCGACGATGATGGCGCGGTTGATGAGCTCTCAGGGTGGCCCGCCCGCGGGTTTGGTGCTTCAGAGTCCGTACGCGTCCATTCGAGAATTGGCGAGAGCGTACATCGGCCCACTTTCGGGCGTCGTCTTGGCGGACAGATGGAACATCACCAGAGACATCACGCACGTCGAGTGCCCGACGCTGTTGATTCACGGTGATAATGACGACATCATTCCCATATCGCATTCTCATCTCATCCTCGAGGAGGCCAGGCGAGTCAATGAGAAGCGCGAAGAACACGAAAAGCTCATGCCTTCGTCTATAAATTTGTACGTTCAAGAGGCGTGCGATCACAATAGGTACGACGCGGAGCGGCAGTTGGTTTTGCCTCTGATGAAGTGGGTACGCAAAAAGGTGGTCAACGAGTTACTCGCGCGCACGAGCGCGAACGACAAGACGAAGAATGGTTCGGCAACGCCCAAATCGCTCGACGTCATGGGCTGTCGGCTATCGGCGGAATCCTTCATGCTCAAGTACAGAAGGGCAAATCAACGCGCGCAAGCCGAGTCTTTCGTGTAGTGTACATCTATTTTTAGTTCTCTTGTAATTTCAATGTCTATTCTATGTAGCTTGGTCGCACCTCAACGAATCATTTAAGCAGTTGGCGCCGCCAGCGAATCGCGAACGCGCGTCGCGATCATATTAAGAAACTCAGTGTCGAGACCGAGCGTCGTCTTGTCAAACCCAACAAGAATTTGTAAACTTGGAAGCATGAAGGATGATAGCATCCCGAGCCCATCATTTCGAACTTTACCAGCGTTGAATTCAGCAGAAGGAGCGACGAGGCTGTCGTCTTCTCCACTGAGCAACCAGGGTTGGAGATGAGCGTACAGAATCTCGAGAACGTTTTCAATCGAAATGACGACGACTCGTATGTTGGATTCAACCGACGCCAATTTAGCAATCAAATCAACTTCGTGGGCGTTTTGCTGGCAAAGTACTCTGATGCTATCCAAACCTTGGTTGAGTTCTCGTCTGGAATCTGCCAAGCGTTGAAGATCGATGCAGAGTTTCATCACGAGCGTGCCAAAGAGGTGCATCGTCGGTCTCTCGTCGCCGACGGCTCCGTCAGAAGCAGAAAAACTGAACTTGGTGAGGCCCTTATTGACGAGGACGCGCTGTGCGCTCAGCAACATGCTTCGCACGCTAATGAACCGCTCATACATTCGATCGGCAGCATCAATCGCGTGCAAGTCGTCCGAAGCCATGAGCATCAAGTCGTCATCTGGAGATGTGTGGCCGAGAGTTCTGGAGATGTACTTGACGTACTTGTTTGCATCCGAACAAAGGGTAACCGTGAGAACGTCAATCGCACCTTGTAACCGAAGCTTTGGATCAGGAAGAAAATGTCCTTTGAGTAAACGGGTCACAAGGTTGACGGTTGCCTCAAGCTCTGCCAAGTCTGCCAAGTGTGGTCGCGGCGCTCTATCTGCGAGCACACGTTGGATGACGGCGATGTGCGCTTCGACAAACACGAGAGTCTGCGTGACAATCTCTGGAACGCCTCCACTTTCAACGATGGCACCTGGGTACTGCGCGAGTGTAGGCGCTGGCACAGGTTTCGGCGCCGGGGAAGCGGAAAGCAAGCTACCGACGAGACGAATAATGTTCACCAAGAGCTTGTGGTGACGCATGCGAGGAATTGGAAGCTCCGCCGACGGCTTGTCCGCCACCATGGTCGCAGCCGTGGCTGAAGCGCTGTGGATATCGGCGTACGCATCGATGGCGCGGCAGTTTGTCAAAGAGACTAGTGTTCCAAGCGCGAGCATCTGTCCAGGTTCGCTCTGAGCCATACGCTGAAGAAGAGAAAGCGACGCCTCAATTGCCTTCGACTGCGACGACGCCCTCGGAGTGTTCAGCACCAAATCTGGCATGGAAACAAACTCGAGATCACGCAAGCATGTCTTTGCTACGTCGTTTTGCAAGAGCAAAACTTCAATACCACCGACGCCAGTACCGGCACACACAGCCACCATTGCCTCGAGGGCTGCCAACGCGACAGCCTTGGCGTCGTTGGAACCTTCGAGCGCATCGCGAGATATGATATCGACGAGCGCGGTGGCGTCGCGCTGGATGATAGCCGCGTTGCCCTTCTCGATGTCAATGTCCACGGCTTGTGAGAAAGCGACCGATGTACCAGCGATCGCTTGACCTTGCTTTGTGACTGGGCTAATCCCATCACTATCGGCGCGGCAGTACGCCAAATAGTCAAGCAGCGCGCCAATGACGGCAAGTCTCGATGCTTGCGGCACCGGCGATCTGTGGAGTAAACATGAGATGAGACCGCGGAGTAGCGCCCGACACTTAGACGGTGCGAGAACATTCGAAATGTCACCCTTGGCTCGATCGAGCTCGCCGAGACGCCGAAGCCGCGACAAGATAATTTGCACGAGACGACAGAATGGCACAGCCTTCGCCAAATCAGAACCGCCTCCGAAAGGTTCAGCCTCGCAGAGACCGGAGAGAATACCATCCACAAGCTCGAAAAGAATGCTGTGCGCACTCATGGGACTATCATCGACAGACGACGTCACCGACGAAGCTCTTTGGAGATCCATGTACGTCACAATGCTCAGTAGGCCCTTCGTGACAGCTTTCGTGATGAGAATTTCCCAAGCTGAGAAAATTTCCGATCTCGCTGTCGCGTCCTCGACAACCATATTGCGAGCGTCGATGACGCGCATCGTCGCCTCAATGGCACGCGCCCTCTTCTGCCTCGTGAATTCCACCGTGTCGTGGCGACTGAGATGGTAGTGCATTTGAGAGTCGGCGTCGATGCGCTTCCCTTCCAATTCAAGCTTATGTCTCACTGTGGCGGCGTCAATCACCTTGTCCCCACGACGAGAAGTCGTCCAAATACCACCCTCAGTCAGCGCCCTGCTGTCGTCTAGTATTTCACGCGCAGAAAGTTCTTCGCGCGCTTCCACGACTTCGTCGGGTAGCGAAGCGAGCACTGAGTGTTCATCAAAACCGTGGTCCATTTGGCTGACGCTCTTTGGAAGCTCCAAAGCTGCAAACTGTCCGTGCTCTGTGTTGGGATCGTGGGAGTACGCACCCAACCCTTCGCGCCCGTTGTCCAACAGTACGTTCATGATTTCCAAGACGAGGGGCGGCGCCATTTCAGGCAGTCGCCCTTGTGCTGGTGGGGCCTCTTTTTCAAGCACTTCGGCGCATGTTCTCATGATACTCGCGCGATGGTGCATCACTGAACGTCTCTTGGACGGCTCGGAAGGAAGCTCAGTCCGCAATGCGTCGGACAAGAGATCGGCGAGCGCCAAATCTCGCGAGTGCGGCGGCCATTGTCCCAACAACTCCATGGTTGGGGCGCACGTCGACTCACACGTGACCAAACGACGCAGTAAGTCGGCAGCGAGTTCTGGAGCATTGTACGGAAGCACGACGCTCGCGTGCATCGATGGCGGCGCAGCTTCGAGAAGCTCGAGCAGAACGCTAAGACAGTTGAACTCGGTGAACGGAGCGATACTAATCTCATTCGAAGCGCCCGTCAGGTCAAATCCAAGCAACAAATGAGACATGTTCGTACCCTTACAGAGAAGATTCTCGTGCAAGATTTCAAATACCACGGACGCACACGCGATGGCGTTCGATGCGTTCTCATCCAATCTATTTGCGCCTTCGCTCGCCGGTACCGTCGCAAACGCTAACTCGAGACAACTCGCGCAGCCTTCAACCACAGCCGCCCGCGAGGATGGCGGTAAGAGGAGCGCAAAGTGGTCAACTCGGCAGCACATGACTCGCATGATGCGGAGCGCAGATAGTGGGATAGCCGGGTTAAACTTGTATTGGACGTACCCGACGATGTTCGCCAACTGGACCATGTCTTGCGACATGATCTCATCCATAGTATGGTAGAAGACAGCGTCTTTGTTCTTCGCGCGAAGGCTGGCGACTGCTTGCTCGTCGATGGAGAAAATATACTCGAGCAACTGCAGCGCTCCTAGCACAGTCTCCTCCAGCGCCGCACCGTGTGAGGCGTTGCGTTCGAAGCTCAATGCCTCTGTTCCCACTGACAAAATGTTGGTCAGTACGCTGAAAGTAGTGCCGGACGTCAAAAAATCGATGAGAAGCTGATAGCCTGGTAAACCCGGCTTATCAAGTGCGTGATGGGAACCAGATTGACCACGAACTGTCAGGGCGTACGATGTTTCTCCCAACCCTATCGCGAGCGCGCCGCTCGTTGAAGGGGCGTCGGAGACTGCATCAGCCAACTCTTGCGTGTTCAACGCCACTTCCTGATAACATTGCAACATGAACATGAAATGGTCGATGCAGTCGCGCGCGATGGTCCACCTCTCTGTTTGATCTTTATGAATACGAGTACCCAACTCTCCGAATAAACGGTCACGAATGAATCTAGAATGATACCACGCTGGGGTGGCTCCATCTGCGCACGGTCCGACGCCGCTATCTCTCGTAATCGTAAGCAACTTACTGATCAACCTCAACCATCCAGCCGTGCTTGCGTAAGACTGCTCCTGACTTTCAATGGCGCCGTAAATGTACGAGATGTCCGATCTTTGGGCATTCGAGGCCTGTAGCGTGCCTGTCTGAGTTGGGTTCGGCAGCACGCCGGCTTGGTCTAGTAACTGCCATACATCTGTCGCAATGTTGGCATCAGAACACAGCGATCCGATCGCATCGAGAAGCGCAGCTTTAAGACTCAACGGCACTGGATTCACGTAGAGCTGGAGTAGTGCATCCATGAGCGACGCGCCGATGCGGTGCTCCAACCACATAAGCCAATGTGCCGCGTCGGCCCTTTCTGCATTCTCCATCACAGACTTGAAGACGTTCAAGTACGCTTGCAACCCCTCCGCATCGGCTTCATTCATTTCTGGGTCACCCTCTCTAGGGTCGTACTCTTCGCCAGCGTCAATCAGATCTTCCGGAGAAGACATGAAACGTTGAACATATCCAATCAAAGCACCTAAAAGTCTGTCCCAGTTAGCCGCACCTTGGCTTCGCTGCAAAAGTTCAAAAATGTTTCGTGCGCCTTCAGTGCTGTGTGCGAGGACGGTGCAAAGGTCGAGTAGCTTGACGAGAGAGCCAACCGAGTGCTCTGCATCACCCGCAATCTCGAGGAAGCTCTTCATGCTGTTGCACTTCGCCGTCATCGATGGGTCTTGTCGATAGATTTCGGCGAAGACAGAAAAGAGGTCAGCTAAAGGCTTCGCTGGGTCTATCTCGATCGTGTACCCATTTTCAACGTAAGGCTCTCTCACGGCGGAACCGTCAGTTAACATCCTATGTAATGTCGTCTTACGTAAATTGTGGTAGAGATATCTCGACATAATATCGTGCACGAGCGCCAGATACTGCGTTTTAGCCACAGCGTGATCATCCTGAAAGACACCCGTCTTGAGCACCGTATCTATTGCCACGAGTGCGTCGTTCTTGAGACTCTCTTTTATCCCATCCTCCGCTTCGGGTAACCCAAGATCAAGGGCGAGAACAGACCAAGCGAAACGAGCGAATGAAAACATCGCAGGGGCGTTCGCTGAGTTGATGGTCGCGGAAACACCCTTTGCCAGTTCCTGCTTTGGTGTCGCCGCCTCGACGCCAGCACTGAGAGGCGTGAACATCGCTGCGGTAGCCAACACAGCACCGTACCCAGTCGGAAGGTCTTCCATCGCTACTGAATTGATATCTTTGATGGCTTCAGCAGATCTTCCAGCCAACACGAGAAGAGCTTGAGCGTTGTCAACGCTGAGATTTGGCGCAACTCGAGTGGCGTGGAAGAGACACTCGACGACCAATCTTCGCTCCTGCGCTACGTATTCTTGGCGAAGCACAGGTCGCCCGCGTATGTCCAGCAATCTATCTAACGGGCCGAGTAACCTTTCGTCGGTAACCGCACCAGGCATAGCCAGCGCGTGAGCGGCCACGTTTGACTGCACCGGGGTGACCAGGAAAGGTCCTCCCGGTGGTGGGGCGGTCACCAACTTGATCAACCGCGAAAACAACGAACCATCTCTGAGCAGCTCGATCACAAACTCCCTTATTTCGTCGCTAATGACATCATCCAGCGGCGCTGTACCGTCTGCGCAGCGTAGAGCGACTAGTAGGGACTCCAAAGCGGCTGCGCGCTCGCGCATGTAGACTCCGACCGCCGACGGCACGACGTCGTTCGGCGGTGCACCGTTCTCTATCGCGCCGACAATCAACTCGATACACGCGATCTCATTAATATCGAGGGCGATCGCGATCGTGCTCGCGTGTTCCATGTCCAACTGACCGAGTCGCGCCTCGACTCCATTGCTCAGCGTCACCACTCCAGACGTCACCTTGGCCGCATCCTCCGGTTTCCTCGGCTCAAAGAACGGTACGTTCAAGAGTTTATCTTTGTTTCTCTTCAGCGCGCTCCTCGCCCGCTCGCGCTCTCGCTCGCTCGGTTGCCCGAGCTCGAGTCTACGCAGAGACGCCAAAAGAGATTGGTACCGGTGCGCCGGCGAATCGTTCGAAGACGACGTCGACGGACCGTCCATAGCGAAATCGCGAGCCGACACCACGCCGTGCGTGTTCTCACCGTATCTCTCGTCGCGCGAACACCGCGTTCGGCGGGCGGAGACCAGCTCTGGCGCGCGCGCGTGGAAGACTCGCCAGTGAGCGCGTTCGATCGCCAACGGGTTTCGACGCCACCGGTCCGACCGTAATCGTATTTAATTCACGTTTACTTTATCTTTATTAAAAGAGACCCACATGGTGTCGGTTTCAAGCGAGAGCTATTTTATATAATCAAAACAGAATACATAATACGAAATTGAGCGCACATCGCGACGAATAAAAAATCGCTCCTTTCAGGGGATCGTCGCAGCCTCTACGCAGAAAGCGAAGACGTCGCCTTGCGCTCGAAGCTGCAGCTTCCGCCTTTTCAAGTCGCGTAAGCAACGAAGGTGCGTACCCGAACCCGACGAAGAAGAAGAAACTCGATGCGACTCGAATCCGCGCGCTCATGCATGCGTGGAGGGAGCGCCGACGCGCTCGTACCGATGGCGAGACGATGGCTCAGCGCACGCGAGCTGTAGCGATCAGCAAGCCCTAGGGCGAGATGCTGAAGAGGGGTTTCATGCGCGAGCGGTGGCAACGTCGCCGGATCTGTGGGCGTTAACGCGCGTGATGAAGATTTGCTTTAATGATCTTTCTCTAAGCGCGGTTTTCGTCGGCGACGTGGGCTCGCGCGCGGCGTCGCAGGCGTGGGTGATGGGTTGGTCTCGGCGGCGAGAAGCCCTAGTGTGCGTGATGACCGAACGTGTTGACTGACGAGCGATTACTTTATACGCGACGCGCAGATGGTTAAGTACGCGAGAGAACCGGAAGATGCCGAAAAGTCGTGCAAGGCTCGCGCCTCCGACCTTCGCATCTCCTTCAAGAATATGCGCGAGACGTGCATGATGTTGAAGGGCAAGAAGCTTGAGGATGCCGAACAGTACCTCAAGGATGTCCTCGCGATGAAGCGCTGCGTTGTCTTCCGCCGCTTCTGCGGTGGTGTCGGCCGCACGGCGCAGGCCAAGAACGAAGGTTCTACCAACGGCCAAGGTCGCTGGCCGAAGAAGGCCGCGGAAGCTTTGCTCGGTTTGTTGCAAAACGCGAAGAGCAACGCGGAAACGAAGGGCTTGGACATGGAGAACCTCTCCGTTTCCCACATCCAGTGCAACAAGGCTATCCCGCAGCGCCGCCGCACCTATCGTGCGCACGGTCGCATCAACCCGTACATGTCCAACCCGTGCCACGTCGAACTTGCTCTCAGCGAGAAGGTTGAGGCGGTCAAGCGCGAAGCTGAGCCGGTGCGCCTCACGCGCAAGCAGCAAGCGAAGCTTCGCTCCGGCTCTAAGTCGGCGTAAATCCGATTCGTGACTAGATGGGGGGTTGTTGAGCGGATACTTGTAGAGGCAAGTTGTTCGCGAGAACTAGGATTCGGTGTCTCCGTTAGACGGGGAACCGCTTTCTTTGTATTAAGGAGCTAAGGTTTCTTTCACAAAAGGACTTTCTATACTTTTGACCGCGACTATGACTACACAAAACTTTTCTTTCGCAGCACTGACTAGAGGAAAAGACTCGCGACGAACACGATATCGCGTCGAACGAGCTCACTTGCTTGCGTAAACTTTTCCTGAAGCTCGTTCTCGCCGATGACCCGGCAAGCATCGGAAAGCTGGCGCAAAACCTCTTCAACTCGCCGTATCGCGCGTACGATGGACCCTTCGAATAAGTCTGTCATCTTCATGATGTCTGCGAACTTGTTACCGCTGCACCAGGCGAGCATGACTTCCATCAGCTCGCATCTGAAGCCTTCAACGTATTCTTCGACATCTACGGTCATCTTGCATTCAGCCATTTGCTTGCCGACTTTGCGCGCGACGTCCTTCAATCTGTTGAAAACTTCACCAGCTTCATCGCTCAGTTTTGGGGTATCTCGTGACTTTTCACGCCAGACTAGACACGAGACGAGGGCTACGAGCATTTGTACGGAGACGTCTTTGAACATGCCGTTAAAGATGAGCTCTGTGGTAACGAGCTCATCAACTGAAGCGAGTTCGCAAGCAACGCGACCCTTCGTCTGCACCACACCCTCCGCGCTAGTGTGACCGAGTCTCTTGAGAACGCGGCGCATCTGTTTCAAATCATTTCTCATTATCATACCAGCGGCATCTTTGGCATCTTTCTTTGCTTTTTTCAACGCGATGGACAACTGTCTCTTCTCCTTGTGCGCGGCAAGTTGTTCCGCAAGATGTTGACTTTCGGCAATCGGATGCTTCTTCATCATTGACTTAATGGTACTGATACGTTTAAGAAGCTTGGTGAAATTTTCACTGTTAATCTTCAAGTCCTTTTCACCATCAAGTACTGGTACTCCTTCTGGAAATCGTTTCAAAACTTCACCCACACTGCTAATACATCTATCTCGAGCCTCGCGTGGGTGCAAGTCCTTGGGCAAGTACACGCGCACGCTACTCAACACGTCCAATTGCTCGAGAGGCACGCGAATGACTCGCGGTTCTGATGTTTCATCGTCGTCGTTCACGGTTAAGAACTCGTATCTATCGCTCTTGATTCTCCCAGCGCTCGTAGTCTTGCCATCGAGGCTATCTCGAGTGCGCAACAAAACATCGATGCCGTACGCGGCTTTTCCCGCTTTCCCGCCTCCACCAATTCTTTCAAATGCTACAACCATACCCCAAACAACGTCCTCTTCACCCGGTTCTGCACCTGGTTCTGGTATTTTGATGTTGTCGTTCTCATCCGACAGATCATAGATTGATGGCGCCTTTGTGCACACGCGCACGAGACGACCGGGCTGTAAAAATGGTACGGCATAAGTCGGCGTGTTCGTCACGATGCGGCGTTCGCGAATCATGGCATCTAAACCATCCTTTAGCTTGACGTACTCATCAACTTTCTCTTCATCGCGAACTTTGACAGAGTCTCGCTTGGTCTCAATCTCGACAATCTTGGCTTCAAGAGCTGGGAGCGCTCGATCGTTTTGGAATTGCGCAAACGATGACTGAATCAACGCCTCAGGATCAGCACCTTCAACGCGCAAAAGGTTTAAAATCATCGCATAGTTGAGGTGGAATGCGCTGTCAAGCGTATCGGATTGCCCGTGGAGCATATTCTTCGCAACAGGAGGATCCATTCGCTCATCCATCATCAAGATGACCAAACCGCGGTCGTCTTTACCGCGACGACCGGCGCGCCCCGACATCTGAATGTATTCGCCAGACGTGATCCATCTGAAACCAGCACCGTCAAACTTGCGAGGAGAACAAAACACAACCGTGCGCGCCGGCATGTTGAGACCGACGGACATTGTTTCAGTGGCGAACAGCACCTTGATGAGACCCTCTTGGAAGAGAATCTCAATGACTTCTTTCAATATCGGCAAGAGACCAGAGTGGTGCACGCCGAGACCTCGTCTAAGAAGATTCGGCAAGTTAGCAACTTGTGGTAAGCGCTTGTCCTCCTCAGAGAGAGAGTCCATGGCGTTCCAATAAATCGTATCAATCAATTTCTTTTCGTCTTCGTCACACAAATCAACCTTGTGCAATGAGTTTGCCATCTTTTCGCATTCGTGCTTGTTAAAGGCAAAAACAATCACCGGATCGTAGTTACGCTCGACCACCATGCGGATAATTTTAAAAATGTCCTGGTTCACCGGATCCGGTTTGCCATCCTCACCCTTTGCCCGGTTGGCCACGCGTGCAGCGGCCGAGCCTCCGCCGTCGGAGATGATATTTACGGCTTGCTCAAAGTTGTTGTCTCTAAACTTTGATTGTCGATCCATGACCAGGAATATACCTTCACCATTCGCCGGAAAAATGTAGTGCTCCAACGGGGTCGGGCGGAAATCAGTGTACACGATGTGGCATGGCTGATGATGCGTCTTGCAAATCCACTCAGCAAACTCTCGCGCGTTTGGAATAGTCGCCGACAAAAATACGTATTTGACCGCATCGGGTAGCAGCACGATGGACTCTTCCCACACCACACCCCGTTCACTATCTCTCATATAGTGGATTTCATCGTATATCACCCACCCAACTTCACGCATGACTTCACCGCCTCTGTACAACATTGACCTCAAGACTTCCGTCGTCATCACCAAACACGACGCGCTCGGATTGATGACGACATCCCCCGTCATCAGACCCACGTCTTGAAACTCCTCCTTCAACTCTCGATACTTTTGGTTACTCAACGCCTTGAGCGGCGACGTGTACACCACCCGCTGACCATCACGAATCGCCATCGCAATCGCGTACTCTGCCACGACAGTCTTACCCGCTGACGTGTGCGCACTCACCAGCACCGACTCTTTCCTCTCCAAACACTCGACCGACTTTTGCTGAAACGTATCCAGCTCAAACGGGTACGACTTCGCCATGTCATCCGGTAGCCTAATCGTCCCTTCGTCTCGCGACGACGCGTCCCCGGCGGGTCGAACGACGTCGTGCAGACACCCGTGTCCATTCCCTGTCGGCGCGATGCGTCGTCCACCAGCCGCCAACACGGCGTCCTCATCCGTCTTGTGTTTTTTAAACCGCGCCGCGTGTCCCGGGTCGTCTTCCCTCGGTCGTCGCGGCATGTCGACGTCGGATGTTGGACGTCAGACGTCAGACGCGCGCGCGTCTCGATGTGCCGTTTCGGGCGGCGGCGATGTACACTTTTTTGAGTGAGACGGTTTGAAGTGAAAGATTTGGATTTGTCGCGGTCCGCGTCCGTCACACTCGCGCGCGCCGATATGAGAGGACAAATGCGCGACGCGCGCGCGACGACGGTGAACGTCGATGCGTCGACGGTGCGCGCGATTCGTAACGCCCGTGTTGGCGTCGAACTTCACGCGCACATTAATGGGTGCGTCAGAGACGAAACGTTGCTCGAGCTCGCGCGGGCGAAAGGTTTGGGAGACGAGTGCGCCGCCACGCTCGCGTCCGAGCGCGAGCTCCTGGTGTGTTTTGAAATTTTTAAGCTCATTCATCGGTGTTGCGGCGATCTGGGAGCGATTCGACGAATCACTCGAGAGGTTGTTGAAGACTTTGAACGCGACGGGTGCGCATATTTGGAGCTGAGAACGACACCGAAGCGGGCGCCGGATCTCGGGATCGATAAAGAGGGGTATGTCGAGGCTGTGTTGGCTGGAATGCGGGATGCTCAGTGTTTGGGGGATGGCTCGGATGGGAGAATCGTCGTGAGATTGGTTTTGAGTATCGATAGAGCCAAGGATGACGACGAGAGTAAAGCTCGAGAGACGGTGGAGTTGGCTAAAAAGTATAAATCGCAGGGCGTCGTCGGCGTCGACCTGAGCGGTGCGCCCACGGTTGGGTCTTGGGCGATGTATAGAAGTGCTTTGCGTGACGCGAGAGCGCACGGGCTCGGCGTGGCTTTGCATTGCGGGGAAGTTGAAAACACGACTGAGGAACAGAGCTCGATGCTCGATTTTAAACCAGATCGGCTAGGGCACTGTGTGCACACCGTTCGCGACGCAGACCTCTACGAGAAACTCTTACAATCGAAAATACCCGTAGAGCTCTGCTTGACGTCTAATGTCATGACGCGTTCGAACGAGTCGTACGCTGCGCATCACTTTGGCGAGCTTCGCGCTCGCGGACATCCCGTCTGTCTCTGCACTGACGACACGTGGGTATTTAACACAACCTTGTCGCACGAGTACGCCATCGCCTGCGAAACCTTTGACATGACGGTCGACGACATTCGTGAAATGTCCACATGTGCCATGGGTTTTGCGTTTTGCGACGACGAGACAAAGGAAAACGTCGTCAGGAATCGATTGCGCGCGTGGTGATGGTATAGTACCGGGTAGAGTAAATTTATTGCAACAGTTTGTCTAGAAGTAGTTCACAAGTCATGGTGCGCGCGAGAGAGATATCGCCTCGCATCGCTACTGGATGACGCAGCAGCCGTTTGCATTCTTGACGCCGTACCTCTTCGGGTTCAAGTGCACGTCGACGACGGTGTCAAACACCGCGGCTAAACCGTTTTGCGTGAGCGCGCTACACTCCACGTACGCCGCCGCGCCTATTCTCTGTCTCAAATTCTCACCGTCTCGTCGACTCACCTCCCCTTTACCCGCGTCTCGAAGATCCGTCTTCGTCGCCACCAACACGATCGGCACTCCAGCGGCGCGCGTCTCGAGTTCTGCCCTCCATTTCGCCTCCACCGACTCGTAGCTCCCTCGCGAATCGCACGAAAACGCCAACAGCATCACGTTCGCCCCGTCGTACGACAACGGTCTAAACTGCGCGTACTCATCCTGCCCCGCCGTGTCCCACAGCCCGACATTCACCGTTCTCCCATCCTCCGCCGTGACGTTTTTGCTGTAATTATCAAATATCGTCGGCATGTGATCCGTCGGAAACGTATTCGTAGCGAAGCACATCAACATGGACGTCTTCCCCACCGCCCCGTCGCCCACCACGACGCACTTGACGGCGACGTAATCCAGTTCCGTTTCGTCCGACATCGCGTCTACTCGCGAATCGAACAATCAATCAAACACGCTTTCCCTCGTCCCGTCGCTCGCTCGTCCGCTCGTCCGCTCGTTCGTTCGGCACCGGAACGAAGGACTACCACAAAATTTCCACAAAAAGATTACAGAAACCCCGACTGTGCGACCGACTCTCGCGCGCGTTCGTTCCTCCCCCGGTGTCTTTGGCTGCGCTCGAATGAACCCCTCTCGCGTCTTCACGCGGCCGACCGCGCGACGACGACAGTGACGCGCGACGGTGACGGTGACGGTGACGGTGACGAACGAAAACCAACTGACAAAGTTGTCAAAAATCTCCAAAAACTGGAACAAAGAAAACCAACTACGGTAATTATGAGTCATGACTCGTCAATGAGTCACACACTCCAACACGGACGCGAGCGTCAGTCTCGACGCCGCCGCGTTGACGACGACGACACACGACGACGACGCCGACGACGACGTCGGACGGGTGACAAAAAACGGGCGACGGAAGTTTCGAACTTTCGCGTTCGCGCGTCGTCGTCCAGTCTAAACCCGTCATGTCGCACCGACGGAAGCACGTCCAGGCGTTGGCGCACGAACTCGAGGTGACGCTTCGACGAGGCGTGGACGTGGTGTGCGTCGTGACGGACACGCTCGGGAGTAACTTGCTCGAGGTTCGGAAAGGGGGATCGACGACGACGACGACGACGACGACTGTGATTCGCGTCCCGGCCAAGTTTAAGAAGCTCGTGTACTTTCGTCCGGGGATGTACGTCGTCGCGACGTTCGTCGGGCGAGACGAGTTGGAAGGAAGCGACGCCAAGGTCACCGGGGAGCTCGTTCGGGTGCTGTACGCCGATCAGGTGAAGGAATTGAAAAAGCGAGGGGACGGATCTTGGCCCGCGTCGTTCGGGGATGGTTCGGGGGGTGGTGACGGCGTCGACCGCGGCGCGGGGTGTCCGTTGGCGGATTTGGCGGACGCGTTGAGAGAGGACGAGGCGGCGGCCGTCGCGGCGAGCGACGCCAAAGTCGGCGAGAGCGACGACGAGAGCGATGACGAGAGCGACGACGATTTACCTCCGTTGATTCAAAACCGAAACCGACGGGTCGTTCAGACGTACGACGAGAGCAGTAGCGAGGAGGATGGCGATTGATTTTGTAAAACAAAACTTTGTAGGCGGCTGAAGCGTCCAAACCGCGCTCGCGAAAACACGCGCACCCTCACTCACTCACTCACTCACCGACGACGACGACGACATCGACGCGGGTTCACGCGTCCG
>Ga0181601_10002618_pt1 | contig 15387 bp, 16 predicted proteins | sample 041ome_8_FD_133020 | JGI IMG/M metagenome (GOLD analysis project Ga0181601, IMG submission 133020) | Coastal salt marsh microbial communities from the Groves Creek Marsh, Skidaway Island, Georgia - 041407BS metaG (megahit assembly) | ecosystem: Environmental > Aquatic > Marine > Intertidal zone...
AGAATACTCTCTTATTATAAAGACTTAAAAACCCAACTTTCCCTGATGACGTACAATCTGTTCAGATTTTTTTTCCTATGAACATAAAATTCATAAGCGATAATGCCCATAAAGGAACCCATTAAACTAGATAGAACTAATATAAAATAGAAAATCTTTATAACAATTTCGTAAGCAGGCCACTGATAATTATAGGAAATATATACTAGAGATATTACTAACCCTGACAAAGTGAAATTTAAAAACTTTGGTACTTTGACAAAGGATAAGATAAAGGCAGTAATCATTGAAAGTAAGAATGAATAAGCTAGTCCCATTTTATAGTACCTAAAATTTAAACTCTAAAAATTAACCCGTAAATGCGTGTAGAGGAAATCGGCGTTGCTGTTTGTACCGACCGGATTTGTGGCATCGATGAAGTTGCCGCCCCAGAACCTTGTATAACCCACTAGGATTTCTGCGCGTTGTAGAATTCTATATTTTGCAGTGATGTCAAATTCCATACCGAGGACAGTACCTGCCGCACCTGTTGGGTCCTGTCTGACATTGACACGGCTCGCGTTAAAGAATGCACCGCGGGCTTCTGCTAAGTTAAATTTATGAAGCTGCGTATCAATGGAAAGTTTCTTTGTTGGGTTTACCGTTGCGCGAACGCGAATTGATTTCAAGTTTTGACGCGCGGTAAAATCAATCAATCCCATCCAAGCATGTGCCGCCGGGAACAATTGAAAATAGGTATCGTTAACACCGTCTGTCGGGTCACCGTCACCACTATGATAATCATAATGTGCCCAAATCGTCGGTTTCCACGTAACGTCCTTAAATTGATGGCCGATACCAACCACAAAGAATTCAGCATTAATATCGCCCGTACCAAAATCGCCGCGTTGAATGGCGCCTTCTGCTTCGAGCATGATGTCTTGAACGCTCCCTTTATAGCGGGCACCGATGGTGTAAATTTTATATGTGGTGCGAAGCGGGTCATCCTGATTTAAACGGTATACATATGTTTCAATATCTTGGTCGGATGCCGTATATTGTATGGATGCACCGTCAAAATCCTGATTATCATTGGTCGGGTCGGCTTGGTCCGCTAATACCCGACGTGGATTAACCGAGAATACATTTAAAGTTAAATTATCCCGGCTAATGGCCGCGCGAACACCATCAAAGGCGCGCCTTACGTTAACCCAGTTATTAACCGCAATTTGGCGACGCTGCCCGAATGTCATTTCCTGACGTCCGGCACGGACAAAGATTTTTGTGCCCTCAACATCAAAATTTAAATCGACAAACCCATTTAAAAGGTCATGCCTATTCACATCACTGCCCACGGGGGGGAGGTCCTCATCAAAAATGGACGCATCAAGAAATTCACCGTAAAAACGGATGTTTTTATTAATTTCAAGATTGGAGTATGCTTGAAACCGACTTAGGAAATAAGAGTTATCGCCGCCAATGCGTCTGCGGGCGCCGTTATTTTCATTATGATAACGCAGGCGATATTCACCACCTAAATCGAGCATTATAACATTGCCAAGGTCAATTCTTTTTAAACTATCACCGGCCTTGGTGAGAAAATCATCCTGACTGTCCGTATAGCAATCTTGGTCAAGGTAACTAAAATCATTATCAAACGATGTCATTTTATAAGGGTTAGCGGGTCTAACACATTCGGTTTCCTGATTATTTCCTTGCGCGCTTGCATTAAACGTTGCGGAAATTTCCCCAATTAAAATAATGGTAGAAGCAATTATTTTTTTCATCGTACCTACATTCAGTGATGTTATTTGTTTGATAATGTTATGATATAGCAATTAATTATTACTATTTCAAAGTTTTTAGGAATATCTCAAAGATACCTTAAAAATACATTAATAGATTAATGATTTTATGAGCTGTGTATTTTTGAGGTAAATAAAATAATTATAAACTTAAGGGCAAATAAACCGTAATGTTTTGATACGTCGTAATTTGAATTTCGGTGATTTATAAATGTTTTTTTATTGATAGAGATCAAGGGTTATTTGTTGGTTAAATGTTAAAATAATAGTCAATCTCAACAAAAACTTGAAATGAATGGAGAGCAATATGTTTAATAATCCTTCCTTGGTTACGCGTATCGCAATAGGCAAATCAGTTGGGCTTTTTATAGGTATTATTGGTTTTATAATATTATCCATGTTTTGGCCGGAAGTGCCGACAATGACTAAGTGGGGGTTCATGCTTTGGTATACAACCATGGGCGCATTTATTGGTGTGTTTGGTGTTTTACTTGGCACCCAATCTTAAAATCACCAATGCCATGGTGGTTTCGCGCTCCTTGGATAGGCGCGTGGATGAATTTTATTCTTACATTATTTATATATAATGACCTTCAAATCATGATGTCGAATGTTTTTGCAACAAATAGCATTTTTAGTTCTCCGTTCTGGCTAACCTCTGAAGGCGCGATTGTTGGACTTATTATGGGTTATTTAGCACTCTTATAATTTGCCATCAAACTGCGTAGTGAATTGTTTTGAATAATGAGTGATCTTACTGTTTGTTCAATTTCGTCAATTGTGGTGAGTGGTGCAATAAAATTTGCAATTACGTGTGATCGTTTCATTGCGTTACACTGTAGTTCAGTAAAAGGTTCAAATGAGCTGTTCTCACGGTATATTACAAGAATTTGCTCCAGTGTTTCGTTGACAAGGTTTATCTGTTCGATACTACTTATGGCGTACGGCTCTGCCTCTTCAATTTCACCGTGTAGTTGATATAAATAAAATTGTTCAAGTTCCCTTTCAGCACGCGCTTCGTACCAAGCTTGTACCTGAAGGCCTAAGAAGATACCAACGATCACCACTATAACATCTAGACCGGCGGCAAACCAGTTCTGCTCTTTTACGTGTTGCATAAACCTGCGCAGGATCATGGTGACAACTCCTTATGAATGATTGCCAATTCCTTGTCTAATGCATGGTGTAGGTCTACCAGGCTTTTGAATTGATTAGTGATAACACTATTATATGTACTATAACGAGCCGCATTGGCGACGAGGCTGTTCTTATAGTCGATTGTTTTGTCAGGTGTTGGAATTTTACAATGATTGCCCACTGCGGCATCGAGTTCATAACCACTGCTAATCGTTGTAAAGGTGTTTACATCAATAAATTCCGGAAACTTGGCAGCAAGATTGACTGCGTCTCCTCTTAACCCTGCAATAAATGTATTACTAAAGTTTTGGTTACTTTTAAGAACAGCCATCAATCGACGAATAGATGGGTTTTCAATAATTTGCGATCGCCCAGTTGATTCCAGCTCATCAATAGTGGTTACTGTTGATATAAAATTGGTGTGGATGTGCGAAACTATTATGGCATTGCATTGTATGTTACTGATTTCTACAAACTGTTCATTTTGATTGTATTGTTCACGAAGGCTTGCCAACACTTCAACCCGTCCGTTGATGTTAGGGAAATAATTTTTAAATTTTGTTTCAATCTGCTCAACTTCATCATGAAGGAGAGCCAGGTAAAAAGCTTCCTGCCTACGGTCTTCCAATGCCTCGTACCAAGTCTGCACCTGAAGGCCGAGAAATATGCCAACAATTACAACAAGCACTTCGACCAAAACTTGGAACCAGTCCTGTCGCCGAATAGCGGATACGAGTTTTTGTATAATCAATATACCCTCCCCTATGTTTTATGTAACTTACATTAGATATATTGATTGGTCAAAAATCCAACGCGCGAATGACCGCTTTGGGTCGAAAGCGGTCATTCGACCGAAATAATAACGTTGAATAATAAAGCTGCTTTAATATTTTGGGGGTTAATGTTTTTAAGATTGCATCATTTACAATGCTATCGATACCAGCCAGCAATGGAATTGCGAATTGAATTGGTTTTTAATACTTCATGGGGAACTTCTGTACTCATGAAAATTACCATGGTTCCTAATTCAGGTGAGATTAGGCATTCTTCCTGCGGTTCTGGTCCAAGGAATAGTTTTAACTCACCATGATCTGCTACTTTCCAAAACTCGTTTAAAAAAAGAACCAATGAAACTTTACGGTTATTAGCACCAGAAAAAGCATCTAAATGTTTTTGATAGAAACCACCTTTATCAAATCGTGCATAATGACTTTCAAGTGAGGTTAGCCCCAAGTATAGTTTGCGGTTAATTTCCATGCGGAGCGTTTCCATCCAGGAAATCCATTGGTGGTTAGTTGGTGTATCGTCATCGATCCATGCTATTTTGTCATTGCGTATATTTTGGTTTTGATGAAAGTCGGCCGATCTTCCAATACCCGCGCTATGATAAGGGGTGTTATTTTCGCATTTGACGTGGTCAAATAATAAATTTAATAGAGTTTTGGGTAGCGCATTACGCTGAACACTATAAGATTTTTTTGAGAGATCATCACAAATATTAGTTAAAAGTACCGATTGCCGTTGGTTTTCAATCGTGGTTTGATTTTTATTTGCATGAAGCATCGCTTATCCTGACATTGTATATTGTTATGACAACAATGCTCAGTCAGAGCGAAATTGAAAATTGGTAGATAACAGCAAAATTACTGTGTATGTGATAATACTCTAAATAGGGGGGAGTGTATATGCTTCTTTGGGGTGCTTTGGGTCAATTGAAAAAACACTCTATTAATATACGTGTGTTCCTTGCCAATTTGAGAGATTAATTTATGATCCTTATAAATATTGAACCAGCAAGACATTCAATTCAAAATGAGCATCATAAAGGTTCTAAGACTGATATTAAAAGGGAGGCATAATTGAAGACATATATTTATTGTACAATGCAAATTCACGATCCGGAAACCTATAGTAAATATACGGCCTTAACACCGGATACTTTGAAAAAATATGGTGGTGTTTTTTTAACGAGGGGCGACGCAACTGAGGTATTAGAAGGAGAAGAATTTAAAGACAGGATGGTATTGTTAGAATTCCCGTCTCGGGAAGCTGCAGAAAACTGGTATAACTGCGAGGAATATCAATCCGCCTCAAAATATCGACGTCAATCATCAGTCGGAAAAATGGTCATTCAAGAAGCGCGTGGTGTGACGGATAATCCTGATCCGCTTTTATAATAATTTTAATGGGCTTTTATTTGGGGTTGAAGGAAAGTTAAATGGAGAAAAAGCGTGCACCATTTGCAAAATGGATGGGCAATTCGAACGAGATAACACGTTTGTTCTTAAAGGCCGGGCAAATTCCAGATATGATAAACCTTGCAGGGGGCCTTCCTGAGGCGAGCGTTTATCCCGCGTCTGAACTTGCGGATATTGCTAAGCAAGTCATTAATAAAAACCCCGAGGAAACATTGGGTTATTGCCCAATCGAAGGATTGCCGACATTAAGGGACGCGATCGCGAAAAAATTTTCAAAAGGAAATTTGAAACTTAGCCGAGAAAATATCCTGATCGTCACGGGGGCCATGCAATCATTGGATTTGGTTGGTAAAGTGCTCCTTGATGATGGCGCGCGCATCGCCGTTCAGGATCCAACTTATCTTGGGGCACTCGATGCTTGGCGACCACGACATCCAACTTTGGTACCAATGAATATTCATGGTCATAATTTCAACCCTGCGTCGCTGCTTGAAAATACGCAATTTGCGTATACGGTGCCCAATTTTTCAAACCCGACGGGCAGTTTGGTATCAAAAGAATGTCGTCAGCAACTGGTTGATACATCAAATGATTGTGGCACGTGGCTTGTCGAAGATGATCCATATGGCGTGCTTTATTACGATAGTGATCCCATTCCCAGTATGCTTGAACTGTCAGCCGACGAAAATAATGATTGTTATGAGGGCAATGTCATTTACATGGGCACACTATCGAAAGAGATCGCCCCTGGCCTTAGATTAGGATGGGTAATTTCCGCGCCAGAAATGATCAACGCATTGGCGACAGCAAAGCAAGGATCAGATTTATGCACAAGTGGATTAAGCCAACAAATAACACTCGAAGCAATCAATAACGGTTTAATGGAAAAGATTTTACCAAATATATTAGCCATTTATAAATCGCGGCGCGACGGCTTATGTGCGGCGATGGAGGCATATTTAAAACCCTATTTCACATGGGAAAAACCAGTTGGTGGTATGTTTGTGTGGGCAATCGCAAAAGATCCGAAATTGAATACGGATATTTTATTAGAATATGCATTAGATCACGGCGTGTGCGTGACCCCGTCCAGCGTTTTTGATCCAAATGGAGAATACCGAAAAGCCATCCGTATCAATTTTACGCATAACCCGCTAGAAACTCTGGAGCAAGGGATTAAGCGCCTTGCCAAGGCAACAGAGCAACTGAAATTGTAAATTTATGTAATTTGCAATTATTCCAGATTGTTGGATTGAAAACGTTCAGTTTTTTGCTAACGATAACTTAAATATAAGTATTTTTCTTCTCATCTTTTTCCAATTAGATAGAATCCAATTCCCCCTAACTGAATAGGTATAACCATGTATAAAAAGATTCCTAATATGCCAGTATTATCAAAATTAGGGTCTATTATTAAATTTAAAGCCACCAAATTATACCACCCACTAGTTAACAAAATTATTGATGCACTAGTAATAATGAGAAAATATATAAAGGATTTAAATAAAATTGATTTATCATTTAAATTGCTGTCTTTTTCTAATGATTTTCCTTTCCTTAAGGAAATTCTATAAATTATTATACCTATTGTTAGTATCAGAAGTACTAAAATTAAAGGCTCGAAATTAATATTTTGCGAAGTCTTTTCATTTGAAAATTTTTCGTAGGTTGTAACAAGAATTAAAAGGCTCATAAAGATTGCTTGCGTTAAGCCGAAATATTTAAATAGAGAACTTATTATTTTATCTTTAGAAATAGTCATAACGATCATCAAAACTAAGCATGAGATAATCATAACAGTTTTATGAGGACGAACAAATAAGAATAAATTGAGAAAATGAAATCAGACATTTTAAATTCTGTCATCTTCAAAAATAACTAAAGTGCTTTTCGGAACGTCAGGTTGATGCGTTTGTCACCCGTTAGGGGGTGATGGCCCAAATCCAGTTTCTTGACGCCGTGATAAAGGCGGCGGGCGGGGCCGCCGAAGATAAGTAGGTCACCTGAATGTAGTGGGATATTGAGCGGTTTGCCGCCGCGTGTTTCGCCGAAAATTTGGAAAATGGCGCTAACGCCTAATGACACGGAAACAATGGGCTGGGTAAAATCAACTTCGTCTTGATCGATGTGGGCGGTTAATCTGATATTTGGCTCGTAGCGGTTGATGAAACAGCTATCGGCGCGAAAATTATTAAAGCCTGCCTTTTTCGCGGCGTTCGTGATGATTCTATGGATATGTTCCGGGATGTCTGGCCAGTTTTTTTCTGTGACGGGATCGCTCATTTCATAACGGTAACCACGATGATCGGAATACCAACCGCATTGTCCCATGCTTGATCCAGCAACATTTATTTTTTTACCGCCAGGGGTCACCATGTGGCGAAACGGAATTTCTTCGGTGACACTTTTAACCGTATCCATAAAGACATTCTCATCCACATAGGACCGGAACAGGAAAACGCCGGGGGCGAGCTCCTCCATTTCAGGTGCAATGTTATCGAACAGATCATTTTGCATGGTTTTATCTTAATTTACGCTAGATTCTGAAACAAGTTCAGAATGACATTTAAAGTTTGCTGTAAAATTTCCTCACCCTGAACTTGATCAGGTTCTGGAGATTACATACTTTATTTTGCATCGTGCAATATAATTCCTAATGTATGCCGTTTTTCGCTTGTGACTTTGCTGACGCCGTGGCGTAATTTGGCCCTATAATAACCGCGCTTTCCGAGTTTTGGAAACTCATTTACTGCAAAAATGATGGCTTCGCCTTGTTTTAAATTTTGAACATGGGCAACTGACTGCATTCGTGGGCGTTGTTCAATCAAGGTAAATTCTCCGCCGGTATAATCATTTTCATCGGATAGCATGATGGCCGCCTGATAGGGGAAGTGAATGTCGCCATATAAATCCTGATGCAGCGTATTAAAATCATCAGGCCCATATTTCAAAATAAGCGTCGTAGGGCGGTGCTGATCATGCCGATGACAAATATCAAGATAATCTGCATGATTTTCAGGATAAATGGTTTCAATATTTAGTCGCGTGGCCCATTCTTTGGCAACCGGTTTAAGTTTGTCATAAAAATAGGTACGTAGTTTGCTGATTAAATCGGGGAGTGGGTACGCATAATACTTATATTCGCCGCGGCCAAAGTTATAACGTTGCATATTGATGATGCTGCGGTAAATGTCTTGATCATAGGCGCTCATTAATTCTTCGCAACTTTCGCGTGAAAGAACATTAGGTAATTTCACGAACCCATTTAAAAGAAGAGTGTTTTCCAGTTCGTCTTTATCTAAATGTGCTTGCATGTTTATAGAATCCTTCCTAATGTTTTGTTATAATAAAACATGAAGACATGCGGGTCCAATATCCGAAAGTTGTTTTCTAAGTAAAAAGAGACGGGAACAAGAAATGCAAGTGGGGAAACTAAGCGGCTATTTTGCTTTTGGTTTTTTATTGGCATCGTGCGGTGAAGAAGCACCGACGGCCAAAGAATGTCTTGCGGCCGATATGGTTATTCATAACACGCTTATTTATACGGCGGATGATGATAATTGGACGGCTGAGGCGGCGGCGTCACTGGGCGATAAAATTATTTTTGTCGGATCGAATGCAGACGCCGAAAAATACATGTGTGGCAACGCAGAAATACTCGATATGTCGGGTAAATTTTTTTATGCGGGACTGACGGACGGTCATCAGCATTTGGCGCGTATGGGTGCGCGGGAAATGACCATTGATCTTGGTGGGATGGGATCGCTTAAAGAAACGGTTGATGCGTTAAAAGCATGGGCTGATGATGTGCCTGATGGTGGTTGGGTGCTTGGTTCCGGATGGATTGAACGGGACTGGACAGACGAGAAAAGGTTTTTAAATAAAACTGACGTTGATGCCTTTACCGCGAATAAGCCGCTTTATATCCCTCGGTCTGATAATAGTTCGGCGCTTGTGAATATTAAGGCGCTTGAATTGCTTGGTGTCACGAAAGAAACGCCGGATCCATTTGGTGGTGCGTTTGAGCGTGATAAAAATGGTGAACCCACGGGGTATATCGTTGGGGAAGCGATGAATTTGTTTGAGCCGCTACTACCAACGGGCGAAGATTTGAATTTCGTTAAAGAAAGTCTTCAAAAAGGGATGGATTGGAACGTCGAGCATGGCTGGACCGCCATTCATGATAGCGCGCAATTTGATAATGATACCAATATGTTAAAAGAGTTTCACGCAGAAGGAAAGATGAAACATCGGGTTTTTGCGTCCGCAAATATAAGATTTAGAGATAAAAGACTTGCTGAAGGTGTCTATGATAGTGGGGATCATATGTATCAGCTAGCGGCGATTAAGCTATATATCGATGGCACGCTTGGCTCAAGAAGTGCGGCATTACCTGCAAATTATAATGATGCGGATCATCCGGGTTATATTTCCTTCGAACGTGAAGAGCTTTACCCGACGATGGTGGCGGCGCTTAAGGCAGGTTTTCAAATTCAAACCCATGCTATTGGGGATAAGGCAAATCGTTTGATCCTTGATTGGTATCAGGAAGCCATGCTTGAAGTCCCACGTGAAGAATGGGGTAATCCAGACCCAAGATGGCGCATGGAACATGCGCAGCTTATGAACCCAGCCGATTTTCCAAGATTTAAAGAAATTGGAATTTTACCAAGTATGCAGCCAAGCCATGCGATTGGGGACCTTCATTATGCGGAGGAACGTATCGGATTAGAGCGGCTTCAATGGGCATACGCATGGCGGACAATGATTGATCATGGCAATATCATTATCGTTGGAACGGACGCACCGGCCGAAAGAGGCGACCCAAGAATAGAATTTTATGCCGCAGTAGCCCGTAAGGATTTAAATGGGTTTAGTGCTGAAGGGTGGAACCCTGATTTATCAGTAACACGTGAAGAAGCACTGAAAATGTTTACCGTTTGGCCCGCTTACGGCGCCTTTCAAGAAGATATCAAAGGAATGGTGAAGGTTGGTTATCTTGCTGATTTTACCGTTTTTGATAAAGACATCATGACCATACCGGATAATGAAATTCCGTTGGTCCAAAATCAAATGACAATCGTCGGAGGAAAAATTGTTTTTTAAAAATAAATTATTACTAAGCGCAGCCTGTTTAACGCTCGTTGCATGTGGTCAATCAGATGACAATGCGGGAATGGCCGCGTCGACAGAAGAATGTGTGGCTGCAAATATGGTAATCCATAATACAACCATTTATACGGCTGATGATGATAATTGGACGGCGGAAGCGGTTGCGACATTAGGCGATAAAATTATTTACGTGGGTGATAACGCGGGCGCCGAAAAATATATGTGCGGCGATGCAGAAATCATGGATATGAACGGTAAATATGTTTATGCTGGCTTCACGGACGGTCATCAACATGTTGAGGGTATTGGAAAACGTCCAAAGACATTGAATTTGTTTGGAATTGGAACTTTAAAAGAAACGGTTGATGCCATTAAGGCGTTTTCTGATGCTAATGTTGCTGATGGTGATTGGGTTCAAGGTCGCGGATGGATTGAACGCGAATGGACTGATGAAGAGCGTTTTTTAACCAGACATGATGTTGATCCGTTTACGGCAAATAAGCCTCTGTTTATGCCGCGTGCTGATGGCGTGTCGGCGCTGGTAAATTCAAAGGCACTCGAGCTGGCGGGTGTAACAAAAGATACCCCAGACCCACAAGGCGGAAAATTTGAACGTGATCCAGATGGCACACCAAATGGTTATGTGCTTGCGACAGCGATGAACATGTTCCGCGCCATTATTCCAAAGGAAACACGTGAATATAAAAAAGACAGCTTGATGCAGGGTATGTATGAAAATGCAAAGTTGGGTTGGACCAATACGCAAGATGCGGGCATGCCATATGAAAGCATCGAAATTATGAAAGAAATCCATGCGGAAGGTAAAATGTCAACCCGCATCTATGCAGCGGCCAATGTAATGGAGGCATGGACACTTATCGAACGCGGCCGGGAAGTGACCGATGATAATATGTTCGACCTAAGGGGGATTAAGGTTTATATCGATGGTACGCTCGGGTCTCGCGGTGCGGCGCTTCTCGCAGATTATGAAGATGCAAGCCATAATGGATTTATGAACAGAACAACCAAAGAAGAACTCGAACCAATTTTACGTGAAGCGCTGCGCAAAGGATTGCAAGTTGAAACGCATACAATCGGTGACCGCGCGGTGCGTTCATTGCTTGATTGGTACGAAGAAGCGTTTAACGATGTGCCAAAAGAGGAATGGGCTGTTGCTAATCCGCGCTGGAGATTAGAACATGCACAAATTATCCCTGCGGTTGATCAGGAAAGATTTGTATCCCTTGGTGTAATTCCGTCAATGCAGCCAAGCCATGGTATCGGTGACCTTAATTTTGCGCCGGATAGATTAGGTGAAGATAGACTTGCTTATTCCTATCCATGGCAATCACTTGTTGATTTAGGATTGAAAATCGTTGGCGGATCAGATGCACCCGTTGAGCTGGGTGATCCGAGAATTGAATTTTATGCGGCGGTTGCCCGTAAACGTCTTGATGGGACTTCAGGTGAAGGATGGCATCCTGAACTTGCAGTGAGCCGCGAAACGGCCCTTAAAATGTTTACAATTTGGCCAGCGCATGGTGCGTTTCAAGAAGATATCAGAGGTTCAGTAGAGGTTGGGAAATATGCTGACTTTACAATTCTTGATAAAGATTGGCTTAAGGTTCCAGAAGCTGAGATTTTGACTTCAGAGAATTTAATGACCATAGTGGGGGGTAAGATTACTTATGAAAAATAAGTAAAACTCCAATCATAAGGGAGCAATTATGTTTTCTTGGGTCAAGCCGATAATCTTAGTACTCGTGATCCTTTCGCCCGTTATTTATTATTTCGAGGTGAAAAGGCAAGGAAGGTGGGATGTTACCCACCTTCAAGATATGGTGAGCGGGTTATTGGTAGGAATGTATTAAAAATAACTAGAGTAGAATGTTATGAAAAAACAATTACTTATTGTCGTTGGGCTTGCGCTTGCGGGTTATATTATCTTTTTTTATCGTCAAGCTGATGTTGTTGATCAGGTAAGGGCGGATTTGGTTATTCATAATACAACCATTTATACCGCCAATGATGATCAATGGACGGCGGAAGCCGCCGCGATCAAAGATGACAAAATTATTTTTGTCGGGTCAAATGATGATGTAGTAAATTATATCGGTGAGCATACAGACGTTAAGGATATGCAAGGAAATACGGTTTTACCGGGCCTTATTGATGCGCATGTTCATATAAAATGGATTGGTCAGCGCGAAGATGGGCTTAATTTACAAGGCATTGATGATTTAACACAAACGGTCGATAAAATTCGCGAGCGGGTAATGGCAACCCCAGAAGGGGAATGGGTTGTCGGTGTTGGATGGATTGAAAAGAAATGGAGAGAAGGTCGGTTTCTTCATAAAGATGATCTTGATCCCTTTAGTCCAAATAATCCAGTGGTTGCAAACCGTGCGGGCGAACATTCAATTGTTGCCAATTCAAAAGCACTCGAAATTGCAGGAATTACACGTGACACCCCCGATCCTGATGGAGGGCAGATTTTAAAAGACGAAAATGGCGAACCAACAGGAATGTTGATCGATAATGCTATGGAACTGGTGCGATCAAAAATCCCGGTACCGAGCAGAGAGCAGGATAAGAAATCATTGCAATCCGGATTTGATTTTATGTCACGCATGGGCTGGACCCAAGTTCAGCAGGCTGGCGGGACATATGATGATATTGATATTATTAAAGAAATTCATTCAGAAGGAAATTTAAAAACCAGCATTTATTATGCGATGATGATGGGCGAAGAGGCCGCAAAATTAATTGAACGCGGACCGGAAATATCAGAAGATCGCATGATTGATATCAAAGGCATTAAATATTTTGCCGATGGCGCACTTGGTTCACGTGGTGCAGCGCTTCTTGAGCCATATGATGATGCGGAAGGTAAAGGGCTTCAGCTTATTAACCGGGAAGAGGCACTACCAGTTTATATCGCCGCTTTAAAGAAAGGCATACAAATTGAAACTCATGCAATCGGTGATTATGCAAATCGGTTTGTGCTTGATTTATATGAAGAAGCTTTTAACGCAGTACCGGTAGAGGAACGCATGGATGCAGATCCGAGATGGCGCATTGAACATGCGCAGATTATCCATCCAGATGATCAAAAACGTTATAAAGAACTAGATATTATTGCGGTTGTAGAAGCATCAACGGTGAAAGGTGACCTTTATTTTGCCCCAGACCGAATTGGTTCTGAACGTCTTAAATATGCGTATCTTTGGGAAAGTTTAATTGACCAAGGGATCCGTTTTACGGCAGGAACCGATGCCCCGGTTGAAGTTGGTGATCCACGGGTTGAATTCTTTTCACTGGTGCAGCGCACAGATTTTAACGGCTTTTATACGGAGGACTGGCACATCGAAGAACGACTTAGCCATGAACAGGCGTTAAAAACAATGACAACCTGGGCGGCGCGTGCCGCATTCCAAGAAGATATTCGCGGTACCATTGAAGTTGGTAAAAAAGCAGATTTCAGCATATTCGACAGGGACTGGATGACGATCGAGCCAATTGAAATAATGGACAGCCAAACAGTGATGACAATTGTTGATGGTAAGGTGAGTTATCAAAGATAATTTATATAACGACAACTTTCGGAACGATTGGTTCTTTTGATTTTTATAGAATGCTCCTATTATTAACTTAATCAGGAGCATTTTATGTTTAACGATGAAATATGTTTAAAAGCAATTGAAGTCCGAGATAAAGCATTCGACGGCAAATTTTACTATGGTGTGTTAACAACTGGCGTTTATTGTAAACCGTCTTGTTCGTCGCGTCCGGCATTGCCAGAAAATATGCGATTTTTTGAAACTTGTGACGAAGCAGAGCGCCAAGATTTAAGACCATGTAAGAAGTGCAACCCACGTGACCATAATGGTCTTGTTGATGTTGCCGATTATATTGAGCGGTACGCCGACGAGAAAATAACACTTGATGATTTATCAGAAGTAAGCGGATTAAGCCCACATCATATTCAAAGAAAATTTAAAGCTGCTTATGGCGTTAGTCCCAAAGAATATCAAAATGGATTAAGGTTGGAGCGATTAAAAACATCCTTAAAAGAAGGCGATGATATCAGTGGCGCCATTTATGAAGCCGGATATGGGTCGTCAAGCCGTGTTTATGAACAAATTGATGATCACATAGGCATGACGCCAAAAGCGTACCGTGAAGGCGGAAAAGGCGAAGAAATATCATATGCTATTCGTAAATGTTCACTAGGTCTTATCATAATGGCGGCAACCGACCGTGGTGTTTGTATGATCCATTTTGGGGATAAGCGAGACGAGTTAATTAACCAGCTTAAAAGTGAATATCCGAATGCAGCATTGGTTGAAACACCACCAAGCAGTGACGACCACTTAAATGAATGGATAGAAGCCTTTGAGCGCCATATTAGCCATGGAGCAGCAAGACCCGATATTCCGCTACATTTAAACGGAACTGCTTTTCAAATTAAAGTATGGCGGTTTTTAATGAGTGTTAAGCCTGGCGAAGTATTAAGTTATAAGGAACAAGCCGACCGCATGGGGATACCGAAAGCAGTACGCGCTGTTGCCAGTGCAAACGCAAGAAATAATATCGCTGTTTTGGTTCCCTGTCATAGAATATTACGTGGTGATGGTAGTCTCGGTGGATTTAGATGGGGACTTGACCGCAAGCGAGCGCTTATAGATACTGAGCGTAGAATGGCCAATTAATAGGAATAAAAAAATAGTCGAAGTAAAACCGTTAAATAAAGATCAATATGATGTTTGGTATCCATTATGGCAAGGGTACCTCACATTTTATGAAACCAGTTTACCTGATGAAATAACGAAAAATAACTGGGAACGATTTTTTGATGAGAATAAACCAGTAGGCTGCTTAGGGGCTTATAAAGATGGGAAATTAGTAGGCTTCGTTCATTATATTTTCCATCCGACGAATTGGTCTTTAACAAACAAATGTTACTTGCAAGATTTGTTTGCTGATCCTAATGTCCGTGGTGAAGGGATTGGACGTAAACTTATTGAAGCGGTTTATGCGCTGGCAAAGGATGCTGATTGTGAACAGGTCTATTGGATGACACAAAACCATAATAAGACGGCAAGACTGCTTTATGATAGAATTGCTGATGATAATGGGTTTATGGTTTATGAAAA
>Ga0181601_10002625_pt1 | contig 15365 bp, 5 predicted proteins | sample 041ome_8_FD_133020 | JGI IMG/M metagenome (GOLD analysis project Ga0181601, IMG submission 133020) | Coastal salt marsh microbial communities from the Groves Creek Marsh, Skidaway Island, Georgia - 041407BS metaG (megahit assembly) | ecosystem: Environmental > Aquatic > Marine > Intertidal zone...
GCCGCGGCGTCCGCCGCGGACGCCGCCGTCACCGGACGGCGCGCGCCTCGGCGCCGGCGCGGCGTGGGCACCGCCTCGACGCCGGTCCGAGTCACGACGGCGCGCGCGACTCCCCGGCTCGCCGCGCTCGCCGCGGGCGCGTCTCCGACGCCGCGCGTCACGGGGCCGCGGAGAAGGCACGCGGCGACGGCCGATCGCGCGCCGGGCGGGACGCGCGCGGGCGCGCGCGCGTCGACGCGACGCGGAGCGAGACCGCGAACCCGACACCGCGATGACGTCGCGCGCTCGCCACGGTCGCCGGCGCGCGGCGACGTCGAGGCGAGCGGCGAGGCGAGGGGTGACATCGAGGCCATCGCGACGCGCGGGTCGCGGTGTGCCTCGCGACGCGCGGGTCGCGATCCGGCCGGAGGTGAACGCGCGTCCGCGAGTGGCCTCCTCGCCTCTCATGCCGCCGCGTCGTCGTCGCTTTTTCCGAGTGCTGCCGCTCGGATAATTGCGGGTAAGCGGCAGATCAAAACGACGACACGGTTGGACATGTTGGACTTCGATGGGGTCGCGGTCCTCAGATCATCAAAATCCCGCTTCCGAGGTTGAAATATCTACACACGCTTTTCACGCAGTCCCAGGGGCTGCGACTCGTGTTTCGGCCCCGACTGTCAAAACCACCCATCTTTTATTGGCGATTCGATCGCGTGGCTTGCGTCAGCAGCGGGGCGCGAGCGCGCGACACTAATTTCGTCACTAAAAGCTCGGGTGGGGCAAAACGGGTTTACCCCGCGCGGTCGGTCACGTGGTCGCCAGAGAGCACGCCGCGCCGCGCGGAGCGCAAGTCGGCGGGGTTCGGCATGCGCCTTCGTTCCGTGCGGAGGGATGGGGTGCAGTCGCAGGACGCGCCCCTCGCGGGAAACCTGCCCGCGGGGGACCGGGGCCCGTTCGCGGGCGAGGCGGACCCCACATGCGCCCCTTGCGAGGTCCCCGCGGGAAAGGAGGCTGGGCGCGAGCGCGAGCGGGAGGGCGCGTTCGAGTGTAACATCTGCCTGGACGTCGCCACCGACCCGGTGGTCACGCAGTGCGGACACCTGTACTGCTGGCCGTGCATTTACAAGTACGTGCGGAGAGCCCGACCCCCCCCGACCCGCACGCATGGGGTTTCGCGGATGACCGTACACAACCACGCAATATCTTCTGGTGTCGTCACCTCCGACCGACCGAACGTTCGGCCGACCGCGCGCGTCGCGATCGCGCGGGTCGCGGACGCCCGCGTCGCGGCGCACTCGGTCGCCTCCGAACCCCACTGACCGACCGCCGTCACCCCGCCCCGTCCCGCCCCCGCGCGCTCGCCCACGCGCCCCGAACTCCCACTCGATCCGCACAATCATCGCGAAACAATCCTCACGCAGGTGGTTGAACGTGTTTTTGTCTCGGCAGCAGTGCCCCACGTGCAAGGCGGGCATCCGCGAGGAGCTTCTGATTCCCCTGTACACGCGCGGGTTCCGCCCGGGTCAGCCCGCTTCGGGCCGCGGGACGTCCTTGGGAGGTGCCGAGCGCGTGCCGGTGCGGCCGCAGGGCTTGCGCATCGCCAACGACGACCCTAGACTGGCCAACAATCTGGCGCTCCCCGATTTGGACCTGGTGGGCGAGCGCCTCAGCGGCTGGGGCTCGCACTTCGTGCTGGGGGACCTGGATCCCTCGCACGCGCGCATCTCGCGCGCCTACGACCCCTTCTCCATGTCGCTCGAGCAACAGCAGCACGTCTTCCTGTCGCGCCTGCTCCTCCTGCTCGGGTCGTTTGTCATCCTCTGCTTGCTCATCTTTTAAGACATCCGCCGCGAAACGCGCGACGGGCCGCGTCCGTCGTGTGCTTTACCGCGTCGCGCGAGTGACGCGAAACGAGCGTTTCGCGTCGACACGCGTCATATCGCGACAAATAAGCGTCGAATACTTGTATTACCAATGAAACGAAGTAGCACGAACGACGACGACAAAAGCGCGCGAAGTATTCATCCGCTTAATCCGCGTCGCTCACGAAAAAGTCTCTAATCGCGTCTCAAAACGCCCCCCGCGTCGCTTCGCGGCTCCGTTCGGAAGAAGCCTTTTTCACGGCTTCTTCCCGACGCCCTTCCCGCGCCACAGTATACGCACGGGCGAGCCCGGGAAGCCGATGTTCTCGCGCAGCGAGCGCTCCATGTACCGGCGGTAGGTCTCCGGGAAGAGCTTGGGCTCGTTGACGAAAAACACAAACGTCGGCGGCCGCGTCGAGGCTTGCGTGACGTAGTAGATCTTCCCCTTGCGCCCGCCCTTGCTCGGCGGAGACTTCCACAGCGACGCCTCCTGCACCACCGCGTTGAGCGTCGCGGTGCTTAAACGCTTGCGGTGGTGCGTGGAAGCTTCGTTCGCGGCTTGGAGCACCTTCTGAATCCTTTGCCCGGTGAGCGCGCTCGTGTACACGACGCTGGCCCACTCGAACACGCGCAGCTTCGAGCGCAGCGTCTTGGTGTACTCGTTCATCGAGTACGAGTCCTTGTCTATTTTGTCCCACTTGTTGACGCAGAGCACCAGGCCGCACCCCTCCTGCGTCGCCGCGCGCTCCGCGAGCACGAAGTCCTGCTGCGAGGGGCCCTCCTCGGCGTCCACCACCAGAACCACGATGTCCGCGCGGCGCATCGCCTGCAACGCGCGGCCGACGGCGAGCGATTCCGGGACGTCGTTCCCGGCGGCAACCGCCGTGCGGCGCCGTATGCCGGCGGTGTCGATGAGCGTGTACTTGTTCCCGTCCGCGCCCGTGACGTCGGAGTCGATCGTGTCTCTGGTGGTGCCTGAGTAGTCGCTCACGATCGCGCGCGCGTCCCCGGCGAGCTGGTTCAGCAAAGAGCTCTTGCCCACGTTCGGGCGACCGACGATGGCGATCTTGAGCGGCGCGTCCTCCTCCTCGGAGAAGCCGCCGCCGCCGGCGTCCGCCTCGGGCGCGGGGAGCGACCGGACGAGCCCGTCCATGAGCTCGCCCGTCCCCGTGCCCGAGATGGCACTCACCGCGAGCGGCTCGACGCCGCCGAGGCTCCAGAAGTCCAGGATCTGCTCCTCACCCTTGGTCGTGCTCTCGCACTTGTTCACCGCCAGCATCAGCGGCGTCGCGCTGTGGAACTTGCGGATCCACCCGAAAATCTCCTCGTCCGCGCTCGTGAGGCCTTTTTGGCCATCCACCACGAACACGAGCGCCGCCGCCTCGCGCACCGCCAGCGCCGCCTGCGACTCGACCATCCCCGGCAGAATCTCCACGCCGCCCACGGTGTTTACCGAGGGCGCGTCCTGCGGCGAGCCGGGCAGGGACTCCAGCCCGCCGGTGTCCACCATCATGAACTCGACGTCCCCCCAGAAGGCGCGCACGTACATGCGGTCGCGCGTGATCCCGGGCTGGTCGTACACGATGGCCCGCTTCGTGCCGGTCAGGCGGTTGAACAGAGCGCTCTTGCCCACGTTGGGGCGGCCGACGATCGCGACGCGAGGGAGCTGCTCGTCCGAAAGCGTGCCCCACTCCCTGCGCGTCTTTCGGCGACGCTTCGCCGAAAGGATGAGCAAATCGTCATCCTTCGAAGACTCCGCGTCGTTCGTCGTCGCCGACGAGAGCGGCTCGTACCCGTCCTCGACGTCGTTCGCGTCGTAGTCGTAGTAGTTCTCCTCGAAGTCGTCGTCGATGTCGTGCGCCTCGTTCGCGACCGCCGCGCGCAGGGACGTATCGCGTGTCTTCTTCTTCCCATGTGTTTTTTTTAACTCCGCCGCCTCCGCGTCGTCCCACGCCGCGGCGGAGAGCTCGTTCGCCCAGCTCGCCGCCATCGCCGCCGCCTCGGCGTCGAGCGCCTCTCGCTCCTCCGCGGTGAGACGCACCGGCGCGTCGTCGTCGGGAGGCTCGCCGCGCGCTCCGCTTGTCGACCTGGCGGCGAAGGAAGCCCCTCGCGAGGAACCGACCCGGGCCAGGCCGGCGGACGCGAACCCGAACGGTATCGCGCGAGTCGGATTCGCGACGCGCTTTTCCAGAAGCGCTTTTCCAGCGATGAATCGGTCCGCGCCCGCCGCCGCGACGACGCGTCTCGAGGCTCGGCGCGCGACGCGGGTCGGCGCGGCGCGACCCGCGCGCGAGACCGCGGCGCCCATGGTCGAGCGCGTGTTGCCGGACAGGCGCACCGCGATGACGCCCGTCGCGCTCGCGGCGGCCATCACGCGCACGGGCGGTCGGCGAGTCGAGGTGCCCTATCTGCCGCCACCTGAACCGCCGCCGCGCTTTTCTCGGATGCGAAGGCGACGCGGTCGCGCGTGGGCTCGCGACAGCGGGCGCGCACGAGGGAGACCGCGCGTGGGAGCGACACCGGGCGAGGCTGGCGCGCTGAGGTCGTGGGTGCGAAAGCGCGTCGAGCCGCGAACGCGCTGTCTCGGGTGTGGCGGCGCGTTCGACGAGCGTGTCGAGAAGGCGACGCGAAACACCGCGGCGCGGCGCGCTTTTCCGGGTTTCGGCGGGCGCGCCGCGTTTCGACATCAGCACGCGCCAAAAAACGAGCTTCGCTCGGCTCGGATGGCGTGACGACGTGGGAGGCAGAGCGCAGCGCGCGGTTGTCTCGCAGTCGGGTCACGGAGACCGCTGGAGTAGGGGCGTTTGTTTGCTGCGAGTCGTGGGGCGACGGGCGACAAGGCGTGCGTCTTTGCGTCGGAGCGCACCTCCGCGCGCCATCCTCGGGAGAATTAGAGATTGGCGGGCGGCAGCCGCCTGAACGTCGCGATGGCGGACGCGCTCACGACCGTGAGCTTCCGGGTGAAGTACTGGACGGAATGGGGACAGAATTTGGTCGTCGTGGGGGGACACCCCAAACTCGGCGAGTGGGACGTCCGCAAAGGTGTATGGATGCACTGCGAGGTACGAAACGCGCGCTCTTCCGCCCCTTCCCGCCGCCCGCCCCGCCGACAAGGGGGTTTTCCGTCTCGCGCGATTACGCCTAACAATCCCGTTTCGCGCCCGCCCCGAACGCAGCACGTCGGCGAGGGCGAGCTCCTGTGGACGGCCAAGGCGAGCGGCGCGTTCAACGAGCCGTTCGAGTACAGATACGCGGTGGTGGACGGTGAGATGAACGTCCTGCGCTGGGACGCCTTCGCGCACGAGGCGCACTTCGCGCCGAGGGACGTTTCCGAGACGAACGCCTCGCCCGCGGACGAGGAACGAAAGCGACGCGACCGCGTGGAGATTCGCGACACTTGGGAGTTCACGGCGCACCCCGAGAACATTTTCCGGCGCAAAACCTTCCGAGACATCGTCGCGCCCGACGACGCCGCCGCGGTGGCGCCCGGGACGATCGGGGCGGACGCGCTGGCGGACCGAGTGGAGCGTGTGCTCGGGGCGGGTTCGCGGGCCGCCGCCGCGGATGACGACCGGTCCGCCGCCGCGCCGGTCCCCGCGTTCCGCGCGAGCGCGTGCGCCGCGGGGGACTACGTCGCCGGCACGACGCGCGTGCGTCTGGAGTGCCGCGTGTTGCGGCCGATTCCGGGCATGCGGCTCACCGCCACGGGCTCGTGCGCGAGCCTCGGCGGCTGGGACCGGGGCAAGGCGGCGGCGATGCGGTTCGACGAGGATTCGCGGATGTGGCGGCTGGACGCGGACGTGTCGTCGGACGAGTTCCCCGTGCGGTACAAGTACGCGCTTCGCGCGGTCACGGGCGCGAATTCCGCGCTGGAGTCGGGCGCGAATCGCGTGATCGTGCCGCTCGGCATGCCGGAGGATGATTGCGAAAACGATCCCGACGCGGACGAAACGGGGGACGTCGCGGCGGCGTCCGCCGCCGCGCGCGCGATGGCGCACCAGACGGAGGAATGCCACGTCGTGCCGGGGTTTCCCGACCCATCGGTCGTCGCGCCGATGCCCCGGCCCGGCTACGGCTCAGGAATCGTCGCGGAGCCACCTTCCTCGTTCGGAGAGCAACCCGGCGCGGCGCGCCGTTCGGACGACCGCAGTTCGTCCGGCGCGCCGGCGTCGGGAACGGCGCCTTCGTCGCCGCCCGCCTCCGAGCCGAGCCCCTCGAACGCGTGGCGCGGGCCCGGCGCGCGCCCCTCGCGCATCGTCGCACGCGACGGGCACTTCCGGTTCCCCGCGCCGTGGCGCGGCAGCGGGATCGCCGTTCCCGTGTTCTCGCTGCGGAGCACGCGAAGCGTCGGCGCGGGCGACTTCGGCGACCTCGAGGCGCTCGTGGAGCTGGTCGAGCGCGCGGGCATGAACGTCGTGCAGATCCTGCCCGTGAACGACACCACCGTGCACGGCATGTGGTGGGACTCCTACCCGTACAGCAGCGTCTCGGTGTTCGCGCTGCACCCGCTGTACCTCCGCGTGCAGCCGCTCATCGAGGAGGCGGCGGCGGCGGCGGGGCCGGAGCGCGCGGGCGTCTTCGACGCGCTGCGCCGCGAGACGGAGCGCGCGCGGCGCGCGCTCGATTTGAAGGAGGTGGACTACGAAGCCACCGTGCTCGTGAAGCTCTCCATCGCGCGGCGTTGTTTGAAGGAACCGAACGTGCGCGAGGCGTTTCTGGAGTCGGAGGCGTTCAGGGTTTTCCTGGACGAGCAGAGCTCGTGGTTACGGCCGTACGCGGTGTTCGGCGCGCTGCGCGAGCTTTTCGGCACGGCGGAGCACTGGCGGTGGGGCGCGCTGAGCTCGGAGAAGGCGGCGGAGACGGTGCGGCGACTGTCGAGCCCCGATCCGAGCGGCGCGAGCGGCGCCTCGAGCATCTACGACGCCGTGGTGCTTCGGTACTACGTGCAGTTCCACCTGGACGCGCAGCTCCGCTCGGCGAGCGCGTCCGCCGCGTCGCGGGGCGTGGTGCTGAAGGGCGACCTGCCCATCGGCGTGGACAAAGCCTCGGTGGACACGTGGATGCACCCCGAGCTGTTCCGCATGCGCGCGAGCACGGGCGCGCCTCCTGACGCGTTCGACGCGAACGGCCAGAACTGGGGCTTCCCCACGTACAACTGGGACGTCATGAGCGAGGACGGGTACCAGTGGTGGCGCCGGCGGATGACGCACCTCGAGCGCTACTTCAGCGCCATGCGCGTGGACCACGTGCTGGGCTTTTTCCGCATCTGGGAGCTTCCCGCGCACGCGCGTCTGGGGCGCATGGGGCGGTTCCGCCCCAGCGTCCCGATCCGGAGGCACGAGCTGGACGAGCGCGGGCTGTGGTTCGTGGACCGCCTGTGCGACCCCTACGTCACCGGCGCGGAGCTGAGGCGCGTCTTCGGCGACCGCGACGGCGAAGCCGCCGGGCGGTTCCTGGAGGAGACGGGCGCGAGCGTCGGCGGCGGTCCCGGCGGCGTTTCCTCCGGAACGGCGGCGTTTCGGTTCAAACCCGAGTTCGCCACGGAGGAGGCTTTGCTCGCGAGCGACGCGTTTAAGATTCGCGACGGCTCACCGGACTGGCTCGTGGAGGAGACGCGCGCGATGCGCGCCGGTTTGCTGGCGCTGCAGCACAACGTGTGTTTGCTGCGCGACCCCGACGACGCCGACGCGTTTTACCCGCGCATCGAAGCGGAGCGCACGAGCAGCTTCGCCGCGCTCGAGCCGTGGGCGCGAGACGCGCTCGCGTGGCTCATGGACGACTACTTCAACCGACGCCAAGAGACGCTGTGGCGCGAACACGCGCGCCGCGTGTTGCCGGCGCTCACCGAGTGCACCGGGCAGCTCGTGTGCGGCGAGGACCTCGGCATGGTCCCGCCGTGCGTGCAGCCCGTCTTGGAGGACCTCGGCATCCTGGGCCTGCGCATCCAGCGCATGCCGCACGACGCGAGTTCGGGCGAGTTCGGGAAGCCGGAGACCTACGCGCACGGCACGGTGTGCTCGCCGAGCTGCCACGACACCATCACCACGCGCGCGTGGTACGAGGCGGACGCGGCGCGGCGGCGGCGCTTCGCGAACGAGGCGCTGGAGATGTCCGGCGGCGCGTTCCCCCCCCCGCCGAGCTACCGCGCCGAGCGCGTCGACTCGGGGAGCGGGTCCTCCGCGTTCGCGCCGCCCGCCGACGGCGTGCACGTCTCGCGCCAGGGGGACGCCGAAGCGAGGCGGCGCACGAGCCTGGATGGCGGCGGAAGCGCGCCGGGCAGCCGCCGCGGGTCGCTCGACGTCGAAAATCAAAAGCGAGCGGGCTTCGCGTTCGGCGGCGACGCGGAGGTTCAAAAACGCGAGCCGCCGGACGCGGCGTCGGAGGCGCCCGGCGAGCCTCCCGCGCGGTGCTCGCCGTCGGTGATGCGCGCCATCGTGCGGCAGCACATGGCGAGCCCCTCCTGCCTGGCGGTGTTCCCGGCGCAGGACCTGCTGGCGTTGGCGGAGGAGTACTCGGCGACGCGGCCTGCCGAGGAGGAGACCATCAACGACCCCACGAACAACCGGCACTACTGGCGGTTCCGGCTGCACGTGCGCCTGGAGGACCTGGCGAGCGACTCGGAGTGGCTGGCGGAGATCAGGCAGCTCGTGGACGAGTCGGGGAGGAACCCCAAGAGCTTCTTCGACCGGAACGTGTGACGAGGTGTCGAGAATCGTGACGACGCCACCGCGGCGTTCGTCGGTAATACAAATCGAGGGGTGGGTTAATACTACGACACGCCGAACGCGTCTCTCCCCCGGGGCTCTCGCGCCGAGTCTCGAAACACCGGAGACTTTTGCGATTGACGGCCGATCGTCCAATTTCGTCCGATCTCGTCGTACAACCCCGTTCGCGCCGCCTTCGCGACCCTATTGCTCGGTCGTCTCGGCGACCGCCGCGTCGGCGTCGCGCGCCGCCGCAGGTCTCCGGTCGACCACGGGGCGAACGAACGGCTTGATGTTGTTCACCGCGCCGGAGCCGGATTCGGGCGACGCCGCGGAGCTCCCGTCGGAGCTCCCGTCGTCGGGCGCGCGCCCCAAAAAGGCGCGCAGCGCCGCGGCGTACGCCTCCGGGTGATCCTTCCCGATTTCGCAGTGCGCGGCGCTTTCCCAGCGCCGCAGCACGACGCGCCCCCCCCCCGCGCCGGCGCCCTCCGTGCTGGCGCTCGAGACCGTGCCCAGCCTGCGCGCGCGCGCGGCGGCGAACGCCTCCACGCCCTCGGGCGGGATGAGCGCGTCGGCGGCGCTGTACAGGAACAGCGCCGGACACTTCAGTAACCCGCCGTTTTCAATCGTCGTCCCGGGAGACGCGCGCGCCGCGGCGACGGCGTCGCGACGTTCGCCGAGACGTTCGCCGCGAGCGTCTCCGCGCGTCTGTTCGTCGCGCATCTGCTGCGCCTCCGCCTTGAGGCGCCGCAGCTTCTTCTCCGCGACGGCGTGCGCCACCTCCGCGGCGTTCCCGGGGCGCGATTCGCGTTCGCCGCTCCACCCGTTCCCGGTCACCGCCGCGAACCCGCCCCACGCGGCGTCGACGTACCGAAGGCGCTTCGCGATCGGGCGCCAGGCGAGCGCCGCCGCCGCGACGCTCGCGAACGCGTTTTCCGAAGCGTTTTCGAAAACGTTTTCGTCCGGCGCCACCGACGCGCGTGACCCGGTGAGCACCGAACGGAAGGACGCGGCGACCATCCCCGGCTCGAGCTCGCCCGGCGCGCTGTCCATCACGAGCGCCGCGACGGAGTCGGAGAAGCGCGCGGCGGCGGCGGGCTCGGGGGCGAACCCCAGCCTTCGTCTCAGGACGGTGGTGATGGACGCGCCCAGCGGCGTCTCCGTGTCCGCCACGAACCCCGTCTGCGCGTGCATGATGTTCCCCGCGAACACGTACCCGCCGTTGCTGAACAGGTGCAGAATAAGAGGGCGCTCGTCGAGCGCGCACGCGGGGCCGAGCGCCACCGGAGCGGAAACCCGAGACGCGCTTTTTCCCTCCGCGTCTTCCTCGGCCAAGATCTTCCGGGCGTGCGCCACCGCGCCGAGCGCGGTGGCGGCGAACGCGTCCCCGAGCGCGGGGAACAGCGTGGCGGCGACGGGGGGCGTGACGCACACCACCGCGTCGTACCCGAGCGCGTCGCTCAGGTACATCTTCGCGTACTTGCGCAGGTGCGACGGTTTGCACCCGAACCAACCGACGAGCACGGGAAGCGCGCGAGAGCCCCCGCCTCGTGGCGCGGCGCCGCCCGCGCGCGCGAGCTCGACGTGCGGTGCGATTTGGCGGTACGTCACCGCGCTCGCGGGGGGGTCCTCGGGGAACTCGCTCGCCAACGCCGCGCCGCCCGCCGCGGACGCGCCCGCGGAGGCGTGCGTGACCGTTTGGACCCGACGCGATCGAACGGCGACGGCGCGAAGCGGCGACGGCCGAGGACGCTGCGGCGCCGCGCGCGCGCCCGCGGACGACGCGGGCGACGCGAGGACGCGGCGTAGTAAGCAAGAGGTGGACATCTCGACGGCGCGTGCTTCGAGTCGGCGCGCGCGGAAGGATATGGACGACCGAGCAGGGTCGAGCTGACATGGCGCTTTTTCTCGTTGTCGCGATTTGGCGCTCGACGACAGGTTCGGAGTCTTTAAAATCGCGAAAGTGTCGCGAATTCAAAGCGCGCGCTTTTTGCCATACGATGCAAAAAGCGATCCGATGACGAGACACGTAGAAAAGAAACCCTCGTTCTCGAGTTTCGGCGCCCGCATATCTATAAAAATGTTGAGGCGACCGACCGTGCATTTTTTTTTACGAATTCGCCGTTTCCATTCGCTTTTTTGCGAATTCGATCGGTCACAGACCGATCTCGGTCATCTCGTCCGAGTCGTCGCGCGCTTCCCCCCCGAACTTCGACCCGAGGCCGGCCACCGTTCCTAGCGCGTCCGCCACGTCGGCGGCGGACGTCGTCGGGTTCGGTTGACATTCAAGGGAGCCGCCGGGGAGCGTCTCGAGCGCGTCGCGAGTCGGCGACCCACCATCGGCGACCCACCCGGCTCGCGCGTCGAAGTGGCCGCCCGGCCGCGCGCCCTCGCGCCACGCGCCGGTTTCGTCCCAGTACCCCGCGACCCAGAACCGCTCCTGCGTCCAGTACCCCTCGTGCCACCGCCCGTCCGCGTCGAGCTCGCCCCCCGGCCAGTCACCCAGGCGCCAGACGCCCTCGCGGTCAAAGTACCCGCGCGCGCTCACGTCGGTTCCGTCGTCGAACCCGGTGTCGAACCCGCCCGTCGAATCGGCAAAGGGGTCGTCCGCCGTCGCGAGCGGTTCACACGCCGTCTCTCCGGACACGAACGCATTCACGGTATCGACACCGTCCGCCTCCACGGTGTCGTCCGCGTCGTCCGCGGTGGCGCCGCCGCCGACGACGCCCGTCGCGGCGGCGGGCCCGGGGAGGAAAAACGTCTTTTCAGAATTCGTTTGCGGATGAGCGTTTGGGGAAAAACGCGCGCGCGGCGGGTCCGCGACCCGCCCGTCGCCGTAGGATGGCGAGAGCGCGTCTTTGATACCGTCGCGGTCGGGCGCGTCGGTGAGCCGCAGGTCCTTCATGGGCGCCACCGGGGGGAGCGCGATGGCCGCCCCGGGAGGCGCCGATTTGAGGACAATTTGAGGATCCGGCGCCGGCGCCGCCGCGTCGTCGTCGTCGCCGGGACCGCCAACACCGTCTCGGTCCTCGTCGTCGTCGCGCGCCCCTCGCGCGTCCTCGCGATTCTCTCGGAAATCGGGAGGCTCGGTGAACGCATCGTCGCCGCCGCCGTCACGAATCGCCGGCGACAGCGGGAGCGGCGCGAGGTCCGCGGACGGAAGCGCTTCGCCGAACCCCGCGCCGGGCGCCGGCGACGGGACCATCAGCGCCGCGAGGGACCCACCCGGCGCGCCGCCGCCCGAGAACGCCCCGGGCACGCCGGGTGGGAACAGTCCGGGGTTCCCGACGCCGACACCCGGAGGCATGAGCCCCGGGGGGAACACGCTCTGCTGTCCTCCCGGGGTCACCGCGCCGGATGGGTCCCTCGCCGCCGCCGCCGCCGCGTGCTCCGCCGCGGCGGGCCCGCTGAGAGAGAACGCGTCCACGTACTTCGACCGGCCCTTCTGCGCGCGCATGCTGAACGGCGCCGCCGCCGCGGCGGTCCCCGGGGACGGCCCAGTCCCCATATCCCCCGGGGCCGCGGCGGTATGCGCCGTCCCCGCCGCGCCCGTCCCCGACGGTATCGGGGACGCCCCGAGCGTGGTCGGCGGCGGCGGCGGCGGCCCCGCCTCCGCCTCGCCCTCCTTGCCCGGCTCGACCCAGCGGCCCAACTTCTCGTCATAGTACATGGTGTTCTCCTCGCCGAGCTTGGCCTGGTTCTTGGGCTTGGGCAGGGGGATCGCCGCGCCCACCTTCCCGAGCACGCCGGAGAACTGCCGCCACACCGAGCCGGAGCCCCGACTCGGGGACGCGCCCGACTCGGGGACGGAGTGGCCGTGCGCGGAGCCAGAGCCGTCGCTCGCGAAGGAGCCGCCGCGCGAATGCGCGGCGACGCCGCCGGCGTCGCCGCCGGCGTCGCGCGGCGCGCGGTCCTCGACCGACGCGCCCGAGTGCGCGCGCGAGTGCGAGATGAGGCGCCCGACGACGCCGCTCCCGCTCGCCTCGCCGCCGCCGCCGCCTTCGTCGCCGAACACCTTCTGCACGCCCTTGTCGAACATCTTGCCGAACCCGCCAAACAGCGTCGTCGCCGCGCTCCCCAGGTCGCGCAAACCGCCCAGCCCGCCCAGACCGCCGCGCGCGTGCCCGCGCAGCCTGTGCTCCGTCTCGCCCGCGAGCTGCGCTAGAAGCGGCACGTTGAGCGAGCCGTCGCGCGCGCCCGCGCTCGCCAGGAAATCCCGACCGCGCAGCGTCTTGGAGACGCTCTCAACGAGCGCCAGCGCCTCGCGCGTCGCGCCCGCCTCCGCCAGGAGCCCGGCGTAGTGCACCTTGTAGGGCTGGAACGAGGCGAAGCACGCGTTTCGCGTTTCGCCGCTCGCGGCGCCCCCGCAGACGGCGCGCTCGAGGAGCAGCGTGGCTTGGATCGCGCGCGGGTCGGAGTGGTACGTGCGCGGCGCGCGCGCGTGGTCGGCGCCCAGCAGGCACAGGCGCGCCGCCGGGTGGAACGGCGAGGGCGCGACGCCGGCCAGCGCGAACGCGGCGTGCGCGTTCGCGAGAGCGTTCGCGGACTGCGCGTCCGACGGCTCCGTCGGGATCCCGCCGGGATCCGCGAAGTCGCGGGACGCCGCGAGGAGCGCGTCGCCGAGCGCGGCCATGACCCGCCGCGAATCCTCCGGCGCGAGCGCCGCATTGGCGGCGAGCACCGCCAGGTGCTCGCGCCAGCGCGGAAGCAACGCGCGCGCGTCGTCGGCGCCTTCGCCGGTTTCATGATTTTCGTGACCAGAAAGCAGGTCGCGCGCCGCGCCGGCCAGGACGAGCGCCAGCGTGCGCAGCGGCGAGCCCGCGGGCGTCGTCGCGCGCGCGGCGCGCGCCGCGACGTCCCGCTCGAACGCCGCACCCATGCGGCTCGCCAGGAGCGAGGCGGGCGCCCACAGGTCCGCGCGCGTTAAAACATCGAGCGCCTCCCCTCTGCGCCCGGAGAGAAGCAGGCGCTCGCTCTCGGCGAGCGCGCGCTCTCGAGATGCGATATCCGGCGCGCTCGCGGGAATCGTTATCTCGGTGACCTCGGATGCGATCGCCGCGTCCTCCCCGAGGAGGAGCGCGCGCACGTCCGCGCCCGGGCCGTGCGGGTCGCCGCCTGCGGGGTCTGCGTGCGCGCTCATCGCGCGGAGCACGCCCCAGAGCAGAGCCGCGCCGGATTTCGCGCCGGTGAAATTTCCCTGAAGCCCCGCGGCGGCGGCGCGCGACTCCGCGAACCGCGCCAGGCTCGAAAGGCTGGGGTTGCGCGCGACGAGCGGCGGGAACGTCTCCCTCTCCCTGTCCTTCGCATCCTTCACCTCGTCGCCGATGCCGACGCCGAGCCCGGACCCCAAACCCCACAGCGCGTCCAGGTACGAAGCGCCGGGTCCCGGGGTGTCTCGCGCGGCACCCGGGACGCCCGCGCGCAGCAGCTCCGCCACCGAGTGGACGCGCACGTGCCCCGGCGGCGCGGCGGCGGCGGCGGACCCGTCGCGCGCGCCGGCGACTTCGCCGGGCGCGGAGGGAACCGGGTAGCCCGGCGCGCTCACGGCGAGCCGCCCGCCGAACCCGAAGCTCGGTACCGCGCACGGCGGGCGGCCGTGCGGCGAGCGGGGCGTGCCCGCGTCGCCGGCGGTGAAGTTCGAGCCGGACGCCGAGTACGCCGAAAAAGAACCGCCCGCGCTTCCGGCGGGTTCGTTCCGGAACGAACCGCCGGCGGCGCCGGACGCGTCTCCCGCCGACGCCGCCGCGACGAAGGAAGAGACGGAGGAAGAAGGGCCATCGCCTTCGTTCTCGCCGCCGTGGAGTCCCGAAAAGCCGGTCGTTCCGAAACTCCCGCCGAACGCGCCCGCGTCGTACGAGGGGTACGCGGCGTCCGCCCGAGCGGGCGCCGCGGGGAGAGGCGCGAAGTCGTACCCGGAGGAGGGCGCCGCCGGAGGAGGCAGCGGAGGCGGCGCGGGCGCGGGCGCCGCGTCGGCGCGACCGGAAGCCTCGGGAACCGCCGGGACGGCGGCTGGGATCATGAACGTCGGCTGAGCCTCGGGAAACGACCCGGGAAACGACCCGGGAAACGATCCGACGCCCCCCGCGACGCTTTTGCCGCTCGCGCGCTCCGCCGCGCCGCCGTACGCGCCGAGCCCCCCGCTGACTCCCTCGGCGTGGTCGTACGCCGGCTCGGCCCCCCTCGGCGCCACCGCCGATGGACCGTCACCACCCGAAGGCGCATACGGCGCATACGACGCATACGACGCCGGGTACCCGAACGTACGCGACGCGCCGAGGGAGTCAGCGGGGTACGCGGCGTACCCGGCGTACCCCTCCGCCGACGCGGGCGTAGCCCGCGCGCGGTCCGCGCCGTCCGCCGCCGGCGCGGCGTACGCGGAGAGCGCGGGCGCTGCGTCGTACGCGGGCGCCGCGTCGTACGCGGGCGCCGGCGGGACATACGGCGTGACGCTCGCCATCGCCATCGGGTTCGCCATCGCGGCGTCCGTCCGCGTCGCTTCCGGTCCCGACGGCGCCCGCTCGCGGTTTCCGTTCGCGATCTCCGCGGCGGCGGGGACCATGAACGTCGCCGTCGCGTCGCCGCGCGAAAACGACGCCGCCGGCGGGAGAAGCGTCGGCACAGGCCGCGCGCTTTGAAGCGACGCCTCGAACGCGTAATCCTGGGTCACGTACGCCGGTCGCGGCGCGTCGTACGCGGACGGCGCCGTTGCGGGCACGCCGACCGTTTTTTCAGTCGCCGTTTTTTCAGTCGCGGCGTACGCGGACGGCGGCGGCGCGTACGCCGCGGCGGTCTCCGCCGCCGGCCGCTCGAGCGTCTGAGC
>Ga0181601_10002629_pt1 | contig 15354 bp, 12 predicted proteins | sample 041ome_8_FD_133020 | JGI IMG/M metagenome (GOLD analysis project Ga0181601, IMG submission 133020) | Coastal salt marsh microbial communities from the Groves Creek Marsh, Skidaway Island, Georgia - 041407BS metaG (megahit assembly) | ecosystem: Environmental > Aquatic > Marine > Intertidal zone...
ATTTACCAGCCCCGTTCGGGCCAACGATGACGGCGATTTCGCCTTTTTCCACGGCGATGGTGCACTCATGCAGGATATCTGGCCCTTTGCCATATCCGCCGGTCATGCAATCGCCAATCAGGAACGGGTCGCTCATGATGCCGCATCCTTTTGTTTGTTTTTCAATCCGGTGCCCAAATAGGCTTCGATCACCTGTTCGTTTGCTTTGATTTCATCCAAGGTGCCTTGGGCCAACACTTTACCCTCGGCCATACAAATGACGGGGTTACAAATGCGGCCGATGAAATCCATATCGTGTTCGATGACAACAAATGTATATCCGCGTTCTTGGTTCAGACGGATGATCGCATCGCCGATGGTGTTCAACAAGGTGCGGTTCACACCTGCACCGACCTCGTCCAAAAACACAATCTTGGCGTCAACCATCATCGTGCGGCCAAGTTCCAGCAATTTCTTTTGCCCGCCGGACACCTGCCCCGCTTTGTGATCGGCCAAATGCGAAATGGTCAGAAATTCCAACACTTCGTCCGCCTTGGCGCGCAAGGCACGTTCTTGATCGGCGATACGTTTGCGGCCAAACCATGTGTTCCACAAGGTTTCCCCCAGCTGATCCGCAGGCACCATCATCAGGTTTTCGCGGCACGTCATGGACCCAAATTCATGGGCGATCTGGAACGTGCGCAAAACGCCGCGATGGAACAATTCATGCGGTGGGAGGCCGGTAATATCCTGATCTTGCAACAAAACCTGACCCGAGGTCGGTTCATGCACACCAGCAATCACGTTAAACAGCGTCGTTTTGCCGGCACCATTCGGACCAATCAACCCCGTGATCGAACCTTGTTCGATTTCTAATGAGGCACCATCAACGGCATGAAAACCGCCAAAGTGCTTGTGAAGGTTCTGAACCTTAATCAAAACACCGCACTCCTGATTTAAACTGCGTCTATTAAATGAAACACAGCCTAGATTGCTCTAGGCTGTGCTTCTTCGTTCAAGACCGCCTTAGCGGAATTTAACTGTTTCGATTTTGCCTCCGTCGATGGTGATTTCGCGGTAGTTACCTGCCGCTTCACCTGGGCCAACCAATTCAACACCGGACGCACCAACGTAATCGATGTCTCCACCCGCGGCCAAGATTTCCAAGGCGCGTGCCAAGTCACCCGCTGCGATTTTTTCGCCTGGTGCGTTTGCAACGTCAAAGATTTTCTCTTTGTAGGCCGCTGGATCAGAAGAACCCGCCGCTTGCATCGCCAACAAAATCAACGCCGCTGAATCGTATGCTTCAGGTGCGAAAGGTGATGTTGCATTGAATGCGCTATTCACATGCGCTGTGAACGCGTCAGCCAATTCTGTTGATGGGCTTGGGTGCTGACCTGTGGAACCGTCAATGTCGGCACCAAATGTATCGGTCAATGCGTCGCCGATCATCCCGTCAGGGAAATGGAACGTGTCAAACGCGCCTGTGTCGATTGCCGCGCGTACGATGCCTGCGCCACCTTGGTCAACGTAACCTGCAACAACCAAACGGTCGCCGCCTGCTGCAGCCAATGCGCCAACTTCAGCTGAGTAATCCGCTTTGCCATCTTCGTGTGGCGCGCTTAGTGTGACTGTGCCGCCTGCTGCTTCGTATGCAGATTGGAACGCGTCCGCCAAACCTTTGCCGTAGTCGTTGTTGGTATAGCTGACCGCAACAGATTTGATGCCTTGTTCCATCAGAACGTCGGTCATCACAACACCTTGGCGTGCGTCAGAAGGCGCTGTACGGAAGAACAGGCCGTTATCTTCGTTGTTGTTGTGCGACAAGGCTGGGCTTGTTGCAGATGGGGATACCATCACAACGCCGTTTGGCAATGCAACGTTCATCAACGCCGCGCCTGTTACACCAGAACAGTCACCGCCAACGATGCCTTTTGCGCCGTCTGCTGTGATCAAACGTTCAATTGCCGCGGTTGCCGCGCCTGCGTCCACACAAGTGGTGTCACCGCGTACGGATGAAACGGTTGAACCGCCCAAGAATTTGCCGCTATCGCTGACTTCTTTAATCGCCAATTCAGCCGCTGGGCCCATTTCTGCAACCAAAGATTCGATTGGACCCGTAAAGCCCAAGAACACACCGATTGTGACGTCTTCGGCAGATGCAGTGCCCGCAATCAATGCAGAAGCAGCAGCGGCCATCATAAATTTATTCATTACTTCTCTCCCTAAGTATGGATTTTGGCACCGGCTCTTTGCCCCCAAAACCCCAAGTAGTGATATAGGCTATACCCAAATTGACATTTTGGTCAACTGGCAGCAATGGCGGAACCGCACCCAACCGTGCAAAGATTTTAAATTTGTGATGCCGAAAAGGAAAAATGCACAAAATACTAAAAAATTTTGTACATTTATTTTGAGAAATCAGAAAAAACTTATCAAAAATCCTGCCAGCTCACAGAGTGAGCAGTCAAAAAAGCAATAAAGAAGCTGGTTCTAAGATCTTAGTTTGAGATCAAGACTAACAAAACCAAGGCTGCGGCCCATTGCGAAAGAATCACTGCCTTTCTTTTAGTGGAAAGCGATGCGTGCACAGATACGGAACCCGCACGGCCCTATTCAGCCGCGCGTCTCTTGGGCACCAACATGTCCTTTAAGTAATGACCTGTATGGCTGGCCGCGACGGTAGCGATATGTTCGGGCGTACCGGTTGCGACCACTTGACCGCCGCCATCGCCGCCCTCGGGCCCGATATCGATGACCCAATCGGCGGTTTTGACTACGTCCAGATTATGTTCGATCACCACGACCGAATTGCCTTGTTCGACCAGTTCGTGCAGGACCTCTAACAATTTGCGCACATCTTCAAAATGCAGGCCCGTTGTCGGTTCATCCAAGATATACAATGTCTTACCCGTCGATCTTCGTGCAAGTTCTTTTGACAATTTCACCCGCTGCGCTTCGCCGCCCGACAGGGTCGTTGCCTGTTGACCAACATTGATATACCCCAGACCAACCCGCACCAGCGCATCCATTTTTTCGCGAATGGATGGCACCGCTTGGAAAAACTGTTGCGCATCCTCGACCGTCATATCCAAGACATCAGCGATAGATTTGCCTTTGAATTTGACCTCAAGTGTTTCGCGGTTATACCGCTTGCCATGACAGGTTTCGCAGGTGACATAGACGTCGGGCAAGAAATGCATTTCGATCTTGATGACACCGTCGCCTTGGCAGGCCTCGCACCGGCCACCTTTGACGTTGAAGCTAAACCGACCGGGTTTATAGCCACGTGTTTTCGCCTCGGGCAGGCCCGCGAACCAATCGCGGATCGGGGTAAAGGCACCGGTATAGGTCGCGGGGTTTGACCGTGGGGTCCGCCCGATGGGGCGTTGGTCAATGTCGATGACCTTGTCCAGATGCTCCAACCCTCTGATCGTGTCACAGGCTGCGGGTGCCTGTTTTGCGCCGTTTAACCGCATGGATGCGGTTTTAAACAGGGTTTCGATCGTCAGCGTTGATTTACCGCCGCCTGACACGCCCGTGACACAAACAAATTTGCCCAGCGGGAAATCCACCGTCACATTTTGCAGGTTGTTGCCGACCGCGTTGACCACGGCCACCGCCTTGCCATTGCCATCACGCCGCACCGCAGGAACCGAGATTTCGCGTTTGCCCGATAAATATTGCCCCGTCAAAGATGACGGGTCGGCGGCAATATGGTCAGGCGTGCCATGTGACACCACCTGCCCCCCATGCACCCCCGCGCCTGGCCCGATGTCGAACACATAATCCGCCTCGCGGATCGCGTCTTCGTCATGTTCGACGACGATCACGGTGTTGCCTTGGTCGCGCAGGTTTTTCAACGTGGTCAACAGACGGTCATTGTCGCGTTGATGCAACCCGATTGACGGTTCATCCAAGACATACAAAACACCGGTCAAGCCTGACCCAATTTGGCTGGCCAAACGGATCCGCTGGCTTTCGCCGCCTGACAAGGTACCCGCGTTGCGCGACAGTGTCAGGTATTCCAAACCGACGTTGTTCAAAAACCCCAGCCGTTCACGGATTTCTTTCAAAATCGCGCGGGCGATTTCGTTTTTTTGGTTGCTCAGGTGATCAGGAACAGTTTTGCACCATTCGTAGGCCTCTTTGATCGACATTTTGACCACTTGGCCAATGTGCAGACCCGCGATTTTGACGGCTAGCGCCTCTTGTTTCAAACGGTATCCGTCACAGGTGCCGCAGGGCCGGTTGTTTTGGAATTGTTCAAATTCTTCGCGCACCCAATTGCTATCGGTTTCGCGGTACCGGCGTTCCATATTGGGAATGACGCCTTCGAATGTGCGGGTGACCTGATAAATACGGCCACCTTCGTCATAGCGGAACGGAATTTCATCATCGCCCGATCCGAACAGGAACACTTGTTTCACATGCGCAGGCAGATCTTTCCACCGTGCGTTTTGGTCAAATTCGTAATGTTTTGCAATCGCTTCGATGGTTTGCAGGAAATAGGGCGATTTGCCCTTGCGCCATGGTGCCAAGGCCCCATCGCGGATTTTCAACATCTGATCGGGCACCACCAAACGTTCGTCAAAAAACAGCTCCATCCCCAAGCCGTCACATTGCGGACAGGCCCCAAAGGGCGCGTTGAATGAAAACAGGCGCGGTTCGATTTCGGGAATGGTAAAGCCGCTGATAGGGCAGGCAAAGTTTTCCGAAAACGTGGTGCGTTCTGGGTCACCGTCGCGCGGCGCGGTTTCCAAAATGGCGATCCCATCGGCCAGATCCAGCGCGGTGCGCAAGCTGTCGGCCAGACGGGTTTCCAATTCGGGACGCACGACAATGCGGTCAACAACCACGTCGATATCGTGGCGGAATTTTTTGTCCAATGTGGGCGGTTCGTCCAATTCATAGAATTGGCCATCGACCTTGACCCGTTGAAACCCTTGTTTGCGCAGTTCCAAGAATTCTTTTTTATATTCGCCCTTCCGGTCTCGCACGATGGGCGCCAACAGATGGGCGCGCGTGCCTTCCTCCATCGTCATGATGCGGTCCACCATGTCTTGGACCTGTTGGGCCTCAATCGGTAAACCTGTGGCGGGGCTATAGGGCGTGCCAGCACGCGCAAAGAGCAAACGCATGTAATCGTAAATCTCGGTCACTGTGCCGACGGTTGAGCGTGGGTTTTTCGATGTGGTTTTTTGTTCAATCGAAATCGCGGGGCTAAGGCCCGAGATATGATCAACGTCGGGTTTTTCCATCATATCAAGGAATTGCCGCGCATAGGCCGACAGGCTTTCGACATAGCGGCGTTGCCCTTCGGCATAGATGGTATCAAAGGCCAGCGATGATTTCCCCGACCCCGACAGGCCCGTGATCACGACGAATTGGTCACGCGGAATATCCACGTCGATGGATTTCAAATTATGTTCGCGCGCGCCGCGCACTTGAATTTGTTTCAGCTCAGCCATGATTCAATCCTAAATGGTTAACGCACACATAATATGTTTTGCGCCAAAGGCCAACTATAAAGAACGAAAGCGGAACATGGTTGGAAATTATGCGCCACGGGATCATGCGCGGTCGGCGCATCGCGGCGACTGCATTGCGCATGATCCAGCCCCCGCACGCCCCATCGGGCGGGGGATTCGTTTCACTCAGCCATTATTCCCGCCCGCGTGCGCGGTCTTGACCGTCAGATTAAAATAACGTTTGCGCTAACATATTTCACAGCTGATCCCTTGCGGCACATTGATTTTGCGCATAAACCGACAGGGAATTTTGAACGCGGAGTCCCCCATGGCACATCCTCTTTGTCTTTTGGCCGATATCGGCGGCACGAATACGCGCATGGCCTTGTCTGATAGCAAAACCGTGCGGTCCGACACCATTACGCGGTTCAAGAATGCCGATTATGCCGAATTCACCGATATCGTGCGCCGTTATCTGGCGGATGCGGGCATCACGGGGATTGATCGCGCCTGTGTCGCGGCGGCAGGTCCCGTTGTGGATGGGCGCGCCGAAATGACCAATCTGGATTGGACTATTGCAAGCGCCGATATCGCCGCCGCGTCCAATGCGGCCCAAGTTGGGTTACTGAATGACCTACAGGCCCAAGGCCATTGCCTGACATCGCTGCACACAGGCGATTACGAAACCGTCCTGCGCGGGACGCATACGCCCCGCCCAAATGACACGCAAATCGTGATTGGCATGGGCACAGGGTTTAACGCGGCACCTGTGTATCACACCGAACATGGCACTTTTGTTCCGCCAGCGGAAATCGGTCATGCCCGTATCGCGGTGGCCGATGACACCCAGATCAAAGTTGCCAAATACGTCAATAAAACCGAAGGATTCATTTCCAACGAACATATCCTTGCCGGTCGCGGGTTGGAACGCATCGATGCCGCATTGAACAACCGCACCGACCGCAGCGCCGCCGACATCATGGCCGCGGCGGGTGCAGGTGACGCAACCGCGATCCACGTGGCCCAAACCCAAGCCAGCTTTGCCGGTGGCGTTTACGGCGATATGGCGCTGGCCACCCTGCCCCTTGGCGGTATCTATTTGATCGGCGGCGTGGCCCGTGCGCTGACGCCCTATTTGGCCAGTGACGTGTTTGCCAACGCCTTCCGCGCCAAGGATCGGTTTTCCGAATTCAACGCACAATTCAGCGTGCATGTGATTTTGGACGATTTCGCCGCACTGAAGGGATGTGCAAGTTACATCGGCTAAGAACCGTACGATAAGATCAGCGAACGAACGATGCGCGGTTAACAGCGCGAAGCGCCCGCCCTGTCGGTCGGTCGGGTGCTGATCGTGGTCCATGCAGTCTCACTTCGTTCGACCGACCACGATCGTTTGATTTACAAATCTTTTCGATACCGCCGCACGCCGATGACCATACAGATCGACGCCACCGCGAAATACGCGGCAACCCATTGGAACTGCGTGGCCAAGCTGAAGCCAAATTCCAACCCGACCCCCGTCACCCAAGGCCCAATCGCCGATCCCAAGACCATGACCGCACTGGCCATCGCCTTGATTGCGCCCAGATGCCGTGTGCCGTAAAATTCGGCCCAAAACGCATTGGGCAGCGTGCCATTCGCCCCGCCCACCATGCCCAGCAAGATCAACGCAACCGCCATCACGGTCACATCCTGTGCCGCGCCCACGACCAAAAACGCCACGCACTGCGGGATTTGGAAATACGGGATCAACCGCGCCACGCCCCACCGATCCAACGCCCAACCCGACCCCAAATTCGCCACCACGACCGAGACGCTGTAAATCGGGAACAGCTGGACCAAGGCCAAATGCGACCATACCTTTTCGGCCGCAAACGGAACCTGTTGAAAGAAAAACGCGGTAAAGAACGCGCCCGGCCCGATCAGCGCCGGCACCATAAACCAAAACAGCGGATGGCGCAGGCACGCGCCCCGCGTCCAATGTCGTGCGCCCATGCCAAGGCTGCTGTTGTCTTCGGCCATCGATTGCGGCGTGCGTTCTTGGCGCAACAGCCAATATAGAAACGGCGCCGCCCCGATCACCACAATCGCAGCATAAGACCATAGCGTTTGCCACGCAAAGACCCCCAACAGCAGGACCATGACCATGGGCAACACCGCCTCGCCAAGCGAATAGCCAAGGTTCGATATCGACAAGGCCCGCCCCCGCGTGGCCACAAACCATCGCGACATGGCCACGGCCGCCAAATGCACCGCCATCCCCTGTCCGAAAAACCGCAACAGGAATATGGCAACGGGCAACAGGATGACAGTCTGGATTTGCGCCATGAACAACACCGCGGTGGCCAATCCGGCCAAGACGATCCCACCCAAGGCGCGGGTGCGAAACTGGTCCGACAATCCCCCCGCCCAGATCATCAATACGGCCGAGGAAAACGTGGCAATGCCGTAAAGGCTGCCCCATTGCGCATGGGACAGATCGAACGCGTCGCGGATTTCCCCCGAAAAGATCGAAATAAAATAGGTCTGTCCAAAGCTGGACATAAACGACAATAAAAACCCCGCGCCGATAAAGGTCTTATTCGCCCCCAAGAATCGCCAAAATGCCATAATCGCCGCCTAATTCCGTTGCGCCCACTATGGCGCGAATCGACGGTTTTGCAATGGCCAAACGGGTTTACGTGGGCGCAGTTGGGTTTTAGGGTGATGGTATGGGTAAGGATGCACGTTTATGGCGAATGAAAAACATTTGAAATGGTTACGCGAAGGCGTAGAGGCGTCGAATGAGCGGCGACGGGAGACCCCTTTCATACCTGATTTCAGAGGCTCAACAATAATAAACGGTAGCCTGATTGGCAGCTTTATTGCAAATGACCCAACAAACGCTGCAGTCATTGAATACAATAACTTTTCAGATTTAGACTTAAGTGGTGCAGACGTCAGATCAAATTATAGTTTGATTGAGGGAGATGCATTTCCTCACCCTGAATCCTTTCAGAGAACTAAGCTAAATATTTTAGGAATTACGCAACATCAACTCGATTCCATGATCGGCGATAGCGGTACGATCATTCCCGATCACCTGACCCGCCCCGATCATTGGGAGGTTTTGCCGTGGCATCGGGAGGATGCAGGGCAGGACGCCCCTGAAACCGACGATACATTTGAGGACGCCCCACAATACGACCCAGAACTCGACGACGCATTTATGGACGCCGCATACGACGCCACCACCGAAAAGCCGCGTGAATATTACCAACACCTTGCCCTGAACCTGACCCGCGAGCCGATTAGATCGGCAGCGGTTTTGGGGGCCTATGGTCAGCAGTTGGCGACTGCCGCGCAGATGTACCGTGACGCGAACAAGGTAAATCAGTTACCCGATGATCTGATCCTTGTTGAACAGATCGGGGTCATGTTTGGTACCCTTTCAACGACAATCCTGAAACAACAGGCCGACAGCGCCGCGACGATTGAAGGTCTGGAAACCAAAATCGCGGAATTGGAAAAGCAGCTATATCACCTGACTGGCGAATTAAACGCCGTCAAAAATTCGCAATCAGAGAAAACGCAAAAGGAGTCGGGATTTATTTCAACGTTTTCCACAAATTTTGCAAAGGGTTTTAGCGTGACCCTCGGGACTGGCGTTGCAGTCGGTATTTTGGCAGGCGCTAAACACATTTTTGGTAACGGCGAAGATATCGCACAAGCCCTTGTCGATGCATTTAATGGACTTTTCAGCGGACCTGCCGAAGCTAAAGTCGTGCGGCCACAAGATTGGTTTGATACATAAAGGCGCACATCCAATTGTAATCCTGACATGTTTTGAACTGTTCCCAGCCCTTCGCAGAAAGGCTAGGCGTCGCACGCCCCCCAAGGGCGGCGCCTTCGTCTCCACCCGAGTGCGACTTTCTTTCTGTAACGAAGGTCGTAAGCAGGCGATCTCGCGGGCGGGCCTGCGGCCCTTGTTCCCGCGCGGGGTTATCGATACGCCCGCAGGGCGATGACGGCGTTTAGGCCGCCAAAGGCAAAGGCGTTTGAGAGGGCCACGTCGACTTTGACCTCGCGGGCCTCATTTGGGACCACGTCCAGCGCGCATTCGGGGTCGGGTTCTTCGTACCCGATTGTGGGCGCGATGACCCCATCATGGACGGCCATGATGCAGGCCAAAAGCTCAACCGCCCCTGTCCCGCCGATCAAATGACCATGCATGGATTTCGTCGAACTGATCATCAGATCATCCGCGTGACGGCCAAAGATATCGGCCACCGCCGCGCATTCGGTTTTGTCGTTCGCGGCCGTTCCTGTGCCGTGGGCGTTGATATATCCCACGTCCTCGGGGTTCAGGCGGGCATCACGCAGCGCGCCCGCAATTGCGCGCGCCGCCCCTTGTTTTGATGGCATCACGATGTCGGCGGCATCCGAGGACATGGCAAAGCCCACCACCTCGGCCAGAATTTCAGCCCCACGGGCGCGGGCGTGGTCCAATTCCTCGAACACGAACACGGCCGCGCCTTCGCCTTGGACCATACCGTTGCGATTGGCAGAAAACGGGCGGCAGGCGTCCTTGGACATCACGCGCAGCCCTTCCCATGCTTTGACCCCGCCAAAGCACAGCATGCTTTCCGATCCGCCCGTCAACATCACCGTCGCCATGCCAGAGCGTACCATATTGAACGCTTGAGCCATGGCGTGGTTTGAACTGGCGCAGGCGGTTGAAATCGTATAGGACGGACCTTTTAGGTTATATTCCATCGACACATGACTGGTGGCAGCATTATTCATTAACTTGGGCACCACAAAAGGATGAACGCGGTTCTTCCCCTCTTCATAGACCGAACGATAGTTTTCGTCCCACGTGCTGACCCCGCCGCCCGCAGTCCCCAGCACAACGCCCGAGGTCGCAGACAATTCGCCCAAAAACGTTAAACCCGATTGAGAAACCGCCTGTTTCGCGGCGATTAACGTAAATTGGGTGAACCGATCATAGAACGACAACTGCTGACGATTAAATGCATTTTCCGGTTCAAAATCATGTACTTGCGCACCGATTTTGATCATTAACCTGTCAACATCGCGAAAATCTAATGGGCCAATCCCGCAGGTGCCGTTTTTCATCGCCTCTAACGTTTGGGGCACGTCATGCCCCAGCGCGTTGATCGTGCCTGCACCTGTTATAACAACCCGCTTCACGCTTGCTCCGCGATCAACGTTTCAATGCCTGCTATAATTGATCCCACTGTCGAGATATCAAAATCACTTTCGCTAGGGTTATTGGCGTTAAAGGGCACTTGAATATCAAAGGCCTCTTCAATCGCAAAAATGCTTTCAACTATACCCAAGCTGTCGATGCCAAGACTGTCTAATGTGCTGTCCAAGGTAACATCTGCAGGCTCAAGCACAGCCTGCTCAGCGATGATTGAAATCACTTGATCATGAACGTTCATAGTCACCCCTTTGTTGGTTCCAGTTGGATTTAGGTATTCTGATCCGTTTTGAAAACCACTTTTTTCATTTCCGCGACGGTTTGCATCAATCGCGGTAATCGGCGGAGCGCTTTGTAGGTTTCGATTTGGCTGTCCATTTTCATTGCAGGGTATCCCAACATGATCCGTCCACTAGGCACATTCGACAACACCTTTGTTGCGCCGCCAGTGACAACGTTGTCACCAATTGTGATATTGTCACTGACACCTGTTTGCCCGCCCAAAACAACATTGTTTCCGATGACTGCCGATCCAGCAATTCCGACCTGCGCACAGATCAGGCAATCGTTGCCTATCACAACGTTATGGCCGATTTGTGACAAATTGTCGGTTTTCACACCATTGCCAATTTGTGTCGGTTTGACGCTGCCACGGTCCACGCAACAATGCGCACCCAATTCAACATTATCACCAATAATGACGCCAGCCAAAGAATGGATGCGGGCCCAAGATTGCCCGCGCGCGTAAATGTCATCTTTGCCCAAACTATCACGCGCCACTTCGACGGCCGATACTTCTTTGGTCACAAAGGAAAATCCATCCGCACCGACTGTTGCACCCGGTTGTGCAACAAACCGATCCCCGATCACGACATCAGCCCCTATTTTGACACCTTCGCGCAAATAGGCGTTTGCACCGATACGCGTGCCAAAACCGATGTAACATTGTGGTCCGATAACAGATCCCGCACCAATCACCGCGTGAGGTGCAATCACACTTAATGGACCGATGCTAACACCCACGCCCAGCTGGGCCGTAGGATCGACAACAGCGGATGGATGAACGCCCTCGGCAAAGCGTTGCCCCTTATCGACCATTGCCGATAGGGTTGCCATCGCATAGCGCGGGCGCGGCGCAACCAATGCCGCAGCAAGACCATAGGATTTGTAATCTGCCCCCGGCCACAAAATCGCGGCGCGCGCGCGGCCTTGGGAAATAAGTTCCGCATATTTTGGATCCATTGCCAAGGCAATATCATCAGGGCCAGCATTGACAGGGTCACAGACATTCGAAACCCTAATCGCCCCGTCGCCCAAAACATCAGCGCCGATGGCTTTGGCAATCTCAGCTATGGTATAGGTCATATGTCACTCCGCGTCAGTTGCGGACAGGATTACCCTTTGATGGATCCTATGACCACCCCTGCCTTGACCTGCGCGTTAAATATTTTTGCGTCGCGCCCATAGATGTCGCGTCGAAATTCTATGCCACCGGTTGGTTTGGTAACTGCAGTTCGGTACATCAAATGGACAGGCACGTGTTTTTGCAACGGAATAACGGTCTCGCGTCCGGTATCAAGCGCAGCCTTGAAAGTTCCTTTCGGATCAGAGGATTGCACAGACAACAGCGCGTAGGCAAAATCAAACGGATCAGCAAGGCGGATGCAACCATGGCTGAAAGCGCGGGTTTCGCGCGCAAATAGACTTTTGGACGGCGTGTCATGCAAATAGATATTGTACTTATTCGGGAACATAAACTTCACCAATCCCAAGGCGTTTCGCGTTGATGGCGGTTGCTTAAGATCGAATGGAAAGTTCTTTTCAGTGAACTGGGTAAAATCAATACCTTCGCGCGAAACAACAGTCCCGCTTGTGCTGATAAGATTAAGATAGCTGTGCGCGCTCGGATCACGCATTAGCTCTGGCAGATATTCTTTTACAGTGATTGAACGTGGTACATTCCACGTTGGATTAACCACCATATGTTCGATTTCGTCAGAAAACTCTGGGCTGCGCTGGCCATCCCGATTTGTACCGACAACGGCGCGTGTTTGAAACTCAAGGCGTCCGTTATTGATAATTTTGGCAGAAAAATCCGCAAGATTGACCAAAACATGACGCTTGCCTTTGTCAAAGTTGGACCAACGTTCCCGTTCCATCGCAACGACAATCGACGCAAGCCGGTCTTCGACAGGCACATTAAGCTCTGCGATAGTGCCCGAACCAGCCACGCCATCGGGGTTCAACCCGTGATCCGCTTGAAAGCGCTGCACAGCTTTTTGCATATCGGCGTCGAAGGTTTTGGTAACCGACCGCTTAAGATACCCTTGGGACATCAAACGATCACGCAAAGCGACAACCCCTGCCCCACTGTCGCCCGGCGATAGTTTTGCGTCGCGCAGTTTGGGACCCCAACCACCTTGGGCAACCACGCGCAACAGCTTTTCTTTTTCGTCCAACAGACGGTTGTATTCGGCACTTTTGGGGGCGAGCGCTTTGAAAAAGCCGCGCGGTGAAGACTTCACTAAAGCCGCCAAAAACCCTGTGCCGTCAATTTTGGGGACCTTACGAACGATGTCAGCATCAACTTTGCTAGGGATCAAAACGCCCGTTGAGATGTCACGTACATAGGCCAAAAAGGCCTTTGTCATTTTGCCTTCTAACATACCAAGATCGGCAGTTGTGCGCGCAGATTTCAAAAGTGTTTCGAGACCTGCAACATCATAGCTGTCGCGTGGCAACGCATGCCCGGCAGAGTTTGAAAGTGCATCGAACAACGCCGCACGTCGCTTTTGCGCATTTTGCGATTTTTCAACCCAAATCGGTTTGAACTGAACCGATTTGTAATAAGCCATTGCTTCAGAGTCTTTTGACAGCACTTTGCTGAGCGCAAGTTGATAGGCAACATCATTTTGTTGCGCAAAAACGCCCGTGCCTGTTAAGGCAATTACCAATAGTAGAACCAAAGTCTGCAATGATTGCACACGTCGTTTAAGACTGCTCACAACAACCCCCAAGTCATCTAAATAAAATCTCTCAATGGTGCTGTCCTTTAAACGATTTTTCCTAAGTTTGTCTAATAACATTTAGGTTAGGTCAGGTTAATTCAACGAGATATTGGCGATCTTGTGCATCAAACACACAATCTAGTGGCATATATCAAAAACTGGCAAATATTTGCTCAAAAAACCTTGAAATCCAGAAATTCAAAAATAAACGCTTGGTAAACGAATCAAAGCGTGGCATACATACTGCAACTGGGGAACAGGCAACTTTCACTGCGCCAATCTGCACGGCGCAAGGGACGACAAGATACATGACCACAACAAATCGGCTGATGTTCACACGCAGAGGCGTGCTGGGTGCGTTAGCAGCATCCGCAGTATGCGCAGCTCCGACGTTTTTAAATGCGGCAGGGTTTTTAAAAGGCGCTGGTGACATTCGTAAAATATCTATGTTGTCGCGCCGGACCGGTGAACGGGTCAACACCGTTTATTGGATCGAAGGCGAGTATATCCCTGAGGCGTTGAAAGAGATTGATTATCTGATGCGCGATTGGCGTCTCAACGAAGTCATGAAAATAGACGTGCGCACCCTTGACATCATCGCAGCCAGCCACGGCCTTTTAGATACAACAGAACCGTTTCAGTTGTTGTCGGGCTATCGCAGCCCCCGCACAAACGCATCGCTGCGCAGCAAATCGCGCAGTGTGGCGAAAAATTCACTGCATATGCAAGGCAAAGCCGCAGACCTACGCCTGGGGTCACGTTCGGTCGCACAGATCACCAAAGCGGCAACCGCCTGCCATGCGGGCGGTGTTGGGAAATACAACCGATCAAATTTTGTGCATATGGATTGTGGTCCCGTACGCACGTGGCGCGGTTAAAAAAACGACCCTCAAAGGCCAAGTAAACACTTGGCTTTTTTATTTTCTTAATTGAAAGACATCGCATGTCCAAAAATTATCAGGTTGTGACCTATTTGGAAATCAATGACGATGCCGCCCTTGCTCGATATGCTGAATTGGCAGGTCCCGCAATTTCCGCTGCAGGTGGACGTTTTGTTTCACGTGGCCTGCCCGTCAGCACACAAGAGCTGGGTCAAATCACGCGTACCGTTATTATCGAATGGGATGACCTTGACACTGCGAAACAAGGGTTCTCGCCACCTGCGTACAAAAAAGCTTTGTCTTTGCTTGGCAACAGCGCAAAACGCGACATCCGATATCTGGAAGCAATCGATCACGCCTAGCGCCGATATCCCGTATATTTTTTATTAAATTTCGGCTAGACTGCCCTAAAGGGAGGTCGCCATGAGATATATTTTTGCATTTCTATTCAACAGTTTGCCGATGACGCTTTGGGCCGAACCACAATTGGGTGACGATGGTTTACATAAACAACCCTGGTTTTCACAAAGCTTTTTAGAGCTTGCCGACGATTTATCCGAAGCACGCGACGATGATAAATTATTGATGGTTATTGTCGAACAGGCAGGCTGTCCCTATTGCCGCGAATTGCATCGTGTCAATTTCAAGCGAGCCGAGATTGTGAACGAAATAACGCAACACTATCTGGCAGTTCAGCTCGATCTTTGGGGGTCACGCGAAGTGGTTGATTTTGATGGTACCGAAATGGAAGAGCGCGATTGGATCCAAAAAAACGCCATCCACTTTACGCCCACCACTTTGTTTTTCAC
>Ga0181601_10002635_pt1 | contig 15345 bp, 7 predicted proteins | sample 041ome_8_FD_133020 | JGI IMG/M metagenome (GOLD analysis project Ga0181601, IMG submission 133020) | Coastal salt marsh microbial communities from the Groves Creek Marsh, Skidaway Island, Georgia - 041407BS metaG (megahit assembly) | ecosystem: Environmental > Aquatic > Marine > Intertidal zone...
GTGTCCCTGCTCGAGCGCGAGCGCGTCGAGCTCGAGAGCGCGGGACGGGCGCTGGAAGACAAGCTGGAGCGGTCCTCGCGGGAGGCGCAGACGTTGCGCGAGCGCGTCGCGCGCCTCGCGACGTCCCGCGCCAACGCTCGCGAGACTGTTTGCCGATACGACGCGGAGACGGAGACGGCGCGCGACGACGACGGCGCGTTCACGGAGACGCACGACGACGCGCATGACGACGAGACGGGATCGAGACGGGATCCCGAGGATGACGCCGCGGACGATGACGAGCTTATGTCGTATTGGCAAACAGTCCCGGACGCGCGAGCCTCGCGCTCGCTTCCCGAGCCGCCGCGGCTTCCGGCGACGCCCGTCGGCGTCGCTCGACCCGGCGCGTCGCGGCGGCTCACGACGTCTTCGGACGTCTTCGGCGTCGACGCGTCCGACGAGCGGGCGCGCGCGTTCGCGTTCGCGGGGGGGGATGCTGGTGAGACGATCGATCGCGCGAGCGCGGGATCGATCCGGAAGGCGGGCGTGGCGTGAGGCGAGCGAGGCGTCGAAAGAAACCCAAACCGGAAATTTTCCTTTCCGAGAAAACGCACGCGCGCCCGGCGAGATGCGCGCGGCCGCGGGCGATTGAAGTTCCGAACCGAACGCGTACCTCTCTCGGGTTCGCTGGCTTGTGAAATCGCAGTCATGAAAAAAAAACGCGCTTAAAATCGCGTCATCTTTTTTTCGTAAACTCCAGACTGAAAGTGTGTCACACGATCGCTCTTTCGAAGAAGCGCGAAAAGCACGTGACATCATCTCCGAGTCGATCGATCGAGGGCGCGGAGGGTCAGAGTGCGTGGCTCGGAGTTGACGATGAGCGACGTCGAGGCCCTGGCCGCGGCGTGCGCCGGGGGCCACGCGGAAAAGGTGGAGGCCTTGCTAGAAAAAGGTGCGTCGCGTACCTGGACCCGCGTCGGGAGGCACCCTCTGGGGTCCCCGCCCGCGCATCAATTTCCCCGCCCACGTCGGAATCCACGAGGCGGCCCCTTTTTTTGAAGGCCCGTGGCCCCTCGACGCGGTCGCCGCGCGCCTCCGCGGGCGCGGTCGACCCAGATCGCGCGCCGGACACGCCGCTTCGCGCTCGATCCCCCGCCCTGACGCGCGTTCTGACCCCTCCGACCCGCCCCGATCACGCGCAGGCGCCGACGCGAACGCGGAGGATGCGGTTTTCGGCACGCCGCTGGTGGCCGCCGCGCGAGGCGGACACGCCGCGGTGGTCGCCCTGCTGCTCGAGAAAAACGTCGATCCCGATCGACGGAGCCAGCGGGACACGCCCTTGACCGCCGCGGTGAGCGCGGGGCACCTCGAGGTGGCGCGCGCGCTGCTGGAGAGCCGGCGGTGCGACCCGGGCGCGCCCCAGGGCGAGGATGAGACGCTCGTCACCCCCGGCGCGGCGACGGGCGCGGCGTCCTCCAAGCGGCGCGCCGGCCAGAAACCCGAACGCGCGGCGCCGCGCCCGGGTCCCGGGCGCTCGGCGCAGACGGACGACCCGCTGACGCTCGCGTGCGCGCGCGGCGACGTCGCCGCCGTGGAGCTCCTGCTGAAACACGGCGCGAACCCCGACGGGGGCGGCGAGGGCACCTGCGACACGCCCCTCGTCGCCGCCGCCGCCGCGGGCCACGAGCGCGTGGTCGAGCGGCTCTGCGACGCCGGCGCCGCGGTCGACGGCGTCGCGCGCTGGGCCGGGCGCACCGCGCTGGTGGCCGCGGCGGAGTCCGAAGCGCCGGGCGCCAGCGACTGCTGCGTGAAACTGCTCGCGCGAGGCGCGGATGCGAACTTCGTCAGCGCCGGCGTGGTGGGCCGCCGGCTGGGCTACGGCGCCGTGCACGCCGCCGCCGCGCGCATGGACTGCGAGCTGGTCCGCGCGCTGGTGGCGAAGGGCGCGGACCCGAACCGGCGCGCGCGGAACACGGACGTGGAGAACGTGCGGTCGCGCCGAGCCGCCGCCGCGCGCGCGCTCTGGGGCGCGGAGGGTGCCGCCGAGCGCCTGGACAACACGCCGCTGCACTTGGCGGTGGCGGCGTACATAAACGAGGCGGCTAAGCGCAGAGTGGCGGAGAACCAGCTCAAAAACCAAACACGCGACGACGACGGTCTCGAAGGCGAGCGTCTCGGCGACGACGCCGCGAACGCCGCCGCGAACGCCGACGCGAACGCTTCCAAAGACGCTTCCGAGACGTCTGAATTGACGAATCCGGCGAATCCTGAAAACGACACATCCGGCGGCGGCGTCTCCGGCGGCGTCCCCGGCGAAGGCGAGCGCGCGGCGCTCGAAGTTGTCAAGACGCTTCTGGCGTGCGGCGCCGACCACGGCGCGTTCGTGGTGGACTCGACGCCGCTGCACATGGCGGCGCTCGGCGGCGCCACGGATGTCGTGGATGCGCTCATGGAGGCTGGCGCCGATGCCGACGCGCGCGCGCCCAACGGGTACACCACGCCGCTTGAGGCGGCGGCGCGCTACGCCGCGGACATCATTCTCGACCGGCGTGATGAGCGCGAAGCGCGCGCGTATCGCCGGAGCGAGGTACGCGGCGAATTTGCCGACGCGCGAGGCGCCGGCGGCGAGGACGCCGCGCGCGCGCGCGTCGCCGCGCTGGACGTGCTGGACGCGTACGACGACTACGACCCCTACCGCGACGATTCCGACGACGACTCGTTCGTCGACGACGCGCTGGATGAGCTCGCCGGCGAACCGTACGACGACGACGACGACGACGGTGGCGATTTTACTCGCGGTCTCACGCCGCTCATGCGTCGCTACGGCTGGACCGAGAAGACGTACGCGCAAGCTGGGTACCCGAAGCTCGGGAGCTTCCCGGCTGGGTTCCCGTCGCGCCGAATCGGGACGGACGCGGCGTCGGATCGCCCGTCGCGCTCGCGCTCGTCGGACTCGGACTCGGACTCGTACTACGACGGGTCCCGCGGGGACGACGACGCCGCCATGGCGGCGCTGCGCGACGCCGAGGGCCCGCTGCGCGCGGCGCGGCACTTGGTGCAGCGGTGGAGCGCGGAAGTTACCCCCCACGCGCTGGTGGGCGCGTGCCGCGCCGGGGACGAGGCGACGGCGGCGGCGCTTCTCGGCGCCGCCGAGAAGAACCACGCCGCCGACCCTAAACGGTTCGTCTCGGTCACGGCGCTGGTGCGGAGCGTCGCGCGCAACACCACCGCTCTGCACGCCGCCGCCGAGAGCGGGTGCGTCCCCGTGGCGCGCGCGCTCTGCGACCGCGGCGCCGAGGTGGAACGCCGCAGACCAGACGACGACGCGACGCCTCTGTTTGCGGCGGCGCGCGCGGGCCGCCCGGCGATGATCGCGTTTCTGTTCAGCGTCGGCGCTGATATCGAGTCTTTATGCAAAACCGCCGACCGCCGCGAAGGGCACGACACGGTGACGCCTCTGGTGGAGGCGGTGATGTCCGACCAGGCGGCGGCGGCGGCGCGGCTCATCGCGCTCGGCGCGGACGTGCGCGCGCCGGACTCGTGGATGCCGCCCCTGCTCACGGCGACGCTCCGGAGCAACGCGACCATCACGCGCATGCTGCTGCGCGAAGGCGCGGACCCGCGCGTGGGCGTGGGGGGCATGACCCCGCTCGGCCTCGCCGTGATGACGCGCCAGTCCGACCTCGCGCGCGCGCTGCTGGACTGGCGCGGCGACGGCGTCGACAGCGACGCGAGCGACGAGAGCGACGACGAGACGAGCGCGAAGAAACCGCGACGCGGGAACGAACGCGACGCGTCTCCCGCTGACGCGGAGCGAAGACGGCGTCGCGCGCGTGACGTCGACGCCGACGAGCGAGACTTCTCGCTCGTCGAACGCGCGGCGAACGGCGTCTCCGCCTTAACCCTGGAGAACCTCGCCGATCCAGACGAGGACCCGGCTGTGCTCGCCGCCTGCCGCGAGCGCCTCGACGCCGCCAACGCGGCGAAGGCGGCGAAACTCGCGGAAGGGAAGGGTCCGAAGAGAGCTTCGCGAGTGTCGCGCCGCCGCGTGGACCCCGACGAGCCCATCGACGCCGCCGTGCTGGACGACGGCGACCCCGAGATGTCGTCGGCGTGCCAGTGCCCGGTGTGCCAGCGGCGCGGCCGCGACGGCGACGGCGGCGCGCTCGACGACAAGGCGTTCTGCGCGCCCGTGAGCGACGCGAAGCTCTCCGGGAGCGCCATGGGCGCCTCCGCGACCGCCTCGAACGGGCTCGGGCCGTACGGCGCGGAGAGACACCTGACGCCACTCGCCGCCGCCGCCAAGCTGGACGACGCCGAGACGGTGCGCGCGCTGCTCGGCGCCGGCGCCGACCCCGAGCGCTGCTCCGGCGGCATGCCCCCCCTGGCGCACGCCGCCGGAAAGGGGAGCTGCGCGGCGATCGTGGCGCTGCTGGAGGGCGGCGCGCGGCTGGAGAGCGCCGCGAGCCTCCCGCTGACGCCACGCGACGGGCGCACGTTGACGCCTCTCGGCGTGGCGTCCGAGGCGGGCGAGCTGGCGGCTGTGGAGACGCTGCTCCGCCGCGGCGCGGATCCCAACGGCCCTCCGGGCGGCGGCTTCGAGCCGCCGCTGTGCTGCGCGGTGACGGACCCGCCCGACGACGACGAGGGCAACCCCGTGGTCGGCGTGGTGCGCGCGCTCGTGGCCGCCGGCGCGGACCCCAACGCCAGCAAGGAGGACGCGCAGTCGCCGTACTCGCCGCTGATGGTGGCTGCCGGCGCCGGCTCGGTCGCGGTGGTGCGCGAGCTCCTGGACGGCGGCGCCGACTTGGAGCACGTGGTGCGCGTCACCGTGGGCGACTCCGGAGGCCCGCGGGGCGGCCCCGACCGCAAGTGCCACATCACCGCGCTCCTGCACGCGGCGTACTGCAACGAGCTGGACGCGGTGCGGTTCTTGTTGCTGCAAGGCGCGAAGCTTGGGAGCGCGGACCGCGAGGCGATGTCGCTCGTGTGCGACCACCTGCGTTCGAAAGCCTCGGTGGGCGTCCCGGACGCCTCGGCGACGCTCTCGCTGCTGCGCCACCAGGCGGACGCCGAGGCGGACGAGGAGGACGAAAAGGCGGAGGCGCGCCTGCGCGCGGAGCGCGCGCGCGCGGCGGAGCTCAAGGAGGAGCGCAAGCGCGCGCGGCGCGCGGACGCCGCGAACGCCGAGGCGGAGGCGCTCCGCAAGAAGGCCGAGGAGGAGATCAAGTCCCTGGAGGACGCCGCCGCCGAGGCGGAGCGCCTCGCCGCCAAGGTGCGCAAGCAGGAGGAGTACAAGAAGGAGCAGGAGGCGCGCAAAAAAGAGGCGGCGGCGAAACGCGCCGAGGCGAAGGAAAAGAAGGCGGCGGCGAAAGCCGCGGCGGAGAGGGAAGCTGCCGCCGAGAAGGCGGAGCAGCAGAAAGTGCTGGATGAGGTGCAGAAGATGGTGGCGGATCTGGAAATCAAACGCAAAGCGGAGGAGGCGAAGCGCGAGGCGAAGGAAAAGGCGGAGCGCGACGCCGCCGCCGAGGAGGAGCGACGGCGCGAAAAAAGGGAAAAAGCCCTCGAAGCCGCCGAGCTCGAGCGGCGCGCGGCGAAAATCGCGAAGGACGCCGCGAAGGTTCGCGGCGAGACCGCTTCCTCCGGACCCGCTTCGAGCGCGAAAGCCGGATCGGCGGATTCCAAGAAAAACGCATCAGCCGGCGGCAAACCCAACGACAGCTCTTTGTCCTCCGCCGCCGCCGCCAAGGCGCACCTGCTCGCGCGCGACGAAGCCGAGGGCTTCACCGGGCCGCCCACGAAGGTGAGCAAAGAAGACGCGGCGGAGGGCGCGTCTTGGGCGCAGCCCGGCGGTTTCTTCGTGTTCCTGTGCAACGACTCCACGGAAGAGGAGTGCTACGCGCGCTCGTTGATGGGCGCGCCCGCGAAGTTCTGGGACGTCACCGCGGACCACGTGAAGCTCGGCACGACGCTCGTCCTGTACAACTTCGCCGCGCGCACGCTCACGGGGCCGTACGAAGCGCTCGGCCCGCCCAAGTGGAACGAACACGCCGACGCCTGGCAGGGCGGACGCGGCGCGCCCCCCGGAAAGCGGCTGGTCAGCGCGTTCCCCGTGCAGGTGGCGATGGGGCCCTCGCCCATCATGGCGCCGGTCACCGCCAGCCTGGGCGGCGACTTCCGCCCCAGCGCGGGCGGGCTCCCGCTGGGCTCGCCCGACCAGGGCCGACGCGACGTCATCGTCACCAAGCTGCGCGCCGCCGCGCGCGAACAAGGCCGGCCGTGCCCCTCCGCCGCCGAGCGCAAGCGCGCGGCGAGCCTCGCCCGCCAGAAGGCGAACGCGGCGAGCCGCCCGGGCGGGGCCCAGGCCGCCGCGGGGGGACCCGGGCCGGGGGGACCCGGGCCGGGGGGACCCGCCAAGGCGCGCGCGGCGCCTGGCGGCGGCGACGCCGAGAAGCCCAAGGGCTGGGCCGCCGCCGCGGCTGGCGTCCCCGAGGCGGCGCCCGCGCCGGCGGGGGACGCCGCCTCGGGGACGGCTCCGGCGGCGGACGCCGCCCTTCCGGGCGCGGCGACCGGCGGCGAGAAGCCGATGACCAAGAAGGAAAAGAAAGCCGCCGCGCGACGCGCCAGCAAGGAAGCCGCCGCGGCGGCGCGCGAAGGAAGCAAGCCGCTCCCCGCACCCGTCGGCGCGAGCGCCGCCGCCAAAGGAAGCGCCGCGTCCTCGAAAGCGCCGCCTCACGGCGGCGCGCAGAGCGCGCAAAGCGCGCCGCAAAGCGCGCCCGCCGCCGCCGCGGCGTCCGCCGCGCCGCTCGGCGGCGCGCGCGAGGGCGAGTACGCGTACGCGCCCGTCGCGGCGGCGCCCATCGGCGGTGGCGGCGGCGCGCCCGCTGTCGCCGCGTACGCCGCGGCGCCGGGAGCCGGCGGCTACGGCGCCTTCGGGTCCGGAGGCGCGTACGGCGGCGCCTTTGCCTCCGGCGGCGGCCTCGGGCTCCCTCTGGGCGCCCTCGGGGGCGGCGCCGCCGGCGGCGGCTGGAACCCGCTGGGCGGCGGCGGCGGCATCGGCGGCGGGTTCGGCGGCGGGGCGCTCGGCGGCGGCGGCGGCGGTCTGGAGAGCCTCGGGGGCGCCGCGCCCCGGCCGGGGGGCCGGGACGCGGGCCTCCGTCCGTACGGAACCGGGGGGGGGTACCCCGGCGCCGGGATTGGCGCGCGTTCGGGCATTGGCGCGAATTCGGGGATCCCGTCATCCGCCGACGGACGGACGGGGTCGACCGGGATCGCGGGCGGCCTGTTCGGCGGCGGCGGCGGGATCTTCTCCGCGCCCCCCGCCCAGTCGAGCGCATACGACCCGAGCCCGTACGACGCGCGGAGCGCGGGGGGGTCGCTCGGGGGGCTGGCGCGCGGCGGCGGCGCGGCGGCGGCGGCGTCGCCGCCGGGCGGGCCCCCCGGATTCGCCGCGGGGCCCCCCGGAGGGTACGGCGCGCCGTACGGGTCGCCCGGCGCGGGATCGAACCGAGGGGCGTACGACGCCAGTCCAGGCGCGCGACGAAACGGGAACCAGCACGAGCAGTTACCCGGAGGCGCCGACGACGACCGCCCGTCGTTCGCGCAGGCGGAGCAGCTGTTCCCGTGGTTGTCGTAGACGGCGCGAGCGCGGTACATACCACGGTAGAGTCTTTTCGTCGTCGGATGTGATGCACGTGACGAGAGTGAATTTTTCGTTTGTCTCACCTACGCCTACGCCCCCTTCGCTTTCGTCACTCGGCGACGCGCCTCGACGCCGAGCCCGCGCGAGTGGGCCCGCGAGATGGCGGACGTCGCGGACGCGTTCGACGCGGCGCTGAACCTGGAGGAGTCGCATCTCGACGAGGGCTGGGAAGACGGCTTGCGGTGCGTGCTGCGAGGACGCGGACACGCGATGCGTCTCTTTTCTTCCGAGCGCGGCGCGCGACCGCCGCCGGCATCCCCGTCCTCCCTTCGGCGCGCGCCCTCGCGCGTGCCGCCCTGACCGTCTCGCCCGCGACGCCCCCACGCGCCCGCACACGCGACATCACGACCGCAGGGACGGCGAGAAGCTCGGCTCGGTGGAGGGCCGGCAGGTGGGTTTCGCCAAGGGCTTCGAGGTTGGCCAGGAGATGGGCTTCTACGCCGGGTGCCACGCGGTGTGGACGCGGTGCGTGCGGAGCGACCCGGATTGTTTCGGCGAACGCGCGCGGCGATCGATCGAAGCGTTCGGAGAGATGCTCGGGAGCTTTCCCATCCACGACCCCTTGAACGAGGAGATTCTGGAGATCCTCAACGCGGTTCGGGGGAAGTTCAAGACGATCGTGGCGCTGATGGGGATGCACAAGGAGTACGCCCCGGACGACGCGCCCGCGGGGGCGAGTTTCTGAGCGTTCGTCTGGTGGTTCGGCGTTTTCGGAGACGCATTCGACCACTACGCGTGTCATGTATGTATAACAATGTGCACTACCCGCACGTCCTCTATTCTTCGGCTACCGTCTCCCGTTGGCTCTTCTATCTACGCACGTCTGTCTACGCGACGTCTAAGACGACGCCGCCGCGGCGCGCGGGCGTTTGTCATCCGCGTTGGGCGCGCGTTTCCCACGCGCCGGCGCCTCGAGCTTTGTCGACGGCTTCGTCATGGCTCTCGCGTCCCGGTAGAAGACCAGGTGCACGATCGCAGCGAGCACGCACACGTACATCAGGAGCATGCCCACCAGCGCGGCGTGGAGCACGCGCACGCGCACGTCGCGCTCGACGTCGAACACGAAGCAGAACGCGCCCAGGCCGATGGACGTGCCCATCAGAAACGCGCTGGAAGACGCGAGCAAGAGCGCGCAGGTGGCTTTCTTCGGACTCAACGTGCCGAGAAGCGTCACGCGCTCGCCCATGAACGTGAAGCTCAGACCGAGTTTGCCGTCGGGGTGGTCCATCGCGCGCCACACGCGGCGTAGGCGAGTCGCCCATCGTGCCGCGCGCTCCTCCTTGAAGCGAGACAAGTCGTTCAGCATCGTCGTAGGGCGGAGCGAAACAGATGCGTTTCTGGCGCGACGCCTCGGTCGCGCTCGCGCGTCGTGACGGCCCTCGGCGCGTGCGCGCGCGGCGCGGCCGGTCGCGGGAGACACGCGTGCGTGGTCGGCGCGACGCGACGGTCCCGCGGCTCGAGGAGCCCCAAGTGAGCGCGGGTAAGCGCTCCTCTTCGCGCGAAGTGTGCCACTGCTCGGGACCCACATCGGATATACCGAAGAAAAAGGACCTTTTGAAATGTGGGCCCGCGCGAACGCGAATCGAAGACTCGAACGTCGGGCGGGAAACTTGTCAGTGCGGTTTAGTCTCGAGCCGAAATTTTCAACATCCAGTCTGTGACTCAAGAATCGCCTCGGATGGATCGATCATGTTTTTGTTGGTTGGTGTTACCCTTCGGGGAAGACGAGCGAGCGAATTGCGCCCTTCTCAGAAGCGGTGACGCGGCGCGGTGGTGCGCGGGGTATCGATTGGGTCGACCCGAACCACACCAGAAAGGCGTCGCGCGGTAGGCAGCGGAAGGCGCGTGCCTGGGACTGAGCGCGCGTAGTCAGGCGCGGGCGAGTAGCGCATCCGGGCGACGCGGAAAGCGGAGGGAAAAGAAACACCCTCGCGCGCGTCGAGCGCTTTCCCTCGGATCCGCCGCTCGCGCTCGGTGTCTCGACTCGATCGCCGGGGGCGCCTAAGGCGGGGGAGTTCCCGGGCTCGCGTCCCCGGCGAAGATCATTCGCCGCGCGGTCCGCGACCGCGCGCCCGTGGTCGAGGTCGAGATGAGCGACACGTCCTCGCAGCCGGGCAGCTCCCGGTTCAAGCGCAGCATCTCCACGGATTCGTTCCTGCGCGAGGTGACTGACGCTGGCCTCCCGAGGCACTACTACGGGCGCACCAACCGCACGCCGCTGAACCTGGCGGTAAGCGTCGGGGGCGTGCTCGGCAGCCTGTGCATCTACGGCGTCCTGCAGGAGCGCTTGATGACCATCCCGTACGGAGGCACCACGGAGGAACCGGAAAGCGCCGAGATGTTCACGAGCAGCGTGTTTCTGGTGCTCATGAACCGGCTCGTGACGGTGTGCGTGAGCGCGATGGGCATCGTGCTCACCGGGGACTCGTTCCGGACGATGACACCGCTCAACCTGTACGCCTCGATCGCGTTCGCCAACCTCGTGACCACGGTGTGCCAGTACGAAGTGCTGAAGTACCTGTCCTTCGCGGCGAGCACGCTGGCGAAGTGCGCCAAGATCATCCCGGTGATGATCTGGGGACGGGTGATTTTGCACAAGAGCTACGGCTGGCGGGACTACGCCATGGCGGCTTTGGTCACCGCCGGGTGCTTTTTGTTCGTGCTGGACCGAGGCGTGATTCAGAACCGGCAACTGCGGCACGGCGGCGAAACCACGCTCAGTGACGTGGACTCGAACGGCAGTGCTTCTGGGACGGAGGCGCCGCCCGCGCCGTTTTACTACGACCCGGTTGACATATCCGACCCGGTGGTTTCGTACACGTCGTACTTCGACGCGCGCGAGGATGGCGAAGAGACCGAAACCACAGAAGAAACGGAAACCGCAGAAGAGGAAGAGACGGGCGCGCAGGTGTTGAACGATATCATCACCGGCGGGGGTGGGCATTTCATGGACAGCGTGATGAACCGCGGACAGGCGCACATGTACCTCCTCGGCACGCTCATCATGTGCGTGTACCTCGGGTTCGACGGGTTCACGTCGACGTTCCAGCAGAAGCTGTACCGGCACTACACGTGCTCGATCCTGAACCAGATCTTCTTCACTACCTGTTTCAGCGCGTTGTTCTCGCTGATATGGCTGTTAAGCACGAACCAGATGACCCAGGTTGTGTTTTTTCTGGGGCGCCATCCGGGCGCCATCCAAGACGTCTTCGTGTTGTCGGTGAGCGCGGCGGTGAGCCAGTTCGCCATCTCGTACACCATCTTCTGCTTCGGCGCCGTGACTCTGGCGTCGGTGATGACCTTCCGGCAGTTTTTAAGTGTCGTGATCTCGTGTTTCCTGTTCGGCTCGCCCTTGAGCGTCATGCAGTGGACCGGGCTGATGATGGTGCTGGCGCCCGTGGCGGATCGCGTGGTGCAGGAGCGGTCCAGGCCGGAGATTTTCGGGAAGAGTCCGGGGGGGGTGAAGACGCGGGGGGGGGAGGGGGGCTACGAGGACGTGGACGAGAGTCCCCGCGCGGGGGGCGGATTCGGGCCGGTTCCGGGGCACATTCCGGAGAACTACTTCTCCGCGCGCGGCACGGGGCACACGCCTCGGTCGTCCACCAACTTTTCGCCGCGGTCGTCGGAAAATTTCTCGCCGCGGTCGTCGACTTCGGAGGGGCCGTTCGGGCGCGCGCCCTCCGACGCGCCCTCGGACGAGCGGAGCCGGCTGGTGCGGAGATGACTGAAAGATGAGGTGCGATGAGGTGCGATCGAGACGTAGCGACAGTGGTGGGCGACTGAAAGAAAGAACCGCGCGTCGCATCTGAGATGCGACGCGCGGATAGAGAGTGAGATACCGCGTCGTACCGTCGGACGCGCGAACGCGCGACGACGTATGACGAGACGAAAACGCGCGCCGAGTGAGCTTCGACGTTTTTTTTACGAACGCATCGTCGTCATCATCACTCCTCGCGTCGCGAAGACATGGTCGCGGCAGGGTACGCCGTTCCCGCGTGCCGCGGCGCGGCTCTGGCGTGTCCCGCGCGCCGCGCGTCGCGCCGCGCGCCGCGCCGCGCCGCGCCCGTCGGGGCGACGAGCGGCGATGCGTCCGACTCGAGCGATCGGGTCTCTACCCTGCAGAACGAGGGCGCGTACGCGGTGCTGGCCAAGGCCACCGCGTTGGAACGCGAGGGACGCGATATCGTCCACCTGGAGATCGGCCAGCCCGGGTTCGCCACGCCAACGCACATCGTCGAGGCGGGCGTGGACGCCATCCGCGGGGGCAAGACCAAGTACGCCGCCCCCGACGGCGCGCCTTCGTTGCGCGAGGCCATCGCGGCGCACGTCTCCGAGACGAGAGGCGTCGCCGTGAGCCCGGACGAGGTTGTGGTCGGTCCGGGCGCGAAACCGGGCTTGTTTTTCCCCACGCTCGCGCTCGTCAACCCGGGAGACACGGTGGTGTACCCCGACCCGGGGTTCCCGACGTACCGCGCCATGATCGAAGTCGCCGGGGGGATCCCCGCGCCGGCGCCGCTTCGCCCGGACGGCGCGTCCTTCGACATGGCCGCGTTGGCCGACTTGGTGCGCTCGCGGAAACCCCGGCTCATCGTGCTGAACTCCCCCGCGAACCCCACGGGGGGCGTGATGCCACGCGAGGACGTCGAGGCGGTCGCGCGGCTCGCGGAGGAGCACGGCGCGTGGATCCTGTCCGATGAAATATACAGCCGGCTCGTGTACGCCGACGGCGACGCCGACGGCGACGCCGACGACGCGCCGTCGACGTACGCGAAAGAGAAAAAAGCCTTCTCCGCGTTCTCCGTCCCCGGCGCGCGCGCGCGGACGGTGCTGGTGGACGGCTTCTCGAAGACGTACTGCATGACCGGCTGGCGCCTGGGGTGGGCGGTGATGCCCGCGCACCTGGCGCGGAAGGTGGAGCTCCTCGCCGTGCACAGCTACGGGTGCGTCGCGGCGTTCACGCAGGAAGCCGGCGTCGCCGCGCTCACCGGGCCGCAGGACGATCACGCGGAGATGTTAGCGGAGTACCGCCGCCGACGCGATTTCGTGGTGGCGGCGCTGAACGAAATCGAGGGCGTGAAGTGCCCCGTCCCGCAAGGCGCGTTCTACGCGTTTCCGGACGTCGGCGCGTTCGGGAAGACGTCGGCGGAGATCGCGGACGGGCTGCTGCGCGACGCCGGCGTCGCCGTGCTTCCGGGCACGGACTTCGGGGCGAACGGCGAGGGCAAGATCCGGCTCAGCTACGTCGGCGAGATGGCGACGCTCGAGGAGGGCATGCGGCGCATCAAGGCGTACTTCGACGGGCTCTAGAAAACACGCGTGTTTATCGTGTCGTCGGTTTAAGGTTGACGTCGCGTCTCGTCTCGACCTCGTCTCGAAACATCTCCCTTCACGTCTCGCGTCTCGCGTCTCGCGTCTCGCGTCTCGCGTTCGCGTCTCGCGTTCGCGTCTCGCGTTCGCGTCTCGCGTCTCGTCGTCGTCGGCGAGAGAAACGCCCGGAGCACCTCTCGGACTCCGCCCTTTCGGACTCCGGTGGACGTTCACACGTCCGCGGCGACGATCCCCCCGTCCGTGATCTCGAACTCAGCCTCGGCCTCCTTGAGGTTGGGCGCGTCGACCACCTTGAGCACGCGGTTCCCGCCGCGGCCCTTGCGCACGGAGCAGCGCACGTGCGAGGCGTGCGCCAGCACGTGCCCGCCGACGGCTTTCTTGGGGTCGGCGCCGGCGAAGCTCATGCCGCTGGGGTCCGCCTGCACCTGGTTCGTGTAGACCACGGCGACGTTGAACTCGTCCGCGAGCTTGTTGAGCATCGCCAGAAACTGCCCGAGCTTCTGCTGCCGCTCGCTCAGCTCGCCTCGGCCGACGAAGTCCACGCGGAAGTGCGCCATCACGCTGTCCACGACGAGCAGCTTGAACGGCGCCTCGGCCATCTTCGCCGCCAGCGCCACGACGGCGTTGTGCATCATCTCCGACGTGAACGTGCGCGCGACGAGGATGTTGTCCAAAACGCAGCGCGGGTCCAAGTTGAACCGGTCCGCGATCTGCACGATGCGCTTCGCCGTGAACGTGCCCTCGGTGTCGATCCACGCCACCTTAGCGAATCCGCCGCCGTCTTTGAGCTCCAGCTGCGTCGTCACCGCGAGCGTGTGGCACAGCTGCGTCTTTCCGGTGCGCCACTCGCCGAAGAGCTCCGTCAAGCACCGCGTCTGCACGCCGCCGTCCAGGATGGCGTCTACGGAATCCGCGCCCGTGCGGATGTGAACGGTGTCCCGCCGTAAGTCCATGAACTCCGCGGCGGTCACGAACCCAGAGGCGGGCAACAGCTTGTGCGCCGCTTCCAGCATCTTGTCCACCTTGGCGTCGGACAGGCCCTTCAGCTCGATCAGGTGCTTCTTCGTCACCGTCAGCAGGGACTTCACCGTGGAGTACCCGCCCTCGCGGCATTTCTGCGAGACGAGCGCACGTGGGACGCGTTCGCGTCAAGGCACATCATGAGATGAGCGCGAGAAAATATGGACGCGTGAGTGCGGGTCAGGCGCGGCGCGTTGTGCTCGGCGGTGACCCCTTGGGGCGTCGCGGCTTCCGAGGGGGCGTGATTTTTCGTTCTGAAAAAAAGCTCGCTCGGCGTCGAGCGTCGAGCGCAAAGAAAAAACCACGTCGGGTTTCAAGGCGCGCGCGCGGAGGGGAGGCGACGGGCATCGAGGCGCGCGCGAGGGGCGCGCGTCCGCCGCTGAGGCGCGCACCTTGATGTCCGTCATGGATATGCCGCAGTTCTGGAGCTCCTCGATGCAGAGGAACGACTGCGGGAGCTGCTCGTACTGTCGCGGTCGAGGAGGGCGAGGAGGGGGAAGAGCCTCAGGAACGGCACAGCTGTGCGCGGGAAAAGACGCGCGCGCGCGGCTCGCGCGGCGCCCGGGGTTGCGCGCGGGGGATGAGAGACACCGCGTCGAGCGATCGAACGGGGCAGCGAGGCCGATATCGCGCGACGCACCCCTTCCTCGCCGTCGGAGGCCTCGTCCGCGTCGGCCTCGACCTGCACGGTCGGGTCGTTCGCCGGGTCGTACGGCTGGGTGGTCTGGGTGGGCTTCTGCGACTGCGTCGCCGCGAGCTGCTGCGAGGGGGCGACCTGCGCCTCCATGGTGGGGAGAGAGTCGAGCGGGGCCGAAGAGAGTGAGGAGGGGTGGGAACGCGCGGACGACGGTCGCGTGCGCGCGTGGAGTGACCGCCGCGACCGGTGCCGAGAAAAGAAAGGCAGTTCTCGAGTCGTGGAAGTTTTTCACCTCTCGGAATCAAGACGCACAGCTGTGCGTCGTCGTCCGCGGGGCGCGCGCCGACGATACCGGGGGAATACACATACGATCACACAATCTCTACCTAGGCCCCCTCGAGCGCACGACGAAGAGCCGCACTCACATGGTCTGCTTCAGCTCCCTGACCATCATGTCGATGAACCCGTCGTTGCTCACGAGCTTGTACATCGCCGCCCGCACCGAGTCGCGGGTCACCGCGCCGCCGCCCGAGACGGGCTCGGCGGCGGAAACGTCCCGCTGCGCCGGCGCCGGCGCCGGCGCCGGCTTCTCCTTCTTCTTCGCCTTCCTCTCCTGCGGGGCGGGCACCGCCACCGGCACCGGTGCGGCGGCGGCGGCGTTCCCGGCGCCCCCCGCGGA
>Ga0181601_10002637_pt1 | contig 15340 bp, 9 predicted proteins | sample 041ome_8_FD_133020 | JGI IMG/M metagenome (GOLD analysis project Ga0181601, IMG submission 133020) | Coastal salt marsh microbial communities from the Groves Creek Marsh, Skidaway Island, Georgia - 041407BS metaG (megahit assembly) | ecosystem: Environmental > Aquatic > Marine > Intertidal zone...
AAGTACGCGTTAGATGGCGGAGCAAAGCCGAGCTCTAAAACGTCGTGCTTGAGAGGTGCTCCACAGTGCCGGCAGTTCATCAAAGTTCAATTCCCTGGCAATCTTCAGTCAATATGGGATGGCTCGCGTCACGGATTGACCGTTCGGAAACTATCTCAGGCCACTTAATTAGTAATCGGGGGTCAATTGCGTTTAAGGCACCTTCAAATGTATCCGCGTAGTCAGCTGTATGGAGGTATAGCATTTCACAATCGCTTGTAAGTGCCTGGAAACCGTGTGCAAAGCCCTCTGGAATCAGATAGCTGTGGTAATTCTCCTGTGTCAAAAGAACCGCATGGTGATGAAGAAATGTTGGAGATCCTTTGCGTAGGTCGACGGCTACATCCCAAACTTTCCCTCTCAAGCAGGTAACTATCTTAACTTCTGCGTAGGGTGGATACTGAAAATGTAGCCCGCGGATCGCCCCCTTCCGTTTAGTCAATGTATGGTTGACCTGTCGGATGCTTTTGCCTTTTAGAAGATTTTGTAGCGTATGTTGGCAAAACATGCGTGTGAAAAAGCCACGTGAGTCGTTCAGGTTACTTCTTTCAATCAACTGAAGTCCTTCGATCGGGGTGCTGCGCAACGTGAAATGATTAATCACTCGAGGTAGCTCGCGATTTGTTTCACTGAGAAGTCTGCCATTGATTGATTTTCTCTCCAAGCCAGGTGCCATGCGACAGTCTGATCAAGCGCGGTTTCGAGAGGCCAGCGAGGTTTCCAGTTTAGTTTTTTCTTAGCTTTCAGGCTGTCAAGCTTAAGGACTTGCGTCTCTTGCGGGTGACAGGCCATGTCCAGCTCCCATAAAGCGTCTGGCAGCTTTTGACACAAATGATCAATGATCCAGAATACAGGCTTTGAATCGACTTCTTCAGGGCCAAAGTTCCAAGCTTCGGCAAAATTTTTGCCTTGGTTGAGTAAATATTCAGCCAACGTGAGATATCCACATAGAGGATCTAGTACATGTTGCCATGGACGAATGGCTTGCGGAGATCGAATTTGTAGTGATTCGCCTCTATCCAATGCCTTTAGAAAATCTGGGAGCAATCGATCTGGCGACCAGTCACCTCCGCCAATGACATTTCCGGCTCGGGCAGTTGCAAGTTGCTTGCCAGATGCATTGAGAAAAGATTCGCGGTACGCCGCAGAAGCAAGCTCAGCGCAGGCTTTACTACTTGAATATGGGTCGTATCCGCCGAGGCGGTCACTTTCGCAGAACGGACGACTTGGTTGTCGGATCTCGTAGCACTTGTCCGTAGTCACGTTGACGATTGCCTTGATACTGGGAGTATTGCGTGCTGCTTCTAAGACATTCACGGTACCCATAAAATTAGTCGCGAAAGTTTCTACAGGAGTTTGATATGACTCTTTGACGAGTGGCTGAGCTGCCATGTGTATGACGATGGAGGGCTCTGCGGCTCGCATTGCTGCTGAGACCCTGTCTAGGTCTCGAATATCGCCGATAGTTGAGCTCTCAATCCATGCCTCAAGGTGGGTCACGGAAAAGAAGTTGGGCGTAGTTTGTGGTCGAAGAGAATAACCGTAGACTTTTGCTCCCATTTGACTTAGCCATAGGCTAAGCCAGCCGCCCTTAAATCCAGTGTGGCCGGTAACAAATACCGAGCGACCCTTCCAAAATGATGGGTTCATTGCCATTTCTTCCAGGGGGCCTTCCCGCTTGTCCAGAGCTGATTCAGGGAGTTCCGATCGCGCAACGTGTCCATCGGTTGCCAAAAGCCATCGTGACGATAGGCGCGCATGTGATCCAAGTTTGCGAGGGTACTTAGTGGTCCATTTTCAAAAGAAGTAGAGTCACCATTGATCAGCTTAAGTACTTCGGGACTCAAAACGAAAAAACCACCGTTGATGAGGCCGCCATCGCCCTGAGGTTTCTCAACAAAACCTCTAACAACATCATCTTGACAATCCAGGGATCCGTATCGTCCGGGTGGTTTGACCGCAGTTACAGTTGCCCACCGACCGTGCTCGCGATGAAAGCTTAATAATTTACTGATGTCGATATCTGCCACTCCGTCACCGTAGGTAAAGCAAAATTCTGATTCTGTCTCGATAAAGTCCGCGATACGCTTTAGTCGGCCGCCTGTGTTTGTGTCATGACCCGTGTCTATCAGTGTGACTCGCCAAGGCTCTGCGTTTTTCTGGTGGACGTGCATTTCGTTACTCTTCATATCAAAAGTGACGTCAGACATATGAAGGAAGTAGTTTGCAAAATACTCTTTAATTACATACCCCTTGTAACCACAACAAATAATGAAATCGTGGATTCCGTAGGTGGAATAGATTTTCATTACGTGCCATAGAATGGGCATCCCACCAATTTCGACCATTGGCTTGGGTTTTAGACTTGTCTCTTCAGATAGACGAGTTCCTAGCCCTCCTGCCAGTATCACAACCTTAGTCATTTTTCCGTCTCTAACGCTATTTTTCGTTACTAATGCAAAAAATGGGCCATAGCCTGGAGCACTGGAATACAAAAGAATCATCTCGTTTCCTGCGTTGAAAAGGCTGAGAGAAGGCTGATCGATTGGAGGGGGTTACCAATTAACAATGTCCTGAATGGTTGCTGCAAGCTAACGCTCGAGCAGGTTCCAAAATTCAAACAAACCATAACCATGTCAATGGAAAAAATTATGTTTTCACTGGAACAAAATTATCATTGAACAGTGCTACATGAAGGTAGCGATTTGATTCATTCTTCCTTAGTCATAAAACTTGGTACCATGAAATCTAAACGCAAAACCCGGACTAACCTAGGTCAGCAAACGTAAGGTAACCAGTTGATGACAGACAACAGCCAGATAATGAGAGAGCAAATTGATCTGTCGATCTGCATACCGACTTTTAATCGAGCAAGATATTTAAATTGTTTGCTGGGAGACTTCGCCGAAAAGCAAGAGGAGTTTTCTTTTCGTTATGAGTTGATCGTCTCCGATAACGCATCAAAGGATGAGACATCTCAAGTTGTTAAGCGCTGGGAATCCACGTTGCCAATAGTGTACGTTCAGCAAAAAGAAAACTTGGGCGCATTGCCTAACCTTAGGGATGCTTATTCCTTTGCGCGCGGGACCGTTTCAATGTATTTGGCAGATGATGATTATCTCCATGTGGATGGGTTGAATACCTCTTTAAAGCAGTTGCTGGATTCTCCCGAGAACATTGCGTTATACGCTCCTTGGTACATTGTAAATCTCGAAGATAAAGATTACCCGCAAGCGCCTCAGTCATTCGATTTGTCTCAAGATTACCTTTTTAAACGTGGTGATCACGCCGGGTTTTTGAACCTGATCCTCACGCAACAAATTTTCCCAGAGATATTTATGTTTCGCACAGCTGCACTTGGGCTTTTGACGTTTAATCAAAATGACTTGGCTTATTGGGCATTTACGATTGCTAGCGATCTTTTGATGCAGGGTGACGTAATTTTCTCAAATACGCCCTACTACACCTCTGTGGTTAATTATTTTGAGGATGAAGGGCGCGTGACTGAGGGTGGCAAGGAGGTTCAGTATGCTTGGGATCGTTACAGAGGGGGGCTCGAGTATTTTGCTGCTCAGTTAGTCGATAGGTTAGACAAGCCGAATGCTGAGATTATGTATCAGTCAATAACGAAATTTGTGATTGACCGGATGATGGCAGCAATCGAAGTTCGACTGAGAGCAGGCGGTAATCCGGTGGATATCTATTTTCTCGCTCGTAGACTTGTAGGTCTGGGCCAACGGGATCGTTTGCCACTCCGTTTTAACGAGATCAGAACGAGAGCCGCCCTATGGTACTTGGGTAACGATATCAATCTCACAAAGAATGCCGTTCAGATTTTGATGGTTGGTCAAATCAATGAAATTCTTGTTCAGTTAGTCGAGGAACAAGCGCGATTACCTGTAAAGCGCATCTCAACATTTGACCAACATGTTCGAAATTCGGTTTGCCTGATAAGTGATCAAAACATGCCCTCGCCACAGATTTTAAAAGACCTTGAAGCAAACCAAAATAAAATCCTGACAGAGCTGCAATTAATGCGCTTTTTTCCGTGATAGTACTGAATCAAGTGAGCAGTTCCAGTTTGACGCGTTCGTTTAGCGTAGATACTACGACTTAATAGGAACAGATTAACCCGCTCTCGAGCAATGTTCCCGCAGCAGCAAGTCATTTTTGCGTTGGCTTGCCGTATTTTTTACATCCAAATCTCTCGAGATGCAGAGTCTTACTTCGCGAACTCAGTACATACGACGAAATACGTTCACTGAGCGCATCGCATTTTCTCGTAGCCATCGCTGGATGGTCTTATCAGGTCTTTCTAATAAACCCCTAAAGTAATTTCAGGTGTGGCCGATTTAATCCTTGTGACCGGCAGATCGTTGCCGAAGCAAAGGCCAGAACGGACAAAGTTAACCAAATTGGTCTTTTAAACGGCAGTGTAACGCCTCCTAACGGCAGAGCCTGTCCGGAGCAGTCCCAAGACTGCACGTAAGGGTGACGCAGGTATTAAGAGGCCTGCTTAATGAACTGAAAAATTCCATAAGGGGATAAAAAATGGCACTTTCGGTAAACAGTAATATTCCGAGTCTTGTAACGCAGACAAATCTGAATGCGTCAAGGAAGGATATGGAGCAGGCTATGGAGCGTCTATCCTCTGGTCTGCGTATCAATAGCGCAAAAGATGATGCCGCAGGTTTGGCTATCTCAGAAAAAATGACCTCCGACATCCGGGGTTTGGCGGTTGCCGTGCGTAACGCTAACGACGGCATGTCAATGGCTCAGACGGCTGAGGGGGCCATGGGCGAGATCACTGATATTTTACAGCGGATGCGTGAGCTGTCAGCTCAGGCGGCCAACGGCACAATGTCGGCCGATAACCGCACGGCAATTCAGGCGGAAATGGATCAGTTGATCAACGAAATCGATAACATTTCCGATAAAACAAATTTCAACGGCATAAAGTTGTTGGACGGAAGCGCCTCGACTATTCAATTGCAGACGGGCGTGAATCAGGGTGACACGGTCAACTTATCGTTTAACGATCTGTCGGCCGCATCTCTTGGTTTGCGTGGTTTCTCAGTCGAGGGCACTCTGACTACAGGCCGTGTTTCTTCCACAGTCAACGTTGCCGCGGGTGACGTAAAGATCAACGGTTTTGATGCACTGGGCGGGGCTCTGAACGTGACCGCTTCGTCGACAGTTCACGTTGCTTCTGACTTGGCATCAGCGATTAACGCGAATATCGGAAGCCACCGGGTGGCTGCGACTGCGTACAACACGCTGACTGGATCGGCTCCTACTCAGACTACATTCGCAGAGGGTGATCTCCAGATCAATGCCCTTGACGTTGGTGCAGCCGCTTCTGTAGAGGAATTGGTTACTAATATTAACCGAGACACTTCGGGAGTGCTGGCGGTCCTCAACGACGATGGCACCATTACCCTAAGTAACGATACAGGTGACAACATTATTATCGCCGGTAACGCGCCAGGAGCCGCAGGCTTTACTGCATCTACCTATACTGGTTACGTTGCGTTGACGAGTCTCGACGGAGAACCAGTCGAAGTACTAGCCGAGATGGATAAAAACGGCTACGCCACGGGTTCCGGAACACTGGCAGATGTTCAGTCCTTTGGTCTCAATGAGCAAACTGCGGAAGGAGCTACGTTGGGGTCTCAGGTCTCATCCGCAGCACTGACCACTGACGATATTTTAGAGATTAATGGGGTCCGGATTGGGATAACTGACTCTGCGGGTGCGGCCGCAAAGGCAGAAGCGGTCAACGCTATTTCTGAAGAGACAGGTGTTACAGCGACTGCATTGACACAGATTAAGTCGTCTTTGGACATGACCAACCGTCCCCAGACGGCTGTGGCGCAGGTGCAGACCTTTAACGTCCTTGCCGATTCGACTCTTGCCACTGGTGTTGCCAACACCACGTTTGATATTGCGATTGACGGCTACACGTTCTCAATTGAGGATAATGCGAATCCAGAGCTGGCTAGCGTAACAGCCTCAGTCTTGCACTCAGATCTGACAGCTGTTGTCACCGCTGCGACCGCTGATGTTAGTAGCATGAGCTCAGATGTCGCGTCCTTCTTTGCCAGTGCGATTAATGCGGATGCTTTCTTTGCCTCCAAGGTAACAGCAGCAGCCGATGCCGCGGGTAACATCACTCTAACGGCCAATGAAGCTGGCAAATCATTCCAGTTTGCGCTTGATTCACGTGCAGCAACTGCGGCCGCTACGGACGATGTATTGCTTACTTTCTCAGACCTGGAAACAGTCACTGCCAACGTGTCTGATGGGTCAGATGACATCCGGATCAACGGTAAGACGGTAGACTTGACCGCGGCGACCGACGTGAACTTAGTGGTTTCAACCATTAATGCCACTGCGGTTCCGGGTGTTGAGGCCTCAGCGGATAGTGACGGTAACCTGATACTGACTTCTGTCTCCGGCGAAAACATCAAGATTGAGACATTCTCGGAGGAAGCAAGTGAGTTCTTCGACACCGTCCAGAACTTGGCGGGTGAGACCAATGCCCTTTCAGCGACGATCAAGGTTGGTGGAACGATTGAGGCGAACGACGTATTCGAAGTTACGGTTAACGGAAACACAGTCTCAGTTGCAGCAGGTGCAACAAATGCTTCAGCCGTCGCCTCGGCCGTCGCGTCAGCCCTTGACGCAGACGCTACTGTAGGCGCCTTGTTGAACGCAACGGCTAACGCTGACGGATCGATTACGATTGCTGGTGTTAGTGCTGGGGATATGCTCAACATCGAGCTGAACACTGGCGAAGTGATTCCAGCACCTGCTGGCCGTACTTTCACTGACGATCTGAATAGTGGTCTTGGTAACTACGGTTCGCCGTCTGATGGACAAACCTTCTCTATGACCGAGAACGGTATTGAGATGTTCGGATCGTTAACCCTGTCTTCTGAGACTGGTGCAGATATCGTAATCGAAGATATCTCCGGGTCCGCAGCCGCTAAGTTAGGCCTGTCGGCTCAGGGTGGAACCTCCGACATGGTGGGTGGATCGATGTCTGTCCAGACTCAGGTTGCGGCAGAACAAGCCCTAACCTCGATTGATGCGGCCCTGAGTTCGGTCTCACTCAACCGGGCTGACCTGGGTGCTCTGCAAAATCGCTTAGATGCTGCTGTCAGTAACTTGACGTCGACGAGTACGAACCTGTCAGCTGCACGGTCGCAGATTTTGGATGCGGACTACGCTGCAGAGACAACTGCCTTGACAAAGTCTCAGGTGGTTCAGCAGGCTGCAACGGCAATGCTGGCGCAGGCTAATCAGACCTCTCAGATGGTTCTTTCATTACTTCAGTAATTGAAATATCGATTAGCTGAGATGCGAGAGAGCGGGGGTTTAGGCCCCCGCTCTTTTTTTATAGGGTTAAAAAATTTTCTAAAGGAATTTGAATCTGCACCGATATCCCTCTCAACGCGGGAGTACGAGACCCGTATTAGACTTAAATATCCGAGAGGGGATAGTTTATGGCACTTACAGTCAACAGTAATATTCCGGGGCTGGTCACGCAGAGTCATCTGGCAACCAGCAGGTTGGAAATGGAAACGGCAATGGAGAGGTTATCTTCAGGGCTTAGGATCAACAGCGCAAAAGATGACGCGGCCGGATTGGCAATCACGCAGCGGATGACCGCAGACCTTCGAGGTCTGACCGTAGCTGTCCGTAACGTCAATGACGGTATCTCGATGGCTCAAACCGCTGAAGGCGCGATGGGTGAGGTGAGTAACATCTTGCAACGGATGCGAGAACTCTCTGTTCAAGCCGCGAACGGCACTTATTCTGAGCGTAACCGGACTGCCATACAGGCAGAAATGGATCAGTTGATCAACGAAATCGACAACATTTCCGAAAAGACGAACTTTAACGGCATCCAACTCCTTGATGGGACTGCGGATCCGGTTCAACTGCAGACTGGTGTCAAAGAAGGCGACACGGTTTCGATGTTTTATCTCGACATGTCTGCAAAAGCCCTGGGCTTGCGTGGATTTCAGGTCGAGGGCGCCTTAAATTCTGGGCGTGTGGGGTCTACAGTTGACATCACGGCGGACGATGTTCTGCTCAACGACTACGACATGCTCGGCGTCGACTTGGATACGGCGGGTGGCACGAACTTAACCGCAGGAACTTCTGGAACTTATAACGTCGCTAATGATCAAGTCGCCTCAGCCTTGGCGTCAGCAATTAACGCGAACGTGAGTAATCACCGAGTCAAAGCGGTGGCGTACAATACGTACACAGGAGCGGCACCGACCGCCGAAACTTTTCCCTCGGGGTCGGTCACAATTAATGGCCAATCAGTTGGGGCAGCGAGCTCGGTCGAAGACTTGGTTGATAATATTAATCGAGACACGTTTGGTGTTTCCGCGGCTTTAAATGATGATGGAACAATCACACTGTCTAACGACACTGGTAACAACATCGTTATTGAAAGTGGAGCCGCGAGCGCTAATGGTTCGTTGATGGGATTCTCTTCTGGAACCTACACGGGCTATCTGGCCCTGACCTCGCTCGACGGTGAACCAATCGAGATCAAGGCGAAGCAAGAACGAAATGGGTATTTCGGAGGTGTAGGAACCTTTGCAGATGTTCAGTCCTTGGGTTTCAATGAGCAGACGACAGATGGCCTAACATTAGGAGGTCAGATCACGTCAGATCTCTTAACCACGTCAGATGATCTCCGCATCAATGGCGTCCGTGTCGGTCCGACTGATTCAGGAAGTGCGGCGGCCAAGGCGGCGACTATTAACGCGGTGACTGAAGAGACTGGAGTCAGTGCAACGGCTGAGACGGCTGTCAAGCTCTCACTTGATATGACCAACCGTCCGCAGGCGGCGGTGGCGAAGTCACAGACATTCCAGGTTGTGGGGGATAGTACATTAGCTGTCGCTGGCGATTATTTCACAATTAGTGTAGACGGTTACACCTTTGATATAAGCGATACTGCGGGTACCTCCATAGCGAGCAAGAGTGCCTCGATTCTTCACTCACAGCTAACGGCTGGAATTGCAGCCGTTACCACTGATGCGAGTTCTATCTCTAGCGCTGTCGCCTCATTTTTTGCGGCGGCGATCAATAATGATGGTTACGCATCGTCACTTGTAACTGCGAGTAGTGATGCATCGGGTAACGTGACCATTACAGCGAACCGAGCTGGTTACGACTTCAATTTTGCTTTGGAGCAGACAACAGCAGACGCTGACCTTATCTTTAGTGATCTCGAGACGATTACGGAGAATCAGGGCGATGGCTCAGATGACATCCGGATCAATGGTAAAACGATTGATTTGACAACTTCGACAGACGTCTACGATGTTGTGTCGACCATCAACGCGACCGCTGTTCCTGGAGTCGAGGCTTCGGCTGACGAGGACGGTAACCTTATCCTCACTTCTGTTAGTGGTGAGAACATCAAGATCGAATCACTTCAGGAAGAGGCCAATGAATTTCTCAACACGATACAGAACCTCGCAGGACAAAAAAACGCTTTGTCGGCGACGCTCAAGGTTGGAGGCACGATTGAGGCTACAGACGTATTTGAAGTTACCGTCAATGGTACTTCGGTTGCGGTAACTGGAAATAGTACTGATTCATCAGTTGTTGCATCTAATGTCGCGTCAGCCCTTAACGCCAACGGTACCGTCGCGGCATTACTGACCGCAACTCCAAACGCGGATGGAACGATCACTCTCACTGGGGACACGACTGGTGATATGTTGAACATTCAGATCGCGACCGGAGAGGTTGTTCCTACGTTAGGCGGAGCCGTAGTCAAGGGTACCTTAGGTAATTATGGGTCTCCATCCGACGGGCAGACGTTTCAGTTAACGGAAAACGGGATTGAAATGTTTGGCTCGCTGACGCTGACCTCAGAGACGGGTGCCGAGATTCGAGTTGAGGACAAGTCGGGTACGGCCGCCGTAAAAATGGGCTTGTCCCAGCAGGGTGGTAGCTCTGAAATGATTGGTGGATCAATGTCCGTAGTGAGTCAGGCAGGAGCAGAGCGTTCACTGACCCAGATTGATGCAGCGATCGATTCAGTGAATTTGAACAGGGCGGATCTCGGTGCAGTTCAGAACCGCCTCCAAGCAACCATCAATAATTTAACGACAAATAACACCAACATTGCTGCTGCAAGAGGTCGCATTTTAGACGCTGATTTTGCGTACGAAACGACAGTCCTCGCCAAGACACAAGTCCTGCAGCAGGCGGGAACAGCAATGCTGGCACAAGCAAATCAGACGTCACAGATGGTTCTATCACTCTTACAAGGATAGTCAATCTGACTGACAAACCCCTCCCTCTCCGGGCGGCACTCGTGCCGCCCTTTTTTATTGTTCAGTGACACGCCATTCGGTTGGGTTGTAGCCTCCCACATGATTGTTCGGATCGAACGGAGCATCGTCCGGAAATTTAGACGCGTTTACGCCAAACTGAAAGTAAGTATCGTGCGTTAGGCAGTCATCCTTGATCGCGGGCCAAACAATATCTCGCAGGAAGTCTTGATCAACCCACCTCCATTTGTTGGAATGTCGTTCGTAGTAATCGACGGCGAGATCCATTAGCGGACTTAAATAGTTGGTTATTCCGCCCCACATCCCGGCCATGATCAGTTCAGCATGTTCTGGATGGTCTCTCATGATATGGAACGAACAGTCAGAATTCAGCCAATCCCTAACGGCAACAGCCTCTCGTTCGCTGATAACTGCATCACAGTCTCGACACATGAAGAGATCTATCGTTTTGTCATCATGCGCTAAAAATCGCCAAAAGAGTTTCAGATATTCCCTGTCATCTGTTGCTACAAATTGCACCTGTGCACCGTAGTCCCTGAGAGCTTGGATAATTGGTTCTGGCACGGTGTCATCCACATAAAATCGAGCCATCCAGTCGGGATAAATTTGGTGCATCAGTTTCGCATTTAATACTGCGTTGTGGGTGTATTTGCTGTCATCACCCCACAAGGAGAATGCGATGATACGGCGGTTTGCGGGGATCAAATTTTTATTATTTAGAATGCGCCGTGGGTGGTCGCTCTGAAAGTCTGTCGCCCGCTCTAACGCTAGTTGATCTTTTTGAGTCAAGACGATTCCGCCGATCGTAACCGCCTCATCGGTTCTCTGAAGCGCCAACAGCGCCTTGAGTTTGTGTAGATTCCAAACAAGATGCCCATCGCTTTCAAAGGTCTCGAGTAGCTCCAATATTTCTTCGTGCTTTTCATCTTTGGCGAGCTCAGGGATAAGGCTCAGCTTGGTATCGTCTGCAATCGACGCAAGACCACCTTCAGCTCGTCTTACCTGATCGAGCGTTTCTGTTACACCAATTGTCATCGCTTGTGCAAAGATCAAACTGTGCCTTGCTGATGGATTTGCTGGCTGCATCTCAAGTGCTTTATGGGCCTGTGTTATTGCCTCTTGGAACTCTCCAAGCTCAAGCAAGCACTTGGCAATGGTCGCTAGAATTTCGGCCCCCGAAGGATTTAGATCGTGAGCCATGCGAGCGTATTTGAGTCCTAATTCTGGTTTGCCCAGCTGCAGCAATCCGAAACCCAGATTACTCAGGACAGTTGGATCCCGATCATTTTCTTTGACGCACTCCGCGAGAAGTTTGACGCCGTCTTGGATCAGGTTAGCCTGTAACATGACCGCGCCCTTCAAGGACTTTGCTTGAAAATTATTTGGATCAATTTCTAAGATGCGATTATATCCAGTAACCGCGTCGGTCAGGTCACCGCGCTGATGAGCCTTGAAGGCCTTATCAAAAATTACTTTGGTATCGTTCCCCACGGCATCACCCCAACCTGGTTGTTTCGCTTAATCCTACAGCATAACCATCGTCATCATTTGAATTTGCCTCTGTGTGTCGAACTGGTCAAGCGAGTTCCGGCTTGAATTAGCCGGTATGGCAATTTTTTTCACTTAGCGGTAAAGATTTGCCGGTTACTTCCGATTACTTAATTTGTAAGTGCTGTCATTTACTCGTACTGAATGACAAATTGGGGGGAGGAGACCGATGACACAAATTGTATCAACGTCATCGCTTGACACCTATTTGAGCGGGCAGCTGGGATCTCCAGCTGTGTCCGGTACGTCATCGGTCTCCCCGACTCCTGCCGCGATATCCTCTACCGATATTTCGATTGACGGAGGAGAGGAGTTAGAGTGGTTGTTGCTGACTGACACCTACGCAGACGGATCTATCGTTGCCTCTCTAGTCCAGGTCGAAGCGGAGTCGCTGACTTTAATTGCATCGGCCTTGTCCGCGATTAAGGACCAACTATCCGCAGTTAATAGTGCCATCGAGTCACAGAGCCAAGATCAGATCGATTTTGAACTTGCGGCTCTCAGTCTCATGGAGGACGATCTCACTTCAGTGATTGCCTCATCGATCGTGCGGGAACCCAGTGGACAAGTCGTTCTAGAGGCTGGCACAGCTACTGACAAAATCTACTTTTCGACATTTGAATTTTTGGGTGAGGACGTTGCTCAAATCGAGGTGAATTTTGGAAAATTATTCACTGAGCCCCACTCGGCAGACGGTTGCGCCATCTGTTTGGCGCTTGCGGCTAATGCGACCGAAACACCTGCAGCGTTAACGCCATCCGGAACGACGACTGCGGACTCTGCCGCGATGCCCGATCTGACGCCACAGGAGGCGGGAACGGGACCCTCAACTACCAGTGTTGGGGCGACTACGGTGGTTGCACCTTCGGCCGACAACATCCTTGAGTCGTTGGTGAACTTAAGCTACTCGCGTTGGAACGTCGACACCTCTGTCAACAACGATACCTTAAGCTATTCGTACTATGACTCTAGCCAGGCCTATCAATACGTTTACCCGGCCTATAGTGACGGAGTTCCTGCGACTGCGACCAGTATGCTTGCCTTCGAGACCGAGCTTGATGCCATTTTTGACTCCTGGGATTTGGCACTTAAATTCGACTTTGAAAAAGTAACCGAGAGTGCATCAGAGGTCGGCGATATTCGATCCGCTTACATGGGTGAGTCGGTGACTCCTAGCGGTGTCGCCGCTTACGCGTATTACCCTAGTAATTCAGCTTTGGGCGGCGATATGTGGTACGGCGCTGGTGTGAGTAGTAACTACAACTTCGACGAGGGAACTTACGGAAGGCTGACATATATCCATGAACTAGGCCACGCTCTCGGATTACAGCATCCGTTTGATGACGGTAATGCCGGTGAGGTAACGCTTGCGTCGAACGACAACCTCTACTATTCAGTGATGTCTTACACGAGCAATTTTAACAACAACAGGGTGACAGTCACTGATGCCGGTACGATAACAACCAATGATAGGGTCTACTCCTCCACGCCAATGCCCTACGATATTTTGGCAGTTGAATACATGTACGGCGTCAATGACGATGCAAATACGGGCGACAACACCTACGCCTGGGCGGCTAACCCAGAAATTATCGAGACCATCATGGATGATGGCGGGACGGACACGGTTGATTTGAGTAACCAGACTCGGGATAACGATATCGATTTTTCGAGTGCAATTGGCTCGATGTCTATCGGTAAGACGACTGTCACAGACCTTGCCAATGAGCTCGTCGCTGAGGCAGCTCTTGCGGGTGTTACATACAGCTCTGCGACGATTCAATCGTTTTTAAGTGGCATCTCTGGTGGCGTCTATTTGGGTGACAATAATGTGCAGGTCGCCAGTGGCGACACGATCGAAAACGTGATTGGTGGATCGGGGGTTGATACGTTTACCGGGAACTCGGCGGATAACGCTTTTAAGGGTAACGACGGTGACGACATATTCAGCGGAGGCACGGGAGATGACACCCTGGTCGTAAGAGGTCAGAAGTCTGACTACACGGTTGTGAATACCTCCGGAACGACTTACACGGTTCAGGACAATAATGCAGCTGACAGTGACGACGGAACCGACACCATCACCGACGTTGAGTTTATTCAGTTCAGTGACGGGGTCTACTCAGTCTCAGATTTGACTACCAACTTGGTAGCCACACGTGGTGATGCGCTCTCGACATACGTCGCTCCAACGGATCTGACGGCTGGAGCCTCCTCCGCGTTGGACGCCTCATTGGTTACCCAGGCGGCAAACTATTCTAATGCAGATGAGATTTCTAATTCGACCGGTACCAGCAGCGGGGTGATGAAGAGGAATACACTCGTCGATCCGCATCTGCCCTCATCACTCGACCTATCAACCCAGGCAGGTGCGATGGCGGCAATGACAATGGTCGACACGGCGCTAAAGGCGATCTCGAATCAAAGGGCTTCTGTCGGTGCGATGATGAATCGAATTTCTGCGACGGTGAGTAATCTGAGCTCTGCATCGATCAATCTTCAGTCAAGCCGGGCCTCTATCATGGACGCGAATATGGCAACAGAGATCGCTGCGATGACTAGACAACAAGTCATTCAGCAGGCAGGAAATAGAATGATTGCGCTAAGTCAGATGTCATCACAGCAAGCGTTGAGACTGCTCCGTGGATAGATTTCTGGCTCGCGGCCTTGGACTGGTCTGTTTAGTATCAAGCCTTCTTTTTTTAGCGCCTGCTTTGCGAGCCCAGACTCCCAAAGAGCCGACAATAGATGTAGCCACACCTCAAACAGAGGCTGAACGCTGCAGTGTGAGCGTAGGACATCACTTCCGTGGAACGCTGGTTGGCATGACTGAAAGTCAGGCTGGTTTAATCGTCGAGCGTCAGTTCGATCAATTACTTTATCGGGTTACATTTGGGAGTAGCTCAGAAATTTTATCGACCCATTATCCAGAATTTTTAGCGAGCGCGAAAAGCGTAAGAGGTCTTAAGCGACCTGAATGGGGCGACGTCGACGCAATGATTTTAGTCGAAGAGGTGAAACCTGAGACGATGCTCTTTGTATTCCCTGGGTTCCATTGCGATCTGGTCTTGTGGGCCCAGCTGGATAGCGGCCTAGGGTCGGACTTGATTGATAGGGTGTGGAGTGCTGTCTCGAGCGATAGAGCGAAGACAAACTAAGTACTACCGATAGGTAGTAAAAATGGCAGAGTAAAGCCGTTATGGCCATGAATTGCCGGAACAGATTTAGTGTTGAGAGGATGAGAGAGGTTTACGATGACAATCAAAACAGATGGCGCTGCGAATCCTCCTATTGTATCGAACCGAATGGGAAAACGCTTTCAGTGCTTGGGCTCGTCGTGTCCTGACACATGCTGTAACGGATTAAGCGTAGAAATCGATCGGCGGTCTTATGAGGCTTATCGAAATTCGGATGATCCA
>Ga0181601_10002639_pt1 | contig 15339 bp, 10 predicted proteins | sample 041ome_8_FD_133020 | JGI IMG/M metagenome (GOLD analysis project Ga0181601, IMG submission 133020) | Coastal salt marsh microbial communities from the Groves Creek Marsh, Skidaway Island, Georgia - 041407BS metaG (megahit assembly) | ecosystem: Environmental > Aquatic > Marine > Intertidal zone...
GGGAACGACGGGACGGCGCCATCGCTGTGGAGTCAGATTCGATCGAGGCTCGCTCGCGACGCTCGAGGCGACGTCTGGACGAGACAAACGGACGGGGTCGTCGGCGTCGAGGGCGCGAACGGTGCGGCCGACGACGCGACGACCGCGACTGGAGGACCTGGAGCCGTCGGTGAGGGGTGGGGCGAGCGCGTTCGAGCGGTCGGGGGGACTGCTGTACGTGCGCAACTTTTTCGACGACGAGACGTACGGGAGAATCGTCGAGGAGTGCGCGGCGATGCGGGAAAAGGTGACGCTGGAGAACCGGGCGTGCGTGAGGAAAAGGTTAGGGTTGATGGTTCCCGAGGATAGCTTTGTGCACGAGGCGTGCGTGGCGGACGAAGTGGTGGGTAGGTTGAAGAGCTTGCTCTTGGGGGAGGGCGCGTCGGCGTCGGCGGCGCGACTGATGCCGGGAGACGTGCCGGTGGAGTACAGGGTGTATCCGGTCGGTGGATCGATGGATTGGCATAAAGATGTATCGTTGTACACGTTGCCGCAGTATGAAATCGTTTACACGGTGACAAATACGAGCGATAGCACTACAGAGTGGGAGGATGAACGCACGGGTATGCGTTACGGCGGGTGGACCGAGCCCAACTCTGCGCTCGTCGTGCAGGCTGACGGCGCTCCGCATCGCGTGACGGGCGTCTCGAACGGTGAACGATCAATCATCAAGTTTGTGTTGACAAGAACCCTGGAAAAGACGGATGACTTTTTCGACAATTTGCTCACGTACACGCACTGAGCGCGCGGTGAAAATGAACTGTTGTAACATATACGTATATTTGGCGCTTTCTGCAATTCGGGTAATGAATCCCATAACAAATACTACAGTACGTCGTACACTTCTAAAATACTTTCATCAGCGGGGCATGCGAAAGGCTAGGTATCGCTTCACCCAAAGCTCTAAATCGTGTTCGATGACGGCCCAAATGCGCTCAGACAAATTCTCCTCGGCGCTCTTCTTCGCCTTCGTCGGTCCTTCTAGAGACCCTCTCAACACGATGGGTTTCCTATAATTCACGCCGGCGCTGTGACGCCAGATTGCGCTCTTGACTCTATCAGTCACATCCATGTCTTGAATGCCAAATTCTTTGCCCAAGTCGACAACCTTGAGTCGAATCGTGGGCACTTGGAGTACATTTTCGACGCACGCCGACACGTGAAAGTCAACCGCGGCGATGGGAATGTCTTCCCTTCGCATCACGCCTCCCCACTTTGCCGCGTCCGCTTCGTCTCGTTCTCTCGCATCGTCGGTAATGAGCTCGAGGTAGTTGAGCCAAGGAGATTTATTCACCGAGCAATCAATCACTTCGGGATTCCGCAAGAAATCGTACTCTCGAGGAACGTCGAGGACGTCGGATTCGTCGCCTTGCTTAAACCTCTCGAGCCATATTCGCGCAAAGCCTTGCAACATGGCCACATCGCCCGACATCCCGCCGAAATGCGCGCGAATAACGATGGATTGGACAAGCGAAGACTCTTCGGGAGAGAGCTCGGCTTCGATGTCGCCCAGCAATAGCATTGACTGCTGCGCGTGAGATCTCGCCGCGCCGTAAGAGATTTTATCCTTGACGTTGACCGCCGCCATTTCTCCGGCGATTCTCGCGACGCACGCGCGAAGAGAATCAAACGGTTGAAATCCTTTGCTCGCGGCACACATGAGCCAAACCAGAATTGTGATTTCAGGATGCAGTATCCCGTCTTCCAAGGATATGATCACGAGGCGTCGCACGCACTCGACAAACGAATCTTGAGAAAGGCACATGTGCGTCGCCACGCGGCTCGCGGCGACTGCTCGACCGCGTCGAATGTTCTTCTGTAACGCCGATTTGATGACGCTCACCTTGAGCTCTTCGCGTTCGCCCACACGACTCTGACGAACTTCTGCGAGTTCTCTCGCGCTCGCGACGGCGGCGCGAATCGATTGCTCCTTTTTTGGACCGCTCGATTCGCTCGAGACATTCGTGACGAGCTTTAGCGTCGTCGTGCAGGGCATACCGCTCGACAGCTTTTCTTTAACGGCCACCTGGCTCGACCAAGTCGTGTCACCTATCGGTGACGTTTTGGTCAATCCGCAAGACCAACGTCCCGTCTCGTCGTTAAACGACAGAGCGAAAATTCGACACCGCTCGCGCTCGCGCTGCGCAGCCATCATACTCGCGAACGCGTTCCCTTTGCGCCGTGTTTCAACGACATCCTTCACCGCGGCGTCATCCGCCTTCGATAACGATACCCTAGCAGCCTTTTTCTCCGAGAGATCCAAACCAGCCCGCGCGGGAGACGTCTCGATTGCGCCGTCGCACGAGACCGCGTGCGTCGACAACAACGCCCGGTGCACGTCCTTCAAACACACCGGACACCGCTCAAACCTCGACCCAGAATCACCCCGCGCGACGCCGGTCGTCGTCGTCGTCGTCGTCTTCACCCGTTTCCTCTCCGACTCATCACCACCGTCTCGCACTCGTTCTTCTTCTTCTCCTTCGTCCTTCACCGGAGCGAAGAACGCCAAGAGCGACCCGTCTCGCGCGCCGGCGCCGCCGCGCGATCCCATCTTGCCAGAGTCAACGACGCGCGCGCGAACCGACCGACGAACGAACGCCAAAAAAGCCGACCCCCCGTTCTCACGCGTCTCCACCGCTCGCGTCGGTGGCGTTAACCTTTTCTTTAGCCTCTCGAAGCGTCACTCTGATCCGATCCGTCAACCCTTTCGCGCTGACATCGAACGACGTGATGAGGAGCTGAATGTACGTCGGCGCGTACGCCTTTGTTCGTTTCGTTTCCCGCGACGACGATCGCGACGGCGGCGGCGTCGACGCGTCCTCTCGCGCGCGTTTCATGCGGTGCGAAACGGATGCGCGCGCGTCGCGCAATGCGTGCACAAACTCGCGCGTCGAATCTTCTCATGGTGCGAACGTGTTTTTGAAAAAATTGAAACATTTGCCTCATTCGTCGTCGTCGGAAACTTTGACTATAAAATTACAAGCCGAGCGCGTAGTGTACATCCGTCGCCGATGCGCGAGTATATTCGCGAATCACTTTTTATCCTTCTTCTTCTTTTTATCTTTTTTATCCCTCTTTTCCTTCTTGGCGCGCTTCTTCGGAGCTTCGTCTTCGTCTTCGGTCCACGTCTTGCGGTCGCCCGTCCACTCAGACTTTATGATCCCGGCGCCCCCGAGACCGCGTTTCGTACCCTTTTGAACGCCTCGTTCGTGGGCAGACTTAAATAAAGCCTCTTGATCGTCCTCGGTGAACCCAGAGCGGGTTTTGGAGGGTCGTCCGTCGGCGTCGGTGGTCAAGTCTTTCTCTCGCTTGGAACCGACCAAACCGCCCCAGGCGAAACCGGCGCGAAACCACCAGTCTCGCTCCTTGGTGGATGCGGATTGTTCACCCTCGTACGCCGCCGCCGGTTCGGTTTCGGCCTCGTCCTCGTCCAAAGATTTCTCCTTCTTCTTCTCCTTCTTCTCCTTTTTCTCCTTTTTCTTCTTGTCCTTCTTCTTCTCCTTCGCGCCCCGTTCGCCCGGCGTCTTGGTCTCAATCGGCTTGACGGCGGTGCCGCTCTGAATACCGTACTTCGCGAGCTGTTCCGCCTCAAACTTTGCGATGCGTTCGAGCTTCCCGACGCGCCCACCAAACGTAGACCCCCGATGATTATCCCTCGCGAGCTCCTCCATGAGCCTTAAATCGCTCTTAGACCCGCTGTACGCCACTCCGTCTCGTCCCGTAACCGTTCCCAACTTGACCATGAGCGCGTCCTCTTCGCTATCGCCGCTATCGCTATCCCCTGAATCCGAACCCGCGTCGCCGTCGCCGCCACCGTTCGCACCCACCGCGGCGGCGAATTTATGCGCCGCGTTCGCGTAGTGTCCCTCCCACCACTTTTCGTCCCACGCGTACCGTTCCTTCGTTTTCCCCAACCCGGCGTTCGCCTCTCGCTTGGTCACTTCCAACGCGTCCACGCGTCCGCGTCTGTTCTTCCCGAGTCCTTCCCCTCTGTTCGCGTCGTCGTCGATCGATCGCGGCGAGTGTCGTCAGTCAGTGGATCACACGTCCCGCGCGCGCGCGCATCTCGTCGCCATCATCATCGCCATCACCATCGTCGTCGTCATCGTTCGGTCGCGCGCCATCCACCGGGCGCAGCCGCCGCCGCCCGAACGATGCCATGCCGAACGCGCGCGCGGCGTCGCGACGCACCTGCTCCACCCCATGGCGGACATGAGCCGCTCCCCGAGACCCGAGTACGCCTTGGACCCGGGTTTAACGTCGTACGTCGGTATCTTCATCGTCGTCGTGCGTGCGCGTCGGGGTGTGCGTCGCGCGCGCCGCGCGGACGTCGTTGTTTTGCGCTTTTTCACGCGGGTGCGCACCGGGGACTCATTATGACGGTTCATGACTCGTCAAAATGGGGACCCACAGGTGGTTCTTCAGGATCGCGATGCGATGCGATGCGTGACACTCGTCGACGACGACGATAGCGACGACGACGACGGCGATGATGGCGACGATGACGATGACGGCGACGGCGTGTCGGTGTTTCGACGCCCGCGCTGGATCGCGACGAGGACGAGGAGGGGGAGCAGGAGTAATCAGAGGAGGCACGCCGAGGATGGTGTCGGTTACGTGTCGTGGGAAGAAGAAGTCGAAACAACGACGAGGAAAGGATGACGACGACGAAGATTACCACCGCGACGACGACGACGAATCCGGGACGCACTCGATACGAAGCGCCTCCGACGCCGGGTTCGACCCGACGCGACCGATCGCGAGCTTTGAGACGATGGAGAACCACGAGAAGAAGCTGTTGCGGGGAATTAAAAAGTCAATTTTGGACGCCGAGTACGAGCTGATGCTCGACGCGTTGCAAACCGAGCTCGTGGTGTGGCAGGATTACGTCAAGGCGAACGGAATGAAGGTTGTGGTGATATTTGAAGGACGAGACGCGGCTGGGAAAGGCGGGTGCATCTCGAGGATTACCGAGGTGCTTTCGGCGCGGATTTGTAAAGTGGTCGCGTTGGCGGCGCCGACAGAGGAGGAACGGACGCAGTGGTATTTTCAGCGGTACGTCCAGCATTTGCCGTCGGCGGGGAACATCGTCATCTTTGATCGGTCGTGGTACAATAGATCTGGCGTGGAGAGGGTCATGGGGTTCGCCACCGAAGAGCAAGTGAAGCAGTTTGAAAAGGATGTCAACATTTTCGAACGCATGTTGGTGGAGAGCGGCGTAAAAATCTTAAAGTTGTGGTTTGACGTATCCGACGCCGAACAGGAGAGTCGATTCTTGGGAAGAATCCAACACAGCGAAAAACGTTGGAAACTCAGCCCGATGGATTTATACGCGCGAAGTAAGTGGTACGATTACGCCAAGGCGCGCGATGCGATGTTTGAAAACACGAGCGACACCGTGCCGTGGAGCGTCGTACCGGCCGACGACAAGCGCGTCGCTCGGCTCAACGCTATTCAGCACATTCTCTCGTGCATCGATTACAAAGAGGTACCAAAAGAACCCCTTAGTCTTCCACCGAGACAAGAGAAACCGAGCGATTACACCGAGCCCGACCTCGCGCGTTTCCAAAAAGTCTTCGTCGTGCCGCAAGTGTACACGAGCGAGGACCTCGCCGTTCGCAACATGGATGGCAGAAAGTGGGAAGACATCGCGAGAGATGTCGCCAAAAAGGCTAAGAAACAACTCAGCGTATCCATGGATGAATCTATGGACGAGTCATGGCCGAAATAAATCCGTCACACCGATCAGTGTACAAGAGCGTAAACGCGCGTAATATAACAACATTTGGACGACGCGCGCGACCCCCCCTCAGTGCTCGCGGCGTCAACGGCGCGCACCTTTGGCGGTCGTTTTCAAACCCTCCACCTCGACGCTCCGGTGCGGTCCATCGAACGCAGACCTACCGACCGATCGATCGCGATGTCGTCCTCCGCGTCCGTCAACCGCCGTCCGGCGTCGAGCGCCGGCGCATCCGTGTCGGGAGAGAGACGCCTTTGGCGACATCGTCATCATCGTTCATCCCGTTTCGTCGTCGTCCGCGCGTCTTCGTCTTCGTCGTACGAAACGGTGGACGTCGACGCGGGTAAACTCAAGCTCGAACGCGAAGACTACCTCTTCGTCGATTGCCGAAGCTTTCGAGAGTACGACCGGTCGCACATTACGAAACCGCCCGCGCGAACGGTAAACGTACCCGCAGCGGATAGCGTCGAGGATTGGGTCGCCGCGTGCAGAGAAAAGACGCGTCCTTTGATGAAACTTTTGATCGTCGACGCCGATGGATCTCGCGTGGATGCGTTCGCGTCCGCTCTGGTGGATGCTGGGTACTCGAACGTCGTCGCGGTGGAGGGCGGCTACGCGGCTTGGACGGCCAAGTACACGACGTTTGGACGCAAGGTGCCGCCAAAGGGGAAGTTTGTGAGCACCGGGAAAGAGGCGTTGAAGAGCGGGTTGGATTTGGACGACACCGTCGCGGCGGCGTACGAGGAGAACTGGGGTAAAGAGCCTCCAAAGTACGGTCGGGAGGTGAAAAACGGCGGTGATTAGACGCGACGTTGTAACGAGACGAAAATCTGTTTTATTTCACTTCATTTCGTTTCACTCCAACCTCACTCCCCGACGACGACGCGTGAGATCGCGACATGCTGGATCGCCGATCGATTCCGGGACCGGCGAATGCGTTCGTTCGCGGGAACGACGACGACGAACCGACGACGACGAGGCGTGTCGCCGCGTCTTCGGTTGAAAAGATGCGCAAAAAGGAGAAGAATGTTTTGAACCGACAACGACAGCTGGAGGAAGAACTGGACGCCGATTTGTTCGCGTCGGCGCCGTGGAAGCGGGCGTTGGAGGCGCTGGATGTGGAAATATATAACCCGAATTCTTTAGAGTGCAGAAATAACGTCGGATGGGTGCGACGCGGTGGTTGGCGGTGCGGACGCGTTCCGAGGATGATTTGCGCGATACGAGAATATGGAACGAGTTCTAACGGTGACGGCGCGGCGACGGTGTGTGATCCGACGGGGGAAATGAGGGCGGTGATTCACAGAGACTTGGTGACGAGTGAGCCAGATCTCGGTGCGGGGTGCGTGTGCGTGCTCAAGGACGCGCCGGTGCTGAGCGTGAACTCGATGGCGCACGCACTGATCGTCTCAAACGAAAGCTTGGTGGCTGTGTTCAAGGCTGAGGTTGATTTAGACGCTCTGGCCACCGCGAAGCGGTCGATGATAGAAGAGCGTCAACAATTGCGAGAGCGTCTCCGGGAAAACGCAGTGCTCGACGCTCTGGATGTCGATTGGGACGACGGCGCCACGGACACCGAAGCAAACGAGACACACGAGAACCAAGAAGACCCACAGTTCGAAGATTCCAAGACGGACGAGGAGGAAAATATGGAGATTGCAAGCGACGCACCGACTGGAGGGGGTGATTGCGATGGGGCTGTGGGGCGGGATGAAGACGGAGGGCCAGGCGAGGACGCCTTCGCGAAGGAGCTCGCTGCCCTGTACGGCTTGTGAGAGGAGATTTTAGGAGGCCAGTAGTGTAGAATTATTTCGCCAGGCGAGAAGGGAAAACCGGGCACCGCGCGGACGCGGACGCGGCGTACTTTTTCGCGCCGTATCTCCGTATTGTGCGCAACGTACCCCGCCCCCGCCGTCATGCGGAGCGCTCTCCGCGCGCTCAGATGCACGCGCTCGAAAAGGGGGGTTGACGAGGCGTGCGTAAACGGCGCCGATCGAGGCGAAGCGGCGGTGAGCATGACACATGGGACGAGACCGACGATACGCGTAGTGTATGTCACCGGTAATTCCGGTAAGTTCGCCGAAGCTTCGTTTGTTTTCGCGAGACCGGAGAACAGTAAAAAGTGCGACGTCATGCTGGCTCAGTTTAACGTAGACACGGTGGAAATCCAGGGCACTATGGAGGAAATCGCAATGCATAAAGTGAAAGAAGCTTACAGACTCTTGTTTAACCCTGACGAGGGCGCGAAAGAAAAGTCGAGAGAGTTGCTGGTGAAGCTCGGCGGGAAGATTGACTACATTCTCGTCGAAGACGTTTCACTATCTCTCGACGCTTTACAAGGTTTTCCAGGGCCATACTGCAAGCCGATGCTGGAATCGATTGGGCCGGATGGTCTGTGGAGTCTGATGTCCAGATACGAGAATCGACACGCGTCGGTGGCGTGCACGCTTGGAGTGATCGACTTGCGAGCGCAAGAAAAAACCATAAGCGTGTTATCTGGATCGCTGACGGGATCGGTCGTCGCACCCCGAGGGAGCGTACAACACGGAAAAGCGAGTTGGAACTCAGTCTTCCAACCGGATGGTTGTGATAAAACGTTCGGCGAGCTGCAATACGAAGAACAGGCAGAGATATCGCACCGCCGAAAAGTCCTCGAGTCTTTCCTGAGTAAAATTGTCCTGAGCAAGTGATGTGTGGGCGAGAGAGGCAACGTAGAACTTATAGCGCGATAGTCTGCAGAAATATTATTACTAGTAATACTCATCCTCCCCGTCATAGTTGCGTCTACCGTCGTAATAGTCCCGAGACTGGCGAATATCGACTTCGTCATCAAAGCTTCGTGGACGTCTAGTTCGAGAAGTGCGCTGGCGACCCGCACCAAATTGCAGCTCTACGTTTCGGCGACCGATGAGAAACCATATCCTGATGAGCAAAAGCGCGCGTCCTGGCAATGAGAACAGCTCTTCGACGACGAGTCTCTTCCAGTCGGCGAGTTCTTCCATATCATCTTGCTCGGACACTTCCATCAACGCCTCTTGGTAATCGTCCATGGGTTCATGTTCGGGCGCAAACTCTTCCTCATGGAAGTGTCGACCGAGCCTTCTGTGATGTTTCGGCGTCAGGTCGCTTGTGCGACCGACTGTTTGCACGGCGACGGCAATGTTCGCGACGGCTGCGAAAACCGCAGTGATCACAAGCCCGCCAGCGACGAAAGGAAGAAATTGCACCGCCGCTGGAGAAGTGGTAGAATAGGATTTGACACTCTCTGTCGCCTGGACCTTCTTGCTATCAATACCTAGAGCTCTACCGAGCGCATCCGTGAGCGTGCTCAATCTGCCGTCGTCTTGCGTAGTCGCAGATTCGCCCTTCCCCATAGGTATCTCGGTCGTTTCCTTAGTCGGTGCAGCGCCGTAATTCCCGTTCATCGACTTCCTCACATCGATAGACAACGTCGGCGCCGAGCGACCCGTGGCTTCTTCGGCAAACTCTAACAGTGCCGCGACGCTCCGATCTGAACTCGCATGTCTGTACACTGGTCCCTTACCGGCGGGTAACGCGACAATCGTAGGAAACGTCTTTGCACGGAAATATTTCGCGGCAAACTGCTTCATTTCGTCGCCTTCACACTTTAAGCGGCACACACGCACCGTGGGATCGTTCGCGTAGCACACAGCCACCGCCGTCCACGCCGGTTGCACTTCGTCGCACCAGCGACAGTTTGTCGTCTCTGCGAGAAGCAATATCGTCTCGTCTCTGTGCGACAACAAACCCGCGACTTGATCCCGGCTCAGCTCTTCCACCGCGCACGACACGGCTGAATGCGTCTGCGTCGCCGGCGAAGTCATTCTGTGCCTTTCACTTCGCGCGCGCCTCGCGCGCTCAAACTCGGCGTCTCGCTCCTGCTCGCTCGGCGTTCTCACCGTGCTCCCCCAGTACGACCCCCGTCGACCGATCCCATCCACGTCCCCGTGCCCACGACTCTCCATCGGTATCAACAAACGCTGTCCAACGTAAATCGCCGGTTCCTCGTCGAAATCCCTATCGTCGAAACGAATACCGTTCGTCTCGCACAGCGCGTCCACGCTCGTTCCGTACGTCCGAGCCACGCCCGCCAGCGAGTCCCCGTACTGCACCGTGTGCACGTCGTAATCCCCATCCCCTCGCACCGCTCGCGGTGGCGCTCCGCCTCTTCGCACCGCGCGTCTCGTCGTCGTCGTCGTCGTCGTCCTCGTCGTCGTCGCGCGCACGAAATAAGATTGATTATTCGTTGGGATTCTTCGAAGCATCCTCGTCGTCGTCGTCGTCAAACCCGCCTTTGCGCGCGTCGCCGCCTGTGTCGTCGTCGCCCGCGTCGTCTTTGTACAACTCGACATGACGATCGCGTGTTCGCTCTCTTATCGTCGTCGTCGCCCGCGTCGTCGTCGTGACCCGGCGTCTCGCAGTGAAGACGCGATCGATCAAACGTTCTTTCGAGACGTGCGCCAGCGCGGTCCGTCGCGATGATAATACATTTTACGCAAAGTTTTTTGTTTGTTGATACAACGCGCGCGAGATTCACCGTTCGTCGCGCGGGAACCGCCGCGGGTAAAATGTCTACACCTAGGACGACGACGATGCGGTGGGACGCGTTCGTCGTCGTCCGTCGTTTGCTCGATTTAACGGTCGCCGAAACTTCGGACGTCGGCGTCCGACGGGTCGGCCCAGTCGCCAGACGGCGTCGATGAATCGTCTTCGTCTTCGTCTTCGTCGTCTTCTGAATCGTAAGAGTCGTCATCGTCGGTGAACTCAGATCCCGAATGGTCGTCGTCGCTATCGTGATCATCCTCGTCCGAGTCGTCGTCTTCGCTATCGTGATCGTCCTCGTCCGAGACGTCTTCTTCGCCCGCTTCGTACTCTTCGTACCGCCTGGGTGACCTCGCTAAATCAATTTCGAATCCGTCGCCGTCGGCAGAGGTGCCGACGCGAATGCGTACGTCCTGCGCACCGCTTTGACGCACGAACCTCTCGTACGGGTCTTCGTCATCGTCTCCGCTGTAATCAGAGTCGATGAAATCAGAGTCGTACTCGCTGGAGAGTTCGTCGAGCTGAATCCACGGTTGACCGCGAGGATCTTCGCCGTTGAGAAGGGTCCGTAAACCGTCGATGGCGGTTCGCTGCACGCGGCGGTCATCAATCGTGCGTCGACCGTCGGCGTCAACCTCATCGTTCTCGTACTGGAAGTCCTCGTCTTCGTCAAAGTATTCATTCATTTCATCCTCTGTAAAATGAGGATCAAAGAAGTCATTTTCTCCCGGAGGGTCATCCTCGACGTCAGACTCGTCGCCCGTCGCCGGTAGACGTCCGACTTCGTGGAGTCTGATGACGGACTCTGGTGCGTCTAGCATTGAGTCGTATTCTACCGTCGCGCAAGTCATGTCGTCGTCGACGCACCACGCCGCATCGACAATGCTTCGTTCGACGTCCACCGTGCAAATGTCAGAGTAATCCGCCATGTCAATGGTGCAAAACGAATGCTTGTACGGATGATGGCACTTTTTCAGAGCCGAGTGAATCGTCTCGTGGCGAGGGTGTAATATGTGCGCCAAGCCAACGTTTCCACTGCTATTAAATTTAAGAGCGGCGCGGTTCAAGGATGGCACCGTGCGCAAGAGACGCGACGACCGTATATCCCAAACCTCGCGTCCGATGATGATTTCGTTCCCAGCCGGGTGAAAGCAAGCCCCTGCGATTTCAGAGAATCGATCGAATCGTTGAACCGGTGAGGCGCTTGACGTGCGAACGTCCCAAAGAGTTTCATCCCACAGTAGAAGATTATCGTTCGGGGCGAACGACACCTCGTCGTTTCCTCGAGCCCACAGGTCTGAAACGCGATCATTCAGAAACGCAGACAGAGTTCGAGTCACTTGTCTGGTTTCCATGTCGACCAGGCGAACTTGGTAATCATCGCGCGAGAACGCAATGGTCGTTCCAGTTGAGTTGAGCGCGCCGCCGTACGCTTGTTCGAAATAAAGCTCCTCTATTCCGTTCTCTGCATCCATACTCCAGACAGACACGTGCCGATTGTCGATGACAGAGCGCGGATGTCCGCAGGTAGCTACAAACATCGACTTCTGACAACGCGGACCCGTGGGTACCATTTTGCGAACGGCACCGACGCGACCGCCGTGCCTGACATCGAGCAAGGCACTCGTGATCGTGTCATACAAATAAAATTCACCGTCATCTGTGCCAGCAATGAGGTGATCTGGAAAGCCGTATACAAACGTCGAGGCGGTGATCATGGCTTCCGCTTCTCTCAGTGTACGAATTGGCCTAAACCTGCTGTACAGAAAGTGTCGATCTGCTCGACGCATGCCATTTCCCCACCCACGAACATTCGCCCATTCCCTGCGATGGAGACGCGACGAAAGATTCCTCGGCGCGTCCAACACGTGCTTTGCCGTCGGGCACTGATGAGGTGTGAGCAGAGAAAACGGCGCGCACGCGGTAATCGGCGCCGTGCACTGCCTGTGTTGCGCCCGGAGGTACTGCGTGAGAATGGAATCCAATCGTGATCGAACGCCACATCCAGTTTCACCTCGCGGTCCATCCGCGACGAGAACACCCGGAGTCGGGAATTCTTTGTGGACCCGTTCCTTTACGCTCGGCGAAGGCGTGTGGAGCCCGTGGCTACAGGTGGCCAAATCTTTCGCGTGGATTGGCGGAGTCACTAAAGACTTGCGCAAATCCTCTCCGACACTCTTGCGCTTCTGTCCTCTGGAAAGCTTTCCAGGCGACGGATCTGTGACTTTCCTCGCTTCACCGCTGAGCTCCTTCAGCGCCACGTGCGTCATTCCGCTATCTAGACCGAGAGTAAACGGTTCATCAACTTTTCCCAACAGCCCTCTCGCGGCGCCCGTCATTCGTGAACGGGGGGCGCGACGGCGAACCTTATTGTGTGTCAACTTGCTCTTGAAGTTGAGTTTAAGTCGAGGCGGTGGTGAAGAGCACAATCGTGTCACGCTGCCGCTCCTCGCTGGTCCCAAGCGCTCCAAGTGCGCCTCGGTAAGCAATGATGACGCCGTCTTTGACAATCCAGCCGCGACTAAATGCTCATGGATAACCTGAAGGAGCTCTTCGTGGGGATACCGCACTTTTGTCGCAGCAGCAATCAAGTGCCGCTCGAGCTTTGCGAGCGGAGGCGCCGCAGCGTCAGAAGCCACCGCCGGCGTGGTTGCCTTGACGTTTGCAAATCCGGCAGTAGCGGCGATGAGTTCAACGGCGCATTGATGGAATTCCGCAGCTGCAGCCTGCACCGTAGCCGCAGATCCAGTCCCATGCTCTCGATTCGCCTCCCTCGGCGCGTCTCCAGAGTCTAAAATAGACTTGTACGACTTTCCAGTCTCTCTGATGAGTTCGGAGAGATGGCGCGCTATCTGAAGAGTCTGCAGAGTGTGCGCAATGGATTCGTCGCGCGACAATCCCAAAAGAGCCCGACAAGAGAGCGCTCTCGTGATATTCATCGACGGCTGTGGTAAAGTTTTCGATGTCTTGAACAGCAAGTTGAGCAACATTCGCACCCCTCTAGCCTCTTGGATGTGCTTTCGGGCAGTCATAAATGTCTCTTCCATGCGGTCGTAGTCAAAGACCGCGAGCGATTTGCCATCCATGCTCTGCGATCTCTGCAATCGGTTAGAGCGTTGGACATCTTTGGTCTCCGCGTTTTGCAACGCATGAGGAGAAACGAGCATGTTGCACAGCACCTTGAGCGATTCGACGACGACGTCAGTGTCCACAGCGTCGGCAGCCGATCCGATGATGTCGACGAGCAAGTAGCCAGACGTGTAATTCGTGTCCAACTTGGAGCTCGCAGTGGCAACCCTACCGCTCGGATGTGCTGTGACAATCTTCAGCACGGTGAGTGAGCTGGAGACGCACTCTCGCAAAACTTGGTCGCCTGGTGCAAAACACAGCAAGTCAAGCATCACTTTTGGTCCATCTTGAGCGATGAACGCCTCGATGACTAACCAAGATTTGGTTTGCATGACGGCGGCAATTCTCTTCTGACGGTTCACCATGCTAAAATATCGATCAGTCGCGTCTTGAGTAATGTCTATCGCCTGGAATAATTCACGGCGTTGCTCATTCTTGCTCGCGCGAGCTCCGTTAGACTCGCCGTCGTTCTTCTTCTTCGCCTTACCGAGCACCTTTTCTTCAATCGATTTGACGTGTTGAATGAAGTGCGCTCGCATGTATTGTCTGAGTAAAAGACTCATGTGATTTCCCGTTTCTTTCGCCATCGCAATGTCATACGCCGATAGACCACTATCACGCATTCGCGTTTCATCGGAAACGAACAACGCGAGCGTTCTTAATAACGTCAGGACGTGCTTGAGACCCGCTTCGGCGTCGTACGCCACTACAACTATGGGAATTTGCACAGCAAACGTGAGGAACAATGCCGCGTGACGACGCGCGTACTCATTGGCGCAATCTAACATTTCGATAGCCACTTTGACGTACTTTCTTGCCAAGTTGACTTGCGGCGAGATCAAACGTTCCAATGCGGTCGTGATGCTTGCTATACCAAACATGCATCGAGTGACGCCGTGATACGTCAGCGGTCCTCGCGGCACGGCGGTGAGCATCTTTGCGCCTCCTCCGTCGATGAACGAGATGGCAAATTTTCTATGGGCTAGAAATGCGCTACATAAACTGAGCGCCTCGGGCAACTGCGGATCTCCGGGCAAGCTCGCTGGATGGTCAAATTGGCGTTTCACGCCGAACGCTTCCGGCCATCCAGTCTCCCCAGAGTCTGTGGCCTGTCCCGCCAAAAGACGCAGTGAGAGTCGAAGCGCGCCGTGCTGAAGAGCCTCGGCGAAACACTCCACGTAATCACCTATGGCGGCGACGCACAGCAATCGCGCCTGGGTCAACATGCGATGAAGATTTTCACAGTCGCCCGCCTCGAGGCCACTCGGACAGTCTTCGCCCGCGTCTCTCGCCTTTGCCACGGTATCCTCCGAACTCACCTCCCACCCCGGACCGTCCCCCCCTTCATCACACACGACACGCACCAACGGCGCGAGCAAGCTCTGCATGACGCCGTTTCGAACGTTGTCGCTCGCTAAATCATCCGTAAATAGCATCGTCGCCAGCGCCGCCGTCGCGTACGTCTTGATCCGGCGCATATCCACCTCTGGCGTCCGCCCCAACAATCTGTCCACCCCTTCCCTCGATTCCCTCGACCGTTCGTAACACCTTCCATCTAAAGCCAACTCCCCGAGCACGGTACAATACGTCTCTCGTCTCGCATCGTCGTACGGCAAGATGGAATACTGCGTCGGCGAGTTTCTGTTTCTACACCAGAGCCCGCACGCCCGCAACACTCGAAGCGCCCCAGCCTGTTCCCCGAGCTCGCACGAGTACATCCTATCCCCGACGCACACGTCCACAACCAGCGTCTTCCATTCGCTCCGCACCGGCAACGAATCAATCAAAGCGAGCGCGCTCCTCGACCCTCTGAACGCCGACGCCTCGGCTCCGCACGTCTCTTCAAACCGCCGCTCCTCGCGTTCCAC
>Ga0181601_10002646_pt1 | contig 15317 bp, 19 predicted proteins | sample 041ome_8_FD_133020 | JGI IMG/M metagenome (GOLD analysis project Ga0181601, IMG submission 133020) | Coastal salt marsh microbial communities from the Groves Creek Marsh, Skidaway Island, Georgia - 041407BS metaG (megahit assembly) | ecosystem: Environmental > Aquatic > Marine > Intertidal zone...
GGAACAATTTTTTCGTAACGAACAGTTAAATACTTATCATCGATAGGTGCTGGAACAACAATTTCAGGAAGAATAGCTTGGACTTCTTGTGCAGAAACACCAACTTCTTTTTCTTTCTTATATCCTAATGATACCGCTACATCATTGGCTTCATAATAAAAACCATTTAACTTAGATACTTTATCTAAGGGAGAATCGATATTTCCAAAACGAGTTTTTAATCGATCATCCGAGTAGTAAGCCGTAATATTATTTGTTGCTCTAATTTCACCCGCAGTACCACTAGGAGTAGTTCCAACCCCAAGTGAATTTACTTGAGCATTTGAGTTTGTTCCAATTGTCCAAGAACGAGTATCACCACCAGAATTATAAGTACCACCAGCTGGAATGTTTGTAAAGCCAGGTGCAAAATGTAGAGTAGCTGTGTCCCCATTATGAGACGCAATAAAAATCCAATTAGCTCCAATAACTTGATTATCTGTATAGGCCTTTAAAACCATATATCCAGCGTTATACCCGTTACTTACACCACTTGGCGGTACATAAAACAAAGCGTTCCATGCAGGAATATTAAAATTTGATGCTGGACCAATATCAAAATAACCAGCAGAACCTAAAGACTTATTAACAGGAATTGCAATAATTCTTTGTGTCCAAGTTAAGTTAGCCCCAGACCAAGAAACTGAACCTCCACCCGATAAGGTCCAAGGAGCATTAATTGTACTATAGTCAACAGGCCCAGTAGGTCCTGTAGGGCCGGTAGGGCCGGTAGCACCAGTAGGTCCCGCAGCACCAGTAGGCCCTGGGGGTCCAGCAGGTCCAGCAGGTCCCGTAGGCCCTGTGGGACCCGTTGGCCCAGTAGGTCCTGTAGGTCCTGGGGAACCATCGACTCCGTCAGCGCCTGCAGGTCCAGTAGGTCCAGTAGGACCAGTTGCACCATCATCTCCATCAGCCCCTGCAGGTCCTGTAGCGCCAGTAGGCCCAGTAGGTCCTGTCGGTCCGATTGGACCAGTAGGGCCAGTTGCACCAGTATCACCAGTAAGGCCTGTAGGACCAGCTGCACCAGTTGGACCAGTAGGTCCTGGTGGGCCAATAGCACCATCGTCTCCGTCAGCCCCTGCAGGCCCCGTAGAACCTGTAGGACCAGTAGGCCCGATAGGACCAATAGCCCCAGGTGAACCAGTAGGTCCTGTAGGCCCAGTGTTACCTGTAAGTCCGGTAGGTCCGGTAGGTCCTGTTGGACCTGTATCACCTTGGATGCCTTGAATACCTTGGGGTCCTGTTGGACCTGTAGGTCCTGTCGGTCCTTGAAGGGCTACATTGGAAATTGTTCCTTTTTCCCATGCCCCAGCTGAGACATCGTAGTAAGGAATTAAATCAGTAGATGCTGCATCAGTTCCAGTAGAGAACCCTGTGAGGGCCGTTCCAACATTTGCTGAGTCAGTTACATCTGCGTTATTTTCAATGTTGTCTAGTTTATTACCATCAGTAGTAATATTACGACCATCAACAGTGCCTTCTAAGTTTGCAACTAAGGTAGCTGTATTATAAGAAGCATGAGCAGCGTCAATAGTACCATCTGGTACTGGATCGTACTCATCAACTAATTTCCATTTACCATCAGTAACGTCAAACCAAATACCTATATGTGTATAACCGACGCCTGAGGCTCCCGTATTACGGTTGCTCCAATAACCAGTATCGACATTAATAGGACTGGCAGTACCAGACCAAAGGTCATTAAGTGTGTGACCAGTAGTAGAGCCGAATTCAACTGAAATATTATCTGCTGAATGAATTAATTGAGCGTCACCTGTAATATCGTTAGCTGAAGAAAAAGTTGTAACAAAGTTATCTGTAGAAACTGCGAACGTATCTACACCGCCAGTACCTGTACCTACGCCATCAATCTTAACGTAATAAGTTGTAGCAGTAGTTCCTGTAAAGTGACCTGCAAAGAAAGCATCATCAAGACCAGTACCCGTAAAGGTTGTACCAGCTTCCCCGATAGCGTTACCTTCATTAAGGCGGAACATCGGAGAACCCGCTGTAACATCCGCAGTAGATACTGAGGTGGTAGTTCCAAGAACTGTTAAGTTACCATCAACTTGAAGATCTGCACCAATGTGTGCGTCAGCCCGTACTCGGAAAGAATTTACTGAATGGTTTTGTTGATTAACTAAAAGGACACCATCAGTAGCATCTGAGTTAACAACCCAACCAAGACACATAGGGTAATTAGGGTAAGTTGGGGAAGCATTTTGAACTGCCCCAGGAGTGAGGCCAACAAAAAAGTTTGTCCCATCACTAAGCCCTGATGTATCTAAGCCATCAATCTGGCCTGCAATAATACAGTAACCATAAGAGTCATTTGAAATATCACTAGCAGCTAGTCCTTGCGCGTTGTAAGCATTAACATCTGTAGCGTCAGCTAAACCAACTGTAGGTACGTCTAATCCATTTCCAGTATAATTACCACTAAAATATAATGGTTGACCTTTTAAGATTGTCGAACCTGTACTGTTATAAACTCGTTGATGTTCTTCAATACCAATTTCGTGAATTACGTTTGGATCGTCACTGTAGTAATTAAGTGTTTTATGGATGTTATCATACCACACAAGACCTTGGCTATATGCAGGATGACCTACACCCGTACCAAGCTGAATTGAATTCGTAATAGTAGCTTTATTAAAAGTTACGTTGTCCGTCGAACCTAATTCAAGATTATCCCTAGCAGTAGAAATATTCGAAAGATCTGCAAGATTATTCGTAGCAATAAGCGCGCCGCTAAGAGAAGCGTAAGCGTCGAGCCAAGTAGATCCATTATATACTTTCATAGAACCATCGGTCGTATCAAAGTATAACGCACCCGTAACTAATGCATCCCCATCGTTATCTACAGAGGGGGCCGAGGCTTTCGCACCAAGGTAACGATCATCGAAATTATCGTAAGAAGCCGCAGCATTTGCTTCGCTAGTAGCTGCTGCACTTGCACTTGTCGATGCGTTACTTTCTGAGGTAGCCGCATTACTCGCTGAAGTAGATGCATTGCTTTCTGAAGTAGCTGCATTAGACGCACTTGTCGATGCATTAGACTCACTAATAGATGCATTAGAAGCACTTGTAAATGCATTATTCGCATAAGTGTTAGCATTACTTTCAGAAGCAGCAGCGTTACCTTCTGAGGTAGACGCATTATTTGCACTTACTAAAGCAGCCGCCGCACTGGAGGCCGCATTAGTTTCGCTCGTATCAGCATTACTTTCACTAGTAGCTGCAGCGTTAGCTGATGCCAACGCATTACTCGCTGAAGTAGAGGCATTACTTGCTGAAGTAGCTGCGTTGCTTTCTGAAGTGGCTGCATTACTTTCGCTAGTAGAAGCAGCCGAAGCACTGTTGGATGCTGAAGTAGCACTCGCAGATGCTTGAGAGGCACTCGTGCTAGCATTAGAAGCTGAGTTAGCCGCATTGCTTTCAGAAGTAGCTGCATTGTTTGCTGAAGTTAAAGCATTATTCTCGCTTATTAAAGCAGCCGCCGCATTGCTAGCTGAATTAGTCTCGCTTGTATCAGCATTACTTTCGCTAGTAGAGGCAGCTGAAGCGCTATTAGAAGCTGCAGTAGCACTTGCAGATGCTTGAGAAGCACTTGTACTAGCATTGGAAGCTGAAGTAGCTGCACTGCTTGCACTAGTAGCCGCACTATTTTTTGAAATAAGTGCGTTAGACTCTGAGTCAGAAGCATTTGCTGCGCTTGTAGCTGCCGCAGAAGCCTGTGTAGCCGCATCGGAAGCGCTGGAAGCAGCATTTGAAGCTGAAGTTGAAGCATTAGATTCGCTTGTAGATGCATTAGTAGCTGCTGTTTGAGCAGTATTTTTGTAAGCTAACGTGTTTGCTTCTGCAGCCTGAACAGTAACAATCGCTTCACTTGCAGTAGTAGCATCGTCAGAAGCTTCTGAGGCTGAAGTGTTAGCATTATTAGCTGAGGTGGCTGCACTAGAAGCTGAACTAGCAGCGGCAGTTGCGCTTGAAGCAGCAAGATCCGCATTGTACTTTGCAGAATAATCTTGGTTCTCAACTGGGACATTCTCTTTGATTGCCCAGTCTTTAGCAAGTTCTGCTTGTTCTTCAGAATCTAAAAAGCTTAAGTTAGCCGCTGTAGCAGAACCTGCCGCATTTGTTGCCGCTGTTTCTGCATCATTCTTGAGTTCAGTAAGAGTTTGCCCAGTAACTGTTTGGGGTGTAAAAGTAAATACACCTGTAAGGTTATTATAAGCTAAAGTAGAAGTATCAGCGCCAGCAGCAATAGAAACTGAAAGTGCTGTAAGATCAATTCCCGCCTCTGGTGCATTGACAAAATTATTGTGATCAAGATAAAAATTAGAATCTTGCCCATCAAGTTTATCAGCGTTTACAGACGTTTGAGTCCCATTCAGGATATTGGACATATCTCTTGTTTTAGTCATAGTTCTTCTCCTAGAATGTTACTGATTGAGTTAAGACACCAGATATCTCAAGATTACCAGAATTATCTAAACGCATTTTAGTTACGCCGTTTTTATTAAAAATTATTTTTCCACTCTTATCTTCTTCAATCGTCCATGTTTCAAGATTGAAAGAAGATAGAATAGCATCAATGTCTTCTAAGCGTGAAGTAGTATTGAACGACCAAGAGTCTTGCATTTCGTTATTAGTAATAGGGGGTTTAATTATTGCCATGATATTACCATTTAACTTTATGAGACCAATAGCGAGCACTTAACTTGCTAGGGCTCGAATCTTGTGCGTTGTGACGAGCGTAATAGGCTGCTTTACGGGCTTTACCTTTTTTAGAGGTAGGATTCTTTCCTTCCCCTTTCACCCCTTGAGCGCCAAAACGAATAAGCTTAACTGTATCGCCTTCTTTAGCAAGTACTGCGTGACTTTTCTTTGGGTGTTTAGGGGTACGTTTAGGTATGTTGTAACCACTAAAAGTTTCACCGCGATAAGTTATACTCATTTTTTATCTCCTTAAATTATGTAGGCAGTTTCCATTCATACCTAGGAACCCTTGTCGGGTCGGTTGTGTTCCGACTCACAACGAATGGCGTAACGCGACGCCTGCTCCGTTGGGGCTATTATTACTTAACCACAGCCCAAGGTAATCTCTATTAGTTTAATGGATTACTAACTGCGTCTAAACCTTTCCATAGGTCATCTATATCTTGGTTTATCGCGTCTAGTTTAGAAATCTTATCTTTAAATTGTTCGACTAAGATAACGCTCTCAGCAGAAGATTTTTCAACCGCCGAAATACGATCTCTCATATCAAACAATTCTTTTTGATTATCCATAATAGTTTTTAAATTAATTCCGAGTTCAGTTAATTTCTTATTGGTATCCGGAGTATTCGCAACAGTTTCTTCCATAGCAGTTATCCGATTGTAAAATTCAGCTGTCGCCCAGACTCCACCGCCCATCGTAGTTAAAATCGATAAACCAATTGCAATCCAAACGCCTCTAAGCTTTACTGCGCCAATTTTTAGTTCTGTATCTTCAATCGACATTATTGTGGCCCATCATAAATACTTTGTCCCATTCCAAGAAGTTCACTTTGGCTAATAAAATTAGCAGAGAAGTAATCTGTGAATGAAAGAGTATTACTACCATTATCCCAAGCTAACAAGAGTTGATCATTTACTGCAGAGTAAGAAGCAGATACTGTAGCTGTGTTAGTATTGAAAGATTCAAATTGTGCGTCGGCGGTTGTTGTGATATCAGTATTCATACTAGCTTGTAAGAAACCAGCTGCTTGTTGAGCGTATGATACAACTTCCGTAAGTGAGTTATTGTAGTTATCCACTTCTTGTTGCGTAATTTCGACGTCATTTGTTTTAACAAAATTTTGAACTTCTACTTTTTGTTCTATAGTATTAGCTTGTTCTGCAATAGAAACTACAGCATCAAGCTTTGCAAGTTCTTGTGCTGCATCCGAAAAAGTATCAATAGCATTGTGCATATTATCAATAGAATCTACATGAGCATCTAGGAGAAGCATTTGCGTATTATAAATAACTGCGCTTTTAACCGATTCTAAAGCAGCGTTGTAATCTTCAAGTTCTTGAGGAGAAATTAATAAGGGTAGTATCCCATCATTAGCAATGATTTCACCTGAGTGACCAGTGTAATCGATGTATCCCATAAGATATTGAGCTTGATTTTTCTTGTTAGCAAGGGTTTTACTAATATTCAATAAGTTTTCAATTTCACTTGCGAAGCTTTGTGCGGTAGCGCTCAGAAATAGAAAGGTTACTATCAGAATTTTCTTCATTAGGTTTCTCCAATTGTAGAGTTAATTTGTAGTAATCCTCATTATCTTCGTAATCTGGAATGAATACTTCCGGATTTTTCTTCATAGTGTAATACGCCGCTTTCCCTACAATTAATTTACCATTAATAGATATTGGGCAGGGTGTTCCACTTTTAAACATGGAAAGCCAAACTTCCTTTTCTTCACACATAAGCGCAATAGCTGCAATGTTCATACCTAAATCTTTCAGAGTCTTAGAGTCTCTACGCCGATTACACTCAGGGTCTTGCCTATAAAAACCACCGGAGATTCCAAGTACATTAACTTGAACACCACCACTAGAACCAATGAGACAAGTATCAGATCCATTACTCATATAGCTTGGAGATACCGCAGTGTTAACTGGTATTTGCGAAGAGGAACCTTGTCCATTGTAATTAATAGTCTCGCTTGTACTAGGGTTATTACTGTTGACAGTACTATTTTGGGTATTAGTATTTAAATCTCCAACCTGTTCATTTTGAGCGAAAGCTAAATTAATTGAGAGGAGCCAAATAATTATTAATCTAAACATTATTCGGCTCCTTATTTTTAACTTAGAAACGGCCCGTAAGAATTCATATTTATTAAAGTTTAATCCAAGTTTCAACTGGCGTTAAAAATTCTGAATGATTCTCTTTTTTTAACGCAGTGACTAGGATATCTCCCGCAAAAGAAATTCTTGTCTCTTTATTATTACCTCTAATGTAATGAGGTAAGTAAGATGGGAAGACAATAATTTCGTCTTCTCCAGCGGGAACTTCAAAATGAATATGATTTAAATCTTTAAAAACAATATTTGAACCTTCTTCTTTCTTAGTATAAAATACAAAAGAAAAATTGCAATAACCATGAGAATGTAATATCGTGTCCGGCGTAGAAGGTGTAAGTAGCATCCCCCAAGATTTCGTTAATAGAAAATCGAAATTAAAACCTTTAGTATATTCTTTTAAAACTTCTTTTAATTGAGATAATACTAAAGGAAAATCATTTAAGATAGAAATATTATGAAGTTCAGTGGTACAAGTAGTTTTTAAATAAGACATCACTTTACTTTCTAAAAGAAGTTTAGTCTCTTCTTCAATTTTAAAAGGATATTTCTTAATCATTTAAATTTCACAAGCCCCCGCTACACATGCAAGTGTTTGAGCGCCTTCCGTGTTATCTTCTTTTTCGTAATTAACGAGGTCCCCAAAATTAATTTGGGAGGGGAAAGCTGCAAAGGCTGCTTCATAATCCTCTTCAGAACAATCTTGATACGGTGCTTGTGCATACGTATGATCGCTGTAAGGGAGAAATGAAATGCCAGAACAAATTTCGAAGTTACTATAAACCCAAGCCCCAACTTCTAACCACTCTTCGTCTTTGACGTAAATAGTTACTGATGGTTTATGTTCACACCAGTTCACTGCAAAGTTCTTCCAGTTCTCAAGTTGTTCGAGGGCTGGTTGTTCGTTAGCTAGAATGGCTCCTTCTGGAGACTTAATGGGGAAACTGAAGATAGTAGTACTATTCGGTTTCATAGCGCAAGGTTCGTTTGGAACCCCTGAATCTTTTAAGAAATCAGTGATAGGGTCCTTGTTATCTTGTCGCACAGTACGAATGTAATACGGAGAAAAACGCCCGTGTATACCTGATGCAGAATTGACAAGCTGCGAAACAGTACCGGATGGCTTAATACAAGTGATAGCTGCACTCTGGGGGATTCCCAATTTCTCAGCCCATTCCTTATTTGTTTCGATAGCAACATCTTTCATTTCCTTCAGGAGTTTCGCGTCTGGGTTATGGAGGAGGGGGCAATCCTGGATTCCGGTGAGAGACACTCCGAGCAGTGACTCTTCGGCAGTATTGCGTTTCCACACTGCTCGCAAGTAGGGAAGGTCCGTAAGCGTTGCTTGTAGTGTGCCAAGAATTGTTGCCAACCGTACTTTGCGCTTGAGGCTAGCTTTCGTATCTTTTTCACGAGCGACTACCTCCGATAAGTTACAGAATTGATTTGGTCGCAGAATAATTTCTGAGCAAGGGTTTGTTCCGAAGTCCCAATCAGACTCCCTGCGGCCATTCTCTCTCGCTTTTGCTTGAGCTGCAACGCGCGAAAATATGCCTCTCTCTCCCGATTTACTTTTGACAAGGGCGGTCCATTCATTTAGGAAAGTCTCCATATCCGGTTTTACTTCGTAGCAAGCACTATTATTAGCTAGTGCCCGATGACCGTAGTGTTCCCACCAGTTACCGCTTTTAGCGTCACGTATTTGAGGGTCTCCAAGGTCTGAAAGCGAAATCATAGCGCTCCGGCGTACACCGCCAACGACAATAATCTCACCAATCTTGCACATGATGTCATGGCATTCAATCGGATTTAGCTTTCGTCCAGAGGCTCCTTTAAAAGTTCTATCGATGAAACCCATGAGGTCCATAAGAGGCTCAGGACCGCTGGCCCGTCCTCCCATCGTCTTAAGCCGAGCTCCTGCGGGTCGTACCTTTGAGTAGTCCCACTGGTGTACTTGACCAAGATATAGGTCGGCAATTTGTTTTCGGATGGCTTTTGCCCAGCCTTCTTTAGAGTCGCCAACTACAATCTCCCGTTCGGTTTGAGTGAAAGTATCGTTTACGATAGGTAACTTAGACACAAACTTAGCTTCGACACTAAAGCCTACACCAGTACCGCTGGCTAGAATATAAAGTGCTTCATCGAAGGCTCGTGGGGAATCTACAGCTAGAAATGAGCAGTTAAAGCCTGCTACGTTATTCTTCTGGAGGGCTTCGCCAGCACTCCAAAGACAACGCATAGAAGGCATTACTTCCATTGAGTGAATCGCTTTGTAAAGTTCGGAGTAATCTTCTTGGCTCAAACGGTCGCCCCAATAATTTAAGTAGCGCGTAACCGTTTCTTCCCAACTCTCTCGTTTTTGTGTTTCTTCATCCCAACGAGCGTAACGTGAGAGGTGAATAAATTTTTGATATGTGTCCATTAGTAGTTACTCCGAGTAAACTGATTTGTAATATTTATTAGATAAGTGTGTCTTGAGTTGTTCGTACCCACCGATGTGCAAGTTCCCTTTCATAATTTGGGGAACAGTAGACCATTTCCGACTCTTAAACATTTTTAGAGTTTCGGGGTCTGAGTTCACATCGATAAGCTCATACTCAAGATAATTATCTTGGAGTAACTTCTCGGCCTTCTCACAGTAGCCGCATGTGTCTTTTGTGTATATCGTATACATAGTGTCCTCTTCTATGCGTACGAATTACTTTACTAAGGTAAGCTTTGCGATTTCTACTTCCAACTCTTCGTCCGACAAATCAGATGTACTGATAGTCTGATTAACTTCTTGACGTTGTAGTTTGGGTGCTTCGTATTCTGCTATGATAGCTGCAATACGGGTAGCTTCGCTCTTATCACCTTCTTCAAGTGCTTCGTACATATTATAACGGAGGACATCTAGGGCTGAGAATGAATTCTCATCTTCCTTAATGACCTTCGCTAGTTGTTCCATTTTCTCTTTAATCTCTTCGCGAATAGCTTTATTACGCATACGAGTTTCTAAACCTTTCTTACGATATTCTTCAGCCATTTCTGGGGAGGTAATCGGGTTAAGGTTTGATAATGATTTGTCTGAAACTGGATGTTTTCCTTTCATTTCATATCTCCTATAACCAGTTGGTATCGTCATTTATAATAGCACCGCCTATGCGGTCTCTCCATGACACTCTATCGTTTGTAAGTTTGTTTCCGTGGGTCCTCAAAACTTCTAAACCCATAGCGCAAGCCATAACAGTATCATCGTTACAACCAGCCATGGCTTCCATCTTTCCAGAATCTCTGGATATATAAGTTTTGAGTTCCTTAATAATTGTTTTTGAAGGAATACGTATATCATCTTCGTTCACCGCATTTTGGAGTAAGCCAATAATCTGCGGTTTGCTTGACATAGTAGTTTTGAATCCAGGTCGAATACCTTCCGCAGAAGAAAGATCAGCTATCCTAGCTTGGTAGTATAAGTTGACATATCTCATTTGGTCTAGCCTTAATAGCGTAGCTAAACCAATACTATTCGATTCGACACATAGTAAAGCATTATTGAAGTAGCGACCTAAATAAAAAAGAATCTCCCCAAATTCAGTGGGGTCTACTCTGTTATTTCGGTACATAGCTACAACTTCCCTATTGGAGTTCATAACTACTGCGCAAGAATAATCTTTCCCTACACCTTGGGCTACGTCAGCTGCAATAATGAAGGGTACATCGAATTGAGGGTACTGCCAGATTTCTAGGGAGCCTTCTTTAGCTTCTACAAATTCGCCCGTCATCGGATTGAATTCTCTGAATGCTTCAGCTTCTGTAGCTATGAGATCATTAAGTTTCTCTTGGTTGAATACTGTGTTACCCGAAACAATAAATGCTTCCTCAGCCGTAGCTGGGTACTCCTGCCGAAACTTATTCTCACCGCCTTCCGCAATCTTTAGGCGACGCCAATATAATTGTTCATCATCTAAATCGTACTTCTCAGCTAATTCATCTTCTTCTACGGTTCTCTCAAACCCCGAAGGGGCGTCGCGTCGATATTCCTCAGTTGCAAACCAAGGAATGAAAACTGCGAGATACTCATTCTCCCCGTTAGCCGCTCCTTGGAAGAGACGCCAGAATTCTCCTGAAGCCCCGTTAGCCGTTGATTCTAAGATTACCTCAGTACCTTCAGCTTGGGAGATCCCTTGAAAGAGTCCCGCAAGAATTTTCTCGTCGTGAGTCCAGAAACCAACCTCGGAAAGGTGGGCAATGGTAGGGGTAGTTCCTCGTCCAGCTTCTGGCGAACCAGCAGTGTATAGACGGTAACCGCTTTTATTCTCTTCAAATAAGATTTCTTTAGCGTTAGACTTTTGGAGAGTAGGTTTTAAGTCGGGGGGCATATTATCAATAATGTTTCGACTCATACTAAATAGTGCATCCGAAGTAGCACTGTCGTGAGCCATCACTACCGACTTGGAATAGTCTGTAAAGTAAGTCTTCCAGAATACCCGCGCAGCGCAATAGGTAGATATGCCTTGCTGCCGCGCTTTGAGGATGATGACGCGTACGCGACCAGTTTCCTCTATTTGTTTATCAATGGCTTCATTGATTACCCGTTGGGGTTCGTTAAAGAGGAAGGGGACAAAACCTTGGGAGGAATCTTTGGTGAGGATTTTAATGTTATCCGCAGAAAATTTTTCGAAGTCCCCTTCGTACACCTTGAGGGCGTCCCGTTTAGCTTTCTCTTTAAGAAGCTCAAGTGTCCTCTTGTTCTTCATTATATTAATCCTTAACTACTAAGGATTACATCAAATACTCCGCGAGCCCCAATGTAACCTAGTTCGATTTTTAAAGTAGCCGTACCAACATAAGTAAAAATTGAACCGCCGCTTTTATGAACGTCAAATTCTATAATTGTAGTTGGATCAGCAATGCTTGTATGAAAGTGTGAACCAGAGTCTAATCCGTAAAAAGTAGAAGTACCAGCAGCTGCTTCGTCAATATCCGTAGCGCCTGAGTTTGTTACTTTTATTATAAGGTTTGCCATTAGGTCTTCCTCCGTTTAGATTTAGCCATTTTAATCTTCCTTAAAAAATTTGTAGATGTTTATAAAGGTATTAAGCCAAACTCCAATTAGTATTAATACTTCTACGTACGAAATACTTAGGGGCATTACCGACGTTTCCCTGGAGGTCCCCGACGTTTACGTTTAGCTTGTGGGGCTTTATCTTTAACTTCTACAGTTTTACGGTTATAACCTGGCTTCCCTACTTTCATAGTTTTCTCTGGGGTCTTAGTAGTAGTAGGCTTCCTTGGTTCTTTAGGACCAGCAAGTACTACCCGACCTACACTGCGAGCTCGCATTGAGTCCGTTGGAGATTCTTTTTTCTTTATTAGCGCGTGACCTTTAAAACTAATTTTATCTTTTTCGCGACCAGTTTGTACTTCTCTAGTAGTTCGGGGGGTCGCACCGTTAGTGCGAAGGTTTCCGTGCCTAGCGCGGCGACGAGCGTTATGATCAATTCTAGGCATGGGCCTCTCCTTTTAATAAAAGTTTCTTATAGGGACTTATAGAATTCTAGGCGAAATCGTAGAAAACTTAGGGGGGTAGCTTTAAGAGAGACTAAGAAAGTATAGATGTTATTTTAAGTACCCTATTCTGATTTCGAACCCCCCTTACTTCTTTGTTGCGACTTGCTCGCTTGGACTCTCTTGAAAGGAGAACTACTATGTTAGAATTTATTTTTGTAACTCACCCTTTACTTTTCGCCCCATTCGGATTCTTCATCGCTTTAACGATTGCGATAATCACGATAGCACATTGGGATTAACCAAGCCGAAACGCCTTCGGGCGTCTGTAGAGAATGATCTCTCTGCACTGACGAGGCAGATCCTCATCGTCATAAACTAATGGAGATTTATTATGACAAACACAATCAAAACATCTATCATCCGCGACGTAACTTTGAACTACGCCTTCCTCGATACACCTCACGCCCCTTTCGGTGGTGATCCAGTGTACGATGTTCAGGTAGTAGTACCTAAGAAACGTCGTAAAGAACTTGAAGCTTTCGGTAAGGTCCGTGAAGTTGAGGGTGGTGTAGCGATTAATTTCAAGCGTTACGCTAAGGGTGCTAAGGGTAAAGCCGTTAAGGTCGAAGTAGTCACCGCTGATAAGGCAGACTTCCGTGCTGAGTACGGTGATGCTAAGTGTATCGGTAACGGTTCTAAAGGTTCCGTTAAGGTATTCACTTATCCTCGTGGAGAACAAATTATTACTCGTCTCTCCGCTGTTCAAGTGATTGATTTAGTTAAGTATGAACCAACCGAATCAGTTGATTTCGATAGCATCGAGGCTTCTGAAGACTTCTAAAGTCGAAACTCCCTTCGGGGAGTCGTGTAGGTATTGTCTCCTACGCCTGATGAGACAGACTTCTCTATTGAAAGGAAACTGTTATGTCGCGTTATAAAGAAATGGACATCGCAATCCAAACAATGATGTTAGCTAACCCTATCATCGATCCTCTCGCTAATACTATTGAGGATGAACACCTTGAACTTCACTATGAATACCTGTATGAACAGGGAATAGATGAAGCTCTCCTCGAAGTTATTGACGATCCTATCTATAAGGATTTCTGGGAGAACCTCATTGAGAACTTTGATGAGTTCTTCCTTGATAACGGTATTGCAGTACTCACTTATGAGAACGACGATTATCAACTCTTAAGTGATACCGAGAAGAAAATGGTAGACCGCAGGTTTGCCTCTGCACTAATTGAAGATGCTAAGAAAGAGATACAACAACGTATCGATATGGCTATCCTCGAAAGGCAAGCCTCATGAGTATCGCTCTATTTATTATCTTCGCAATCGCCTTCCCATTCATCCTAGATAGTATACGGAAAGGATAATATAAAATAAAAATCTCTAAAGGAAATTCCCTAAGAACCCTTCGAGTCTAACTTGAAAGCCGTATTGTAGCCCAGAGAGGACCGCAAAATTCCCTAGAGGGGAACTATAGAGCATCCTCAGAGGGGTCCTCCTGGGGCTCCTCTGGAGAACCTCGGTAGTATTCTCCTTTAAAAAGGGGTTTTCAAGGGGAATTACGAGAATTCTGTGGGGAAAACTCTAGAGGGCGACCCTAAAAGACAAGCTTAAAAAGTACTTGCATTTAACGACAAAACTAGTTATAAAATATTAGAAAGGAACTTATAATGATTCAATATTGGTATAAAGTAACGATGACTATTGAGAGAGTCGTCAAAGCTACTAGTGAAGACCATGCGATTGAGATTGCAAAAGAAGATTTTGAGTATAGTGATATAAATCACTCTGATTTTGAAGTAGAGGAAATATAGAAATGATTGATTACGATGAACTACAAGAGTTACTAGAAGAAACATTGTTAGATTACCTTGAAGAACAAGGGATAGATGATGATGGAGTGACTGCTGATGAATTATTTATTGACATCTTTAAGAAGTATCGGAGACCAAAATGAAACCACTATTAAATCCTCACGATGTAGTTATGATGGAGATGGTTGTAGAAGCATTAGTGAGTAGCTACTTAAATACCTTGAGGGTCACGGATTTAGAAGACCTCATGGAGAACGAGTTTGAGTCATACGTAGCAGCCCAAGGGACGCTTGCTATGGCTATCAATAACATTAGGAGAGCGAAAGGATTCTAAATGTATTACGTTATAGTAACATCTGGAGAAGAAGATACAGAGTATTACTTCGAAACCTTTAAAGAAGTAGATGCCTTCGAAACTGCCCTAGACGATTATGGTATAGGGATTACTTGGGAGAGCTATTGGAAATGAGTATTAGCGGAAGGATTGAAGACTTAGAGTATGAGTTGGAGATGCTTAAAGCTTCCTCTGAATGCGTAGCTGTATGCTGGATAGAGTCTGATGGTCTCTGTTCGGGATGCGGGAGGTCTTTGAAAGACATAAATGATTTCGGGAAGAAAGCTTTAGACTTAATGAGAGAAATTAGGAGACTCAAAGATGGTGATAATTGAATATGAATGGTCTTCAGAAGGTAATCATAGAGCCATTGAAGACTGGGCTACAAGATTCCTTTGTCATTTAGATGATAGTCTATTTGATACACCCTTAAAAGATATTGAAAGGGTAGGTTCGAAGTATGTGAATATAACAATAAAGTATGGTAATACAGATAGGATGGTAGGATATTGTCACGGAGACACAGAAGAAGCTTGGATAGAACTAGACGAGACTCTAATCGGAGACGAAGATTACTTCAAAGAGACATTAGCCCACGAATTAGTTCATGCGAAACAACTACTGAAAGGAGAACTAGAAGATAATAAAGGCTTCAAGACTATTTGGAAAGGAGAGGAATATATTAACTTGAGGGGAAGTCTTCCCGAAGCAGTATATAAAGCCTTACCTTGGGAAGCCGAAGCGTACACACGACAAGACGACTATAAGCTTGTACCGAATGAATCC
>Ga0181601_10002647_pt1 | contig 15313 bp, 15 predicted proteins | sample 041ome_8_FD_133020 | JGI IMG/M metagenome (GOLD analysis project Ga0181601, IMG submission 133020) | Coastal salt marsh microbial communities from the Groves Creek Marsh, Skidaway Island, Georgia - 041407BS metaG (megahit assembly) | ecosystem: Environmental > Aquatic > Marine > Intertidal zone...
AAAGAATTTCGCCGCCATCGAAGCGCTGGTGCAAACGCAAATTCCCCGCATCGCAATCCCCGGCGCCCAGCCAGAACCTGCTGCCGCCCAAGACGCAGATGCCAACCAGCCAGACAGCCCGCGCGAGGCGCGCAAACCCCGCAGCCGGGGTGGGCGTGGGCGCAACCGCGACGAGGCGGCAAAGCCACAGGTGCAAGACACCGCACCCCCCGCAATGGCACAGGCCCCTGCACAGCCCCAGCCCGACCCTGAAGCCGAGGCAAAACCACACCCCCGCCATTCCGAACGTGGCCACGCAGACAAAAACAACCGTGGCCGCGACCGTGGCGAACGCAGCGACCGTGGCGACCGCAATGACCGGGGCCGGCGTGACGATCACAAGATCGTCGGCATGGGCGATCATCTGCCGGGCTTTATTGCGCTCAGCTTTGACCAGCGCCGCACCGGGTAATCCCGTAAGACACTAGAAACAAACAAAAAGCCCCGCATCACGCGGGGCTTTTTGCGATTTATCCATATCTGGATCGCTTAGGACAGGCGGCTGATCACCACGGTTACCTCGGGCTTTTTGCCAATCTCATCTTGGGTCGATTGCCGCGTGATCTTTTTCAAACCATCTTCCAGCTTGTCATCATCTGCCAGCACCTTGGCACCCGCCCGGCGCATGTATTGATCAAGATCTTCTTCTAGCACATCTACCAGCGGCGCTTTTGATCGCCCGGTTTCTGCCAGCCCGCGAATCTCGCACCATGGTTCGCCCAAGGGTTCGCTGTCTTCGTCCAAGATCACCGACACCATGATATGCCCGTTCAGCGCCATGCGCAGACGGTCACGCACAATGCCATCCAGCGCCCCCACCTGCACCGACCCATCCAGATAGGTGCGCCCGGTTTCCACATAGCCTGCCACGCTGGGGGCATTGCCAGACAGGTTCACAATCATCCCGTTCACCGCCAAAATCGATTGGCAGCCATTCTCGGCCGCCAGCCGGGTGTGGGCGCGCAAATGGCGATGTTCGCCATGCATCGGCACCACGGTTTGCGGCTTCATCAGCTTGTGCATCTGGTCCAGATCGGGGCGGTTGGCATGGCCTGAAACATGGTAGCGCCCGCTGTTGTCATCCACCACATCCACGCCCATTTCCGACAATTGGTTCATAATGCGGATCACACCGCGTTCGTTACCCGGAATGGTTTTCGAGGAAAACAGAAACAAGTCGCCGTCTTTCAGGCTGACACCTTGGTATTTGCCATTGGCCAGCTGCGCACTGGCGGCACGGCGTTCGCCTTGGCTGCCAGTGACCAGCAGCATCACGTTTTCCCGCGGCAAGTGGCCCACATCTTCGGGCGAAATCACGCTTGGGAAATCTTTCAACACGCCTGTGGCCACAGCCGCCTCGATCATGCGGCGCATCGCGCGCCCCATCAAGCAAACCGAACGCCCGGCGCGCTGGCCCGCCTCGGCCAAGGTTTTCAGGCGCGCCACGTTGCTGGCAAATGTTGTGGCCACCACCATGCCGCGCGCATCTGCGATCAGGGTTTCGATATCGCCGCCAATGCTTGATTCCGAGCGCCCCGGCTCGGGCGAGAATACATTGGTCGAATCGCACACCAGCGCCTTTACGCCATGCGCCGCCACCGCGCCCCACAGCTCGGGGTCCCACGCCTCGCCCACGATGGGCGCGCGATCAAGTTTGAAGTCGCCCGTATGCACGATGCGTCCATCGGGGCTGTCGATCACAAGGCCGCTGGATTCGGGGATCGAATGGCTAATGGGCAAAAAACCCACCGTAAACGGCCCAGCTTTTACCGTTTCGGGCCATGCCGACACGGTTTTCACCACCTTGTCCGAAAACCCGTATTCGCCCAGCTTTTGACGCGCCAAATGCGCGGTAAAGGCGCGGGCATATACCGTAGGGGCGCCCAGACGTTCGAACAAATGGCCCACTGCGCCCAAATGGTCTTCGTGGGCATGGGTGATAAACACCGCTTCGATTTGCGTCTTTCGCGCCTCTAGCCATGCAACATCGGGCAGGATCAAATCCACCCCCGGTGTGCCGTCCATATCGGGAAACGTCACCCCCAGATCCACCACGATCAGACGCTCCTGATCTTGTGGGCCATAGCCGTAGACGTAACAATTCATCCCGATTTCACCGGCACCGCCGAGGGGAAGATAGATCAAGCGCGCGCTGCTCATTGCTGTGCGTGTTCCTTATTATAGTTATGAATAACGGTCAGCCCATGCATGGTCAGATCGTCTTCGATTGTGTCAAACAGGCTTTGTGCCTGCGCGAAAAGCGGCGCCAAACCGCCTGTGCCGATCACTTTCATCGGCTTGCCATATTCAGCCTTGATACGCGAGGTAATACCTTCGATTAGGCCGATATACCCCCAAAAAACCCCAGATTGAATGCAAGCCACGGTATTTGTGCCAATAATCCGCTCGGGCTGGCTGATATCTACATGTGGCAGGGCCGCAGCCCCCATATGCAGCGCCTCTAGGCTTAGGTTCACGCCCGGGGCAATCACCCCCCCCACATAGGCGCCATCGGCGGCAACCACGTCGAAATTGGTGGCCGTGCCAAAATCCACCACAACCACATTGCCGCCATGGCGGTCAAACGCGCCCGCCGCGTTGGCCAGCCGGTCGGGGCCCACTTGGGTGCCCGGGTCTACCCGCGGGATATGGGGCAGCAGGCATTCCGGCTTGCCCACCACCAGGGGGCGGCAATTGAAAAACCTGTCGGCAAATACCCGCAGGTTCCACACCACGCGCGGCACTGTCGATGCGATCACCACATCGGTGATATCGGCATCGATCCCGTAATGCTGCACCAATGTGGTGAACCACGTAAAATAGGCATCCGCCGTGCGCCCATGATGGGTAGAGGTGCGCAGCGTGCACAGCCATTTTTCCCCATCCCAAATGGAAAACACCGTGTTGGTGTTGCCACAATCAATTGCCAGAAGCATTGTCAGCCCCCTTCCCAGAAAACATCGGCCGCAGCGATGGCCTGCCGCCCTTGTGCCGTGTGAAGAACCAAGTTTCCAGTGTCGTCAATGGTTTCAAAAGTGCCTGTGAAACTATCGCGCATGGTGCGGGCGGTGATCACATCGCCCAACCGTGCCGCACGTTGCAACCATGCCCTGCGTATGGGCGCAAAGCCTGCCTGCTGAAATTGCCGGTCTAACGCGGCAAAATGCTGTGCCAATGTGGTCAAAAACGCCTCGGCGGGTATCAGCAGGCCCGTTTGCACCGCCAAAGCCACCGGGCGCAGCGCCCTGCCCTCTAGCTGTTCACCCTCGGGGGCATGGGCCAAGTTTACCCCAATGCCAATAACCAAGGTCAGCCCATCGCGCGCACTGCCGGTGCTTTCCAGCAAAATGCCCGCCAATTTGCCGCCATCCAACAGCACGTCATTTGGCCATTTCAGCGAAAACCGCGATGGCTCGCACGTCAGCGCGCTGCAGGCCTCGCACAGCGCAAGCGAGGCAACAAAAGAATAAAGCGCCGCATGTTCAGGCCCACCGGCGGGGCGCAGCACAAGGCTGGCGGCGAAATTTCCCACAGGGTCAGCCCAAGCGCGGCCACGGCGGCCGCGGCCACGGGTCTGGCGATGGGCAAACACCCATGTCGGCCCTGCCATTTCCGGCGCGCGGCGCAGGCCTTCGGCATTGGTGCTGTCGATCTCGGGCAATATCACGCGTGCATACTGTTCAGGCCAACCCATCACGCCACCCCCGCAAACGCGTGCGGCCCCCAATACGGGAGCCGCAAAAGCCGTTTGCCGATATGTGCCTTAGTTGACAAGCGTCGCAGCGGCCGCAGCGGCCACGCTTTCTAGGCCAAACATATTGACCACGCCCACCACCATAACCAAGGCAGAGCCCATCAAGCACACCCAAAGCACGGGCGCGCGCGCGGTTTGCAAGGTTTCACCTTCGGCGCCGAAATACATAAAGAACACGATCCGCAGATAGTAAAAGGCACCAATAGCCGATGCCACGGCCGAGGCCACAACCAGCCACACCATATCCACCTCTAGCGCGGCTTGCCACACGCCCAGCTTGGCAAAAAAGCCCAGCATAGGTGGCACACCGGCCAAGCTGAACAGCAGCACCAGCAGCGCCAGCGCGCGCGCGGGTTCGCGTTTGGCATATAGGTTCAGCGCGGAAATATCGGTCACCGGTTGGCCATCTTTTTCCATCGCCAGAATGAACGCAAAAGTGCCGATATTCATGGTGACGTAAATGGCCATATAGGTCAGCATCGATTGCACGCCCAGGGCGGTGCCTGCGGCCAAACCAATCATCGCGTAGCCCATATGCGCAATCGAGGAAAACGCCATCAGGCGCTTGATATTGGTTTGCCCAATGGCCGCCACAGCGCCCAAAAACATCGACAATACCGACAGCATCGCAATGATCTGGCCCCAGTCATGGCTGACACCGCCAAAGGCATCGTGCAGCACACGGGCAAAAAGCCCCATGGCCGCCACTTTCGGCGCGGTGGCAAAAAACGCGGTCACTGGGGTTGGGGCGCCCTCGTACACATCGGGTGTCCACATATGAAAGGGAACAGCGGAAATTTTAAACGCCAAGCCCGCCACCATGAACGACAGGCCAAACAGCAGACCAAGCGGGGTGTAGCCCTCGCCGGCGGCGGCGATGATGCCGCTAAACAGCGTGGTGCCGGCAAAACCATAAACCAGCGAGGCGCCATACAGCAGCAAGCCAGACGACAGCGCGCCCAGCACGAAATATTTCAAACCGGCTTCGGTAGATTTCACGCTGTCGCGGCGGAAAGCGGCAATGACATACAGCGCCAGCGATTGCAGCTCTAACCCCATGTAAAGCGCAATCAAATCGCCAGCAGAGACCATCACCATCATACCCACCGTGGCCAAGGCCACCAGCACCGGGTATTCAAAGCGCGCCAGCCCGCGACGGGCCATGTAATCTTGGCTCATCACCAGCACCACGGCGCCGCTTAGCAAGATGGTCACCTTGGCGAAACGGGCAAAGCCATCGTCGTGGAACATGCCGCCAAAGGCCACATTGGTGCCCTGCCCCGACAGCGCGATCCACATCGCCACCAGCGCCATCACAGCAGCGGTCAGCCATGTCAGCGCGCCGCTCAACCGGTCTTTACCGGTATAGACCGCCCCCAAAAGCGCCAGCATCGCATACACGCTGATGACGATCTCTGGCAAAATGACATTCAGATCAGCCTGGATCATTGTCTTCGGCTCCTTAGTGGGATGCGGCCACTTGGGTGGCGGCGCGTGCGCCCTCGCCCAAAGCCGTTTCATAATTCTGGATCAGCGCCTCGACCGAGGGGCCAATGATATCGGTAACCAAGCTGGGATAGACACCCAGCAGCAGGGTCATCACCACCAATGGCGCAAAGATGGCGCGCTCGCGGCGGGTCATGTCTGTGATGGCTTTCAGGCTTTCCTTGATCAGATCGCCCATCACCACACGGCGATACAGCCACAGCGCATAAGCGGCCGACAAAATCACGCCCGATGTGGCCACGGCCGCCACCCAGGTATTGACCTGGAAGATGCCCATCAATGTCAGGAATTCACCCACAAACCCCGAGGTGCCCGGCAAGCCCACATTCGCCATGGTGAAGAACATGAAGATCAGCGCATAGGCAGGCATGCGGTTGACCAAGCCACCATAGGCATCAATCTCGCGGGTGTGCATGCGGTCGTAGATGACGCCCACGCACAAAAACAGCGCCCCCGAGATAAAGCCGTGGCTCAGCATCTGAAAGATCGCGCCATCAATGCCTTGTTGGTTGGCGGCGAAAATGCCCATCGTCACATAGCCCATATGCGCCACCGACGAATAAGCGATCAGCTTTTTCATGTCTTCTTGCACCAGCGCCACCAGCGAGGTGTAGACAATCGCAATCGCCGACATCCACAACACCAGCGGCGTCATCACCTCGGCGCCGATGGGGAACATCGGCAGCGAAAAGCGCAAAAACCCGTAGCCACCCATTTTCAGCAAAATAGCCGCCAGCACGACCGACCCCGCGGTGGGGGCCTGAACGTGGGCATCTGGCAACCATGTATGCACCGGCCACATCGGCATTTTCACAGCGAAACTGGCGAAGAAGGCCAAAAACAGCAGGGTTTGCATACCGCCCACAACATGCACGCCCAAGACGCTGATATCGCCACTGGCAAAGCTATGCGTCATCAGCGCCACATCGCCCCCACATGCGGCAATGCAGGTGGTGCCCGCATCGGCAAACATCGCCACCATGGCCACCAGCATCAAAACCGAGCCAAGGAAGGTGTAGAGGAAGAATTTGAACGAGGCATAGATGCGGTTTTTACCGCCCCAGATGCCAATAATCAGGAACATCGGGATCAGCCCTGCCTCGAAGAACAGGTAAAACAGCACCAGATCCAACGCCATGAACACGCCCAGCATCAGCGTTTCCAGCAGCAAAAAGGCGATCATATATTCCTTGACGCGCGTGGTTACATCCCAGCTGGCGGCAATCACCAAAGGCATCATGAAAGTGGTCAGCATAACAAACAGCACGCTGATCCCATCCACACCCATGCGGTATTTCAGGCCCAGCAGCCATTCGCGTTCTTCCACAAACTGAAACGCGGTGTTTTGCGGGTCAAACTGCGCCAAAATGAACAACGACACCAAAAAGGTTGCCCCCGTGGCCAGCAGCGCCAGCCATTTGGCATTGCGCTGCGAGGCGGCATCTTCGCCGCGCAGGAACACGGCCAAGATCAGGGCCGCCAGCGCCGGAATGAAGGTGACGATGGAAAGAAGGTTGTCCATTAGTGCGCCCCCCCGGTGAGCGACATCCACGTCACCAGCACCGCAATGCCGATGACCATCCAGAATGCATAAGTAAAGATGTAGCCAGATTGCGCGCGCCCAGCCAAACGGGTGAAGAAGGGAATAACGCCCATCGCAACCCCGTTAATCGACCCGTCAATCACCGCGCCATCGCCGCGCTTCCAAAGGAAGGCGCCAATCTTTTTGGCCGGCTGCACAAAGAGGAAATCGTAGATTTCATCGAAATACCATTTGTTCAACAAGAACAGATACAGCGGGCGTTGGGTTTCGGCCAAACGCTTTGGCATGTCGGGGTTGATGATGTAAAACCAAAGCGCCACGAAAAACCCGATCAACATGGCAATAAAGGGGCTGACCTTTACCCATTTGGGCGCGTGGTGGGCATCCTCCATCACGGTGTTGCCGGGGGCCATGAAAATTGCGCCTTGGGGGGCTTGGCCATGGGCCATCGCCGCAGCGTCGTGGCCGGGGGTGCCAGCTGTGCCAGTGTCGGCGTGTTTGGTGGTGCCCCCATGCGCGCCATCGCCGCCCGCGGCTGTGGCATGCGCGGTTTCACTGGCGTGGTGCTGGGCCATGCCAAAAAATTTGGTCACGCCGTCATGATCGAAGAAATCTTTCTTCCACACCATGCCTGCGAAAACCGCCCCGATGGCCAGCACACCCAAAGGCACCAGCATGACGGTGGGGCTTTCATGGGCATGTTCATGGGTATGTTTGTCGCCGCGCGGCGTACCAAAAAATGTCAGGAACATCAGGCGCCAGCTGTAGAAACTGGTAAAGAGCGCAGCAATGACCAACATCCAGAAGGCATAGCCACCTTGCGTGCCCGCCCATGCGCTTTCGATGATGGCATCTTTCGACAAGAACCCAGCAAACCCGATATAGGTTAGCGGAATGCCCACACCGGTAATGGCCAGCGTGCCGATCATCATCGCCCAATAGGTATAGGGCAGCTTTTTGCGCAGCCCGCCGTAATTGCGCATATCTTGCTCGTGATGCATCCCGTGGATGACCGAACCTGCGCCCAAAAACAGCATCGCTTTGAAAAACGCATGCGTCAGCAGGTGGAACATGGCCACCGAATAGACGCCAACACCCGCCGCCACGAACATATAGCCCAGCTGGCTGCAGGTCGAATAGGCGATCACGCGTTTGATGTCGTTTTGCACAAGGCCCACGGTGGCGGCAAAAAATGCCGTTGTGGCGCCCAGATAGACGATAAAGGTTTTCGCCTCGGGCGCGTATTCATAAAGCGGCGACATCCGGCACACCAAAAACACGCCCGCCGTCACCATGGTTGCGGCGTGAATGAGCGCCGAAACCGGTGTTGGGCCTTCCATCGCGTCGGGCAACCATGTGTGCAAAATCAGCTGCGCCGATTTGCCCATCGCGCCGATGAACAGCAAAACCGCCAGCAGGTTTGCCGCGTTCCATTCGCCCCACAAAAACGCCAGTTGCGTGTCAGCCAACTGCGGGCCTGCGGCAAATACCGTGTCAAAATCGATCGAGTCGGTCAGGTAAAACAGGCCAAAGATACCCAAGGCAAAGCCAAAATCGCCAACCCGGTTCACCACAAACGCCTTGATCGCGGCCGCATTGGCCGAAGGCTTTTTGTAATAAAACCCAATCAGCAGGTACGAGGCCACGCCAACCCCCTCCCAGCCAAAGAACATCTGCACCAGGTTATCAGAGGTAACCAGCATCAACATGGCAAAGGTGAAGAACGACAGATACGCAAAAAAGCGCGCTTTATAATGCTCGTGATGGCCCCAGTTATCGTCATGGGCCATGTAGCCAAAGCTATAAAGATGCACCAAGGCCGAAACACTGGTCACAACGATCAGCATGATCGCGGTAAGCCGGTCTAGGCGGATGGCCCAAGCCGTATCCAGCGTGCCCGAGCGGATGAAATCTAGAATATGGATCTGCTGCACAACGCTGGCATCCAGCGTCAAGAACACCACCCAAGACAGCAAGCAAGACAAAAACAACAGCCCCGTTGCCACCCATTGCGCGGCGGTTTCGCCGATCATACGCCAGCCAAAACCGGCGATAAGCGCGCCAATCAAGGGCGCGAAAAGAATGATCTGAGCCATGATCTTAGCCTTTCATCACGTTGACGTCTTCGACGTCAATTGTGCCACGATTGCGGAAGAAGCAGACCAAGATGGCAAGGCCAATGGCCGCTTCGGCGGCGGCAACGGTCAGCACGAACAGCGTGAACACCTGACCCACCAGATCGCCCAAAAAGCTTGAGAACGCCACCAAGTTGATATTCACCGATAGCAAGATCAGCTCGATGCTCATCAACAAGATGATCACGTTCTTCCGGTTCAGGAAGAGCCCGAAAATCCCGATGACTAACAACATCGCCGCCACGGTTAGGTAATGCTCAAGTCCGATCATTCTTCTGTCCCATCGTCTTTGCAGGTCTGGTGCGGCGCCAGCACCCCGGGCCGCCCATCGTTTTACTGTCAGGCGTCACAGGCCCTGCCCCGGCTTCACGTCGCGCAGTTCCATCGCCTTGGCCGGATCACGGTAGATCTGGGCCAGAATATCTTGGCGCTTCACATCGGTGCGGTGGCGCAGCGTCAGCACGATTGCCCCGATCATCGCAACCAGCAAGATCAAGCCAGATAGCTGGAAGGCCAGAAAATACTGATCATAGAGCAACATGCCCAATGCAGCGGTGTTTTCCAGCTGGTCAGGCGTTACAGCGCCACGGGCCGCGCGGGCGCTGTCGGTAATTTCCCAGCTGCCATAGGCCATGCCAAATTGCATCAACAGCACCAGCCCGATCAGCAGCGCCAATGGCATGTATTTGGCCATCTCTGCCTTTAGCTCGGCAAAATCGACATCCAACATCATCACCACAAACAAGAACAACACAGCTACAGCGCCCACATAGACGATGATCAACAGCATCGCCACAAATTCGGCGCCAAGCAGCACAAACAGCCCTGCAGAGGATAGGAAAGCCAAAATAAGCCACAAAACCGAATGCACCGGGTTGCGGCTGATCACGGTCATCAGACCGCCGGCAATCACGCAGATTGCAAAGAGGTAGAAAGCCAGTGCAACAACGCTCATTTCGTTTTGTCCTCTTTTTCGTCCATCGCCTCGCGCGCAAGCGACATGGCGCGGGTCATGGCAGGGATACCGGCAAACATCGACATTTGTGCGATGGTTTCGGCAATTTCATCTTTTGTGGCCCCCGCCTCTAGCGCGTGGCGCACGGTCATGCGTAGGGCGCTGTCGGCTTGGGCGCCTTGCATTGTCATTCCCGCAATCGTCAGCAACAGGCGGGTTTTCGCATCCAGCCCTTCTTTGCTGATGCCGCGGCCAAAGGCCATTTCCATCACCTCTTTGGGCATGGTTGGCCACAGCTTTTCAAACCCCTGCGGCGAGAACGACTCGAGCGCGGGGTTAAACGCCTTGGCCATTTCTTGGGCCTGCTGCATCATCAGCTCTAGCGGGGTTTTGGGGGCACTCATCGGTACGGTGCATCCAGTTCAAGATTGCGCGCAATCTCGGCTTCCCAGCGCTCGCCATTGGCCAACAGTTTGTCCTTGTCGTAAAACAGCTCTTCGCGGGTTTCCGTGGCGAATTCGAAATTCGGCCCCTCGACAATGGCATCCACCGGGCAGGCCTCTTGGCAGAAACCGCAATAGATGCATTTCGTCATGTCGATATCATAGCGCGTGGTGCGGCGGCTGCCGTCTTCGCGCGGCTCGGCATCGATGGTGATGGCCTGTGCGGGGCAGATGGCCTCGCACAGTTTGCACGCGATGCAGCGCTCTTCGCCATTGGGGTAGCGGCGCAGCGCGTGCTCGCCCCGAAAGCGCGGGCTTAGCGGACCTTTTTCATGCGGATAGTTCACCGTGGCCTTGGGGGCGAACATGTATTTCAGCCCCAGCTTGAACCCTTTGAACACATCAGCCAGCAGGAAATACCCGGCGGCGCGTTTGTAATCGATCTGCGTCATCCGTTAGCCCCCCACGGTCCAGCGGGCAAATGTGCCCCAGAACCAGTCAAATTTTGCGGCAAACGCCACGAAAACCACCCAAAACAGCGACATCGGCAGGAACACTTTCCAGCCCAAGCGCATCAATTGGTCGTAGCGGTAGCGCGGTGTGATGGCCTTCACCATGGCAAAGAGGAAGAACACAAAGACCATCTTTGCGACCATCCACAAAATGCCATCAGGCAGCCCCGGAATGGGCGACAGCCAGCCGCCAAAGAACAGCAGCGTCACCAGCGCGCACATCAGCACAACCGCGGTCAATTCACCGATCATGAACAGCAAAAACGGGGTCGAGCTGTATTCAACCTGATAGCCCGCCACCAATTCCGATTCCGCCTCGGGCAGATCGAACGGCGGGCGGTTGGTTTCTGCCAATGCCGAGATAAAGAACAAAAACAGCATGGGCAAATGCGGCAACCAATACCAGCTAAACAGCCCCATATCGCCATCTTGCGCCCGCACGATATTGGTCAGGTTCATCGACCCGGTGGAAATGATCACGCCGATGATGATCAAGCCGATCGACACCTCGTAAGAAATCATCTGCGCCGCCGATCGCAGCGAACCCAAGAACGGGTATTTCGAGTTCGAGGCCCACCCGCCCATGATCACGCCATAGACCTCAAGCGAGGAAATGGCGAAGATATACAAGATGGCCACGTTGATATCGGCCACAACCCAGCCATCGTTGAACGGCACCACCGCCCAAGCGATTAGCGCCATCACAAGGCTAATCATTGGCGCCAGCAAAAACACCGCCCGGTCTGCCCCGGCAGGAAAGACCACTTCTTTGACGATATATTTCAGGAAATCGGCGAAACTTTGCAGCAGGCCAAACGCGCCCACCACATTGGGGCCTTTGCGCATTTGCACAGCCGCCCAGATTTTGCGGTCGGCATACATCAAGAAGGCCAGCGCCACCAGCAGAGGTACGATTACGGCCAAAACCTGTGCGACGATGACAAGCAACATGCCTAGGTAAGTATTGGTAAAGAATTCCGCCATTGTTGTCCTCACACCGTCGGTATTCTGTTCTCGAGACAGGATGCCACCACGACTTCTGCGTCGATGGTGCGCGCCCCACGAGGCAATGCAGCCGAGATCAAATAGACCGCGTCTGCCGCATATACCCCTTCGGATTCGGTCACGCCCGTGCGCACATGGCGCGCAAAGCCGTAGCCGCGGATCAGCGCATATTGCGCCGCCGCACATTCTGCATAGGCCACCGCATCTTGTTCAGAACGCGGGCGCTCTATGCGCACGATAAAATTCACCAAATCCCCATCCAACAGGCGGGTTTCCACCCCCCCATAGACGGGGGCATCGGCACCCGCACCCAGGCCAGTACCGGCCTGGCTGCAGCCACCGACCGCGCAGGCAACCGCCAGCGCCAGGGGCGATATGATCACCCGTTTGCCCATTATTCGGCCGCTACCTTCAGGCTGCGCGCCTTTTGCCCGGCGCTGAGTTCGGCCATCAACTGGCTGGCGCGGGCAATCGGGTTGGTCAGGTAGAAATCTTTGATCGCCGGGCGGAAATCGGCCTGGCCCAGCGGCTCGGCGGGCAGGGGCGCTGGGGTGTTTTCCACCACCTCATCCACCTGTGCCAAATGCGGCACCTCTGCCACCAAGGCCTGACGCAACTGTGCCAGCGTGTCAAAGGGCAGCGTGGCGCCCAATTCTGCCGACAAGGCCCGCAAAATGGCCCAGTTTTCCTTGGCCTCACCCGGGGCAAACCCTGCGCGCAGGGCCAGTTGCGGGCGGCCTTCGGTGTTGACGAACAGGCCGTTTTCTTCCGTGTAGGCCGCGCTTGGCAGGATGATATCGGCGCGGTGCGCCCCACGATCGCCATGGCTGCCTTGATAGATCACCACAGGCCCGGGGGCGATATCCACCTCATCCGCGCCAAGGCTGAAAATCACTTCTGCGCCCTCGATTGCCGCCAACATGCCGCCTTCGGTCACGGCGCCCACATCCATGGCGCCCACCCGGGCAGCGGCTGTGTGCAAAACCAGCAAACGCGGCGAAAGCGCCTGCGCCGCGGCCAAAACCGCCAGCCCATCGGCCTCGCGCAATGCGCCTTGGCCGACGATCACAATCGCCCCCTCGGGCGCGCTTAGCGCCGACAGCGCGGCGCGGTCGGTGCCCGCATGGGTGTAGTCATAGCTAAGGTCTGCTGCCTGCCCCACCAAGGTGATGTTGGCGCCGCGGCCCCATGCTTTGCGGATACGCGCATTCAGCACCGGCGCCTCGTCGCGCGGGTTAGTGCCGATCAAGATGATGTCTTTGGCGGTGTCGATCTCTTCGATCGCCACAGTGCCCACATAAGCGCCGCGGTTGCCAATGGGCAGGCGGGCGTTATCGGTGCGGCACTCGATCGCGCCGCCCATGCCCTGCACAAGATGTTTCAGGGCAAATACCGCCTCGACCGGGGCCAGATCGCCCACCAAAGCCGCCAGTTTCTTGCCCTGCATGGCCGTGGCCGCAGCCGTCAGCGCCTCGGGCCAGCTGGCTTTGCGCAGCTTGCCATTTTCACGAATATAGGGCGTATCCAACCGCTGGCGGCGCAGGCCGTCCCAGACAAAGCGGGATTTGTCTGAAATCCACTCTTCGTTCACCCCATCGTTATTGCGGGGCAAAATCCGCATCACTTCGCGACCCTTCGTATCGACGCGAATATTGCTGCCAAGCGCATCCATCACATCGATGGTTTCTGTCTTGCTCAGCTCCCACGGGCGGGCGGTAAAGGCATAGGGTTTGCTGACCAGCGCGCCCACGGGGCACAGATCGATGATATTGCCTTGCAGGTTAGAATTCAGCGTCTGCCCCAGATAGCTGGTGATTTCACTGTCTTCGCCCCGCCCGGTTTGACCCATCTGGGCAATACCGGCCACCTCGGTGGTGAAACGCACGCAGCGGGTGCAGCTGATGCAGCGCGTCATATGGGTTTCCACCAAGGGGCCCAAATCCAGATCATCGCTGGCACGCTTCACTTCGCGGTAGCGGCTGAAATCAACGCCATAGGCCATGGCCTGATCTTGCAGATCGCACTCGCCGCCTTGGTCGCAAATGGGGCAATCCAGCGGGTGGTTGATCAGCAAAAATTCCATCACGCCCTCGCGGGCCTTTTTCACCATCGGCGAATTGGTTTTCACCACAGGCGGTTCGCCATTGGGGCCGGGGCGCAAATCGCGCACCTGCATGGCGCAGCTGGCCGCAGGCTTTGGCGGGCCGCCCACAACCTCGACCAGACACATGCGGCAGTTGCCCGCAATCGAAAGCCGCTCGTGGTAGCAAAAGCGCGGCACTTCGATACCGGCCACTTCGCAGGCCTGGATCAGGGTCATTGCCCCATCCACCTCGACCTCGGCACCGTCAATGATGATCTTCTTGAGGTTGGACATTTTTCCTCACTTCACTTTCAGCAAGGCGCCGATTTGGCTGCCTTTGGCAATTTCCTGGCGACCCAATGTGCACAGGTCAGCGGTATTGGCGGGGTTTAGCCCCTGCGCGCGAACATAGTTTTGCGCCTTTTCGCGCATGCGGGCCTTTTCCTCGGGCGATTTAACGTGGCGCTTGATTTCGTCCCTGGAATAGCCAAGGTTCTGCGCCTTCTGCTCGAGGCTGTTTATGTAAAAATACGCCCGAACCATACGCGCTGCGATATCGTCGCAGTTTTTACGAATTTCATCGGCCAGCGCGACGGCCATCAACCCATCATCAATCTGCGCAACACTGCGCAAAGGCGGCAGTGCTTGGGCGGCATTGGCCCATGCCCCGCCTGCCCCCATCAAGGCCAAGCAGGCCGCACCTGCGGCGCGGCGTAGGGCCCTTTGACCCGCAGATATCAGCCGGGTCATTGCCATCCTTTGCAACGCCCCTCGAACACCAAACTATCCTGTTCAAACCGCAGATCGGCGGCATCGGCATCGGGGCCGGCATTGACCCAGGTAATCTTGGAATTCCCATAAAGCCCGATGCAATATTCCACGCCGCGATGGCGCCCCGCCTCGCGCGCCCCATCAAGCGAGCGGCTGGCCTTTGGAACCTGCACAACAAAGCGCTGCCGATCTTCTTTGTCGACCGTCAAGCTGCTGCGAAAGCGCACGCCGTCGAATGCATCGGGGCGTTGAACAAGGTTTGTCACCTTGTTGTCTGCGCAGGCCGCAAGCATCAGGCCAGCCAAAAGAAGGGGAAGGCTGCGCATGGGGTTACTCCGCTGCCATGGCGCCAAGGCGCCCGGATTTTTGCGCCTTGATCCGGTCTTCGATTTCCTCGCGGAAATTGCGGATCAGGCCTTGAATGGGCCATGCGGCGGCATCACCCAAGGCACAGATGGTGTGGCCCTCGACCTGTTTGGTGACTTCAAACAACATGTCGATTTCTTCCAGCTCGGCCTCGCCGCGCACCAGCCGGTCCATCACGCGCATCATCCAGCCCGTGCCTTC
>Ga0181601_10002648_pt1 | contig 15312 bp, 15 predicted proteins | sample 041ome_8_FD_133020 | JGI IMG/M metagenome (GOLD analysis project Ga0181601, IMG submission 133020) | Coastal salt marsh microbial communities from the Groves Creek Marsh, Skidaway Island, Georgia - 041407BS metaG (megahit assembly) | ecosystem: Environmental > Aquatic > Marine > Intertidal zone...
AGCCGAAGAGTGGAATCCCTATTATAATGAAATCGTTACGGGGTATCCCTATGAATTTAAGAATCCTATTGCAGGAAAAACAGGAACAACACAAAATCAATCTGATGGTTGGTTTATGGGTATGGTTCCAAATTTGGTTACCGCTGTATGGGTTGGAGGTGAAGATCGCTCAATGCACTTTAAAACGATCTCTTATGGTCAGGGCGCTTCTATGGCATTACCAATATGGGCGAACTATATGAGAAGAAACTGGGAATTAGAAGAGCTGGGAATTTCTCAAGAGGAATTTGAGGCTCCAGAAGAGCTAAATATAGTAGTTGATTGTGATCCAAAAGCAGAAGAAGGAGAGGCACCTCCAATTGACCTTACCGAAGATGATATCGAAGATTTTGGATTTTAAATTTTGACAATACCTCATAAAAAAAGCCAGCTTTACGCTGGCTTTTGTATTCTTATAGCTATAAAGGACTTATCCTTTAATTTTAGCGCTCATAAATTCTCTATTCATTCGAGCGATATTCTCTAATGAAATGCCTTTAGGACATTCCACTTCACAGGCTCCAGTATTGGTACAGTTACCAAACCCTTCAAGATCCATTTGTTTAACCATATTTTGAACACGAGTTGTTGCTTCAACTCGCCCTTGAGGCAAGAGCGCGTATTGAGATACTTTTGCAGCAGTAAATAGCATGGCAGAAGCATTTTTACAAGCGGCAACACAGGCACCACATCCGATACAGGTAGCGGCATCCATTGCTTTATCTGCATCTTCTTTTGGTATCAATATCGCATTAGCGTCGGTAGTTCTACCAGAAGTGTTAACAGAGATATATCCACCGGCATGTTGAATGCGATCAAAGGCAGAACGATTTACGACTAAGTCCTTAATTACAGGAAATGCTTTTGCTCTAAAGGGCTCAATAACAATCGTATCACCATCTTTAAACATACGCATGTGTAATTGGCATGTGGTTACACGACGATCCGGTCCATGCGGTTCACCATTGATTTGCAACGAACACATTCCACATATTCCTTCTCTACAATCATGATCAAATTCAACAGGAATTTCTCCCTTAGCAACTAAACTTTCGTTGAGGACATCGAGCATCTCCAAAAACGACATGTCTTCATCGATATTGTCGATAGGATAACTTACTAATTTTCCTTTTGCTTGTGCGCTTTCTTGGCGCCATATTTGTAATGTAAGCTTCATGGTATCTTATTTATAGCTTCTTGTCTTAACTTCAATATTTTCGTACTTAAGCTCTTCCTTGTGTAGTACTGCATCTTTAGGAGCTCCTTTATACTCCCAAGCCGCTACATAAGAAAAGTTTTTATCGTCTCTAAGCGCTTCCCCTTCTTCCGTTTGATATTCTTCTCTAAAATGACCTCCACAGGATTCATTTCTGTGTAGCGCATCTTTGGCAAAGAGTTCCCCTAGTTCTAAGAAGTCGGCAACACGACCTGCTTTTTCAAGCTCTGCATTTTTAGAGTTGATACTCCCAGGTACATTAACATTTTCCCAGAAGTCCGCTCTTAATGCTGAAATTTCATCAATGGCTTCCAGAAGTTCTTTTTCGTTTCTAGCCATTCCACACTTGTTCCACATAATTTTACCTAATTTCTTATGGTAATAATCAACGGAGTGTTTCCCTTTAGCTGACGTTAGTTTTTCGATACGTTCTCTTACGGCTTTTTCAGCTTCTTCAAATTCCTTCAAATCGGTAGAAATTTTCCCTGTACGAATATCATTAGATAGATAATCTCCAATGGTATAAGGAAGTACAAAGTAACCATCAGCAAGTCCTTGCATAAGCGCAGATGCTCCTAGACGGTTCGCACCATGATCACTAAAGTTTGCTTCCCCAGCAGCATAACATCCAGGTATAGAGGTTTGCAAATTGTAATCTACCCATAATCCACCCATAGTATAGTGAACTGCTGGATAAATCATCATTGGAGTTTTGTAGGGGTTTTGGTCAACAATTTTTTCGTACATCTGGAATAGGTTTCCATACTTAGCCTCAATGACTTTTTCTCCAAGTTCACGTACTGTTTTTGCATCAGGATTTTTTATTCCAGAAGCAAATGCTTTTTCTTTTCCATAACGTTCGATTGCAGCTGCAAAATCTAGGAATACAGCTTCTCCAGTTTTGTTTACACCATAGCCTGCATCACAACGTTCTTTAGCAGCACGAGAGGCTACATCTCTAGGAACGAGGTTTCCAAAGGCAGGATAACGACGCTCTAAATAATAATCACGATTTTCTTCAGGAATGTCAACAGGTTTTAATTTTCCTTCACGAACTGCTTTTGCATCCTCTTTTTTAGCAGGCACCCAAATACGACCATCGTTTCTAAGAGACTCAGACATCAAGGTTAATTTGGATTGGTGGTCTCCTGACACGGGTATACATGTTGGGTGTATTTGCGTATAACAAGGATTCGCAAAGTAAGCACCTTTTTTATGAGCTCTCCATGCTGCAGTCACATTAGACCCCATTGCATTGGTCGACAAGAAAAATACATTTCCATAACCACCAGAAGCTAAAATTACAGCGTGAGCAGAATGTCTTTGAAGTTCACCACTAACCATGTCGCGAGCGATTATTCCTCTAGCCTTACCATCAACTATTACAAGATCTTGCATTTCATGACGGTTAAAGGCTTGGATTTTACCTCTATTAATTTGACGGTTCATTGCAGAATATGCTCCTAATAACAACTGTTGTCCAGTTTGACCTTTAGCATAAAAGGTTCTTGAAACAAGCACACCTCCAAAGGAACGGTTGTCTAATTGTCCTCCGTATTCTCTTGCAAAAGGAACCCCTTGAGCAACACACTGATCGATAATATTACTAGACACCTCCGCTAATCGATACACATTAGCTTCTCTGGAACGGTAATCTCCACCTTTTACCGTATCGTAAAATAAACGGTAGTTGCTATCGCCATCTCCTTGGTAATTTTTAGCAGCATTAATACCACCTTGAGCTGCAATGGAATGCGCTCTCCTTGGAGAATCTTGGTAACAAAACGTTTTTACATTATAACCTAATTCAGCTAGTGAAGCAGCAGCTGCACCTCCTGCAAGTCCAGTTCCAACAACAATAATGTCGATGTTTCTCTTGTTAGCAGGGTTAACCAGATTGATATTGTTCTTGTGATTGGTCCACTTATCAGCTAAAGGACCTTCTGGGATTTTAGAATCTAGTACGCTCATAATTAGTGCGATAATTGATTAAAGTGATGAAAGAGTGCGATGAAAATAAATCCTAATGGAATTATAATTGCATATAGTGTAGCAAAACTACTCAATGCTCTGCTGTATTTATTATTCCATCCCATAGATTGGAAGGAAGATTTAAATCCGTGTAAGAGATGTAACATCAAGAGCACAAATGAAAATACATAAATACCAGTTCTTACAATAGATTCAAATTTGTGAACGGTTTCACCGAGATAACGAGTTGGGTCTTCTGGAGCAGCTTCAACGTATTTGTATACCATTTCATGGAACCAAAAGTCATACATATGAAGTCCTAGAAAAGCTAAAACTACGGCTCCTGAGACAATCATATTACGCGACATCCAAGAAGCATTGGCACCACCATTGTAGTTAGAATAACCGACTGGGCCTCGTGCTTTTTTGTTTTCGATTTCAAGGACAAATCCCATCAAAAAGTGAATGATCACCCCTGCGATTAATACCGGCTGTAAGGCATACTGAACTACTTTGTTGTAGCCCATAAAATGAGATGCCTCATTAAATAGGTCAGGTGCGATTACTGATAAGAGATTGATTACAAAATGCAGTCCTAGAAAAGAGACTAAAAATAGCCCTGATAAGGCCATGATTATTTTTCTTCCAATAGAAGAAGGAACCGAATTGCTCATTGTTAAAAAATTTTCTGACAAATGTACCACAGATAAGGTTTTTAGCCAAAGGAATTATCTTATATATTATAATAAATTGTTAAAAAATAGTTATTACAGCAGTGTTTATTGTTGGCATTTGATTTTTGTCCAACGCATTTCAAAATAGTTTAATTTTGTGAGCTCAGATATCAATGAAATCGTATTATTCCAATGAGCAATGGAGTCAATGGTTGACTCAGCTCGCAGAAGACAATTTTATAGTTGTCGATGGATTTTTCCCAGAGCAACTACTGTCCAAGGTCTTGATTTTTTTTGATCAAAAGCGAATGGAGGAAGAATTTAAAGAAGCCATGATAGGACCCGCTAAAGATCAGATGCGTATCAGTTCGATTCGAAATGACCAAACGTTTTGGATTGACAAGAACAGGGATGATGAATTGAGCTCTTTTTTTTCGTTAGTGGAGGAGTTAAAAACAGCTATAGCTCAGCATCTTTTTTTAAGCCTTAACGGGTACGAATTTCATTTAGCCTCCTATTCAAAAGGAGGGTTTTACAAAGCTCATTTGGACCAATTTGATTCAAGATCCAATCGAATGATTAGTTTAATTGTGTACTTAAATGAGGATTGGAAAAAGGGTGATGGAGGAGAATTAAAACTACACCATCCTTCGCGACTCGTTGAACCTATTTTAAATAGAGCTGTTATTTTTAGATCAGATGTAGTACTACACGAAGTACTTCCTGCTCAAAAGGAACGGAGATCGCTTACGGGTTGGCTTTTAAAACAACCCTCCAATATTGGGATTTTGGGGATTTAATCTTCACCAAGACAGTAGGTAATTCCGCCTAATAGGTGTTTAAGGAATGCGGGCTCAGCAAAAGATTCAACGGTATGTCCACCTCCGGTGTAAAAGGATCTTCCTCCATCGAATTCGTGATACCAGGCAATAGGATGACTGACTCCATTGGTGCCGCCATCATAAGTGCTTTCATCTAAATTGAGCAGTATTGTCATATTGGGATTAAGCTGTTTATAATTGTACCATTCATCAGTTCTTATCCATGTAGCTGGAAGATGTTTTGTGGAAGGGTGAGCTGCGTCCACTACTTGAATAGTCGCTGTTCTTACATTTGGATTATTAGGGTGGCCATTGAAATAAGCACCCGCTAGTTTGCCATACCAGGGCCAGTTATACTCGGTGTCACAAGCGGCATGAATACCCATATAACTTCCCCCTTGCTTGATATAGGCTTCAAATGCCTCTTGTTGTTCATCGTTCAAAACTTCTTGAGTGGTACTTAAAAAAATGACTAAGTCGTATTGTTTTAAGTGTTCTAATTGAAACACAAAAGAATCCTCTGTTTGAACAAGATTAAAATCGCCTTCTTTTTCTAAGCTTCTTAACGCATGAACTCCTGCTTCAATAGAATTATGCCTCCAGCCCATTGTTTTGGTAAACACAAGTACCTTGTGAGTGCGAACGTTATAAAATCCAAATTGAGCCGCTGCAGATGAAATCAATCCCATCAAGCAAAGAACGAAGAGTAATTTTTTCATAGGCTAAGAAAAGTGTTTGTTTGAATGTTGTGAAAGTACATATTTTTTTGGAGTGGTTCCATACTTCTTTTTAAAGGCAGCTATAAAATGACTTGCTGTGGAATAGCCAATTTTTAGCCCCACTTCATTGACATTTAATTCTCCTTCACCTAAGAGTTTTCTGGCGACTTCCATTTTGTAATCAAATAAAAATCCAAAAACGGTATCTCCATAGATTTGTTTAAAGCCTTCTTTGAGTTTTTTTAAGCTGAGGTCGATTTCAACAGCAAGCTCTTCTAATGATGGTGGTTCTGCCATACGTTGAATGATAATCGATTTAGCTAATCGAATTTTTTTAACATTTTCTTCGTCGGCTAAAAAGGGACATTGTGCTAATGAGGCATCCTCATTTGAGGAAAAGTACAGAGCCATCAGCTCATAAACCTTAGCCTTGGCGTATAGATTATTAATACTTCCGCCTGTCTTGTAATAAAAAAGCTGACTTAAGAGCACAGCAATTGCTGGAGAAATGGGTTCTTGATTGTAATATTTTTTATCATCGGTTCTTAGAAAGTGAATTTGATGCGCTTCTGAAGAAAACAAAGCATGAAACATTTTTAGACTCATCACTACTGAAATCATCCACGATGCAGGATGAAGAATTAGGTCCAAAGGTAAATCTTGTTGGGTATTGTACAGCAAGGTGGAGTGCTCCTCTGAGGTAGGAAACTGATAGCTTCCGTTGTTAAAGTTAAAGACAGCCGACCCTTTTAAACAAAAGTGAAATTGAATATGACTCTTATTAATTTCATGCTTAAAGTATTGATTTTCAGCTGAATCGTTTGAAAATTTCAACAAAAAAACATCCTTATCAATCGTAGTTTTATCAACCGAACTTTGGGCGTTATTTTTTTCATTCATAGGCATTTCATTGTCAATTTTTAATTTAAATTGATTTTAAGTAAGTGGCATTATATGCGTTCTAAAGCATCTAAAACACTATATAAATGTAAAAATAACATTAAAATGTCTTAAAATCACTCTAAGCGACACAAAAAGTACTTTTAGCGTTATTTATGTGATATAAATGGTCTTAAATTTGCCTGCTATCAAGATATGAAGAAGTATCACATTTCAAAATACCAAAATTTTTATTGCATCGGCCTTAATTACAATAAAGCGGATGCAACCATTAGAGGTAAGTTTAGTTTAGGCACTCCACAACTTTTATCGTTGTTAGAGGAAGCTAAAGACACACAGACCGATGGGCTGTTGGTGATATCGACCTGTAATCGTACGGAACTTTTTGGTTTTGCTGAACATCCATTTCAGCTCATCAATTTACTGTGTTCTCATTCTGAAGGAACCATTGAAGAATTCAGCGATGTATCCTATGGCTATAAAAACCAAGAAGCGATTGCTCATCTTTTCAAAGTTGGAACTGGTCTTGATTCTCAAATATTAGGTGATTTTGAAATCATTGCTCAACTCAAGACTTCGTTTAATTTATCGAAGCAGATGGGGTTGTCAAACCCCTTTATCGAACGACTTTGTAATGCGGTGATACAAGCGAGTAAGCGCATTAAAACAGAAACAGCGCTTTCTTCAGGGGCTACTTCGGTTTCCTTTGCATCAGTACAATACATTTTAAACAATGTTCCCGACATATCGGAAAAGAAAATATTGCTTTTTGGTACAGGAAAAATAGGAAGAAATACCTGTGAAAATTTAATTAAACACACCGAAAACTCCCATATCACCTTAATTAACAGAACTAAGAATAAGGCGGAGAAAATAGCTGGCAAATTCAATTTAATCGTTAAAGATTATGGCGATTTAGCCACTGAAATCAGATCCACAGATGTATTGATTGTGGCTACTGGCGCTAACCGTCCCACACTTTCAAAAGCCTTGATTTATAATAAAAAACCATTACTTATTCTTGATTTATCGATCCCAAAAAATGTCGATAAAAACGTTGAAGAAGTAGAAGGTGTTAGTTTGGTTCATTTGGATGAACTATCTCAAATTATCGATCAAACATTAAGTGATCGAAAGAAACATGTTCCTGTAGCTGAAGCCATTATCGAAGAAATCAAGGCCGAATTTAATCAATGGTTAGAAAGCAGAAGATATGCTCCAGTCATCAAAGCATTAAAGAACAAACTAATACTGATGCAAGAAGAAGAGTTAGATTTTCATTCCAAGAAAAATAATGGAGTAAAGAGTGATGAGGTGAAAGTGGTGTCTGATCGAATCATCCAAAAAATCACTAAACATGTTGCGGAACACTTTAAGGATTCAGAGACTAATCCATCACAATCGTTAGAAGTGATTACCAAGTTGTTTCAACTTAAGCATCAATCACATGAGTAAACTCATACGAATAGGGACTCGAAAAAGTGAATTAGCACTTTGGCAAGCTCACAAGGTCAAATACCTTTTAGAGGAATTAGGAACTCCATGCGAACTGGTTCCAATTGAATCTCAAGGGGACCTGAAATTAGACCGACCTTTGTATGAGTTGGGCATCACTGGAGTTTTTACCAAAACATTAGATCTAGCACTCCTTGAAAATCATATTGATATCGCAGTGCATTCGATGAAAGACGTTCCCACTCAATTGGCGAGAGGTTTGTGTCAAGCAGCGGTTTTGGAACGCGGGCAAACGATGGATGTATTAGTTCATAAAGGAATCGACTTAACTCAAGATAAGTTAATTATTGCCACTAGTAGCTTGAGAAGAAAAGCACAATGGTTAGCGAAGTATCCAACGCATCAAATTGTAGACATTCGAGGGAATGTTCAAACCAGACTTCAAAAACTGAAAGACAACAATTGGGATGGCGCCATATTTGCAAAAGCAGGTTTAGAGCGCTTGGAGTTGCTGCCAGACACAACTTATGAATTGGATTGGATGACACCAGCTCCAGCTCAAGGAGCTATCATGGTTTTAGCGCGCGCGAGCAACAAAGAAGTTTTAAAAATTGTTCAACAATTGAACCACCCTTCTACAGATCGTTGTACTTCAATTGAACGAAGTTTTTTACAAACACTGGAAGGAGGTTGTAGCGCCCCAATAGGAGCATTAGCACAAATCGAAAACAACGGAATCGTCTTTAAGGGATGTGTACACAATGTCGATGGAACCTCCCCTTATGTCATTGAAGATCAGATGCCTATTGATGCGACTTATGATTTAGGAAAAAAAGCGGCTATCGATCTTTTGGCTACAGGAGCAGACACCTTAATGGATAAAATTAAAGCAGCCAACTCATGAATGGGCTGAGTATACTTTCCACACGATTGCTTTCTCAACAGGAAGAGCGATCATTAAGCGCTTTAGGCTATAAAGTGGCTCAAGTAGCTTCAATTGAGGTTGAATATATCGACTTTGATATGCCAGAGGAGTTCACCGATGTGATCTTCACCTCACAAAATGCGATAAAATCGTTCCTTAATCATTCCAAAAGCAAGGAACTAATTTCAAAAGGAATCAAGGCTTATTGCGTCGGCTATACAACAGCGGAGCTGGCTAAGTCCGTTGGATTTGAACTGGTATTGGTCGCCAATAATTCTCAGGAATTAGCTCAGTTAATCTGTAGTAAAGCTGCCAATCGATCCTTCGTTTATTTTTCTGGTTCTATTCGGATGAGAGCACTGGTTGATGGACTCCAAAAAGAGGCGATTTCCTATCGAGAACTAGTGGTCTATCAAACAGTTGAAACCAGACCAAAACTTGACCAAAACTATGATATCATATTGTTTTTTTCTCCAAGTGGAGTTCGATCAATATGTACACATAATGACATTTCAAACGCGTTAAAGCTTTGTATTGGCTCAACAACAGCGAATGAGTTTAACACCCAAAATAACATACTAATAGCTGAATATCCGCCTAGTTTTAATCATATGATTGAGGCATTAAAACAGTATAAGCACTAAGATATGACATTGAAGAACGATTTATTTTTAAGAGCATTAAAGGGGGAATCAGTTGAACGTCCTCCGGTATGGATGATGCGTCAAGCGGGAAGGTATTTACCGGAGTTCATGGAAATTAGAGAAAAGTATGATTTCTTCACCCGTTGTAGAACTCCTGAATTGGCCTCTGAAATTACGGTGCAACCGATACGAAGATTTGGGATGGATGCCGCTATTTTGTTTTCTGATATTCTTGTAATTCCTCAAGCGATGAATATCGAAGTGCAGATGAAGCCAAATTTTGGGCCTTACTTGCCGAATCCTATTCGTTCTCAAAAAGAGGTAGATAAGGTCGTGGTTCCTGATGTTAGTATTGAACTTGACTATGTGATGCAAGCCATTAAACACACCAAAGAACTCTTAAACGATGAGGTTCCTTTAATCGGTTTTGCAGGATCGCCATGGACTATTCTATGTTATTGTGTTCAAGGACAGGGCTCTAAGAATTTTGATATTGCCAAGTCTTTTTGTTTTTCACAGCCTATAGCCGCACACGCGCTGCTTCAAAAGATAACAGATACCACCATCTCTTATTTGAAAGCGAAGGTTGCCGCAGGGGTCAATGCTGTTCAAGTATTTGATTCTTGGGGAGGAATGTTAGCACCAGAAGACTATTCAGAATTTTCATGGAAGTATATTCAACAAATCATCGATGCCCTTAAAGATGAAATTCCAGTGATTGCCTTTGGAAAGGGCTGTTGGTTTGCACTCCCTGAAATGGCAAAATCAGGAGCGGCAGCTCTTGGTGTTGATTGGACGTGTTCTGGAAAAAATGCCAGGTATTTAACAGGTGGACAACTTACCCTTCAAGGAAATTTTGACCCCGCACGTCTCTTATCTCCTCCTGCAGAAATTACCAAAAGAGTCCATCGAATGATCGATGAATTTGGAAAAGACCGCTATATCGCAAACCTTGGTCATGGAATTTTACCGAATATTCCACTTGAAAACGCAAAGGCTTTTGTCGATGCGGTTAAATCCTATAAGACCTCCAAATGAAAGATCAGTTTTATTCCTACTTACAAAACTTACAAGACCGAATTTGTTTAGGACTTGAAGAAGTTGACGGCCAAGCTACATTTAAGGAAGATCTTTGGAAGCGCCCAGAAGGTGGAGGAGGTCGAACCAGGGTTATTGAAAATGGCGCCGTATTTGAAAAAGGGGGGGTCAATATCTCTGCTGTTCATGGGAAATTGCCGGAATCAATGCAAGCCTATTTCAAGGTAGAGGATGCAGATTTTTTTGCCTGTGGACTTTCGTTAGTGATTCATCCTAAAAATCCGATGGTTCCTACAACTCATGCAAATTGGAGGTATTTTGAACTCTATGACACGGATGGATCTGTTTCAAAATCATGGTTCGGAGGGGGTCAGGATTTGACTCCTTATTACTTATTTGAAGAGGATGCTCAACATTTTCATCAAGTGTGTAAAAATGCATGTGACCAACACGACGAATCATTGTATCCCAAGTTTAAAAAGCGATGTGATACCTATTTTTGGAATGCGCATCGAGGAGAAGCCAGAGGAATTGGTGGCCTTTTCTTTGATTATTTAACCCCCAACGACTCATTTAGTTCCGAAGATTGGTATAATTTTGTAACGGAAGTAGGAGATAGCTTTTTAGAGGCATACCTTCCAATAGTCAATAAACGTAAAGCTCTAAGTTACACTAAAGAGCAGCGTGATTGGCAGGAAATTAGAAGAGGCCGCTATGTAGAGTTTAACTTAGTTCATGATAAAGGAACCTTATTTGGTTTACGGACCAATGGTAGGATCGAGAGTATTTTGATGAGCTTACCTTCTCATGTTCAGTGGAGGTATGATCACCATCCCGAGCCTGGTTCTGAAGAAGAAAAATTAATTAAAGTTTTAGAGCATCCTAAAGATTGGATTTAAGATGAAACAAAAAATATTTCAAATAGACGCTTTTGCAGCTGAGGTTTTTAAAGGAAATCCTGCAGCGGTTTGCGTATTGGAAAAGTGGATTGGGGAGGATAAGATGCAGGCTATTGCCATGGAGAATAATCTATCAGAGACGGCTTTTGTAGTTCCAATGGGAGATGAATATGAGATTCGATGGTTCACTCCGGAAGTAGAGGTTGATCTTTGTGGACATGCTACATTAGCTTCGGCTCATGTGTTATTTAATGAGTACAATTACAAAAAAAAAGAAATTGTATTTCAGAGTAGAAAGAAAGGAACCTTAACCGTAATTAAAGACAAGAAGTTAGGATTGGTGCTGAATTTTCCTGTTCAACAAATCGTTCCGATACAAGCACAAGATAACATCAATAGGGCGCTTGGACATCATCCGCTTAAGACCATTAAAGGAGAAACCGATTTTATGCTGGTTTATGAGAATCAAGCTCAAATAGCAGCGTTAAAGCCCAACTTTAATGAATTAGCAAAAACTAAAGCTAGAGGAATCATTGTTACAGCACCAGGAGATACGGTTGATTTTGTATCTCGTTTTTTTGGTCCAGCTTGTGGTATAGATGAAGATCCTGTTACCGGTTCAGCACACACCATTCTTGCTCCTTTTTGGGCAGAAACCCTTGGCAAGAAGAAATTAACGGCCCAACAACTCTCCAAAAGAGGAGGTTCTTTATATTGTGAACTCAAAGATGATCGTGTTCTTATCGCTGGGAATGCCATCACCTATATGGAGGGTGAAATAACCATTTAAACCAATCGTATGTATCCTATTATCAGAAATAGACGTTTAAGAGCAACGGAGTCCATTAGGAATCTTGTTCGTGAAACCAGACTTAGTCCTCATGATTTTTTAGTGCCCTTATTCGTAGAAGAGGGGAAGGGGGTTAAAATTGAAATTCCATCAATGCCTGGCTATTATCGATTTAGCCTTGATTTATTGCAAAAGGAAGTCAAAGAACTGTGGTCGATGGGACTATGCGCTGTGTTGGTTTTTGTAAAGGTCGAAGACGCTTTAAAGGATAATAAGGGGACAGAAGCGGTCAATCCTGATGGATTGATGCAACGTGCGGTTAAGACTATTAAGGAGGCATGTCCTGATATGCTTGTGATGACTGATGTGGCTTTGGATCCGTATTCTTCGTATGGACATGATGGTATAGTTGAAGAGGGACACATTCTCAATGATGAAACCGTTGAAGTATTAACTGATATGAGTTTAACGCATATTGAAGCTGGGGCTGATTTTGTGGCACCTTCTGACATGATGGATGGACGAGTGATGAGCATCAGAGAAGCTTTTGAAGATGCAGGATATCACAATGCTGGAATCATGAGTTATTCAGCTAAATACGCCTCTGCTTTTTATGGGCCTTTTAGAGACGCTTTAGACTCTGCACCTGGATTTGGGGATAAGAAAACCTATCAAATGGATTATGCCAATCGTTTTGAAGCCATAAGAGAGGCTCAATTGGATGTTGATGAAGGAGCGGATATTATAATGGTAAAACCAGGCTTATCGTATTTAGATATTCTTAGAGAGATCAAAAATGAAATCGATGTGCCGATTGCCGTCTATCAAGTTTCTGGAGAATATGCGATGCTTAAAGCTGCTGCAGAAAAAGGTTGGCTGAATCACGATGCTGTCATGATGGAACAACTCATCGCTTTCAAGAGAGCAGGAGCAGACCTCATCGCCTCCTATTTTGCAAAGGATGCGGTAAAGTTGCTATAGTTGTCTACTGTTCTAATTAGAACAAGCTCAATTGTTTAACGTTAGATTCGTGTTCTAAGAGCCATTGCTTTTTATCAATACCCCATGCAAATCCTGTTAACGAACCATCGGATCCAATCACTCGATGACAGGGGATAATGATGCCAATAGGATTTTTGCCATTGGCAGAAGCGACTGCTCTTATGGCGTTAAGATCACCCAGTTGAATCGCTAATTCACTATAGGAAAGTGTCTTTCCATAAGCAATTGTAGTCAGTGCCATCCACACTCTTTTTTGAAACGCAGTTCCTTGTAAATCAAAATCGATATCGAAGGTTTCACGTTCTCCATCAAAGTATTGATGGAGTTGTTGAATCACCTCCTCTAAGAAGGGGGATATACCACAGTTAAGACAACTTATCGCCTCTTCTTGATTTAGGATAGAACAGCGTTGTAATCCCTTATCCGAAGCTTGAAGTTTAAGATAGCCTAACGGGCTTTTAATCACTGCTGTTTCCATAAGGATACGGGTGTTTTAGAGCTTCAAATAAAATGGTTTTACGCACCGCTAAGTCATAAATTCCTTGCTGTGTTCTTGAGGGATATACTCTATTAGATAAGAAAATATAGAGGAGTTCATTTTCAGGATCTACCCAAAAAAAGGTCCCTGTAAAACCGGAGTGACCATAACTAGAAGTACTGACTAGGGGAGCGGGATAACTGTCTTTAAAACTTAGGGTGTCATTTCCGATCATGGGTTTGTCAAAGCCGAGCCCTCTTCTGTTATCGTTCTTAGGAAATTGTACCCGAGTAAATTCTTCAACGGTACTTGCCTTAAGGTACCGTTGGCCCTGATAAGTTCCTTTGTTGAGCAGTAATTCTAAGAGGGGAACAATCGAATGTGTATTCGCAAAAAGACCAGCATTACCAGAGATTCCTCCAAGGAGGGCAGCGTTCTCATCATGTACCCAGCCCCGAGTGAGGGTCTTTCTAAAGAGACTGTCGTATTCGGTGGGGACAATATGGTTTTGATCTATCCATTTTGTAGGCTGATATCCTATTTTTTGGAGCTGAAGAGGACGGTAAAATTTCTTAGTTAAATAGGTTTGATAGTCGGTCTTGGTCAGTTGTTGAATCATCCGAGGATAGAGCAAAAAACTCAGTCCTGAATAGCGGTATTTTTCTGGACCTAATTTTGAGTTTCTGGCTTTGCGATCGATAACTTTTTCAATTTTATCAGAAATATAAAGCCCTTTAAATGCTTCTTTGTTGAAGGAGGGAGTCGCGTTTGTAGCCACCCATCTCTTTTTGATCGTTCCTCGATTTGTGGTGATTTTTTTGAGAAAGACAATATAGGGAATCAGTCCTGCTTGATGAGCGAGTAGGGCTCTAATGCTTAAATTTCTTTTGTTACTCTTTTTTTGCCAGTCAGTCCAATAGGTGCTCAAGGGCTTATCAAGATCGATAATTCCATCATCATAGAGTTTCATTAGGGCTAATGTAGCGGCTAATGTTTTAGTCATGGAAGCCAGATCAAAGACATCTTCTTTTGTGGTAGGCTCAATGGAATCATAGGTATGATATCCATAAGCTTTATCGAGAAGCACCTCTCCATTCTTTTGGATATAGACCTGTGCTCCAGGGAAGGCTTTTTGTTTGATGGCATCATTGACAATGCTATCAATTCGCTGTTGAAAATCTTGAGCAACGATGAAATTACAGGAGCTTAATAGAAGAACATAGAGGTGTTTTTTCATACCTAAATATAGGCAGAAAATTCTATTTTTCTTCACCTGACCACTCGTCCAAGTGTTCAGGATAAAGGAAGTTATTGTAAGGGAATCTAGTGATGTGAATCTTTCTAACCTCTTGATATACCTTTTTTCTAAAATCGTCTAGGTTTTCTTTGTTGAGTGCAGAGATAAAAATAGCTTCACCATTCATACGCTTCATCCAAGTTTGTTCCCATTCTTCTAAAGTATAATGAGAAGTTGTTTTTTCTGTCACTAAATCGTCCTCATCAATGGTCTCGTGCTTGTATTGATCGATTTTATTAAAGACCATTAAGGTTTGTTTGTCGCCACAACCAATTTCAGAGAGGATGGTATTTACTGCTTCAATATGAGCTTCAAAATCCTTATGTGAAATATCAACGACATGTAAAATAAGATCGGATTCTCGTACTTCATCTAGGGTGCTTTTAAAGCTTTCTACTAATTGCGTAGGGAGTTTTCTAATAAAACCAACAGTGTCTGCCAGTA
>Ga0181601_10002651_pt1 | contig 15309 bp, 9 predicted proteins | sample 041ome_8_FD_133020 | JGI IMG/M metagenome (GOLD analysis project Ga0181601, IMG submission 133020) | Coastal salt marsh microbial communities from the Groves Creek Marsh, Skidaway Island, Georgia - 041407BS metaG (megahit assembly) | ecosystem: Environmental > Aquatic > Marine > Intertidal zone...
CGTCCTCCTCCTCCGCGGCTTCCTCTTCATCCGCATCCTCGTCGTCGTCGTCGTCGTCGTCATCCACCAACTCTTCCTCGTCCCCGAAAGCGTCGTCTTCGTCGTCGTCTATGTCGTCGTCGTCGTCGCCGTTGAAAAAATCAAGTCTTCGACTCCCCACCTCGTCGTCGTCACCACCGCCCCTCACCCGTCGCCGCCGTCCCTCGCCTCTTGCGCCCGGCGGAGGTAAACCATCCGCAGCCGCCGTCCTTCGCACCGACGCGACGTACGCCGCGTGCGACGCCTCGTCGTCGTCGTCGTCGTCATCCAACAACCGCATCGCGCCCCGTCGCCCTCTGTCGCGCCGGCGGTTCCGAGAGACCGACATCGGGTGTTTTCAAGCTTCACCCATCGCGGGTCGAACCTCGAAAACGCTCGATCGATGGACGCGCCGGGTTCGCACCGACAGCGCGACCGACCGAGAGACGGACATCGGGTTGTGCGCGAGTGTATACGTAGATGGGGGTAATCGACGATTCGTGATTCGACAAAATAAAGGGAAGAGGGAAAGATACTGTATGTGTTGTGTGTGTAAACAGTGAGTAGAAGGCTGAACGACACGCACGCACGGGCGCGGTCGCGCGCGTCGGGCACACGTCGACGCGCGCGAGGTGTCTCGCGGGTTTCGGTCGCGGGTTTCGGTCGTCGTCGATCGATCGATCGCGCGGTCGTCGACGAGGCGTCGAACGGAACGGGCTCGAGCGACGCGAAATTCAACCCGATTCGTTCCTTCGTGGGTTGGTTTGGAACGCGACGGACGGACGGACGGACGGACGGAGAGCCGACGGCGTTCGTTCGTTCGTTCGTTCGTTCGTTCGTTCGATCGTTTTCGCCCTGGGAGTGCGCCCGAACCGTCGTGTGCGACGACCGCACGAGCGAGCGAGCGATTTGATTGAGCGATTCGATTGCGACTGGCTCTGCTGACTGGAGCGTTGGAAACGACGGCTCGCGTTTCGTTGAAAACATTCGCGACATGCGTCGACGCGGTGTGACATCCGGCGGTGGTGGTCAGAGTGGTGCCTCAGGGATGGCGTCGGCGTTGGCTGGAGCGCGGTTCGGGTCGACGGGCGGTGGCGTCAGCGGCGGCGGCGCGGCGCAGCCGTTGCTCGAGCCGAAATCAATCGCGGGCGAAGACGCCGCGGCGAGACAGCGCGCGGCGGATGTCATCAAACAAGGACGGAGTCGGTGGTTGAAAAACACCGAAGTGTGTGATATTCTGTTGAATTATTCCGTGTATGACTTCGTGTTGAGCCTCGAAGCGCCGTCGAAACCGGGGCCGGGGACGTTGTTTCTCATCGATAGACGCGCCGTTCGTTTTTACCGAAAAGATGGACACAACTGGCAAAAGAAAAAGGATGGGAGGACGGTGCGAGAGACGCACGAAAAACTTAAAGTTGGGATGACGGAGTTGCTTAACTGTTATTACACACACAGCGAGGAAGACCCGAGGTTTCAAAGGCGGTGTTACTGGTTGCTCAATCTCGACGAGGGTGCCGTCTTGGTGCATTATTTGCGCGTCAAGCAAATTCCGGCGAGAAGTTTGTCAGAGAGTCGAGAGAGACCGATCGGGGCGTCGTCGGCGAAAAAAGTTGGGGGCGTGGTGAAAAAGACTGGGTTCACTCCACTAGGTCCGAGCGGGTCCCCTAGAGAAGGTAAGAAGCAACAGCAACAGCGACAACCCGGGGCGAGCGGGAAAGGGTCGTCGACGAGCGGTAGACGCAGAGGTAGTCGAACCAACGACGAGTTGGACCACTTTTTGCGAGGCGGGTACGCGGGTAAGAATTGGGTCTCGGACGAGGTGAACGAGCTTTTGGACCGCGATGAAGAGGACTTGGCGCACATTTTTGAAGCCTCTGGCGTCGGGCTGGAGGACGATCCGTCCATCGAGTACCACGAAGGGATGGATATTTTCCAGAGGTGGAGTCTAGAAGAGGCGCCGTCTTTGTCGCAACTCATGAAGGATTTCCGAGCGCAAGACAACGAGTACGACGATGCTGGATCGATTCGTGATCTGACGCCGTCTGACGATCGACCGACGACGACTTCGTCCGATCAGATGCCGAGAAACCTCAGCCATTCGTTGGAGGAGCTCGAGCGGAAGATTAACGACATTCGGACGAGATGGGTGCATCACGAGAATAACGCCGAACTCGAAGAGATTTCTCAAGAATTGGCTCAGCTGGAGGCAAACACGAACACAGTAGCGAGGCGTCAACACAAGGACGGAAACTGGAACACGGCGACGGCTGAGACTTCGGGTGATCGACGCGACGAATCTGCAAACGTTTCGAGCGAAAACGGCCCCGGACGCGCGGGCGGAGGCGTCGCGACTCGATACATTCCCGCATCCGCGTCGGGAGCCAACATTCTCTGGTCAATCTTAGATTACACACCATCCTGGGATGGGTGCGAAGGCGGCGCAAAGGTGATTATCACTGGTCAGCCCGTGGTTGATTTCGACAGCTCTATGGAGGTTCGCGTGGTTTTCGGAACCAAGGCTGTTCCGGTTGATTTGATCGCGCCGAATGTCTTGCGTTGCACCGCTCCGCCGCATCCAGCTGGAGAGGTTTCCATGTATCTCACAACAACGACAAGTAGCAGGCACCCAATAAGCGAGATTCTTCCGTTTGAGTACCGTTTATCCGGCAAAGATCATCAAAGCAAGTCTCAAGGAGGCATGACGCTCACCGATCCGGCGCTCGCCATGACGGAGAGAGACTTTCAGATTCGTCTCGTACAACTCTTGACAACGATCGGGGTGGATAACGCACACAACGATACGCGGTATTGCGATGATGTCACTAGCAACTCGTTTACATTGCACTCGTCGACGCACATGAACGCATTGAGCGCTCTGCGCGCCGCTGCGAGGTTGAATATTGATCCATACAACGTAGAGGACACCAGCGACGAGGCTCTCACCACTTTGCTTAGCACGATGCTCAAGTCGCGTCTGCGATCAGTTATTGTTCATGAAAATCGGCGTATGAAGGCAAGGTTAGCTCTGCCGTCGGCTGCCGTCGCGGTGTCACAAGTTGAAGAAGTTGCAAAGGCTGGTCTCGTCAAGGATGAGAGTTTGGTTGAGCTCGTCGTCGAAAAGACGCAAGAGACTCAAGGGGCGCTGATGAACGTTGCTCTGGCACCGAGCGCGTATAGAAAGACGGATAGCATTGGTATGACGATGTTCCACTGCTGCGCGGCTCTTGGCATCGATTGGGCCGTCAAAGCAATGTGTGCAACGGGTGTCGACCTCAATCACACAGACTCACGCAAGCGCACCGCGCTGCATTGGGCCGTGGTGAGAGGCAACGAAGTGATTGTGGCGTCACTTTTGAATGCCGGCGCAAAGACACGTTGTGTCGCAGAATGGGATGGTAAGTTCTTTACACCGGCCGAGTTGGCTATATATTGCGGTCACGAAGGCATCGCTGCGTACATTAGTGAAGCGACGTTGTCTGACGCGCTGAACAACATGAACCTACGAAAGCCGTTGCAAACTGGGTTCCAAATCACTCGTAGAACTCTTCCGAGCGATAGCGAAGATTCGGATAACGAAACGTTGAAACCACACGGAACGGTTCGCCGGAATAGCGTACATAGACGCAAGTTGGCGAGGTCTCTGGATGTGCCGGATGAAGTCGACTCTGACACAGAGGCGGTATCCATCGTAAAACGCGCCGAGAGTGCGAGGAAAAAATTACAATCGATGCTACGAAGCCTGAAGCAGAATTCGGATCTCGTCGATGCGCATCTAGGCAAGCGCCGGACGCGTCGTATGGACGCTCAAATGAGTTATTTGAAACAGAACACGCTCGAACCGGCCCACGCCGACCGTGTTGCGCGCGTGAGACGGCCTACGGTACGTGCAAAGCGGCTCGTCGCAAAAATTAGCCCCGAGAACACCACTTCAGATCCATCGAAACCGAAGGGCGATGAAGCGCATACCGATTCCGAGGATGAAGATACCATCCAAAGCAATTACGCTCGGATCGAGAGTGTGATGCAATCAGTCAAGGCGCGTTCTCAGTATCTTCGGTTGCGACGTCTGAACAGCCATCTTCAATCAGAGCTCCAACTGCTTCACGGTGGAGACGGCTTAGACTCGGGCGAGGACAATGCGTAGACACTTAGTCAAGTATACAAGTACACTCAAGAATGTTGTTATTACACTATAAAAACGCTGTTGTAGGAAACCGAGAAAGACCTCGCTAAGGATTGAGAACTTTGCGGCAATTAGGACACGTCGCATGAGTGTGTAGCCACTGCGAGCAACACGCGGGATGGAAATTATGCCCACACTCCAGGCCGAGACTCTCTTCGCCAGCTCCAACCTCTAGCAAACATATCGAACACATGTATGCATCATCTCCTGCAACGCGAACCAAACGTTGAATACTCTCCAATGGTAAACGAGCGTCGCATTCACGCAGCGCCCTATCTACCCCACCATATGCGACAGCCATGCGATGTTCTTTTACGCGCATCGACGTGTACATGTATCTGGAATAGATTGCAGTCGTGCCCTTCGTCGTTTCTCCACCGTAAAAGATCCGCCAAAGAAGCACGTTCATGTTGTTTAGAACCCTGTTCATGCTCGCGTGGCATTCTGAACGAAGATTGTCGAATTCGCTCAAGTATTGAGTTTTTTCCTTCATACTCTGGAAAACGCGTGCTCTGAGCAGACGAGTGTAAAGTCGGAACTTGCAGCTCAAAAGTTCCGCATTGAGCTGCTCGATAAACCACATGTTTCTCCACATGTCCTCCGTCACAGTCAAGGGCTTTTCAATCTCTGGAAACGACATCCACAGCCCGAGCCGGTGCTGCGACTCCTGGCGCAAACGCAGGAGAGTCTCGCAACCTTCGTCATTCTGCAACAATGACTCGGGTTCTATCGATAACGGAGATGCGGTGTCATATTTTGACTTGGCCAAATCGATTAACGGTGTCTCGCGTGCGATTCTGCGTAAGAGATAGCTTGACATGTGTTCACTTTTGATGTTTTCCCTCAGGAATTCAACCGCTTCATATGTCGCCGCGAGCACGTTAGGACTTCTGCTCCACTGTGCAATTAACTTTCTTCGCTCGTACACTCTCAACTCTTGCACTTCGTCATCCGTTTTGATGTGCGTGTCTACGTTTCGCACGTCGAAATCAATAGGAGCGAGCGTAAACGTGTTTTGCGCCGCGTCAGACGGTTCGAAGAAACCTTCGTCCGCCCTGACCAATTGTCCAACCGTTCCCGAGATGACCCCAGTTTGTCCATCTATAATTCCCGTGCAGTAGGTTTCGTTATCGGAAAACGACAAGCCCATTTTCCCTGTCGATCCGTCGTCGTCGAGCGTCAGGTGACAAAGTTGCTCGTCGCCGTGAGCCGTGTGAGAGATAAGAAAAGTCCCCGCCGCCGCGTCAAACCACATCACTTGTAGTGCGTAAGGTGTTTGACCATCGACTTCATTCATGCTCGTTGTACCAGGGATCGCAATCTTCCCTTCCCAGATGCGCCCCGGAATACACAAGTGACGCACGCAAGCAGACGGTTCCTTGTACACGTCGCCGAACGCTCGACGTTTCTCCACGTTCCCGAGCGTCACCAGCTCCATTCTCGAGTATCCCAGCCCGAAGCTTGTATCACCCGCGCACGACCCATCCACCCTCCTCGCGTGTCGCTCGGCGTGCTCCCGCACATCAAAGCTCCCGCGTCTCAAGGCGTTTGAGTCGCGTTCGTCAGAGCCTTCTTCTGACTTTGAACGCGTCAACAACGGCCAGCGCGGGACGATACGCGCGCGCTCTTGCGGCGCAAGCGCATACACGCCATCGATGTATCCGTTTCCTATCGGCAAGCGTGCGACGTCGGACGCGGGCGATAAATTTTCGTCGCGTTCAAAGTCACGCTCGTGTAACTCGCGAATCGCGACGAGCAGCTCTTCAAACTTGAGCAAATCGGGCATCTTTGTCTCTCGCGTCAAAAAGTCCAACAACTCGGCGCGGTGACGCGTATTGCCGTCACGCGATGGGCGATCGGACGACGCATCGGAGTCGTCCTCGCTGTCGGTGTTCTCAGGCATTGGCGAGCCGAGTTGTGAAGGAACGAGGTCAACTGTCTTTCGTTGCATAAAATTACATTGTAAACATAGGGAGCGCGCGGCTATAGGAAAACGCGATTACGTATGCTATTCGACTACTTTTTTGCCGCCGAGCACGCGTCGGCGAGCCAATCGAGCCCCTCAAACAGACCCGTGCCGTTGAGAGCGCTCGCTTTGAAGATGGCCCAGGTGCGGTTCTTGATGGAACTCAGGCCGAGTTGTTCGGTGATTTCCGCGTCCGAGAGCGCACCCGGGAGATCCTGCTTGTTGGCGAACACTAGTAAAATCGCGTCCTTAAGCTCGTCCTCCTCCAGCAACGCGTGAAACTCTTCGCGAGACGTGCCGACTCTCTCCACGTCGGAACTGTCCACCACGTAAATGATAGCTTGCGTGTTTGGATAATAACAGCGCCAATAAGGTCTTATCGACGTCTGTCCACCTAAATCCCACACCTGAAACTTGACATTTTTGTGCGTCACCGTCTCCACGTTGAAACCAATCGTCGGAATGGTGCTCACGACGGTGCCAACTTGAAGACGATACAAAATAGTCGTCTTACCGGCATTGTCTAGACCCAACACGAGGATTCGTGCCTCCCTGTCGCCGAAGTACGAAAACAACCGGCTAAAAAACACCCCCATACTTGCGACTCTGCGAGTGAGAAGAATAACGCGCGTTCGTCAGTTTCCTCGTAGAGCGCACAGTCGAGGAAGAAGAGGAGAAAAGTATAAAGCCGCCAACCGCGAGCGAGCGCGTCCCAACGCCGGCGTCTCTCTGTTTCTTCAGTTCAGGTCTCCAATGTTTTATCGACACCACGTATAGTTTACGATCAGGTCTCCAAACAAAGTTTTATCGTCACTAGAAACGCAAACTCACGGCGCAAACGCGCGCGCTCAACGCCCGCCGACCCACGCCCGACGCCTGACACCCCAAGAAAAAAAACAAAACCGTGCGCGCGTCCAAACGGGTTTCCTCGGTTCTCCAAGGTGATGTTATTCCGCAAAGTACATGGACTATTCGGAAGAACGAAAGTATATCATTGACTTCCTCATCGGAAACCCGTCTCGAGCGCGTCAGCGGCGACGAAAGAAAGAATTGAAGAAGAAACAAAACGGAGATTCGATTTCGATTGACCTAAAACGAATGAACGAACTCTCGCTCACGCGCATCGCCCGGACGCCCACGCATCGACGATCTGACGATCGATCGACCCATTCACCGTTTTCCGTCGTCACCGTCGCCGTCGCCGCGACACGCACCTCCTCTGACCTCACCGTCGCCGAACGATCTCAATCAAAATCGTCCTCCAGTTCGCAACGCGTCGCACAGTGAAGATTTTGCAAACCACGACGACGGTCACACTTCACCTCGCGCGCGTCGTCGTCGATCCGATCATCGAACCGACCGCGACGAAACGTCGAAGGATGTCGATACGCGATTTCTTCGCCGCGGCGAACCGACGCGGGGAACCGCGACGCGACGCGACGGTGGCGACGACGCGCGAGTCGCCAGACGAGAAACTGTTTGAATCATCCGTTTCAAACGTCGAGGCGCGCGACGCGGGAGAGACGGCGGGCGGTGCGCGCGAGACGGATGACTCGGCGGAGGGCGAGGATGATTTCGAGTCGAGCAAAGGCCGGGCGAGGCCGAGCGCGGGGTTGGTGACGTACACGAGGAGGAAAAAGGCGAAGACGAGGGAGACGCTGGGAAAACGAAGAGACGCCGAGGGCGGTTTAAAGTTGAACGGAAAGAAGGACCCGAGCGATGCGAACGCGGGGGCGGAGAAGAAGTCAAAGACAAAGACAACGCAGATGTGTTTAGATTTAGGTCAGGCTAGTCTGAGGCACGTGACGTGCGTTAAATGTGGGTTGGTGTACGCGCAGGGAGATCCCGAAGACGAACGGACGCACGCGCAGTATCACGAAAAGTTCATCGCGAGCGGCGGTGGGGGTGCGTCGATGACGCTTAAACCGGGAGCTGGGCAAAATGTGGTGAACGAGAATGATGATGTTCGTTGTTTGTGTTTTGAAGGGGGTAAGGCCACGCAGGGACACGTCGAGCGCATCGCTAGGGGCATTGAGAAGGAGCTGTCCATGCCAGAGAATTGGATTTTGAACGCCGCGTCGAGCACGCCTAAAACGTTCGTTTGCGTGTCTAAAAAAGGCAATCGCATCGTGGGTGCGCTATTCGCCGAAAAGGTCTCCAAAGCCTTCAGAACGTTGGCTGACGTGAAGAACACGTTGAGCGCTTCCGAGGGTACCGTCGTCACGCATGGGGGCGTGGAGGAACAAGCAGCGTGCGGCGTGCGAGCGATTTGGACGCATCCGTCGACGCGTAGAAAAGGCTACGCGCGCATGATGCTGAACGCTATGCGCGCAAACATGGTTTTGGGTTACATCGTTCCCGTAAAGGAGTGCGCGTTCACGCAGCCAACAGAATCGGGAACCGCTCTGGCTTTGAGTTACTGTGCGGATGAAACATTTTTAGTGTATTGAGATGAGTTGAGATTGACTCGAGTGCCTGTGTAAAATTGTCGTGTAATATAACAAAACGCGTGCGCGTTCGAAACAATGGTGCAATAATTAACGCGCTCTGGTAGCTTGCTTGGAGCCGGTCCAGCCGTCGAGCTTGACCAATTGTTCGGCGTCGAACTTTTCCAATTCAGCCTCGTCGACAGCCTCCATCACCTTTCCACCACCAAACGCCAACTCGCTGTCGCCAATGACACCTTCTGGCTCGCTAACATCAGCTGATTTGAGACCGCTGATGATAGATTGCTGCACCGGCTTTAAACCAGCCGTCGGCTTACCCTTGGCGCGAGCAGCAACAACTTCAGCGGCGAGCTTACCAGCCAACACCGCACCCTCCATAGAACCCAAGAATTTTTGAGACGTGTAGTCGCCCGCCAAGGTGAAGTTCTTAATCGGCGTCTCTTGAGACGGACGGAACTTGTTACGACCCGGGATAGCGGCGTACACGGAACGCGGCGTCTTCACGACGGCGTGCTTGAGCAGCTTGGCACCGACGCCATCCGGAGACTTTGGTCCGATTTCGAGCGGGAACAATCGTTCGAGCTCCTTCATTGTGGCGTCGACAATTTCTTGGTTACTCTTCGCGATCCAGTTGGTGTTACCACCGGCAAGCGGAGAGCACGGAGCGAAGACGAGTTCGAGCATGGACTTTTCTTCGTCGTAGTACTCCTTGCACGTCGTCGACATGTCGGCGTACACGGAGAGAAGCGGGGATCTAGAGAAGCACAAGTGGTCGACATTCTTGAGCTTGCGGTCAAACCACAAGTGAATGTTAATCACCGGGATACCTTCGAGCTCCTTAAGCTGGGCAAAGTGCGGCATTTGGCCCCATTGCTTCGGCATCATGCGTTTCATGACGTCAACCGGCATGGCGGAGATGTACTCATCAGCCTCGACGATGTCGCCGTTGGCCATCAGCAAGTGCTTCACAGAGCCGTCTTCGTTGAGCACAAACTCCTTGAGGCGTTGTCTCGTCTCAACCTTGCCACCGTTCTTCGTAATAGAGTCAACCATCGGCGCGCACAAGCGGTCCGGTTGGTTACCATCCAAGAAGGCCATCTGCAAACCATCAGTTTCGTTCAAGAAGCGGTTCATCGCCGTCAACACGACGGTCATGGAAAGCTTATCCGGGTCGATGAAATCGAGCGCCTTGGCCATGGAGATGAAAACTTCCTCGTTGATGCGCTCTGGCATACCGTACTTGCGCATGAAATCAAGCACGGAGAGCTCGTCTTGCTCATCGATAAAGTCTTGACCCTTGATGAGCATTGGCAAGAGCGGCGGAGCTGTTTGCAACTTTTCCGGCAAGGTTAACATCTTTTGGTTCAGCAAAATCGCGAGACCAAAGTTCAACGGCGCCGGAATGCCCTTGACGAAATCAAACGTCGTGAATTCACCCGGCAACTCTTGCATGGCAAAGATCATCTTGTGAACCTTCCACTGAAGACGGTCCTCGATGTCGAGCTCGTTGAAGAGGTTCATCATGTTTGGGTACGCTCCGAAGAAGATGTGCAAGCCAGTCTCGATCCAGTCCCCATCCTTATCTTGCCACGCGCTCACCTTACCGCCCAACACGTCTCGTGCCTCGAGCACGATCGGTTCGTGTCCCGCGTCAGACAAATACTTGGCGCACGCCAAGCCGGATAACCCGCCGCCGACGATCGCCACCTTCTTCTTCTCCCCGTCGCCACCCACCTTGAGGTCACTCTTAAACCGACGAGACAGATCCCCAGCGATGCGGTAGTTATCCGTCTTATCAATGTTATCCGGTTTCGGGTAATCCTTGGCGACGACGCGCATCGCCCGGCGGCCGCCGCTCTGCTGTCTCGCTCCTCGCATCGTCAGGTTCGACCGAAGCTCAGCGTTAGCGCCCACGCGCTGGCGCGCGGAGAGCGCTCCCGTCGTTTGCATCGTTGTCGTCCTTCGTCAAACTCGTGCGTTCGCGCGCGTTTCCGTCGACCGTCGGCGCCGTGCGTCGGTCGCGTCGCAGACAGCGGCTTGTTGTGACGTCGACTGTGGATAAGAGGACGGCTTAAGGTGTAGACATTCGGACATTTGGGTGTGACTCCTTCAACCAGTACTATAATTATTTAAACACTATCTACGTTTAAATGTGTGACTCAAAGTAAATGTTTTCGGTTTTGAACACAGACTGGGCGGAACTGGACTGAAGAGCGCGCGCGGCGTCACACGCGAGCGCACGCGAGCGCGCGCGTCTCGCGAAGGTTTCGTTTTCGGCGAGCGTGAAGAAATCCCCCGACAGGACGACCGCGATCGAAGGAGACGCGCGTGGATAGACGGACGTTTGGACTCGTTTTTGAGTTTGGATTACCTTCTGGACCATCTTGTGCAGTCGAAAAGGGAACGCCCGTCGGTCGAAGGAAAATGGTGACGAACACGGCGTTCGTCTTCGTGAAACCGCACGCGGTGACGCCTGAAACGCTCAAGCTCGTGTCGAAGACTCTAGCGGAGAATGGTTTGCGGGTGACGCGCGAAGGAGAGGTGACGGCGGAGGAGATCGACGCGAATCAACTGGTGGATAAACACTACTACGCCATCGCGTCCAAGGCGACGCTGATTGACGCCGAATCGTTGAATGTGCCGGAAGAAAAGTTTCGATCGGCGTATGGGGTGGAGTGGAGAGACGTTGTGGCGAGCGGTAAGGCGATGAACTCGAAGATGGCGTGTGAAAAGTGGAAGCTCAACGCGACGCAGTTGGACAGCGTGTGGCAGCAAGCGAAACAAGACGGTAAAATGGTCAAGCTCGGTGGTGGCTTTTATTGCGCCAAGATTCGTGATTGCTACGTCTTTAACGGATTCTACATGACGATGCGATCCAAGTTTGTCAAGCCGGGAACGTGCATTCACTATTACGTGGTGGAATGGGAGAGCGCGAAGATGTCTTGGGAACACTTTAGAGGAGAACTGTTGGGACCGACGGAACCGTCCAAGGCCCCGGAGGGGTCTCTCAGAGGAATGATTTATAACGATTGGGAAGCCCTCGGTCTTAAGGCTCAGCCGACCACGGGGGAAAACGGAGTTCACGCGAGCGCGAGCCCTTTTGAAGCCTGCGCGGAGCTCAACAACTGGCTCGGTATGCCCTTCGCCAAGACGGCGTTCGGCGCCGTGCTGCTCGACGCCGGTATCATGGAAGAAACCGTCGCCGCTTGGAGTGTGGATCCGCAAGTGACATACGGTGCACCGTCGATGCGTATCACGGGCTCGCTCTTCGATGCGCTCGAAGATACGGATGCGGATTACTGCGCCGCGCTCTGCGAGATGATTGCCGCGGATGGCGCCGGAGCAAAGGATGGGATTCGAGTCATCGCTGCCGGTGTTCTCGGTTTCGCGTTAGGCTTCCTCGCACCGAAGAATAGAAGATAATTTTTAAATGATACTCGCAGATCGCCTCGTCATATCAGCAGTCGCAGCGTCTTTAAAGATCAATCAATCATGATCAAACAACTAAATTACAAACATCATTCTTTTGGCGATCCCAAATCGAAAGACATGACACGCGGGGGTGTAGAATTCCTTACCTGCGGAAACTGCGACGCTTGGTTTCGAGGAAACAAAGACTGGGGGCTGAGACTGTTCGGCGTGAACTGCGCGTGACGAAGAGCGCCGAACCCGTTCGCCGATCCCGGGGAGGGCGACGGCCCGCTGTTCCTGCCGAAAGATGGGGACTCGCCGGCTCTGCCAAACACTGGCTTTGGCTGACGAAGACCGCGAGTGAGTTTTCTCGGACGTGGGTTGAGAGAGCCGACGCCAAAGCTTCGAGCTTGATCGCTCATGCTCGATTTGCTAACATTTTCCATCGCCTCGTCATCGTCGTCCTCTTCGTCATCAGAAGAACTTGAAAGCGCGAGCTCTTCTTCGTCGCTCTCGTCATAGCGGTCGATTTCGCTCCCCGTCCAGAATACGTACGTCTCCTCAAGTTGCAAAAGCGCCGAACTTCTTCGCAAGACGTATGGATCGAAGGGGAAAAACATACGGAGCGGGAATCTATTCCTAGAATTCGCGGCAACCTGAGTGCTGGTAAACTCCATCGAGCCCTTGCGAGCGAGAGGCATGTTTGAGGAGACATCCGTCTCTCTGCCCTCGGCGGTGCGGTCCATATGTTCCTTCAAAAGCATTTCAGTAAAGCCTGTGATATTCGCTGCGACGGCTCTGTGTAGAAATTCTGTGACGACCGACGGGAGACAAGTCAACAGAGGGCGAAGGTGCGAGTAGAGCACCTCGCACAACGGTAGGGAACGCAAAGTCGCCGCCGCCTGCCCACCGCCGTCGCGAAGTATATCCTCCGCTCGATAGCAAAGCACGTACATGGTCGCTTGGCAGGCGCTGTCGAAAACTGCGAGAGTTTGATTCGGCGCTGGAGGCGGCATGCCGAGTTTCGTCTTCTGCACGGCACCACTCAACGCCGCGCTTCCGGGCGTCGTGCGCTGCTTGACGTGGGAACTACACCAATCGACGAGTCTCTTCAGCAATTCACACACAAACACCGGGTCGAGATACTTGGCGCGCGCCAGAAACGATGCAAAGTACGCCGCTGCCGCTAATCTCGTCGACGCTGCTTCGGTGACGTCGGTCAACTTTGTGAAAAGCAATTCAGTCAGCTCGACGCACGTTTGATAATCCTTGGCACACACATGGAACATCAAAAACTGCACAAACTTTGAACGCGGTGCCGGAAGAAGCGTGGCTGAAAACGCTTGCATGAGCGATTCCCTCACAAGCGCGATTTCTCCATGTTCGATGCGTTTGTCAATGTGCGCCAGCGTGAGCTCCATCAACGCGTCCAACGTATCCGCCGCCTCGTCCACATCTAGAGGAGCCACCGTCGCAGGTCTTTGCTCCCACTCGGCTTGAAAATGCTCTTCAATCGTCTTTTCGATATCATCCAGCTCGAATATTGCGTCATCCTCTTCTTCTTCCCGTTTCGCCCCGTGATCAGCGCTCGTTCTGTCTGTTTCCTTCATCACGTCGTCCCACTTGATTTCGACGTCCACTTCGAGCAAATGCGCGACGACAACCTTTAAAAAGTCATCTCGCAACACCGACCCGCTCTCAGTCTCCACCAGCTCGAACGCGGCAGAGATGAACTGAATCTGCACGTCTTTAGGCGCGCTCTTGTGCGGCATCCCCACTCGAAGCGCGGTCGCCGCCGCATTTCTACTCAACGGAACTAGCCTCAAAATGTTCGCTAAACCTCTCGTCAAGTCCTTCGTCACCACCCGCGACGTCGACGTCGCCGCCGCCATCGACGTCGTCGCCGCCGCCTGACCCACCCCACCGCCATCCTTCTCCACGAACCCAACCGGCGCGTTGAACGATTCCACAATCTTCCCGACCACAGTCGCCGCGAACACGCCTCCGTGCGCGCACGTCAACGACGTTCCCAACCTCAACGCGTACTCTCTCAACTCTTTCGCGCACCTCCACACATCCACCCTTAAAAACGCCTTTTCAATCAACTGTTCGTGCGCTCTCTCATCGAACGCCGCCGCGTGACTGCACATCGCCTCCATCAGCGCCCGTCCGTCCGCCGTGACCTCGTCGTTTCGGTACGTCGCCTCGACCGCGTCGAGCAATTCGTAGTACCGTCCTCGATGCGCCGTCGTGCCGCCGCGTTTCGACTCATCCAGGGCGGACCGGACGAAGAGTCGGAGCGCCTTGAGCGCCGTGGTTTCATCCAGCGTCGCCGTCGCTTCGTCGTCGTCGGCGGTCGGATCGTCGTCGACGTCGCCGTCGCCGCCGCCGCTCTGCGAAAAGTCTTCTTCTTCGTCGTCGTCGTCGTCGTCGCGCATCGCTTCGACCGCGGCGTCGCGACGGTTTGTGACGCCGAGCGCTCTCGCGTCAGGTCGCGTCGGTCGTCGCTGTTTTAGCGTCACTGAAAGCGCACACGCGTTTCGTTTTGAGGAAAGATGCTCTTCTTTCTCGCGCGCGCGCGAGCGCTGAAATGGTTACAAGCGTGGCGTACATACCGATACAACAAATCAAACAAATCGGGGAAGGCGTCGGCGGTGGTGAATCACACGGCGACGCGCCACACGGGCTCGTCGCCGAAATCGTCGAATTGACACGAATCGGCGGAACCGAGGGCGTCGGAGGCGCCGGCGCCGAGGAGAGAGAGCTCGGCGATTTCAGAGATGGCGTCGGCGATGGCGCGACGCTCTGACTTTTCTTTTTCGGAAATGTTAAAGCCGTACGGCTCGAGTTCTTCCTCGGGTGGGATCTCGTGGATGGATGATGACGCGCGAGCCCAGGATGGGAGGTGTTCGGCGCCGGCGCCGCGGTAGGCGTCTCGGCGGACGCAGTCTCGTAAGAGTTCGCGCCAGAGCTTGTTTTGCATCAATACCAGGGGATGGCCGACGATGACGTTGAGCGCCATCGCTCTCGAAATGGCGACGTTGAATCGTTTCGGGTTGTTCAGGAATCCAATTTGTGCGTCGAGTCGTTCGAGGGTTTGCGGCCTCGTAACGACCGTAGATATAAAGACGATCCTGTTTTCCTGGCCTTGCCAATCGTCGCAGGTACCGACGCGAACCGCGCCGAGAGAGCGAGCTCTGAGCACGGTACGAATCAAAATGGCTTGTCGGCGATAAGTTGCCATGACGCCCACGTCTGCTTGCGTGAGCGAAGTCTTATCTAAG
>Ga0181601_10002666_pt1 | contig 15257 bp, 16 predicted proteins | sample 041ome_8_FD_133020 | JGI IMG/M metagenome (GOLD analysis project Ga0181601, IMG submission 133020) | Coastal salt marsh microbial communities from the Groves Creek Marsh, Skidaway Island, Georgia - 041407BS metaG (megahit assembly) | ecosystem: Environmental > Aquatic > Marine > Intertidal zone...
GACCCTGCATCGTAGTCCTCACCCCCGGCATTTATAACTCCGCCTACTTTGAACACGCTTTTCTAGCACAGAGCATGGGCGCCGAATTGGTGGAAGGTAACGATCTGTTTGTCAGCGATGATGATATTGTCTACATGCGAACAGTAGACGGCCCCATTCAGGTTGATGTCGTCTATCGTCGCATTGATGAAATACGTGAAGCAATGGCCAACAATGAGACAGGTTGCCGCACCTTTGACCAATCACTTTTAGAACTATACCACGGCAAAATGATTAGCAAAGAAGAAGCCTTGGCCAATGCAGATTCTCGCACCAATGTAGAAGTGGATATCCGGCTCCATGGAAAACCCGATGGTTCCTCACTCGACGGTGTTGGCTTAGCATACGGCGAGGTTGAAAATCAGGGTAATGGCCTGGAGAGGTTTGAATAGATAACTGCGGCATAGGTTTTCCGTAGGGGTAATCTACGTCCACAATCATTTGACTCCACATATACCTTTAAATCTTTCTATATATATCAATATACTGAATGAACCAGAGAAGCGTAGACTTCAACTTCATAAGAAATGGCTGTGCAAGTTGCCACAACGGGGCACTATTATGTGGTCAGGCCAATAAGTAGTGTTTGGTGAGTGTTTTTCTATCTATGATATTTACTCGGGTGGTTTTTTATTTTCCAGAGTTTGCTCCATAATATGACAACCAATTCCTAAACCAAGTTAGTTATGGAATCATCCCCATCAAGGTTCATCATCTATTAGAGTGTTTTCATGGATCCTATAACCCAAGGCGTGGTTGGCGCTGCATTAGCACAAACCAAAGGTGAGGCTACAACACTAGCTAAAGCTGGTGTGATTGGTGCACTGGCAGCTATGGCTCCCGATCTTGATGTATTAATACGATCGTCCACTGATCCATTACTGGTCCTGGAATACCATCGACAATTTACCCATTCATTGCTTTTTATTCCCTTTGGTGCACTGATTTGTTCACTAATTTTTTATCCGTTAATTGCAAACCGTTGGCAATTAAACTTTAAGGCTATTTATCTCTGGAGCTTTTTAGGATTCGCTACCCATGGTTTACTGGATGGCTGCACTAGCTACGGCACACAGCTGTTGTGGCCTATCACAAATCATCGGTTTTCCTGGGATATCATCTCAGTGATCGACCCGCTATTCACTCTGCCCTTACTGTTGTTGATCCTGCTGGGTTCAATAGTTAAATCCCGACGCTATCTCTACGGAGCATTGATTTGGGGCACGCTCTACCTGAGCATCGGGGTGATTCAACATGAACGGGCACTGGACATCGGCCGCCAGCTAGCTGCTGAACGTGGGCACCAACTGCTGCGACTTGAGGCCAAGCCCAGCTTTGCCAATATAGTGGTGTGGAAACTGGTGTATGAAACTGAACAACGATTTTATGTAGATGCGATCAAACCGGGGTTATTCAAACAACACATCTGGGCTGGAGACAGCGCTGATAAAATTAATGTGGCAGCACATTTTCCCTGGCTAGACCCGGCATCTCAACAGGCTAGGGATATTCAGCGTTTTGACTGGTTCTCGGCTGGCTACCTGGGGTTGGACCCTCAAGATAACAAGGGTATCGTCGACATCCGCTATTCACAGTTACCTCATCAGATTTCACCGCTATGGGGCATCCAGCTCTCTAAAAGCAGGGATAATGGGCAGCATGTCAATTACTTTACTCGCCGTGAAAAACGTTCGGCTAACTTTGAGGCATTAATAGCAATGGTTTTTGAATGATCGCTGTAAAATTCTAGAACCTGTACTCTTTGTAACTTACTAGCTAGAATTCGAGACAATTTTTATTTAAGCGCAGCTAATCATGACCACAGACGCCGAAACGGACAATCAAAAACCAGACAACATCGAATATGATGCTCACCCCGTCTTTAAAACAGTTGAAGAAGAACCGAATAAGAAAAATTTGAGCTTTCTAGAAATTATTTCCCAGGCTTTTTGCCTTCTATTTCAACTGCAACGAGGCAAAGGGCTTAAGCGCGCCACAGATTTACTCGAAGACAATCCCAAATCTATTATTTTGGCCGGGATAATCTCGATGATTATCTTTTTCTTGTTTTGCTTTACTGCTTCTCAATTGGCAATCAAATATTTGACCCCATAAAATAAAAATAATTTTTTACTATAAAAGATACAAGTAAGGCCTGCACCACCATATGACGATGGGTGGGAATGGTAGGAGACAAATTCCCCCTAAGATGCTAAAACCTCCAAGAGAATACTTAATCATTCCCTTGGAGGTTTTTAATATGCCTACTAATTTTTGCAAACTGGTTGCGCTAGAACAAAACATGCCTTTTACTTTCTAACTAAGCTGAAATAAAAGGGCTTAGAGGTTCTATGGGCAATACTAATAACCAAATATCATCACAGCCAGAGAAAGTCATTGATCCACGATTCAACAAAGCGTTGGAACAAGTGGATCGTGGGGCCTTTGTAAACAGTGAACAAGAAGGTCTTGTTGTTGGCCGGAGTATTCCATCAGCTAAGACTCTTCAACATATTTTTAGCGTACTGCAACTTCCACCCAACCCCAAAGTGCTTCAAATTGGTATTGGTGTAGGGTATACCAGCGCCGTATTGTCCCATGTAGCAACTCAGGTCATAGGTATAGAAAAGTCTGCTTCCCTGGTAGATGCCGCTATAGAAAACCTTAGTAACCTGAATATCAGAAACGTTGTTGTCCACCGTGGCGAAGGGGCAGAAGGCTCTTCTCAATCTGCCCCATTCGATATTATTGTCGTATCAACACCCAATATTGAAGACAAATCAGCACTGCTTAATCAGCTCACACCCTTTGGCCAAATGATAGCTGTTGAGTACGCTGATTCATCATTGCTTAAATTGGTTAAATACAAGGGAGATGGACATCACCACTATGCACGTAGTGAGCATGGCTATATTGATTTTGTTCAGAATAAGGATGAAATTCTTATTGAGCTGGGTTTTATCAATGATGATGTACTTGCCAAAGCGAGACGACGGGCCAATGACAACAAAACCTTAATTATTGATGAAGTGCGCCACCTAACCAATGTGGATGATATGGCACTGTATCGATCTCTGGCAAAGCAATATGGGGTCGAATTGGGTAATGTCGATAGCCTATTAAAGCTCATCGAACCAAAAATATTTAGTCATTTTTCTCGAGCCTTTTTGGACCACCACCATATAATTCCACTTTATATCGACAATGATATCCTGGTCGTTGCCACCAGTAACCCCAATGCCTCAATGGCAGAAATTCAGCTGGTTTTTCCCCATAAAAAAATAAAAACTATATTGGTAACACCTACTGATTTTCGTCGCCTTTGGTCTGCAACAGACCTCTGTCTGCAAGCACAAATCCCATCATTAACACTGCCACAAGAGCCCTATAAAGATAAAGAGGGGGACGACCTTCTTGGAGAACACAAACCTGAAATAGGTGCTCACCTAGTATCTCTGTTCGAAGCATTACTACTGGATGCAGTAGCTGGGCGCGCCAGTGATATTCATCTCGAACAGTATGGCAATGAAGTCAGAGTAAGGCTTCGAATTGATGGAGAAATGCGAGATGTCCCTTACTACAACATTAGCCCAAATGAATTAAGAGGACTGATTAACGTTATCAAACTGCGAGCTGAACTTAACATTGCTGAACGCAGACTACCTCAAGGTGGTCGCTCCCGGCTACGTGTAGGAGACTCACTGTTTGACCTGAGAGTTCAGGTACAACCCTCTCTACATAGTGAACATGTAGTTATCCGCCTCCTCCCTCAAAACTCTGAACTTGTCAGTATTGAAAAATTAGGGCTCTCTCCCGGAATTGCAGAAAACTATAAACGCCTACTTAAAAACCCAGCAGGACTCGTATTGGTCGTTGGCCCTACAGGGTCTGGAAAAAGCACTACGTTATATGCCGGCTTACAACTACTAGCCAATGACGGTAGCCGCAAGGTCATTACCGTAGAAGACCCTATTGAATATTCAATTAGAAATATTCAACAGACCCGAGTTAAACCAGACATCGGATTTAATTTTGCTGATGCTATGCGCTCTTTTGTCCGCCAAGATCCAGATGTTATTTTAGTCGGTGAAATACGTGATCACGAAACATCCCTAGAAGCCATACGCGCTTCACAAACTGGTCATGTGGTACTTTCCACTCTGCACTGCAATGATTCGGTGGATGCCATGCAACGACTCCATGACTTGGGCGTAAACCCTAACTCACTGGCCAGCGAACTTCTGGCAGTTATAGCTCAAAGGCTAGCTAAACGCATCTGCCCTCACTGTCGAGAAGAAGCCGTACCTGAAGTTGAAATTCTTGAAGAAGTATTCCCAAAAGGAACACCTGACAGCTTCCACGCCTATGCAGGAAGAGGGTGTGAACAATGCAATGGTACAGGCACTCATGGACGTGTTGCTGTGGTGGAGTACCTTCAGATTAATCCTGAATTGCGTAATGCGATTTCTCGTAATATACCCGTCAGCGAACTACGAAAATTAGCACTGGACTGTGGCTTAGTTACCATGCGAGATAGTGCTTTAGACCATGTTATTCAGGGCAACATTCCACTTTCAGAGTTGCCTCGAATCCTTCCAGAGGAGCGTATGGCTCCCGAAGCCCGCTGGCAGTGGGAAAAAACATCCTAACGGGATAAATCGTTATGACAGAAAAAGCTATTCAGCGGCCTGCCGCAGAAAACATATACCACGAAGAGCTAGAAACGCTTTCACGATGGGATCCAGGCCCCGTTCCTCCTGGATGGGCTCTTTCTCCCTTTGCTGTTGAGAAATTTATTCTGGGTGACCCCGAACTTTCCATTGAAAAAAAGTTTGTTGGATCAAAGGACTTGATATCACGAATTATTATCAATCTAGCAACCAATCGAGGTGCCATGTTGATAGGTGAGCCCGGCACAGCTAAATCTTGGCTTTCAGAATTATTAGCTTGTGCTATCTCAGGACAATCCATTCTTACGATTCAGGGTGGTGCCCTAACTAATATCAACCAATTACTTTACAGTTGGAATGAAGCCCTATTAAAAAATACTGGGCCAACTAAAGAGGCCTTAATTGCCAGCCCTATTTATCAGGGGATGGAGAAGGGTCAGTTAGTGCGTTTTGAAGAAATAGCCCGCTGCCCACAGTTTATTCAAGATGCCATTCTTTCTATCCTGTCGGAACGGCAAATACAAGTTCCTGAGCTAGAAGGTGATGACTCCGTACTTTTTGCGAGGGATGGTTTTAATATTATTGCCACATCTAACTCATTAGATAAAGGCGTTCATGAAATGAGTGCCGCACTAAAACGTCGAATGAATTTTGAAACTATTGCACCTATTCCCAATATCAAAGATGAAATAGAGGTGGTCAGTAGAGAATCTGAAAAATTAATCCGGTTATCTGGTGTCGATGTAAAACCCACACCTGCGATTATTGAAATACTGGTAACTATTTTTCATGAACTTCGCAACGGACAAACACTAGATGGACGAAGCACTGACAGACTAGCCGCCACAGTAATGTCTACCGCAGAAGCGATCTCTGTGGTCCATGCTATGGGAGTTCACGCCTTTTACTACCGAAATAGCGCTATGCAGTTAACTGACCTTGTTCATTTTTTAATTGGGGCCGCACTTAAAGATAACAAAGAAGATAACCGCCGTATGAAACACTACTTTGAAACTGAAGTGGCTAATAAAAACGGTTCCCACTGGGCACAGGTGTACGAGCAACGGCATCAATTCTGATCACCTTCCAGCTTCTGGGAAGGATTGTATTATCAAACCAGTTGAATCTGTCTTTACTGTTGACTATACGAAGCAATAACTACAATCCAATTCTACAAACCTAGTTCAGATAATCCCAAATGCTCGTCAGGCCTGCGTCCCAAAGGCCAGAGAAACTTTCGATTATCCTCAGTAATAGCAAGATCGTTAATACTGGCAAACCGATGCTGCATTAGCCCTTTTTTATCGAACAACCAATTCTCATTGCCGTATGAACGGAACCAGTTGTTGGAATCATCTTGCCATTCATACGCAAAACGTACGGCAATACGGTCGCCCTCAAATGCCCATAATTCTTTTATAAGACGATATTCATTTTCCCTTTCCCATTTACGTTTCAACAGCTGAATAATATCTTCTCGACCGGTAACAAACTCAGCTCGATTCCGCCAAACACTGCCTTTGGTATAGGCGAGAGCTATACGTTCAGGGTCTCGCGTGTTCCAGGCATCTTCTGCCATACGAACTTTTTGAATGGCAGTTTCTCGACTAAATGGTGGCAGCGGTGGCCGCTCATTAACATTTGTGTCCACATCAATCTCCTTTAAATATCTAAAATTAGTTTTTCACTGGTTGCTCGAGAAATGCAGGGGCACATTAATTGAGATTGTTCTCGCTCCAAATCGGTCAGCGCAGAATCACGATGTTCCGGATCACCTGCTAAGACTTTTACGGCACAGGTTTTACAATTACCGGTGCCACAGCTAAAGGGCGCATCTATGCCTGCTTCCAACATAGCGTCAAGAATGCTCTTATCGGCACCGACCTCAATGGTCAACTTTGAACGAACGAGCTCTACGGTAACTGGGGAATCATTAACAGGGTGTTCTGTGGAAAATCGCTCAAAGTGGATACGTTCAGAAGCTATATTTAATGCTCGGGCAGCATCCACTACTGCATCAATCAAGCGACCTGGACCACAGACATATATCACAGACTTTTCTGGAGCAGCTGATAACACCACGGACACATCTAAGCGCTCATTTTGCTCTGATCGGTAAACACTTATTTGCTCGCCAAACTCCCGTAATAGTCGATCTCTAAATGCCATATCATGGTCATTCCGCCCAGCATAATGCAGTTGGAAATCACTACCTCTGGCCATTAATACCTGAGCCATAGATTTAATTGGGGTGATACCAATCCCCCCAGCAATCAGTACCGCCGGCCGTTCATCTGCATGAAGTGGAAAATAGTTTTCTGGTTGTTCACAACGTAACGTTAAACCCAGACTAAATATCTCATGTACCGCCAAGGACCCTCCACTCCCCTCTTCTTCTTGCAAAACTGCGATCTCATAAATATCTCGGCGAGCAGGGTTAGAACAAATGGAGTAATGGCGAATAACTGTCTCACCACTAGGCAATAACACGGGGATACGAAGATGTGAGCCAGCAGCAACCTCTGGCAACTCTCCACCTTCAGGATGACGTAATTCAAAAGCCCGGACTCTCGGAGTTAGTTGCCGAACACCACTAATAACAAGTTCAAGAGGGCCATCTCCAATACATTTTAGTTGCTTATCACTAACGATCTGGCTCTCTTGTAATCTCTCATTTTCTTTTAACTTCTGATTTTCTGCCTTTAACGACGCCATCATCTCTTCAACATAAGCTTCGGTATAACGTGGCGTAATATGCTGCGGGCAGTTCCAATCAAAACCTTCAACATCAACCACAAAGCCACGCTCAACCCGTGCTCGGTAATCGTCCACTTCTAACAGAGCGAGTTGCTCCCTATCATTCAATTCTATTTCCCGCACCCGGCCTATAAGCTTGAGGCGCCTCTGGTTGGGGTAGTCCATAAAAAAAAGAGAAACACGATTATCCTTTCTAAAATTACCCGTGCTCACGTATTGCCGGTTACCACTGAAGTCGGCAAAGCCAATAGTTTTTTCATCCAATACCTTCATGAAACCAACTGGGCCACCACGATGTTGCACATAGGGCCAACCAGTTTCACTAACGCTGGCCATGTAAAAGCTATCTCGAGCAGCGATAAATTGAGCTTCCTGCTCACTGATCAAGTGGTTGTAATCGTCACCTCCTTCCATACTAGTGTAGGAAGATCGGCTACCAGAATCCTGCTGAACATCACGCACAGATTTAGTAAATGCGATTTCTGCAAACCGATGCCCCATGACACAACCCTCTGAATAATTGTTTTATAGAAAAACAAGGCACCCTTAGGAGAATGCCTTGTAATCAGCTACTGGCCCGACCAAAAAAACTCCACTCTTATCCCACTGGGATCAAAGCACATCATGTGTTTAGCTGGCCCACTTCCAACAGACTCTGGTGAAAACTCAATATCTATCTTATTTTCAGTTAGCCTTTGGTAAATATGCTCTAATGCTTCTACACCACTCACTTGCAGTGCTAAGTGGTGTAGACCAATATTAGCCCTTCGATTAAATGGCACTTCTGGTGTTTCTTTAATTGCCCAAAGAGTGATCATAATCTGTCCATCACTCACAAAAATTGAAGGGTAATCCTCGTTTCTTTTTAGTTCTTTCCAGCCCAAAAAATCAGTGAAAAATGCTGCTGACTCCTCAAGCTTAGATACCGTTAGCCCAATGTGATGCGAACCATTTGTCAGTGGGGTGTTCATGATGACTCCTTAAACCAAACGTTGTAATCAATCACAGATAGAATTGTCGGACTATTAATCCTCTAATCCTCGCTTAAGAGGCAAGCTGCAATTCCACTTTAGGAAAATCAATATCTACCCGGCTGGCTTTGCCCAAAATATTGGTAAGAATATTCATACCCACATGGGTAATAATTTCCACAATATCCGACTCGCTGTAACCGGCATTACGCACGTCTAGAATCTCAGCTGTAGTCACTTCGCCACTGTGCTCAGCTAATGACTTAGCAAATTTCACCGCGGCTGCAGCTTTGGCATCTTGGCTTGTGCCGGCACGGTTTGCTTCAATCTCTGAGCCATTTAAACCAGCTTTGCGGCCAATAGCGGTATGAGCTGATAAACAGTATTCACAGGTGTTTTGTTGCGCCAATGCCAGGGCAATACGCTCTCGTGTTTGAGGGTCTAAACTTCCTTCACCGGCAATGCCATGTAGCCCAAGAAAAGCTCTTAATGCAGAAGGCGAGTTTGCAAATACCTTTAAAAAATTGGGCACCATACCCAATTGAGATTGAATAGCATCCAGCAATAGTTTTTGCTCTTCATTCGCTGACTTGTGTTCAATAACGTTGATACGACTCATGATAATTCTCCTTTATAAAATGATTTGATTGGCCTTTCTGCACACTGTGTGCTGCCAGTGGTGACACTTTGCCAAACACCACTTAAAATAAGAATAACCACAAATAACAATTTATTATTCCATTTTATGGAACAATAAAAATAACAATGGGATTGAAGTGATATGGACAGATTACACCTGATGAGCGTGTTTGTAGCTGTCGCTGAAGAGCAAGGTTTTGCTGCCGCTGCTCGCAGGCTACAAATGTCTCCCCCCGCTGTGACCCGAGCTATCACAGCATTGGAAGAGCATTTAAACGTTAAGCTTCTTAATCGCACTACACGCTATGTTCGAGCCACAGAAGCTGGGCAACGCTACCTTGAAGATGCCCGACGAATCCTTGCTGATGCCGATGCTGCAGACGAAGCAGCTGCAGGTATCAATGCCGAACCCAGGGGACACTTGGCTGTTACGGCACCGGCATTATTTGGTCGCATGTTTGTGATGCCCGGTATCGTTAATTATCTTGAGCAATATCCTGAAACAGAGGTTGCCGCCCAGTTTATGGACAGAAATGTTAACTTATTGGAAGAAGGTATTGATGTAGGTATACGTATTGGAAAATTGCCTGATTCCAGCATGCGAGCCTTACGAGTAGGGTCAGTACGCTTGGTTCTTTGTGCATCACCCCTCTAGCTTAAACAACATAAGCTCCCACAACAGCCTGACGAACTGCTCGAACACACAATCATTACATCCAGCGCAGGAAACAACGCTATTGGCTGGCGGTTTAACACCAAAGATAAGGGTGAAAAAACATTACGAATTAAACCGCGATTAACAGTTACAACAAACGATGCAGCAATTGAGGCTGCGGTTAGGGGATTTGGTATTACACGACTCATGTCCTATCAGGTCGCACCACAACTTGCTTCAGGTGATCTAAAAATTATTCTTAGTGACTATGAGCCAACACCACGACCGATACATATTGTGCATAGGGAGGGACGTTACACATCCACAAGAGTACGAGCTTTTATAGATTTAATGGCAGAGCAGTTACGTTCAAATCCTGCACTAAACTAACTCTATTCTGATGTTATTCCAATATGATCAAACTCCCTCTCGGTGAGCTCTCTGCTTTTTCCTGGGGACAATAAAGGATCTAACGATAGATTTCCGATTGAAATGCGATGCAGCGTTAACACCTCATTATTGAAACGTCCAAACATACGTTTGATTTGGTGGTAGCGACCTTCTATAAGGCTCACTTCCGCTACATAATCAGAAATAGTACGAAGCTTTGCTGGCCTGGTAGTAATTCCTTCAAAGGGAAAATATATCCCCTCATAAAATGCCTTGATATAGTCTTCAGTGACCGGTTTCTCCAAAGTCACCCGATATACTTTAGCCACTTTATTTTCCGGCGCACTCAATTGTCGAGACCACTGTCCATCATTTGTCAGTAGTAATAACCCGGTACTATTAAAATCTAGTCTGCCAACAATATGTAATTGCTCTTTATCTGGTCGAGCCAACAAATCTACCACGGTTTTGTGCTGTTCATCCTTGGTGGCACTCACCACCCCCAGTGGTTTATTCATCATCACATAAACAGGCTTTTTCTCACGGAGTATCCGTTCATCAAATACCACATGGGAAAAGTCATCGATAACCTGATTAATACCTGTGGCGGGATGCCCATCTACCAATACCCGTTTTTGAGCCAACAACGCTCTAACATCTCGACGGTTAACGCCCAGCTGCTCACTGATAAAACGGTCTAACCTGGCGCGCTTTGATTGCATAATATTAAGAATCAGTTAACCCAAGATACTTGTTGGTCAACAATACTAAAGTTTATTCAAAATTACTGCGACGAAGGGCTTTGGTCTTACTTCGCTTCGCCTTGCTATCCAAACGTTTTTTCTGGGAGTTTTTGGTGGGCTTGGTAGGCCTGCGCACCTTGGGTACTACGGTTACCGCTTTGACAACTTCTTGAAGACGTTCAAGGGCATCATCCCGGTTTTTTTCCTGAGTGCGGAATTTCTGGGCTTTAATTACTAGCACACCTTCCTTGCTGATACGCTTGTCCCGCAAAGCCAGTAACCGCTCTTTATAAACCTCGGGTAGCGATGATTCCTTGATATCAAAACGGAGATGAATAGCTGAAGAAACCTTATTTACATTCTGGCCCCCAGCACCCTGTGAGCGGATAGCAGTAATTTCTATTTCATCATCAGGGATGGAAATGTTAGGGGTAATCGTTATCACAGTAAAATCCGAGAGCCATCTTCATCTATTTTCAATGAACAGGATACCAGAAAAGCTTGGATTTTCTTTTTCCATATCCATTTCTCCGTATTAACGAACTACTGTTCGCTTAATCTTTTTATTCTGTACCGTAGAATAATAGTAGAGGTTGGAAAGAATGGTAGAAGTTGAAGAAAATTGTAGATTATTTAAATTGTTACTGGCTGAGAAAGACTATCTGTTACTGAAATTGTTTATTACTAAAAGCACCTATTCCAAGCTGTCTACCTAAAGTAATAAGTCATCACCAATAGGATGATAAACACTGGCTGACTCTACCAGAGAATTAGCTGTTAATTGGGGTACACCGTAAACTATCGCGGTAACACCATAATCGTTTTTAACTTTTTCCAGCAGTAAATCAAAGTCACCATCGCCAGAAAGCAACACTACGGTATCGATATCTTTTGCACTTTCAAGCACATCAATGGCAATACCTACATCCCAATCGCCCTTAGCAGAACCATCACTACGCTGGATATAGGGCTTTAGCTTTACGGTAAAACCTATGTGCTTAAGAGCATCCTGAAACTTTAACTGGCCATCATCTCCACGATGAATCGCGTAAGCCGTCGCCGAAACAATATCGCCCTGCTCTTCTATAAGCTTCCACAATTTCCTGTAATTAAATTGGCGGCCATACGCCTGACGGGTGGTGTAATAGATATTTTGCACATCAACAAAGATGGCAATTTTTTTGGCGCAATTATTGGTCTTATCAGTAGCAGAAGGCACTTAGATTCTCTCTATTGTTCACGCTGTAAAAGCAGAAGCAAACCGTACACTACTCCTCTACCTTTCACTACCCTGTTAACCATATTTCATGGCCAAGGCCTCCGTAAAAAAAAAGGCCACAAAACAATATATCTACTAAAATATAAACAAACTACTGGATATCCCAGAAGGTGAATATCTCAGGAGGTAGATATCCCAAAATATGGGTATATCAGCAAATAGAGGGCTCAAAAGGCACCTATATAACTAGGCGCCCTATGATCAAATATTGAACACCCTATTTCATACCTGAGAACATGACAGATGAATGATGGTGACTTTTTATGGCGACAATCAACAAACAAGCTATAACTGCTATCCATAAACCAGGATTTAAGCAATTCGATACCTACGCACTAAACCAGCAGGATAAAGATCACTTGCTTCACCCCTGGCAAGTCTTTGATACTTTTAAAAAAGATGGCGCCATGCCCATTGCCGCGGCAGATGGTGCTTATATTTATGACAGTGATGGAAACCGCTATCTAGATGCAGTTGGTGGACTCTGGTGCACTAATATTGGCCTAGGCCGCAAAGATATGGCCGATGCCATAGCAGAGCAGGTCTGCACCATGGCTTACGCTAACCCCTTTGTGGATATGACCAATGTTCCCGCGGTGGAACTTGCAACCAAACTGTCTGAACTGGCCCCTGGTGATTTAAACCATGTAATGTTTACCTGTAGCGGATCAGCCGCTATTGATACCGCATTTCGGCTTATTCAGTACTATCAAAACTGCCGTGGGCTACACGAAAAAAAGCATATTATTTCACGTAAAAATTCTTATCACGGCTCTACCTATGCAGCCATGTCCATTGGTGGAAAACCCGGGGATCACCCTCCTGAATTTGATTTTATAACGGACACAATTCACCATATTTCAACACCAAACTTTTATCGTGCAGAAGACTATGTAAGTGAAGAATATTTTTCTAAAAACTTTTCAATAAATAAAAATAAATTAACCGAAAAAGAATTTTTAGATTTTTTATTAAATGAATTAGAAGAAAAAATATTATCCATTGGGAAAAACAAAGTGGCCGCTTTTTTTGCCGAACCCATTATGGGTGCTGGCGGCGTTATCATCCCTCCCAAGGGTTATCACCAAGGCACCTGGGAAATCTGCAAAAAATACGATGTCCTCTATGTTTCCGATGAAGTAGTCACGGGCTTTGGACGGCTAGGCCACTGGTTCTCCTCGAAGGAGGAGTTTGGCATCCAGCCCGACATTATTACCTGTGCCAAAGGCATTACCTCCGGCTTCCTACCATTGGGCGCGACGCTTTATTCAGATCGTATTCACGAAGTCATTAGTGAAGAAGGTAAAGGCCGCTGTTTCAGCCATGGCTTTACCTATTCAGGTCATCCAGTTTCCTGTGCTGCTGCGTTAAAAAATATTGAAATAATCGAACAGGAAAATATTCTTCAGCATGTAAAAGAACTATCACCTTATTTTCAATCACAAGTCAGAACATTAAATGATTTACCTATCGTCGGTGATATCAGAGGAATGGGGATGGTAGCCTGTGTGGAATTTGTAAAAAACAAAGAAACCAAAGAACGGTTCCCGGAAGAATTTGATATTGGCAAATGGGTCTCTAACCAGGCAGATAAAAGAGGGCTAATTGTTCGCCCTATTGTTAACTTGAATGTAATGTCACCACCACTCATCATCAACCAAAATCAAGTGGATTGCATCGTTAAAACACTGAGGGAAAGTATTATTTGTACCCTCGACCAATTAAAAATAAAAGGTTTGTATTAAAAAAGCTAAGGAACCTTTGAAAAACGGAGTTTATAGTTCATAAATGAGAAGGGCCGGCCCCATGAGCGCAGCGAGTGCTTTGGGTCTTTTGAGGCCGAATTTACCAAAAGTAGGCGCATCAGTGACAACGCCAAATCGAGTAAGGTAGTTTTTCAGAGGTTCCTTTAAATCATCACCACTTCCGGTATAGGAAAACCATTAAAACGCGTGGCACAGCAGGCGGTATAGGCACCCATATAAGGAAGATAAATCAAATCGCCCGACTGCATTGTTTTAGGTAACTTCTGGTTTTTTATACAAATATCAATGGAATCACAGGTAGGGCCCGCCAATGACCAGTTAATCATCGGCCCTTCTCGATCAGTATAAATAGGGTATTGAAAACGATCATTTAACTCCATCAATCCACTGTATACACCGGTATCCAAATACAACCAATGTTGGCCATTGCGCACTGCGGTGCCAATCACCTGAGCAATCATACAACCTGCCGATGCCACCAAATTACGACCCGGCTCGGCAATCACTTTAATTGAAGGTTCTAACTCACTAAAAGCTTCGAGCTCCTTGGCGATGACCTTACCAATTTTTTCCAGGCTTGGAACATCCTGATGCAATGGCACAGGAAAGCCACCCCCTAAATTTAACAATTTGGGTGTTATACCCTGCTGTCGCATCCAATGAAAAAATAACCGAGCAGAACGAATACCCTGCCGCCAATTATTCACATTCAAACATTGGGAACCCACATGAAATGTAATACCGGATACATCCATATCTATGCGTATACACTCAGTCAAAACGTCGTAAGCCTCCTGCCCTTCAACGCCAAACTTTTTATCCAATGGCCAGGCCGAACCATCGTTACTAATTTTTATTCTTAGGTACAAACTCGCATCAGGGTAGATACCATGAATTTTTTGCACTTCTGCAACAGAATCCACTGCATACCATTGCACACCACTTTGAGCGGCCTTACGTAAATAAGCTTCCGACTTAATGGGGTTAGAGTAATAAATTTCTTCACCAGGGACCCCTAACTCCAACAATAATTTCAACTCAGCATAGGAAGCTATTTCGAACGACACACCTTGTTTATGAAGAATGCTAAGCACGCGCTGATCGGGGTTAGATTTCACCGCAAAGTGTGGATGAACACCCGGTAATGCAGCTATAAACCGCTGGGCATTACGCTTTACCTGATCCGTGCTGATCAACAGCAGCGGTTTTTCATAATCCCTATCCGCAACTAAAGAATGGGCATAGCTCAAAATCGAGGAAATGCCTTCTACAGCACATTGATTACTTACTGAAACAATAGGGTTTACAGACATAACGGCATACCTCTATCTATATATCTATCTATATA
>Ga0181601_10002667_pt1 | contig 15255 bp, 13 predicted proteins | sample 041ome_8_FD_133020 | JGI IMG/M metagenome (GOLD analysis project Ga0181601, IMG submission 133020) | Coastal salt marsh microbial communities from the Groves Creek Marsh, Skidaway Island, Georgia - 041407BS metaG (megahit assembly) | ecosystem: Environmental > Aquatic > Marine > Intertidal zone...
ACCAAAAACACAGGCATGGTGGCGTCCGGCTTGTCCTTGAAGATGTGTTTCAGGACGAAGCCCTTGCCAGCTTCGCCAACATCATCGACATGGCACAGCACACGGCGATTGCCGCGCATGACGGGCTTGTCTGACGGCCCCTCTCCCACAGGGAGAGGGGTTTGGGGTGAGGGGTTACGGTCTGTCATCGGTTGAACCAGACTGCAGGACGCTAAGAATTTCCATAAGTACACCTTCGGTGTTTTGTATTGCCTCGTGGTTCCAGAACCTCAGAACCTCAGAACCTCAGAACCACGTAACCCCTCACCCGTCTCGCTGCGCTCGCCACCCTCTCCCGATGGGAGAGGGTTGAACACTAAGCCTTCACACCGGCCATGCGGCACACTTCCTTCCACTCGGCGGCAGTGACCGGCTGGACGGACAGGCGTGAATTGTTGACCAGGACCATGTTTTCCAGCTTCGGGTTCGACTTGCAATCTGCCAGGGTGACCGGCGTCTTGACGGGTTTGACGGTCTTGATGTCGACCATGCCGAAGCGCCCGGACTCGTCTGTGTGATCGGGATAATGCTCGCGGACGACCTCGACGATGCCGACCACCTGCTTTTCGTTGACCGAGTGATAGAAGAAGCCTTTGTCGCCCCTTTTCATGGCCTTCATATTGTTGTTGGCCTGATAGTTGCGAACCCCGTCCCAGTGTTCGGTGCCCTTCCTGACCTGGTCATCCCAGGACCAGGCGCCCGGTTCGGTTTTGAACAGCCAATACGCCACGTGCCATTTCCCCTGATTTTTTGTGCCGCTCACATTAACCGGCGTGGTTTGGGAATTCCAATGCGCCCCGCCCGCTCAGCCTTCGGGGCGAAGAGGTCGCGCGAGAATTTCGGCGATGGTTTCATCGATACCGGCACCAGCATGCAGGATTGCGTTGACGGCAGCACAGATCGGCATGTCCACACCAAGTGCGGCGGCGCGGGTCAGGACAGCAGGGGCCGTGGTGGCGCCCTCGGCCACTGTCTTGCGGCCTGCCATGGCATCTTTGAAGGACGTGCCACTGCCCAGGGTGGCACCGAGTGAATAATTCCGTGACGCGGTGGAGGTGCAGGTCAGCGTCAGATCACCAAGTCCCGACAATCCCATCAGGGTGCGTGGATCTGCGTCGAGCGCGCTTGCGAACCGGGTAATTTCCGCAAGTCCCCGCGCGATCACGGCCGCGCGGGCGTTCTGCCCCAGACCGCGTCCGTCGACGACGCCGCAGGCAATCGCAATGACATTTTTGATGGCGCCACCGACTTCGGCCCCGACGACGTCGCTGGCTGTGTAGGGCCGGAAGGATGGGGTGCCCAGCGCATCGGCAAGTTGTGTTGCCAGCGCGCTGTCTGCACAGGCGAGTGTGACGGCGGTGGGCAATCCGCGGGCGACTTCGGCCGCAAAGGTCGGCCCTGAGAGAACCGCGAGGGTGGCTTGTGGTGCGGTAGCTTCCGCGACCTCATTCATCAACAGCCCGGTCTTGAGTTCGATTCCCTTGGCGCAGATCACCAGGGGGACAGAGGCATGATTGTTGGCCGCAAGTTGGCGGAGCGTGTGTCCCAGAAACTGCGCGGGCGTCACCATCATAATTGCGTCTGCGCCGGACGCAGCGTCCTGCAGGTCAGGTGTCGCGCGAATCTCGCGATCAAGCGGGATGTCTGGCAGAAATACAGTGTTCTCATGGTGCCCGTTGATCGCTGCTGCGGTTTCGGATTCGTGGGCGTGGATCGTGACGTCACGACCCGCGCGACGGGCAACGGATGCGAGTGCTGTGCCCCATGCGCCTGCACCGATAACCGTGATCCTCTGTATCGGCTTGGCCATGGTCAGCTCAGATTGATTGCGATGGAAATACGGGTGCCGGTTCCCGTATAGGGGCGCACCGCGTGAGACAGCCAGGACGGAAACATGATCACGGTGCCAGCGGCAGGGCGGATGACCTCGCTTGCGCCCATTGAAGGCCCGTCGGGGACGGCCGGTACGATCTCGGGCCGGTACATGGCAGGAGCCACGCCGCGCGGATCCTGAATTTCAAACTCTCCTCCCAGAGACGGATCTTCACCAGCGCCGCCATCGTCTACGTAATACACAGCCGACCACATACAGCCGGGATGGGTGTGGAACTCGTTGCCGTGCCCGGCGCGATTGATGTTCGCCCAGGCGTTCAGGCGCCAGGTCTGTGGCGCAGGCTGACCAGTTCGGTCGGCCGTGAACTTGTCGCCGAGCTGCCGAACAAAGGCGAGGAGGTATCGGGTTTCGTCGCCGCCCCACTCGGGCAGGTCCCATGAGGACTGCCAGCCGCCAAGATTGGAATGTGCTGTGGAGGGGTGGTTTTCAGAACGCGCAAGGATCGTCTCACGAAGCGTTGCATTGATGGCTTCGGATTTTGGCAATGGGGCAAAGGCAACCGGTGTCGCGAAGAGAGGTTGAATCTCGATCTTGGTTGCCGGGTTGTCAGTTTGGGCCATGTTGATCCGCTGCGGCTTGGGTGTTGCGTCAGCTTATTCTGCCGCGCGCAGTTCGGCCAGCGGCCAGCGCGGGCGAGGACGAAAATCAAGCGGGGAGGTGATGCCCGCCTTGAGGCGTTCCAGACCGGCCCAGGCGACCATGGCTGCGTTGTCGGTGCACAATGCGGGCGGTGGCACGACGAGTTTGATGCCATGTGGCGCGCATGTTTTTTCGAGGGTTTCCCGGAGCGCGATGTTGGCTGCCACGCCGCCGGCGGCAACCAGCGCAGGCGGGGTGCCACCATGAGAATCGGCAAACATTGCGAAGGCATGCCGGCATCGATCCGCCACGGTGTCGCAAACGGCGGTCTGAAAAGAGGCCGCAAGATCTGCAATGTCCTGAGCGCTTGCCGTGCCCTCGAGCTTGAGAGCGGTCTGGCGAACAGCCGTTTTCAGGCCGGAAAATGAAAAGTCACAACCCGGTCGGCCTTTGAGGGGGCGCGGCAATTTGAATCGTGCTGCATCACCCGTTGCAGCGGCATCCTGGACCGCAGGCCCGCCGGGGAATCCAAGCCCGAGAAGTTTTGCGGTTTTGTCGAAGGCCTCTCCGATTGCGTCGTCGATCGTGGTGCCGAGCAGGGTGTATTGGCCAAGCCCCTCGACGGCAAGCAACTGGCAGTGCCCGCCGGAGACCAACAGCAGCAGATAGGGGAATTCGACGTCGTCGGTCAGCCGTGCTGTCAAAGCATGTGCTTCGAGATGATTGACTGCGATGAATGGCAGGCGGCGCGCGGATGCAATCGCCTTGGCGGTCATGCTGCCGACATGGACGCCGCCGATCAATCCAGGGCCCGCTGTGGCGGCAATGCCGTCTATGGCCTCAAGGGTCATTCCGGCATCGTCGAGTGCACGGGCGATGATGGAATCGAGCTGGTCGAGATGCGCACGGGCTGCGATCTCGGGCACCACGCCTCCGAAAGGCCGGTGATCATCGAGTTGGCTGAGCACGACGTTTGATAAAATCGTGCCGCCGCCATCACCAATGTCAGACACAATGGCGGCGGCTGTTTCGTCACAGCTCGTTTCAATTCCAAGTACGTTCATGACGTTGATATAGCCCAAATTGGACGATAGGTCGCAACGCGTGTGGGTATGTTTGTGAAAAACGGATTTGCCTTCGCGCCGCAGACGGTTATGAGGTGAGGCATGAATGATCAACCGCTTCGCATTGGCACGCGTGGAAGCCCGCTTGCCCTGACCCAGGCACGCATGGTGCGCGGGCTTCTGGCCGACGCGTTTCCTGATTCGCCTGAGGCGGAAATTGTTCCCATCCGCACCACCGGGGACGCGATCACGGATCGCTCGCTGGCCGATGCTGGCGGGAAGGGGCTCTTCACCAAGGAAATCGACCGGGCCCTGTTGGACCGTGAAGTTGATATTGCCGTGCATTCAGCCAAGGACATGGAAACATGGCTTGCCGAAGGCACCGTGATCGGCGCTGCTCTGGAGAGAGAGGACCCACGTGATGCCCTGATTGGCGCGACATCGATCAGCGATATACCGCGTGGCGCCAAAATAGGATCTGCCTCCCAACGCCGCCAGGCTCAGCTTCTGGCGCAGCGTCCGGACCTCAATGTGGTGCTATTTCGAGGGAACGTGGAAACGCGTCTGCGCAAGCTTGCTGAAGGTGAGGCTGATGCGACGCTTCTTGCATTGGCAGGTCTCAACAGGTTGGGCCGGGCTGAGGCGGCCGACGCGGTATTGGGAACAGATGAAATGTTGCCGGCTGCCGGGCAGGGTGTCATCGCCATTGCGCGTCGGGATGACAATGAAAGCGCGGCCCTTGCGCTGGCGCCCCTCAATGATGGGGCGACTCTGACATGCCTGCATGCAGAGCGCGCGATGCTCGATGCCCTCGATGGCACCTGCCGGACGCCCATAGGTGGGCTCGCGCGGATTGTTGGGGATGGCTTGAACCTCGACGGATTGGTGGCATGGCCGGATGGTTCGGGACTACAGCGATGCCAGATGACAGGTGATCGGGATGATCCTGTTGCGCTTGGGCGCGCAGTGGGCCTGGCGCTGCGGGAGGCCATCGGGCCGGATTTCTTCGCTGCCCTCGACTGAGATGCGCATTCTCGTCACCCGCCCGCAACCAGATGCGGATCAGACAGCCGAATTGCTGCGGGCCCGGGGCCATGACGCAATCGTTTGTCCTTTGATGGAGATTGTCCCCAGCTCCGCCCCGGAAAACCTCAATGCTCAAGAATTTCAGGCGATTCTGATCACCAGTGCCAATGGAGTTCGCGCGTTTGCCCAAGCCACTCCAGCGCGAGATATGCGGATGTTTACGGTCGGGGCGGCAAGCGCGGAGGCCGCGCGCAAGGAAGGTTTTACCCATGTCGAGAGCGCCGAGGGAGATGTCGGGACGCTTGCGGCATTGGTTGGGCAAAGCCTTGACCCAGTGGCCGGCAAACTCCTGCACGTCGCCGGGTCGGTAACGGCCGGCGATCTTTCGGGAATTCTGGGTTCTTATGGGTTCGAAATCGAGAAAATGACGCTATATCAGGCCAAAACAGCGGATATTCTGCCCGTAATAGCTAAAAATGGCCTTCAAAGGCAGGAATTCGACGCAGTAGTTCTGTTCTCTCCCCGCACAGCACGTATCTTTACGGATCTGGTGGGGCAGGCCGGGCTGGCCGAATATCTGGGAAACATCACCGCGTTTTGTCTTTCACCCGCAGTTGCCGGCGGGCTGAATTCCGAAGACTTTCTGGACGTACGAGTATCGTACACGCCTGATCACCCCGGCATCCTCGAAGTTATCGACGCGCACCCTTGATCACGGCTTCCTGACATGCGTATGTACGTGTGCGTACGCAATGAATGACGGAAGTGGAGGTCGCGATGGCTGATGAGATGGATCAAGCAGCAACCGGGATAATCGCGGCTTTTGGCGGGATCCGCCCGATGGCGACGAAACTGGGTGTTCCTGTCAGCACGGTTCAGGGCTGGAAACAGCGAGACACGATTCCGGCAGGCCGTATGGCCGAAATTCGTCGTGTTGCCAGCGAGAACAACATTCAGATGCCTGCAGCAGGCGAACCGATCATTGAGGCAACAGCAATCAAATTACCGGACAGTCGCGATAGCGAACCAAAAGAGCGTTCTGAAACCGGTTCAAAAACCGAAAAGAAAGCCCCCGAAACAAAAGCCCCGGCTCCGGTTAAGAGTGGCAAGACTTCCGGCATAGCCGTGTTGGCACTTCTCGTTTCGATCGGTGCTGCAGGCTGGTTGTGGTGGAGCACCGAAGGACCCGGTGCGGGCCATGGTGAGAATGCGCGGATATCGGCTTTGGAGGGGCGGATTGCACGATTGGCGGACACGACCGGTGATCCCGGGAAGGCGGACCGGGAGGCTCTATCCAAACAAGTCTTGATGTTGCGTGGCGAGATCGAGACGCTTTCGAACCCTGACCAGAATATCGCCCTCGATCCCATCAAGGTCGAAATTGCAAAGTTGCGAGCTCAGGTCGCGCAGTCTGGTGAAGTGAATGGTTCCGCTGTCGACCCGATGCTGACCCAGCGTCTCAGCGACATGGATGCAAGAATCCTGAAGATAGAGCAGATGGCTGCCGAAAATAGTCAGGTGGGCGCGGATGCGATCGCAGACCTCGGCCGCAAGTTTGTCACTCTGGACGAACGGTTGGCCGGGTTGCAGAGCGAGGGTGCACGGCAGGAAGCAGCGGCCATTGATGCGATTTCCCTGACCCTGGCTGCGAGTCAGCTGCGACGGGATATCGATCGCGGCGAACCCTATCGTGATGCACTCACGACCCTGGAAAGTATCTCGCGCGATGATGTTGAACTCGAAGCTGTTGTGAAGCGCCTCTCTCTGGATGCTGATGCCGGTGTGGCGTCACTGGAGGAACTTGTGTTTTCCTTTGATGCGACCGCTGTCGCAATCCTCGACAATGCGCCCGAAGACGCCGAGAGCACGATTGTTGACCAGATCCTCGATCGCGCCCGCCGTGTGGTGCGAGTGCGTCGCGTCGGAACGGATCTTCCGCCCGATAGTATCGACGGGCGTCTCTCCCGGGTTGAGTTCCGCCTGCGCGAAGGCGATGTGGCTGGCGCCGTTGCCATCCTCGATTTGCTTGAGGGCGGTGCTGCTGAAGCTGCCCGGTCCTGGGTTGTCCGTGCGAAATCCTATGTCGAAATTGGCGCGGCTCTTGAAACCATTGAGGCGCAGGCATTGGCGCGTCTGCGCACTGCGGGTGGGTCCTGATCATGCGGACCATCATTTATATTCTTGAGGTCGCCATCGTCATTGCGATTGCTGTCTGGCTGGCCGACCGACCCGGGAAGGTTTTGATCGAATGGCAGGGATACCGGATCGACACTTCGATCGGGATCCTCGCGCTTTGTGTTTTTCTGTTCGCTGTCGTCGTTGCGGGGCTATATGCGGGCTGGCGCTGGTTCCGCCGCCGCCCGCAGGCGTGGTCAAACCATCGGCGGTTAAACCGTCAGGACGCCGGGCTGAAGGCGTTGTCCGACGGGCTGGTCGCCATCGCTGCAGGTGACGCCGACACCGCACGCAAGCAGGCGCGCCGCGCGGGCAATCTGCTCGAACACGCACCCATGACCCTGCTTTTGGAAGCGCAAACGGCGCAGATTGCAGGCGATGATGTTACGGCGCGCGAGACATTTGAGAAAATGCTCAAGACCCCGGAGACAGAATTTCTCGGGTTGCGGGGACTGATAGCAGATGCGCTCCGCGAGAATGATGATTCCCGCGCGCTTTCTTATGCACGTCGCGCCTATGCGCTCAAGCCGCGTACGCCATGGGTGCTCGATACGATGATCTCCCTGCATAGCCGTGCCGGAGACTGGCGCGAGGCGCAGCGGCTTGTTGAAGAATCACAGAAAGCCAAGCGTGTCCCCGGCAAGTCAGGCAACGCGCAGCAGGCGGCCCTGCTGACTGAACGCGCCCGAGCGGCTCGCGCGGCGGGGCAGGTGGCCGATGCGTATGTCCAGGCCCGCAAGGCCAATGACCTTGATCCTGATCTGGTGCCGGCCGCCGAACTTGTCGCCCGGATGGTGGCCGAGGATGGTCGCACGCGGCGTGCGCGCAAGGTTCTGGAGCGGGCGTGGGGACGTACGCCACACCCGGCGTTGATGGCGGCATATCTGGATTTCGGGGTTGAGAGCAAGGAACCGCTTGATCGCTACAAGGCGGTCGAACACATGACCCGGCCTGCCCGCGAGCATCCTGATAGTCGGCTTGCATTGGCGGAAGCGGCGTTGGATGCCAAACTTTGGGGTGAGGCCCGCGCGCAGCTGGAGGCTCTGGAGGCCGCCCGCCCGACCGTGCGTGTTTATCAGCTCCGTGCACGTTTGGCAGAAGAAGATTCTGAGGATGCCACCACGGTGGATCAATGGCTCGAACGCGCAGCCGCGGCCGACGCTGATCCCCAGTGGGTCTGCAAGGATTGTGGCACTGTTGCGGATGACTGGTCGGCGGTGTGCGGGAACTGTGGGTCGTTTGGAACTTTGGAGTGGAACCAGCCGCCGCGAATCCATCGCACATTGGTTTCGCTGGTACCCGCCGACGTTGATGAATCGTCTCCGGCGCGCGACAGTTAGAGGCCGCAAGCTTGGCAACGGACACGTATCGGATAACTCTTTCTTAACCGTGTGCGGGTCTTATGGGGATGTTTGAGATTCCCTGATGAATGCTTCGGCGCCTGCTCACAATGTCCGGTTATTGCCCGTCCCTGCTGATTGTTACCTATCACTATGTTCGTGATCCCGGAGATGTGCGCTACCCCGGTATTCATCCGGTTTCCATGCAGCGCTTTCGGAACGATCTTGCCCGGCTCGGTGAGCACGGGACATTCGTGACGCCGAGCGAGGCAGAAAAATTTCTGACCGGGGGCGGTGGGCATGATGGCCCGCAAATTCTGATCACCTTTGATGACGGCCTGCAGGACCATTGGCGCGCGGCGCAGCAAGCGCTCGATCCCCTCGGTATCAAGGGTGCTTTCTTTGTGTCGAGCCGACCGCTTACGGAGCAGCGCGCCCTGCTCGTCAATAAGCTGCAATATCTGCGCTCGATCACTCCGCCTGAGGCGTTCCGGTCTCGGTTTCTTTCTCTGGTTCCACCCGAAGCCGCGTTGCTTGCGGTGCAACCTGCGTTTCGTGCGAAGGCGTGCGGTGTCTATGTGCACGATAGCGAAGAGGATGCGTGTGTGAAGTATCTCGCGAATTTCTCGCTTGGCTATGATGATACCGAGATGGTCGTGGACGAACTTCTCGCGGAATGCGGTGTCTCTGAGACCGTTCTGTGTGACGAGCTCTATATGAATCCCGATCAGATGCGGAGCCTGCACAATGACGGCCATATGATTGCCTGTCACGGGCACACCCATCGTCCGCTGGGGACTTTGCTGCTGGAGGAAATGGATGCAGAGGTTTCAACGAATCGGGATGCGTTGCATGGGATTCTGGGTGAACGGCCTGGCTGGATTTCGTTTCCTTATGGACGCGGCGATGCAATTCCGCAGGACACCGAACGGCTTTGTGAAACTTTTGATTTCCGTGTCGCCTTAACCCTGATGTCGGATTGGAACGTGGCAGGGCAAGATCCGTTGCGGGTGTGTCGTGTCACGGAGAATCAATACGCGGGACTCCTGAAGGACATTCCGCGAATGGCGGATGTCAGCTCGAGGAGAGTGGCGTGAGTTTGATTTGCACCAGCCCAATTTTTGTCGGCGGATACTTCAAGTCCGGAACATCGCTCCTGCGCGCTTTGCTCGGGCAGCATCCAGATGTGGCATCGGGGCTGGAGACACACTGGTTCGCGATTGATCCGAAACGCCAGCTTGGTCGTCATGGTGAGGCTTTGCACGATAGTGTTTCGCGCCTTGCCGCATTTTTTGGTCTGGATGAAGCCGATATCCGGGCGGTCACTGCCGAGGCTGAGACTGGTGAAGCATTTCTCGATCGCCTCATGCAGTTGCATCTCACAACACAGAAAAAGTCGCGCTGGGCCGAGAAAACACCGGACAATATTCTCCATGTTGACCGGATTTTTGACCATTGGCCGAGTGCGCGCTTCGTGCACATTCTGCGAGACCCGCTTGATGTTTATGTCTCCCTGCTGAATTGCGGCAAAGGCGACGCCCCAGAGGTTTTCGCCAGATCCTGGAGCGATTGGATGTCCGGTGGTGAAGCGGTGGGCCGCGAGATTGGTCCGGAGAAATTTCGGACTGTGCTTTATGCCGATCTGGTGAACAGGCCCGAGTTGGTTATGCGTCCGCTCTCGGAGTTCCTCGATCTGACATGGAGCTCTGCGCTTGCCACTTTCGAGGGCCAGCAGGACGAATTTGATCTTGTCCTGCGCACAACCGGGAAGCGCAGCACCACACTGGAAAGCCTGTCACGACCTCTTTTCAATGACCGGGTCGGCGTTTGGCAGCGCGATCTCGATCCGGTCGTTGCGCAAAATCTTCAGTGCGAGTTGGAGAAAGCGGGTGGCTGGTCAACCTATCGGCGTCTTTGTGATGCCTGGGGTCTCGGTGAAATCCAGGAAGCCGTTTGACGCATTTTCGGGTGCGCATGGAAAGTCTTCCTTAACCAAATAAGCGTTCAATGACGTCATCTCATTAACCACACCCGATTGGGTGTTCTGAGAATGCGAAAGACGTTCATGAGCGGTATGTCCCTTTTCCAGAAGAATATTGTCTTCCTCCAAACAGCCGTGCCGGCGCTGGCGTCTCTGGCTGGAAAGACAACAGACACGCTAACCAAAGCCGTGATGGATTCATCCGGCATTGCGGTTGATATCGATCTTGGTGGGGGGCGTCTCTACAACCGCCCGGCTGCAGAGTTCGCGCAGGAGCAGGTTTTGTCGTGGCTTCGCCAGCCAAACCGTGTGGTGGTCAATCGACCCGAGCCGGAGTCAATGAAGGATGAGGCTGGGAAAACGCTTTCCATGCGCCTTTCTGACGAAGTTGGAGATGACCTTCTTGCATTTCCGCCGACGGATGAATCCGGCCTCCTCGTTGTGATCGGGATAGGGCTGGGTCAGCACATCCGCGATCTTGTGAAAAAAGTCGGCCCCCGCCATCTGGTGCTGATCGAATCGATTTCCGAGTTCGTCGTCCACAGCCTGCACGCATTGGATTGGGCCTCCCTGATTCAGGATTGTCAGGCGCAGGGGACAACGGTGGATGTGATCGTGGATTCCGACCCGCGGGTTGTGAAGACCGAGCTGGAAGAATTGATCACCCATTTCGGGGCCTACTGCGTGGACGGGGCATACTCGTTTCTGCATTTCCAGACCGATGTGAGCCGCGCCATCGCGCGGGACTTTCAGGAACTGGCCGGCATGAAGACGATCCTTCAGGGATATTATGCTGACGAAAAACTGATGATTGAGAACACGATCGCCAATGTCACCGGCGAGGAGTTCTGGATGATTGATGGGGCGCCGCAAAAGACACATGACATGCCAGCTTTCATCATCGGCTCTGGACCTTCGTTGGATGGTGCCCTCGATACCATTCGCGAATGGCAGGATCATGCTGTGATCTTCTGTGCGGGTTCTGCCTTGCAGAGTTTGCTCGCTGCCGGGATCAAGCCTGATTTCCAGATCGAGAAGGAAAACAACGAACAAACCCGCAAGCGTATGGAGCATATTTTTGAGCGCCATGGTGCGGGAGCGGACCGATTTGACATCAGCCTTATTGGGTCGGTGACCGTGAAGCCTGCGGTTGTTGATTTGTTCGGGGATACCTTCCTGTTCCATCGCGAAATGCTGAGTTCGACACGGATGTTCGGAAAAGGCTTTAACCCGCTTCTTGCGACCGGGCCGTTCTCAGCGAATACAGCGGTTTCGGCGGCCACGATTCTGGGGTTCCGGAACATGTACATGTTCGGTTGCGATTGTGGCTCGGTGGATCGGGGACAGCACCATGCCCGCGATACGGTTTACTACACACGTGACGGTCACACTTCCGGGCATGCCAACTTGCCGCTTCCGGTTCCCGCGAACTTTGGTGGGCAGGCCTGGTCGAACCCCTATTTCCTATGGAGCCGCTGGGTCTTTGAAAGCATGATTTCGCAGGCTGAGATCTCCGCTGTCAATTGCAGTGATGGCGTGGCGATCCAGGGGGCGACGCCAATCCGGCCAGCCGATTTGGAAATGCCACGCAATGTTTTGAACAAGGAGAAGGTCCTGAGCGCCTTGAAGAAGTCATGTCTTTATCAGGCGCCCGGCTCTTATCTGCAGGGGCAGAACCTGCCTGATGTCCTTGACCGGTGGAACAGGTTTGCCGCTGACTTGCGCCAGTTTTGTGCCGAAGTGCTGCCCCAGGCAAAAAGCCTCCATGATTTGGATGGGGCACTTGCGCGGTTCGTTGAAACCCGCGACCTCACCTATGACGGCATCCTTGTGCCGATAGAGGGTTCGATGCGGGCCATGGTCCCTGTGGGTGGTTACTTCCTTAATCGTGTTGCCGAACCGCAGGATCGCGCGCGGCTTCTTGATGTGTTCCGGGATGTGTTCGACGAAGAGGTCGAGCGCATGTTGGCTGATTGCACGGCCATGCTCGCGGGCATCGCAGCAGGCCACGGGGATTCCAGAGAAATTCAGGTTGCGAGTTGAACGTCGTCATAAACATCCCGCAGTACCAAGGAGGGTCAATTGTCTGACCGCAAAATCCAAAAAGGTGTCCGGAAGCTCAATGGCAGTCCGGCCATTCGAAAGGTCTGCGTGGTCGTGAACAGTCGCGCCAACTACGCCCGGATCAAGTCCGTGATGCGCGCCATTCAGCGTCACAACCGCCTGGAACTCCAGCTTGTGGTAGGGGCTTCTGCGCTGCTCTACCGCTATGGCAATGTTGTGGATCTGATCCGCGCAGATGGTTTTGAGCCATCCTCGGTCGTGTACTCCATCGTGGAGGGTGAAAACACGACCACCATGGCGAAGTCGACAGGCATGGGGATCATTGAACTGTCGTCACAGTTTGAGAATCTGCAGCCCGATATTGTTCTGACGGTGGCCGACCGGTTTGAGACCATGGCGACGGCCATCGCGGCGAGCTACATGAATATTCCGCTGGCGCATACCCAAGGCGGTGAGGTGACAGGATCCATCGATGAAAGCGTGCGCCATGCCATTACCAAGCTGGCGCATATTCATTTCCCGGCGACCAAACGCGCCCATGACTATGTGGTGCGAATGGGTGAAGCGCCCGACACGGTACATCTGACAGGATGCCCGGCGATTGATCTTCTGGTGGAATCGGATTTGTCGCTCACACCCGATTTGTTCAGTGAGGATCAAGGCACCGGTGCACAGCTGGACCCGTCACGGCCCTATATTGTGGTCCTGCAGCATCCCGTGACCACGGAGTATGGGTCAGGTTTTGAGCAGGTAAGCGCAACGCTCGATGCGGTGGACCGGTTGGGCATGCAGACCGTCTGGTTGTGGCCAAATGTCGATGCCGGCTCGGACGATGTGTCCAAAGGTCTGCTCATGTATCGCGAGGACAATCCCGAGGCCAATGTCCATTTCTATCGCAACTTCCCGGCTGAAGATTACGCACGACTGATCAACAATTCGGCTGCGCTCGTTGGCAATTCCAGTTCTGCGTTGCGGGAAGGTGCATATCTTGGTGTCCCGGCGGTCAATGTGGGAACGCGCCAGACCGGCCGCGAGCACGCCGAGAATGTGCGCCACGCCGGATATGACGGCAAGGAAATCGAACGCACGGTCCGCGCGCAGATGGAGCACGGGCGCTACGGTCGCTCGGAGATGTTCGGCGATGGTCATGCCGGCGTCAGGATTGCCAATCATCTGGCGGAAAATGAAATCGTTGTTCAGAAGCGCTTGGCGTACCAATGAGTGTTGCTCAGGCGATGGACGTTGGTGCCGCGTCACTTGATCCCGAACAGTTTCCGAGTTGTTCCGTTTGTGGCGATCTTGCCTGGATCCCGGTTTACGAAGGTCCTGTGCGAGATGGCGCCTTTGGCAATATCGGGGCAGATGCGGTTGTTGCGGAATGTGTCGGCTGTGGCGTGCAACGGCTTGATGAGTCGTCCTGTCACGATGATGCGGTCTACACGGATGCAGCCTACCGCGAATTGTTGGGCGAATCTGTCGACACCAACGGTTTTCATGCCGAACATGACCCGTTGCAACTCGAGCGCCTGAATGTCGTCAATCCGATGACCTTGCGTGGCAAGGTGATCGCCGATATCGGCTGCGCGGCGGGCAGTTTCCTGGATTTCGTCTCGGGTCTGGCGCGGTCCGTGATCGCGGTGGAGCCGGGCAAGCCATATCAGGGATCTCTCCGGCAGCGCGGATATCACACCTATGATTTCACGTCTGGTGCGCTTGACGATTGCCAGGGCAGTGTCGAGCACGCTTTTTCGTTTCAAGTGATTGAGCATGTCGCCGAACCCGGTGCGTTTCTGTCCCAGATTTCTGATCTTTTGGCACCGGGTGGCAGGCTGACAATCTCCACGCCGAACCGCAGTGATATTCTGATGTCGCTGCTGCCCGAGGATTATCCGCCGTTCTTCTATCGCAGTGTGCACCGCTGGTATTTTTGTGCAGATTCGCTCTCACGCTGCGGTCGTGCGGCAGGGTTGATTCCGGTCGAGACCCGTTTTGTTCATCGTTTCGGGGTCGCAAATACCCTGCGCTGGCTGCGCGAACGCCGCCCGGGTGGCCGCGATCCGCTGCCGGGGCTTGATGATCCCGCGCTCGATTCCGTGTGGCGCGACACGCTGGCTCGCGAAGGCACAGCAGATACGATTTACATGACCTTTGAGAAGCCAGCGAACTGACGGGATAACCACGCAATTCGCTTGACCGCAGGGCCCGCCTTACATAGGTAAGGCCCCGCACACCGGTGCCGCCTTAGCTCAGTTGGTAGAGCATCGCATTCGTAATGCGGGGGTCGCGTGTTCGAGTCACGCAGACCAAATGCACTTTCTCAGCCATTAAGTTTTGATTTCTAAGCATTTTTCTCGGCGACCCCCGTTCGCCGACAGATGGAAAATGTATAGGGGTATTTGCTTGTACCACTCCTGTGACAACGGAGTTGGAATTGGCATCAATAATGAAACGAAAAGGCCGGTACACAGTTCGAATAAGGCGTCTTGGAATACCAAGCCAAACAAAAACGTTCGACTTACATTCAGACGCGCAAAAATGGGCGATTGAGACAGAACGACAAATCGACCTTGGTCACCTAATCACCAATGACTGTATCGTCAGGGATATACTGGACCGTTATGGACGAGAGATTTCGCCTCTGAAGAGGGGTTATGATAAAGAATCTTATGTTGTCGCGAGACTACAAAAATCATGGCTTGGCAATATTTGGCTCTCCAAACTAAACTCCGGCCACCTAGCTCGGTATAGAGACGAAAGACTGAGCGAAGTCGGTGCATCTGCTTGTAATCGTGATCTTTCGATCATCAGCCACGCTATCCGTATTGCGATGTCCGAGTGGGGGTTCAATCTTCCCGGCAATCCCGCAGCTAACCTCCGAAAGCCGAAACAGCCCAAGGGCCGAACCCGAAGGCTGGAGGGTGATGAGGGGCAACGATTGATGATGGCATGTCAGGCATCAGACAATCCCTACCTCGCCCCTCTGGTCACCCTAGCCATTGAGACAGCCATGCGACGTGGTGAGTTACTCGGTCTGGATTGGGATGATCTCCACCTCAACCAGAACTATGTCCATCTCGCACTGACCAAGAATGG
>Ga0181601_10002668_pt1 | contig 15255 bp, 9 predicted proteins | sample 041ome_8_FD_133020 | JGI IMG/M metagenome (GOLD analysis project Ga0181601, IMG submission 133020) | Coastal salt marsh microbial communities from the Groves Creek Marsh, Skidaway Island, Georgia - 041407BS metaG (megahit assembly) | ecosystem: Environmental > Aquatic > Marine > Intertidal zone...
GTCGTATCGTGCGTCAAACACATATCCCATCGAGGCAGGGAGGGAGGACCGGGACCGTGGTCGCGTCAGAGGCGCGCGCATCCACCCGCTCGCTCGATCACGAACGACCGCGATGATGATGATGACGATGACGCACGCGACGACGACGACTGCTTGCAACGCGCGCGCGACGAAGATCCGCACGACGGTGAAGACGACCTCCTCGGTGAAGCGCGTCGCGATGAAACGCGTCGTCAAGGTACGCGCGACGACGACGACGACGACGACGACGACGAATCGATCGATCGATCGCGTGCTCGACGGGCGGACGGGTGGATCGGACGAGGAGAGGAGAGGGGTTGACGACGTCGTGAGCCGATCGGTCCGGGGGTGCTTTTCGTAGAGCGGAGACCGCGCGCGTCGCGTTTTAAAACGGGGTGGTAAAGAAACGAACGAGAAGAGACGGACGCGGCGGGGGACGATGGATCGCGAGACTGACGAAGAGGATTTGATTTCGCTCGCTCGCTCGCTCGTTCGCGTAGGTTTCGGCGGACGCGACGGAACGCGCTAACGCGGCTGCGCTCACGGCGTCCACGTCCGCGCTCAGCCTCTTGGCGGTGGCCTCCCCGGCGCACGCTGGTGATCTCTTCGGCCCGGAATACGCCGGTGCGTTCCAAGTGGTCTCGGTCGCGCTCGTCGTCGGCGTCGGCGCCATCGTCGCGCTTCTCCTTCCGTTCATCACGGGCACGCTCAACCCGATCCAAATGGTGACCAACCTCGGTTTGATTGAGGGTGAGGTGACCAACGAGCGCAAGTTTAAGCGTAACGGGGAACCGATGGAGCACGGCGTGAAGAAGGGACACAGATGGTACAAGACTGAGGCGTACTGCAACGGCAAGTACATCGATTTCGCCGGCGTGTCCAAGAGCATGGCGAAGGAGCGCGCCGCCAAGAAGTAAACGCGCCGAGGATTGATTTGATGATTTAAAGGTGTACGCACAACAACCGGACACACGACAAGAAGAGAGGGAAAAATATAAATCTCTTCATGGGTTTCGTGAGCCTCCTCGTCTTCGCGTCGGCGCTTGTAATTGCACTTAAATTTCACGTAAATTTCTCTACTCGAGAGCCCTCTCCCTCGTTTCGACGTCAGTCGATTGATTTCATTTTCAACGCTCACACCGCCGCGCGTCAGCCGCGCGCACTGCGATCGTCGACCGCTCGCACGAAACAGTTCGTTCTCCGTCGTTATCCATGTCCGCCGCGTCCGCGCGCGTCCGCGCGTCCGCGCACGCGTCGACGTCTTCGCTCTCCGCCGGTCGACGCAGCAGCCGCCAAGTCTCACGCCGACCGTCGTCGTCGTCGTCGTCGTCGTCGTCGTCGTCGTCTGTATCGCCGCGCGTCCGCGCGTCACCATCCAACGTCGACGATGATTCGACGTACGACGTCATCGTCGTCGGTGCCGGACACGCCGGGTGCGAGGCGGCGCTGGCGTCGGCGCGCGCCGGGGCGAGAACGCTTTTGTTGACGCTCAACCTGGACAGAATAGCGTGGCAGCCGTGCAACCCGGCAGTGGGCGGACCGGCCAAGTCTCAGCTCGTGCACGAGATTGACGCCCTGGGAGGATCGATGGGGGTGATTGCGGACAAAACGTACCTGCAGAAGCGCGTGTTGAACTCGTCTCGTGGACCTGCGGTGTGGGCGCTGAGAGCGCAGACGGATAAGTGGGAGTACAGCGCCGAGATGCGACGCATGCTGGAGAGGCAGGATAATTTGAGCATTCGCGAGGGTATGGTGACGGAACTCGTCCTCGGCTCGAACGATGACGTGAAAGGGGTTCGCACGCATTTTGGAATGGAGTTTATCGCCCCGGCCGTCGTGTTGACGACGGGGACTTTTATGAATGGACAAATTTGGGTTGGACGCAAGACACTCTCGGCGGGTCGCGCAGGAGAGGCGCCGAGTGAGGGTTTAACCGAGTATTTACAAGAGATTGGGTTTGAGGTTGATCGCCTCAAGACGGGTACACCTGCCCGAGTGGATTCGAGGACGATTGATTACTCAAATCTCGAGGAACAACCGGGTGACGAGGACATGCGTTGGTTTTCGTTTGACGAAGACGCGCACGTCGTGCGCGAGCAGATGGCGTGCCACATGACTCGCACGACCGCCGCGACGCACAAGTTGATTCAAGACAATCTGCTAGAGACGCCAACGTACGGTGGTTGGGTCGGTGCCAAGGGTCCTCGCTATTGTCCGTCGATTGAGGATAAAATCGTGCGTTTCGCCGATAAGGAGAGCCACCAGATTTTCTTAGAGCCAGAGGGGCGCAAGGTCCCAGAGGTGTACGTGCAAGGCTTCAGCACGGGACTCCCCGAGCCGTTACAGCTTCAACTTCTCCGCACGTTGCCTGGGTTGGAGAACGCCAAGATTCTTCGCCCGGCGTACGCTGTCGAATACGATTTCCTTCCGGCGTACCAATGCAAGCCGACGCTGGAGACAAAGAAGATCTCTGGCTTATTCTTCTCCGGCCAAATCAACGGAACGACCGGTTACGAGGAAGCTGCGGCGCAAGGTTTATTGGCTGGTATCAACGCCGCGCAGTTGGCCAAGGGTGGGGCAAGCAATGGCGCCAAGGAGCTCATTCTCCCTCGTGAGGGCTCCTACCTCGGCACGCTCGTCGACGATTTGTGTACCAAGGATTTGCGCGAGCCCTACCGCATGCTCACCTCGAGAAGCGAATACCGATTGGTACTTCGTTCCGACAATGCCGATATGCGTCTCACGCCGCTCGGTCGAGAAGTCGGTCTCATCACTGACGAGCGCTGGGCCAAATTTGAGAAGAAGCGCAACGCCGTGGACAACGAAATGGTTCGCCTGCAAAACACTCGCTTGAACGTTAAAGATGAATTTTGCCAGCGTGCGTTGGAAGTTTCCGGCGCTGGATCCCGCCAGAGCTACACTCTTGAGGAGCTCCTTCGTCGTCCTCAGGTGCCGTATTCTCTCATCGAGGAATACGGCTACGGCGACGTCGAATCCCCTCTCACCAGGTGGGAAGCCGAAGCCGTGGAGATCCGAGTCAAATACTCTGGTTTTATCAAGCGCCAAGAGATTCAAATCGAGCGCGAATCCAGCAAATTCGGCAAATCCATCCCAGACGACCTCGATTACGCCTCCATCACGACGCTTCGCATGGAGGCGCGCGAAAAGCTCGCTCGCGTCCGCCCGGCAACCATCGGTCAAGCCTCTCGCATCGGCGGCGTCACCCCGGCGGACATCTCTTCCCTTCTCGTCCACCTCGAGGTGAATCGTCGTCGCGCGTCCGATGTGTCCGCGCCGGCGACGCCCGCGAACAACTAACGCCACATTTGTTTTGTAAAAAAGCCACACTAACGTACTTTAACACTTGCCAACCTATATAGAAAAAAACCACCCCTGAAAAAACGCCCTCAAATGCCTGCCCCTCGGTGACGTCGCCCGACATTCCACGACGCGTAGCATCATGTACTCCGCCGTCGCCAACACCGCCTGCGCGCGCGCCCCGGTCGCGCAAAAGCGTCAAGGTACGCGCACATCACGATTCGTATTTTTCGCGCGCGTCGTCTTCGCGTCGTCGTCTTCGCGTCGTCGTCGTCGACGCCGAACGGTGCACCCACGACCCCTGAGGGTTATAGGGCTTTGCGGCGCCGGCGTCGGGTATCGCGACGCCCGAAACGCGTCTCGCGACGACGATGGACGGTCGCCGACGCGCGCGACGCGCTTCGCGCGCGGAAGAATAAAATTTCCGCATCCTTTTCTCGCGTCGCGTCCGCGGTCGAGGGGTTTCTTTCGTGCGTCGTGGTCGAGGGAATGACTGAATAAATGAGTGAGACGACTGACGGGTTCTGCTTCAACTGATTGTTTTTCCGCGTGTCGCGCAGCCACCACCGCTCGTCCGGTGACGAACGTCGCGAGAGCGGCCCGCGTTGTCGCGCGTGGTCACTCTCTCAAGCTTCCGGACGGTGTCACCGTCGAGAAGCAAGGTCGCGATGTCTTCAACACGACCTACTACCCGAAGGGTGAGGATGCCGACTTTTCTCGCAAGCCCTGGGTGGTGATTGACGCCTCTGGCTTGCGCCTGGGTCGCCTCGCCACGGTTGCTGCGACATACTTGCGAGGCGGTAACTCCCCGTCTTACACCCCGGCGTTCAACATGGGCGTCAACGTGATTGTTTTGAACGCGGACAAGGTTGTCGTCACTGGTCAAAAGGCTGAGCAAAAGATTTACTACAACCAAGGCGTTCGCGGCAAGCCGGGTTCTATGAAGTACGAGTCGTACCAGTCGCTTCACGGCCGCATGCCGGAACGCGTCATCGAGCGGGCGATTCGCGGTATGTTGCCGAAGAACCGCATGGGGCGTGAAACCTTCACGCACTTGAAGGTGTACGCGGGCTCGGAACACCCGCACGCCGCGCAGTCGCCGACGGACGTCACCGCTGACGTCGTCTCTCGCAGCCACAAGGCGGGTATGGTTGTCGAGCAGGCTTAAGTGAGTGAGGACGCATCTAGGGGGCGTAAAAACGGCGAGATTTGTAGAGATTGAATATTCTTTAGCGATGCATTAGCGTGCAATATAACTTACACAAAAAAATAAAACACGATGCGCGTCGAAAGCCTTCTTTTTTCTTCTTACATCCATCGCGTCGTACGATGACTGTTTTTTGCTTGTTTTATCACACGAATTGAAAATTTATGGACTATTGGATACCTATCTCGCACACGGCACGATGTCATCGATTTTGAGTAGCATTCGCACGCACTCGGTGGCTAAAGACAAGGCGCTCGTGCTCACCAAAAGCGGTTGGAGCACGTTTTCCTCCTTCATGTTGGAGATGGAACCCTTGCGAACGTTGATTCCGTGATGCGTGTTGCCCGCGATGTGGACGTTGCGCAACTCGGTGACGATTTCAATCGGGTTCAGGCCAGCGTTCTCGGCTAAAGTGTACGGGATAACTTCTAAAGCTTCCGCAAAAGCCTTGACAGCTATGGAATCCATACCACTGAGCGTTCGCGCCCAGTAACCGAGACGCTGAGATACCTCAACTTCAGGGGCGCCGCCGCCGACGATGAGGAAACGCTTTTGGACGAGGCAACGAATGACACAGAGCGCGTCGTGGAGGGAGCGATCGGCTTCTTCGACGACGAGGTGGTTGCTACCGCGAACGATGACGGAGACAGTGCGACCCATGTTTTCGATACCGGTAACCTCGACCACCTTGCTGTTTCCGCACTGCACCTCCTTGACGAGCGCGGCGCGACCAAGCTTTTCACTCGTCATCTGGTCAACGTGCGCCACCGGTTGGCAGTTAAGCGTCTTGCTGATAAACTCAATCTCTTCCCGTTCGATGTCGCGAATAACTAAAATCTTCGCCTTGGCCAAGTAGTGCAAGGCCAAATCCGTGACGGCGTCGCGGAGAATTGACTTTTGTACCAGCAAGACGTTGCAGCCGCTTGCCTTGATCTTCTTAATGATGCCGATGATGTGGTTGCGCTCTTCTCTCAAAATCTTATCCATTTGAGTGTAATCGCTCACGATGACGTTGTTCTCCAAGTCCGTCTTGGGCGGAGAGATGCAAAACTGAACCAAGCCAATCTTTGCGTCTTCAACCTTGGTCGGACCGCCCGCCGCCTTGCTCGGCTTTTGGTCAAACACGATCCCATCCGAGAGAGTGGTATCGTCCATGGTTCCACCAGCCTTCTTCACAATTTTGACATCTCTCAGATCCACCATGTTTGGTCGCTCCGGATCCAACACCTTCAACACGCAGTCCACTGCGATGGGTGACAACAGGCTCGAGTACTGCGCCACAACCTTTGACCCGAGACTCGTCGTCGCCGCCTGAATCAAACTCTCCCGATCTTGAAGATCCACCGGTGAGCTCATCTCCTCCAAAATCTCACAAGCCTTATCGCACGCCAACGCCATGGCATCCGAGATCACCGTCGGATGCACACCCTTACCCAAGAGTCCGACGCACTTGTCCAACAACGCCCCGCACAGCACGGCTACCGACGTCGTCCCGTCGCCCGCTACGATATCCTGCGACTTGCTCAATTCAACCAACATTTTCGCCGCCGGATGCGTCGCATCCATCGTCTTCAAAATAGTCGCTCCATCGTTCGAAATCGTCACGTCCCCGTTACCCGCAACCATCATCTTGTCCATCCCTCTCGGCCCCAGTGAGGTTCGGATCGCGTCCGCCAACTTTTTAGCCGCCGTCATGTTCGACACCCGCACGTCGTGTTTCAGCTTATTCTCCACGTACCGCTCCCCGGCGGTGGATTTCATCGCGGGTGCCGTCGTCGTCGCCATCTTCACCTTCACCGCGAGCGTTTAAGAGCCGTCGATGCGCGTTCGGTCAAACTGCAGGCGAAAGTCTGCCGCGCTGAATGAGATTAGTCTGACTCAAACCGGTCCCTCACTCGCGTTTCACGCGCGTCCACGGACGATGTGTGATCACAAATTCACCGACGCACGTCTGTTTCGTGCGTTGACTCGCGTCCCGTCGCCGTCGCCGTCGCCGTCAGCGTTGCGCGCGCGTCGTCGTGTGTGTCTCAGGTTCGGCTCTGCGGCGGGTCTCGGTTTGACTTTTCGAAAAGAACACATTTAATCGATAAAACGTGATTCGATCGATTAAAAAAAGGTTCGTTTTACGTTTTACGTACCGGCTTAAACCTCATAAACAAAGGTTCGAATTTTTCGATCGATGAAGAGTGCAAAAAATGAATGAAACTACGCGAGCGAAACTGAGCGCGCGCGAGAGAGCGTCGCGCGCGCGGCCGAGGCGCGGTCGACGTCGAGTCGAGGAGGATGACGATGGATTCTGTCGATGACGATTGGTCGTCAGACGAGGATAACGACGAGGTGAGGACGACGATGAAGAGTTCGGTCTCGTTGGACTCGTTGGAACGAACAACGACTGGAAGGACGACGACGGCGTCTGCTTCTGCGTCGACGTCGCGAACGGCGGCGAGAGCGGCGTGTGAATTTGCCGCACGGGCGCAAGCGCTCGTGGCAGAGCTCGGACGGTTGGCGGATCGCGTGCCGAGGGCGGTGTCGGATGTGCGCGGGAAATTCGCGAGCGTCTTGTTGGATTACGAGTACTTTGATTCCCCGTTGACGTGCGACGATAAGATTGAGTCGAGCGGGACGCTGTTGGAACTAGATGAGGAGTTTAGAGCAAGCCATGGACGGATTTTGGAGCGGTACTGGAACGCGTTCGATGCGTGCGTTCGATGGCACTCGGATTTTACGCGATTTGTAGAGGACGTGACAGAGGGAACATACGTGAGTGATACGATGGAGAAATTGCTGGCGGATGAGGATGGGAAGCAGTGCGTCATCGAAGCGATGGCAGGGTTTGGGTTGATGCTCAAGGTTTTGAATGAGCGGTACGATTGGCGAGTAAAGGAGAGAGTTGTCGTGGCGTATTGTAGGATGAGAGGGAGCGACGACGTGGATAATTTCGACGAGATTGTCCGTCTCTGCAGGCGCACGGGGTACGACGCGAGCTCCAACACGCGTCCGGAGGGGTACCACGAGTTGTACTTTTCGCGATTTGACATGCCAGATTGGCTCGTGGCGATGGTGATAGGTCGACTGCGCACGGATGACTTGTACAATCACGTGCCGCACTACCCAAATCCGGATCATCGATCGACGGCTTTGGCCGCGCAGGGGGCGCTGTTGTACATTATTCTCCATTGGTCACCAAATATTTTACATCGAGAGATGTCTACGATGAGAGAATTGGTTGATAGGCATTACGCGGATAACTGGGTCGTGGCCTATGGCGCCGGTTTGACTGCGGATTTGCTGACAGAATGGCAGTCGTACGACGCCGCGTCGACTGCGATGCGTAACGCGGTGACGTCGAGATCAGCTCGCGAACTGATCGATAGGCATAACAAAATCGTAGAAGACGTCCAGTCCGCCTTTAGAAACTATCTCACCGAGGGAGTGTTACAGGAAGAATTCGTTCTCACCAACGAGAAGGCGTTGATGAATGTCGTGCGAGATGCCAACATCGTCGCTCGGTTCTTGCTTTTGCACCGGACTTCATCTCACGCATCGGTGGCGCCCGCGATCTCTTGCATGCCAAGCAAGGAGACCGTAGTTGATCTATTGCTCGACTGTGCCGAATTAGAGAACGAGTTGAAGAGAATATACACGTCGTTGCTCAATGGGAAGCACGCTCTCTGGGACAAGTGCAAGTCTGAAGCGGGCGATCGCATGCGAGAGCTGAGCGCGTTTTACGGCGGTACCGGGGGATTGAGTAAGAATGCAAAGGATGAAAACCTTCGACGTTGGTTCGCGAAGCTGTCGCTCGAGGTGGACAAGCTATCACACGACGATCCCGTGGTTGCTGCTCGTACGATTAAGGAGCTCGAAACCGCGCTCATCGAAGTGGAGCAATTTCATCAGATCGTGGACAATATTCACGCCAAGCAGTACTTGTCTGACTCGAGAAATTATTTGGGCCAGATGATGATGAGCACAAACGTCGCTGACTCGGCCCTTAATACGCTAACGATTGTCTCAGACGCCGCCTACGCATGGGGCGTCGTCGATCCATACACCGAGCAGCTGCAGACGCGTGTTCGAAAGGATCCCTTTGCCGTTCGAAAGCTGCGATTCCTCTTCTTGAAACTCAGAAGCATGCTAGAAATGCCTCTGCTGCGTGTTTCGGAGATTGAATCAGAAGATATTTATAGCATTAGTGAGTACTACTCGTCGCAGTTGATCACATACGTCAGGCTCGTCGTCGAAGTCGTTCCGATCAGCATGTTTGAGATTTTGAACGAAATCATCGGCGTTCAGACGACTGCGCTCAAGGAGCTACCGACAAAGTTGGAAAAACTCGCGCTCCAGGAATACGCGCAACCAGGGGAACGGAGAAAACTATCCGAAGCAACGTATCAGATTTCCATCTTTACTCAGGGTATTCTCGCCATGGAGAGCACTTTTATGGGCGTCATCGAGCTCGACCCAAAGCAACTTTTGGAAGAAGGTATTCGCAAGCAGCTCGTGAAGCAAATCACAGAGGCTTTCCAAAAAGCGATCGTCTTCGGAGACCAAGCGAATGATACTCTGGGGTGGAACAACTTTGTCGCAGCCTTGATGAAGTCAAATACGTTTGAGGACAGGCTCTCTGCTCTCGCGCAGCGTTTGGAAGGTTTTCGAAGATCGTTCGAGTACATTCAAGATTACGTCAACATATACGGATTGCAGGTTTGGCAGGAAGAAACGAGCCGCGTTATAAGTTATCACGTCGAACAGGAGTGTAACGCATTCATGAAGAGGCGCCAGTTGAGCGATGGGGAGAGCGAGTTTCAGTCCGTTGCCATTCCTATTCCAGATTTCCCCCCAGTGGATGGCGAATCGAAGAATTTCATGGGACGTCTCATGCGAGAGCTCCTTCGACAGACGGACCCAAAGTCGACGCGTTACATAGGCGCACACAGCGCATGGTTCAGTAACGACGGCAAAGAGGTCGTGGGCATTCGAACTTTTGCATTGTTGACGTCGGCAATCGGCAACGTAGGATTGGCTGGACTCGATCGGCTGTTATCCTTCATGATTACTCAGTGCCTGCAAAAGTTTATCGAAAGGTGCTCGAACAGTCTCGTCGGAGAGCTTGGAACGAGCATCAACGTGCTCAAACGCGCGATTCATCCGCTCGGAGGCATTCCCGACGATGCGGCGACGGCTTATTCGGCGGCGGCAAAGGCATCCACATGGGAGGACATGATTGACGCGCTCGCACTCATCGGACAGGCGCAATTATTGCGTCGACAGCTCAACGCAGAGCTCGTCGCCAACGTTCGGATCGATTCGCACACGCTCAGTCGAGCTCTGTCCGCTGCAAACGATGCCATCTTGACGGACATTCGTGCGCATTACCAATCGCCGGACACGACTCCGTATCCGGATGAAGGCAACGTTATCATTCCCAAGCTGAGCGCCTACCTCTCGGCGAGCGGCATGCAAAATCCGCTACGACAAATTTACTGCACCGTCGATCCGATTGAAGACTGGGGATTGCTCCTCTTCATCTTCACCATCGCGCAATTGTCTCTCTACGAATACGACGACGTCTCGTCGTCCCTCGTCACCAAAAACCGAGCCACAACTCCCGCGGACGCCAGCGTCCTCATCCACGGCGTCTCCACCGCCCTCAAACAATTCCATGCCGAGCAAACGACGTCATACCTTACCCATCTCGGGCAATACGTCCGCCATCGTGTCGTCGAATCCTCCGACGCCCACGCCTGCCGGAGCGTTCGCGTCGCCGTTGCGTGGGCCAAACAATTCGCCATCGTCGCCGACATCCCCGCCCGTCGTCTCGCCGGCTTCTTCCCACCCTTTGTTCTCGAACACGCGCACAGCGTTCTAGACCGTAGACCCCGTCGTTAGCGGCACCATGAAATATCCAAAACCGTACCGGTATGTATTACAAAGAGTTTTTGAGTGTTCGCCCAAGCAGGAACGATTCATTCAGCACCAAAGAGTACGCCCGCTCGCTCGCTCGCGCGCGCGCATCGACGACACCACCCGCGCGTCTAATCACCACCATCCCCTCTCTACTTTTTCGATTCCAACTCGGCGCGCAACTGTTTAGAAAAGTCATCCTTCAAGTCACCATCGTCCCAATCCTCTTCCCACTGCGTCGGGTCTCTCCTCGTCGCCTCCCCTTCGTTATCCTCCCCCGGACCCCACTCCCCAGATGTAAACTCTTCGAATTCATCATCACACTCTAAATCTACCGCCGGATCTCTCGTTGCCGGCGTCGTCGACGCTTGATTCGTCGTCGTCATGATTCCGTTTGAGATCCGTTCGCGTCTTAAAGTGCGGTCGCCTTCCGCAGTCTGCGTCGCCTCGGCAGTCCTGCGGCGCGCACACTCGCCCTAATAGTCGTCGGTCGAATGGATGAAAATTATTCCAATCGCATCGACGGCGTTTCGCCGCCTCTGACGCGTCTTGACGGCGAAGATTCGTCGGATTCGTACGGACCGTCAACCATCACGAACGATGCTGATGATGCGTTGACCTCGTGCGTGACGCTCGCGTTACGCGAATCGACGTCGAAGGATTGCTTGGTGTCGGCGCTGACGACGATGACAGAAATTTTAACCGACAGGGCGACGTCGGACGTCGCGCGCGCGGATGGACGCGTCGGGGATGCGGTGTTTGTTGGACTGTCGCGCGTGGGGCGGTCGAGAGAGGATGCGGTCGCGTGTCTCTCGGCGTGCGTCGCGGCAGCGGCGCGGAGCGGGTGTTTCGGGGACGCGACGAGGAATAAGACGGTGGAGGCGGTGTGTAAACTCACGGCGTTCGGGAGAGACGAGGCTTTGCGTGATGCGGGTGGTGGGTTGGGAGATGACGACGCGTTGGTTGAAGATGGACAGAGGTATCGACCACCGCACGCGAGAGCGAGTTGTTCTGTGTCGACGTCGAATGAGGTTGACGTTGCGAGGTGTAGTGATGAGGACGTGCGAGTAAGCGCGGCGAATGCGTTGGCCGCGCTCGCCAAGGGAGATGAAAAGGCGTTGCGTGAGGCTTGGACGCACGTGTTTCCGACGGCGGAGCGACAGCTGCAGAGTCGGAGTTTGACAACGACGGCGGTGCAGGCGCTCGCGCTCGATCCGAGCGCGCGCGTGCGCACGAGCGTAGCGCGCGCGTGTGCGGTGATATTTGAGACTGCGGCGACCAAGTCGTATTTGGCCATTGCGGAGAAGCGTTCGTCGCACGGCGCGTCGACGAGAGGAGCGGCGCGCGTTAGATCCTTCTCGGCGTTGAGTACGACGCTCGGGGACATGGTAGTGACGACGCAGAGGTGTATCCTGCACGCGCTCGAGCGCGAGTCTAGCGCACAGTGTGTTCGGGAGCTGAGTAAGGCGCTCTCTGCGTTGTGCGCGGCGACGCCGTACGATCGATTACCCAGCGGTTTGCTCGTGGAGACAGTGCGCGCAATTCACAGGAGAGTGAAAGAGTTGGAGCGTCAGTCAGCCAACGATCGAGCAATTGCTCAAGGGGCCCTTTTTGGTGCGCTCACAGCGGCGCTCTCGGTAACGGGTGATGGTGACGCGATTGGCGCGTTTTTAAGGGATGACAGCGTCAGTCTTTCGCAAACGTTGCTCTCGCACGCCGTCGGACACGTGGGATCTGCCCGATGCGAAGCGTACGGAGTTTTCCGTACAATCCTGACGCATCACGCGATGGCGGGTATTGAAATGCGAGAAACACTCGAAGGTCTCTTTCCAGCCGTCGTCTGCGCGCAGAGCGGCGGCGTGGACGATAGAATTTCACAAGCCTCGGCTCGGTTGTTTGCTGACTATCTCGCTGCTGCGAGCGGAAGTCATTCGTCTCACGACGACGACGAAGTCGACATCGGTGCCGTTAACTCTCCGTCAGCGGTGAGTGAAGATGCGCTGAGAAGGATTTGGATGGATGCCATCGATAACCAACTGCCAGTGTGCACCGCGCACCCTTCAGCGTTGACCAGAGTTGCGGGGATGCTCGCGTTGACGCGCGTCAATCTCCACGTCGTCAAATGTTTGCGAGACGCACATCCGGATTCGCTACGAACGCTGATCGCAATGCCCCACAAAGTTTTGGATGGCGATCGCGAAAAAACTGCGGCGGTGTGCGCTGCCGCGAGTCGATCCCTCGGCTTTCTTACGGTGCTTCCGTCAGACGTCGTGGATCTGGAAGCGATGGCGTCTTCGCTTCTGAGAGCGTCGGCGGACAAGTCTAAATCTGTAAAAATCGCCGCCGCGTGGTCAATGGCGAATTTGGCAGCCGTCAACGCCCGAAAGAAAGAAGGAAAAACACTGAGCGAAGCAACTGTCTCGGCGCTCGCTCGCGTGTTCATCGAAGGTGCGCGCCAAGGAGACAAGGTGCGGGCAAACGCCACTCGCGGTATAGGCCATCTTATAGCTTCGGTCGCCTTTACGCCGTCAACGGATTGGCTCGGCGAAGCGGCGCAATCGTTGGCGAGTTGTTTAACCACAGGTAATGCTAAAACGCAGTGGAATGCGTGTCTGGCCATCGCATCACTGTTTGGAAACGACTCGGCGATCAATGCGGGGAGTTCATGGATTGCGTTCATGATTCGCATGCTGCTTCTTTGCGTGAGAGATGCGAGCAACTTCAAAATTCGTATGCACGCCGCAGCGGCTCTCGCCGTCGCGACTTCCCGAAAGTGTCTCTTTTCGACGTATTTCGACTTGTTGAGCATCTTGACGTCGAGCATGGAGACTCTCACGAAGCAGAACACGGTGGGTTTTGGATCGTCGCAGGGCGCAATGGATTTCAAGTACAAGCCTGGATTGATGTGTCAACTCACAGTTACGCTCGCGTGTCTCCTCTCAAACGAAGCTCCGCGAGACGAAGACTCGATCGACGTCTTGAAAAAGAAGAGACGCGTCGTCTTCGGCGCCTTTTCCTGGTTGAGCGATTATTTCGATCGCTCGTCTGACGCGAAAGTTAGAATCGACCCGCGTTTTGTCAAGGGATTTGACGCGGCGTCGCCCGTCATCGCACGTGACGTTTTACTCGGCGCGATTGAAAACGTTGCATCCGCGCTCAACTGTGCGCCGGACGTCAAAGCATTCGAGGGGATTTGTATAGCATAGAGTATTAGCTTCGTTTTAACGTAGCTCTCGTTGTACATAGAAATGATCTAGTGGCTAAAATCATCGACTAAAAATCGTCGCGTGGCCGTCGGTGGAGCCAGCCGCGAGGTACAGAGCGTTTGGATGAAACGCGAGGACGGTCACCGGACCGGTGCGTTGACCCAAAAAGCCTGTCGCATTCTGAATGGTGTAGGTGTTATTTCCGTGCAAGTCCCAGAGCTTGATTGCGCGTTCCGACGACCCGGACGCGATGACGCGCGCACACGAGTGACCTGCGAGGGCGGTGAGTGCAGGAGCTCGGTTTGGCATGGAAGATGGCTTTGAAACTTCCGTCATCAAGAAGGGCTTCGATGCGTTGCGCAAGTCGCAGTACGCAATCTGACCATCCGAGCTTCCGGTGATGAGCAGATTATCAGTGCCTCCCGGCTGCAAGAGAATCGAGACCAACGGTTGTTTGTGCGTTTGTATGGCGCTCAACAATCTTGCTGGAGCGCGCAAGTCGTACGACAAGACGGCGCCGTCGGCAGTGCCAGCCATCAAGAGCGCCCCCTCTGCGGTGAGGCACGTGCCTTGTGATTGTAGACTGAGAGTTTCTCGGCAAACTTCACTCGAGACGTCCCACACACGCAACAGAGGGTTACGCACGGTGCCGGTTGCGTAGAGACAGCCCGTGAGTTGCTGCCAGACGGAGACAGACTTGGTGTTCTCCAACCTGTTGTAATGCGTCGAAGGCTTGACGACGGACATTGGTAGCGAGCTGATATCCGTCTCGACCGAAACGGATGACAACGGCAACGAGTTCCAAGCCGTCACCAGACTCGTGTTCTCGGCGTTGTAGTTGCGCCAAATTTTCACTGAACCATCAATCGAACCCGTCAGCAGTAATGCGTCGTCTGTTTCATTCACAAGCGACATGTAATTGACGCTCTTCATTCCGGTGTTTAGCGTCGTAATCGTGGCGGACGTCGTCTGATCCCAAACATGGACGTGACCTCTGCTATCGCCGGCGAAGGAATGATTCTCGAATGGGTGCATGATGACAGACGTAGGAATCACTGAAGAACCGACGTCAATGTTGGACATGTACTCGGTGATCCTCAAGTGCTGCTCGTCAATGCCGTGCGTCGTGGCGGCACGTTCATACATACGCCTCAGACGCTCTGATCGTCGGTTCAAATCGGGCGCACGAAGCCATGGAGAAGAATCAACTTCATCCTCGTCATCAAAGCACCCATCGTCCTCTTCTTGCGTTGGTTCAAGTAACGCTGTGGAGAAGTGCGTACAGCTGCGCTTGAAAATCATACTGTTAGGTAGTGCCGAACCCGTCGGCCGATCGAACAGCGTAACGTCAGACGCACCACGAGGTGATACCATGTCTACAGAATCTATTGAAGCCTGCGATCCGTGTCGAGGTAACGCGCCAGGGCTCTCGTAACCGTGATCTTGCTCGCTGACGAGAGTACTCGTCGTGCGTCGCAACGGAGAACCATGCGGAGACGTACCAAAAAGATCACCTCTGGATCCGCTTCGTGGAATTTGCAGAGCAGGAAGTAACGAGCTTGGTTGACCATGCGGCGATATTCCAGTCTGGAACTTAGA
>Ga0181601_10002672_pt1 | contig 15250 bp, 17 predicted proteins | sample 041ome_8_FD_133020 | JGI IMG/M metagenome (GOLD analysis project Ga0181601, IMG submission 133020) | Coastal salt marsh microbial communities from the Groves Creek Marsh, Skidaway Island, Georgia - 041407BS metaG (megahit assembly) | ecosystem: Environmental > Aquatic > Marine > Intertidal zone...
TAGGGGTCTTGCCCCAAAATCACCACCTTTACCGATGGTAAAGGACAATGCCAAAAGGCAGAAAAAATCTGCTTACCCGGTGGAAAAATTTGGTGAGTTTGGTACTCCTTCCGGACAAACTTCGTTAATTCACAAAAGGTTTCACTTTGAAAAAAAGGCGCCAAAGCGTTCTTCCAGGAAGGTTCTAAGACAACATCCATAAAAATTGGGTTGGTTTGAAAAGTAGAAATCCTAACTTAGTAGCTGAATCAGATTTAGCATGGTCTCTGCGATTACTCAAGGAATTCACGTGAGTGTTGAAACTACCTATCAACCGGATTTTTCAAATCCACAGCAGCACCATTATGTATTTACCTACAAGGTACGCATAGAAAATAAAAGTATCCAAACTGTTCAACTTTTGAGAAGGCGCTGGGAAATTTTTGATGCCACAGAAACCCGTAAAATAGTAGAAGGGGAAGGAGTGGTTGGTCAGCAACCTATCTTAGAGCCTGGAGAATACCATACCTATGTTTCTGGATGCAATTTAAAATCAGGCATGGGTAAAATGAAAGGGACATTTACCTTAGAAAAATTAATGAACGGCAAATTTTTGGAGGTAATAATTCCAGAATTCCAGCTCATTTCCTCACTTTTTCAAAATTAATGTCTAAAAATCCATTGTTTACTGCCATAAGCTACCTAAAGCATTGGCTGCTTAAAGTGGATAGGTATAGTCTGCAATCCCCTTTCATTTTTTCTGTTTACCAAGGTGCTCTTGACCTAATAAAAAAAGAAAGACTTCTAGATAAGAACACTAAGGTAAACATCCTGATCCCTTATTTTTGCCAATTAACCCCCGCAAATCAGGTAGGGAAACTTGGAATTGACAATCAGATGGCAACCAAACAATTGGAGCAAATTACGAATGGAGAATTTCATCACCTTTCCGAATCTAGGCTTATCATGCAAAAAAATGAGTTTTCAAAGCCTATTCCACCTGAAGAGCTACTTGATTTTGTACTCATTCATCCTCAATTTCCGAAATCTTTCTTGGGGGATGTACTCTCCTCCCTTTTAACACGAATGCAACCTCATGGAATCCTTTTCTTCAACGGGATCCACACTTGCCAAGAGATGGAAACTTGTTGGAAAGCAATCCAATCAGCTACCCGCATCCCACTTACGCTTGATTTTTTTGATTTTGGGGTTGCTTTTTTATCCTATCCCGGTCCAAAAACCAATTTGAAGTTAGCTTATTGATCCAAACTAAAGAGTGGGAAGCTTTTTATACCCAGCAGCAGCATTTTTGGAATTGGCTCCGGAACAAACTTTATTCCTACATAGTAAGAATTGGCAAAGATATTGATAAAGAAAGGGAAAGCTGTTATGACCCACTATGAAAGCAAATTAATTTGCAGCATTCTTAGTTGGGCAACAAACTACAAACCTTTCTTATCCCGTGGTCCCATCTGAAAAAATCCAAACCAAACCAAAAAGCGAACAAGGAAAAAACCTAATTCTAGTGGTTTTGCTTCTCTTGGTAGTCATCAGTGGAGCCAAATTATTTTTAGACTACTTAGATAAGTCCAAGCTAAAGGAGCAAATATCAGAGCTAACTACCGAAAATGAGGCGCTAAGTGATCGATTAGATTCTGTAGAAGTTCAGCTACAACTTCGAATCCAGGAATTGGAAAAACTTGGGGCCAATGTCACCGAACTACGCTTTCTCCAAGATCAATTAATTCAAGAAAGAAAATCTAATGTACAACGAAGTTCACGAGAAATTGCTGACCTAAATCAGCGAATCAATGACCTAGCCTCCCTACTAGTTCAAAAAGATGAAGAAATCAGTTCACTCCAGGAACGGTTTAAGGCCCTATCTTCCGAAAACGAAGTGTTAAAAAGCAAGCAAACCGAAATGGAGAAAGAAGTGGAGTTTATTCAACTTCAAAAACAAGAATTAACCCATAGAGTAGCGCAAGCTTCGAAATTAAAGCTCCAGGCCATTCGCCTATCTGGACTTAATGCTCGGGGTAAAGAATTGTCAGGAGTCAAGCCCTTTAAAAGAAAACAGCTAAAAGGAATTCAAGTAATCGCCAAGCTATCAGAAAATACCCTTGCAGAAAAAGGGAACCGTACTGCATACCTTCAAGTAATCGGGCCCAATGGATTGCCACTTTTTGACCTTTCCAAAGGCTCAGGAACCTTCACTTGGAAAGGTGAAAACGAGTTTTTTACCGCGAAGCAAGAGTTTTGGTTCGATGCAAAAGAACAATCATTGATTTTTTTATTTGAAAAAGGAACTTCTTTTGCATCTGGGGTCTATGAAGTAAAGGTACTACTCGATCAGGAAGAACTAGGAAGCAGTACTTTTCAGGTAGACTAAATCAAGACCTTATTCAATCACTTATTTTCGATATATCTAGCTAGATTTTAGACAATTATTTGGAAGGAAGGCTGATTTCTACTACTTTTGCGGTCTATTTATTTAAATTCCAACAAACACATTTAAAAATGTTCCAAAGAAGTTACGAGACGGTATTCATTTTAACTCCCGTTTTGTCTGATGTTCAGATGAAGGATACTGTCGACAAGTTTGTGAACTTGTTAAAAGAAGAGGGGGCAGATGTTATCAATGTGGAAAACTGGGGTCTCAAGAAGATGGCATATCCCATTGAGAAGAAAACCACAGGTTTTTATGCATTGGTAGAGTTTAAGGCTGATCCAGCGCTAATCAAAAAGTTTGAAGTTGAAATCAGACGAGATGAGAAAGTAATGCGATTCCTAACTACTGTATTAGACAAGCACGCGATCGTGTATGCCGAAAGAAGAAGAAAAGGAGAATTTAACAAAAAAGCAGAAGCTAAGGAGGAACAAGCCCAATGACACTAGTAAACGAACCAATCAACAGAGGCGAAATCAGAAAGAAGTATTGCCGATTTAAGAAGCACGGTATCAAGTATATCGACTACAAAGACCCTAACTTCCTTTTGAAATTTGTAAATGAGCAAGGAAAAATTCTTCCAAGAAGACTATCCGGTAACTCTGCGAAATACCAGCGCAAAGTAGCCCAAGCGATTAAAAAGGCAAGACATTTGGCTTTGTTGCCATTCGTAACCGACGGTTTGAAATAAGCCCACGGTGTATCGTTCAATCAATAAAGATCATTACAAATGGAAATCATTCTAAAAACAGATATCAAAGGTCTTGGATATAAAAATGACTTGGTAAGTGTAAAGCCAGGATATGGTAGAAACTACCTTATTCCTCAAGGATTTGCTGTACTTGCTACAGGGTCAAATAAAAAAATCCTAGCTGAAAACATCAAGCAAGCGGCACACAAAGCTGAAAAAATCAAAACTGAAGCTGAAAATATTGCTGCAAAACTTACTGAAACTACGCTTGAAATCAAAGCTAAAATCGGTGAGTCCGGAAAGATATTCGGAAAAGTAACTACCCAACAAATCTCAGAAGCATTGGCTACCAAAGGGTTTGAAATCGACAGAAAGAAAATCGCAATTAGTGTCCCAGTAGAGGGTGCAGGCGAGTTCTCTGCCGACATCGACCTACATAGAGAGGTGAAAACGCAGGTGAAATTTGTCGTAGTAGGCGAATAAGTTTTCCGTAAAACAAAAAAAAGTCCCGCACGTGTGCGGGACTTTTTTTTATGCCAATGCTGATTCCAAATCCTCCACCAACTTCTTGGCAACAGCCTTACTGTTTTTTTCTCGAGTAGCCTTGAAGATAGAGAGTGCAGCTTCACTTTTTGCAATCAACCCAGATGGGTTTAGATCGTTTTGGTAGCTTCCCCAACACCAATCAAGTTCAGCCGCCAACTCTGGCTGGGCTAATTTCTCCAGTTTCTCGATGACAGGAGTCATCACTTTTTCCATTCTTTGAGAGTTCATACTAGAATTTTTTAATTTTTATTCTCTATTATTTAACAAATGACGTATATTTTTATTATATATTCAAAATATTAATTAATTTATTGCCATTTTATCAATTTCAATCGATTTCCTAGCGGTTTTTTCACCCCATAAGTCTACTACTAATTTGTCCTAAACCCTCATTTCCAAGTTACTTGATACCAAATGTTTAAGTTAGAACGAGCGGTGAAAATCAAAATTCTTTGGCATGAGGTTTGGAAAAAATTTAGGAGAACTCTACCTTTGTACCATCAAATGAAAGAACTCTTTCATTTTGCTAAATTGACTGATGGTGTAACTGGCAACACGTCTGATTTTGGTTCAGAAGAGTCTAGGTTCGAGCCCTAGTCGGTCAACAAAAAAGACCTCCCATTTTTGGGAGGTCTTTTCATTTTCTATTCAATGAAAGAACGGTATTTTATTTATACAAGCCGTTGAATAGCATTTTGAAGGTACCGTGTGCCTGACCTCGGAAAGTAATCTCAGGACCAAAGGCAAATAATTTACCGTCACCCACACGGGCTTCAAATGCAGTTACTCCCTGTTTAAGGTAATTTTGCCCCCAAGCCCAGCCGCTACGCAACGGTGGTTCAGAACCAAACCAAGCCAAAGGTGTCACTCCCAACTGGGTTGCCTCAGGACTAAGTCGAAAGACTGGGCTATTATTAAATAAGACATCTGCTTTCTCCCCCATTCCATAATTGATTGGCGAAGCTACATTCACCTGCATCTCCAATACACTGCCTGGTATGTAATATTTTTCACCAGTCAACATTTTTTCCTTCCCATTCTCTACCTCTATCAAGGCATTGGAAACAGGGAGACCCAAGTGAGTTGCCAAAGAAGTAGCGGCACCTACTGTGATGATCTGCCCCCCTTGCTCTAGAAATGCTTTCAGCTCAGGAATGGATTTGTTCACAGAAAGTCTTCCCAGCATCCTTTGGTATTCCGCAGGGATATCTTCTTTTTTTGGCTGAGCACCCATTCCATAGCCCCCACCAGTACCGGGCATCCCTGGGCCAATGAAAAGCAAAACGTCAAATTTTTCTTTTAAATCGCCCGCATCAATTTCCATAGGGAACACTTGCGCATAGTCAAAGTGAAATTGTTCCATAATCCAGCGCGTCCATCCAGAAGGCATGGAGCCTCCATAGTAATCGTACAGGCCAATACGGGCAGGGAAAATTTCTTTGGCACCAGAAGGTACTCCCTTAGCTGCTTTTGGGACTAACCCATGGGATTTTACAGCTACCTCTAAGTCTTTTTTGCCTGAGATCGGCACATAAAATGACCCAGCAGGCACCTCTTTGGTTGGAACCTGCGTTCGGTACACCCTCACTTTGGCCTTCAATAGATCATTCACCGCTTTAAAAGAATCATTTACCCGTGCATCTAAGAAATATCCAGAGGAAGAAGTAGGCAAACTAGCAGGAGCTGGTTCTAGTAATTGCCCGTAAGGAATCGGTTCAAAGGGGCCATCAAAGGCCTCTAGAATGCGATCTGCCTTTACGCCCATCTGATAAGCCAAAGTCCAACCAGCAGCATCGTAGGGCCGAATTGGAGGACCTCCAGGGTACAAAAAATCATTAGGATGATCCTGAGGCTCAAACATATCCAAGACATGTGGCCGGAATGCCTGCGCTGTTTTTACAAGGTAGGATCCCTTAGGATAGCGCTTCTCCCCAATGGAAAAATCAGCCGTTGCTTGGTGTACCAAAACACCTGATTTGATCAATGCATTCAAAAATTTAATTGCAGTAGAAAAATCCGCTTGATCAGCCGGCAACACGTACCCTCTTGGATCCCGAAGAGAAGGATCTGCATAGACAGAATCATAGAAGGCTAGCGGAATACCCCCCCTATTTCCAAAATAAGCTTCCTCAGGATCATCTGCGGCTTTCCTCCCTTTACTAGCATCAAAGGTCTTTTGAATCGCCTGTGCAAATTTTGGATAGCGGGTCCATGTATCGGTATTTCCTCGCTCAATGGACTTTTTCCCCATCAAGTAAAAATTATAAAGCAACTCATCTCCATGACGAACGGCATGATTTAAAATGGCATAATTCAACGATACGGAATAGTCTATGGATTTTCGGAAAGACCAGGGGCCTGGGGTTACAGGAAATGGATTTCCATTATTTGGAATCAAGCGATCTGGAACCAATGGAATAGAAAACGGAGAAGGATCTCCTACGATCTCCGTCAAAATACCAATCATATTGTGGTAATAGGGAGTAGTACGTAAGCCCCCATTCCACCAAGTGGAAAATACGGATCCCCCAAGTCGGGTATATCCTGGCTTTTCCTCTTGATGCAAGCGATTAATCATGGCTGCTCCGACTGCATCCAAACTAGTAATAATCAATGGATCAAACACATGATTGAATGGATCCCGATAGGGAGGGCCAGCTACTACAGTACCTGCAGGTCCAGATTGATGGTGGTTATACACGATCTGAGGCATCCACTCCACATACTGTTGGAGCGAAATATTGGTGGATTCCTTCATGTTATTCATGTAAAAATCTCTATTGTTATCGTGCCCCACGTACTTTTGATACAAAACAGGAATATTCTTGTTTCTCTTGGACTTATCCTCCGACCTCATGTACCAATTGGACATGATTTCCATTCCATCAGGATTCACATGAACGAGCAGAATAATCACCTCATCCAATATGCGGAGGGTCTCTTCGTCGTTTTTTGAAGCCAAGGTATACAGAGTTTCAATAAGCTGCTGTGCCCCTACCACTTCGCTTGCATGCAAACCTCCATCGATCCAAACAATAGGTTTCCCTTGATTTGCCAACGCTTTTGCCTCAGCTTCTGAAATTTCTGCTCTCCCTAGCTTCCGGGAGATCTCTTGGTACCGTTCTAAATCTGGGAAATTCTTTGGCGATGTAATCACCAAGAGTGGTTGCTCACGTCCAAATTCAGTTTGCCCAATACTTCGGTATTCCACCCGATCGGAGAGTTCAGCTACTTTCTTGAAGTAGGCTTCCGTTTGTGTGAAATTAGCCAGTTGGTAGGGCTCACCAATGGAGAACCCAAAGTGCTCTTTCGGGGTAGGTATCGATTGAGCAATCACCAATAAGGGTACAAAACCTACATGGAGTAGTAACAGAAGTATTTTTTTCATAGAAAACCAAGTTTATTAAGCTCTAATTTACTCCTTTGATTTGGAATTGAGTTGGAAATTTATGGGAAGACCCAGAATTTACAGGACTGGAGGATTTTGTCAATGAATCGTTTTACTTAGAATTTATAGTGGCAATTAGCCCTACTTTTTCTATCCATTCGTTTGATTTTTAAATCATATTTTTTTCTGAAGTAGAGTTGACAGACCCAATCCTTACTTCAAAATTATTACTTTTGTTTAGATTCCTTTTTCTTCCTCCTTCCCACAAACTCCCTTGATCCTTATGTCCGAGGTAAAAATCTTTGCAGGCTCCAATAGCATAGAATTGGCTCAAAAAATTGCCAAAAGCTATGGAAAAAAGTTAGGCGACTTGACATTATCCAGATTCAGTGACGGAGAAATGTCTCCGAGCTTTAATGAATCTATCCGTGGTTGCACGGTATTTATCATTCAAAGCACCAACCCTCCGAGTGACAACTTACTCGAATTGTGCTTGATGATCGATGCTGCCAAACGAGCAAGTGCGTACAAGGTATGTGCTGTAATTCCTTACTTCGGTTATGCTCGTCAAGACCGAAAGGATAGACCACGCGTATCTATAGCTGCCAAACTTATCGCCAACATGCTCACTTCGGCAGGAGCAGATCGAATCATGGCCTGTGACTTACACGCAGGGCAAATTCAAGGTTTTTTTGACATTCCATTGGACCATTTGAATGGATCTGCTATATTTGCACCCTATTTGAGTACGCTTCGCTTGAATGACATGATTTTTGCAGCTCCAGATGTAGGGGGTGTGGCACGAGCAAGGTCTTTCGCAAAGCATTTTGAAGTAGAAATGGTGGTCTGTGATAAGCACAGAAAAAGAGCCAACGAAATAGCATCGATGCAGGTAATTGGTGAAGTAGAGGGGAGAGATGTAATCCTGGTGGATGATTTAGTAGATACAGCTGGCACCTTATGCAAAGCTGCTCAAATCATCAAAGAAAAAGGCGCTAATTCAGTACGTGCCATCGTGACGCACGGGGTACTGTCTGGGAAAGCACATGAAAATATTGAAAACTCAGTTTTAGAAGAATTAGTAATCACGGATACAATTCCCATAAAATATCCGAATCCTAAAATTAAAGTACTTACTGTAGGAGAATTGTTTGGTAAAGCCATTCACGCAGTCACAGGAAACACCTCCATCAGTTCTTTATTTATTTGAAACCAATTTAAATACACATACACATGAAAACACTAGAGATTATAGGGTTTAAAAGAGCAAATCTCGACAGTGCTGCTTTGAATGAAATCAGAGATGCCGGCAATGTTCCCTGCGTGGTTTACGGACCAGGTATTCCTGATCAAGTTCATTTCTATTCTCCGGCAATCCTCTTCAGAGACCTCATCTACACACCGGAGGTTCACTTGGTTGAACTCAATATTGAGGGCAGAATTATTCGTGCGGTTTTGAAAGAAGCCCAATTTCACCCTGTAAGTGAGGTATTGCTCCATGCAGACTTTATGGCTTACACAGACGATAAAGCGATCAAATTTGAAATCCCTGTTAAAATTGAAGGCAATTCACCAGGAATCGCAAAAGGGGGTAAGCTAGAATTTAAAACTAGAAAATTGAAGGTAAAAGGATTAGCAAATACCCTTCCAGACAATATCTTGGTTGATATTTCTAACCTAGACCTCGGAAAATCATTTAAAGTGAGTGAATTGCAACCCGAAGGTTTTGAAATTCTTACCTCACCCAACGTTTCTGTAGTTACTATTGGTATCCCAAGAGCACTACGTGGAAAGAAGGCAGAATAAGTCTACAACTACTTCAACAAAAATCCTGCTTATTCCCAAGCAGGATTTTTTATTTTTATCCTACTGAACCCAAAATCCATGAACTATCTACTTGTAGGCTTGGGAAATATCGGCCCTGAATACGAATTAACTCGGCATAATATAGGTTTCCTTATCCTAGATCGACTTGCAGATAAAGAAGGAGCAACTTGGAAAAGTGATCGCCTTGCTTTTAAAACTGAAATTAAGCACAAATCACGAACCCTTCACCTTCTCAAACCTACCACTTACATGAATTTGAGTGGAAAGGCTGTTAATTATTGGCTAAAAACCCTAAACATCCCAAAAGAAAATCTATTGGTACTGGTCGATGATGTAGCTATCCCTTTTGAAAAATTACGAATGCGCCCTAAAGGCAGTGCTGCAGGTCACAATGGACTCAAAAACATCGAAGAGCTTTGTGGAGGACAAGATTACCCAAGGCTTCGGGTAGGCATTGGGGATGATTTCCCCAAAGGAAGACAAGCCGATTATGTTTTGGGGAGATTTACTACGCAAGAACTATCGCTGCTTCCTGACATCATGGATAAAGCCATTTCTATGGCCTTGGCATTTTGCACGATAGGAATTGAACGGACCATGACCCAGTTCAACGATTGATTTTTGGAAATTTGGATTTACGAATCCTTCCCTATTTATTTGTATTCCTTTTAACAGGTGAAATTTATAAAGAAGAGGCGAGAGACTAGGCTCCATGACCCTCTGGCAACCCTCTCCAAAAGAGTAAGGTGCCAAGTCCTACCCAGCATGGGAACGATAAATCGGCAGAATAATCCCTACCTTTTTTTGAGTTCATCTGCCTGTCGGGAAAAAAATTCCTTTTGAATTGCCAACCTGTATCAACCTGTAAACCTAGCCAAATGGCACATTTTGAAACCGATGCAATCCGCATCCAAGAACGGTCCAATCAGCGCGAACATTCTTCAGCGCTGTACCTGAGCTCTAGTTTTGTGTTTGAATCAGCAGAAGAGGCACGCGCTATGTTTGCCGATGAAATTCAGGGGAACATCTACTCCCGGTATTCCAATCCCAACTCCTCTGACCTCATCGAAAAAGTATGCCGCGCAGAAGGAACAGAAGATGGAATCGCGACTGCCTCTGGAATGGCCGCCATGTTTGGCAGCATCGCCTCCCTACTCCAGCAGGGTGATCACATCCTAGCTGCTAGATCCTTGTTTGGGTCCACCCACCAACTCCTTACACGCGTATTCCCAAAATGGGGGATCAGCTCCACTTATGGAGATATCTCAGACTACAAGAACTGGGACAAATTGCTACAGCCTACTACTAAAATGCTTTTTCTAGAAACACCATCTAACCCAGGACTGGAAATCATTGACTTGGAATGGGCAGGGAAGTTTGCGGCAGCTCATGGACTAATTTTAGTAGTGGACAATTGTTTTGCCACCCCCTATTTACAACAACCGGCGAAATGGGGAGCACATATCGTGACCCATAGTGCCACAAAATACATAGATGGCCAGGGTAGAGTGCTAGGCGGTTTGATCCTAGGTAAAAAAGAATACATTGACGAAGTACGCTTTTTTACCCGACATACGGGACCCTCTCTATCCCCCTTCAACGCTTGGATCCTATCCAAAAGCATGGAAACCTTAGCCCTTCGAATGGATCGACATTGCGAAAATGCAGAAAGAGTAGCCTCTTACTTTGAAGGCAATACCCACCTCGACGCAGTCAATTATCCGTTTCTGCCTTCTCATGCACAACATGCCTTGGCTCTCAAGCAAATGAAAGCAGGGGGAGGAATTATCACCCTGGCTCTAAAGGGAGGTCTCCCAAGAGCGCAAAGGTTCATCGACCAATTGCAGATGGTTTCCATCACCCCTAACTTGGGAGATAGTCGCAGCATTGTTACCCATCCAGCTTCTACCACCCACAGCAAATTAAGTCCAGATGAGCGCCAAAAAGTAGGAATTAGCGATGGACTTATCCGTCTTTCTGTAGGCTTGGAACACTACGAAGACATTGTAAAAGATGTAGAAAGAGCCCTAGAGCAATCCAAGTAAACTACTTAGCGTAGGGTATTTCGCAAGACCACAAAAGGCCTCCAAGGGCTGTTTGGAGCTTGGTACAACTGATTAAAGGCAAAAGTACCGATAACCAGATCCTCATCTCCATCCAAATCCAGATCCCCCTTTGTTAATGTGAGCCAATGATCTGCGAGCTGCTCTTTCAAAATGTACGGATGGAATACTCCTGAAAGAGATTGCTTGAAATAAATTAGATTTTGAAAGGAGATTTGCTTTCGATCCGGGAAAAAAGCAATGGCCACCACATCCATCCTCCCATCCTGATCAAAGTCCCCCAACTCAAAGCCACTTGCTCCGTGCATAGGATAAAACCAGCTTTCTAGGTAATTTCCTTTGGCATCCCGCTCAAAAATTCGAAGCCCATGGTACGGTTTGAAAATTTGGCTTTGGTCTGCATTATCCCCATTAACCAACACAATCTCTGGAACTTCATCTCCATTTAAGTCTTCAAATCGAAAATCACTCGATCCAAAGGCTGGATGAAATGCCAATAGCTGCTTTTCTTTAAATTTTCCTTGCCCCACATTTTCAAATAGCGAAATCCCTTCCTTGGCTTGAGAAAATAAAACCAGTAGATCAAGGTCCCCATCTCCCTCATAATCGACCGCAATAGTTCTCCTTGCTCCTGGATCTGATTTTAAAATAACTTCATTATATCCTTCCTCCTGACTTAAAAATAGACTCAGTTTGCCTACATGATTCCCAAATTGGCACAGCACATAATCCTTCTTACCATCCTCATTCCAATCCGCCACCTCCATGTCCATAGGTCGCATCAATTGATCAATGAGTGGAACCTCTTTCCAGCTTTTAGTACCAAGTGAAAAGTTGGATAATAGCCCTATGGAATCGTTGGAAGGATCCATCTTTCCCATAGACAGCAAATCAAATGAGCTTGGAGTATTCCAAATCAAGTCTACTGGAGCAACACGAGTAGGTAAGGAATCGAGTTGAAAAAAATTGTTTTTTGAATCTAAACGATACAGCGCACGAAATCGATGACCTACCCACAAATCCCCAGTTTGAGGATGAATTCGAAGTAAGGTAGTCAAACTGGAGCGGGTATCTTTAAACTCAGGAACTTCTAAATTGAACCCCGGTATTCCAAGTTTAGGAGTCTCTTTAATGACTTGAGCCTCCAGGGTGTCCGGAGCATTAGCCAAATAATAGGCTTGCAATTTTTCCCAGTTTTCAGGAGTGATATAAGGTGTTTTGGAATAAACACCCTCTGGAACTCCTTCATCTTCTGGCATAGCCGTACCAAAATCCTCTTGAAGATACAAGCCCATGCGCTTTCGCATGTCTGGCAACAAAGTAGTCCAGGTCTTTTTATCCAAAATGGATGGATCAGGCATTAAGTGGCAAGCAGCACAATACCCTTTGGCCAATTGCTCCCCAGATAGATTTAAGTCCGACTGGGAGAGTTGGTAAAGGCTCGGCGGAGGTTGCTTTCGCTCTGAAATAGGATCACATCCGCAAACCAAAACCACCACGCACACGAAAACCCAAGCTTGACGAATCATTGACTCAAAGAATGGATTTAAATTCGTGAACCAGCTGAGGGTCTATCCCAAAATTTAGACTGAAATCTAAGGGAGTACCCGCAAAAGAAAGACCTGGCTTAATAAAATGATTATCAGCAGCCTTGGCCAATTTGCAGGAAGCATGTACCTCTTTCAGATAGCCTGATTCCTTTAACCTTGAAACATGTGCTACCTTGAGCCCTCCACCAGGAAGGATAATAATCCGCTCTTTAGCTTGCTCCATAAGTGCCATTACCTGTGGCAATCCTTCCTCTAGTGAATTTTCCCCTCCAGAGGTAAGTACTCGGTTAAAACCAAGTTGGATAATTTTTTCCAAGGAACCCGCAAGATCTACCGAAGCATCAAATGCACGGTGAAAGGTACAAGGTCTGGATGCAGCGGCTCGCAACAAGGATTCACAGGCAGACTCGTTCACTGAACCTAGCGCATCCAAAGCACCAAAAACAAAGCCGTCTGCTCCCAAATCTCCCAGTAGTTGGATATCCTGCTTCATGACGAGCAATTCCTTGGGCGAGTAGACAAAATTTCCGCCACGAGGACGAATCATAACAAAAATCGGAATATCGATTTCCCGTTTCAAAAAACGGAGCATTCCCGCACTAGGAGTCTCTCCCCCTTCTGGAAAGTTAGCACATAGCTCTAAGCGATCAACCCCAAGCTGTGCGGCCTCCAAGGAAGCTTGAAGGTTAAAAACTGGTGCTTCTAATAGCAAACTCATGTCTTAAAATGGCTAGTCGAGTCAATCAATACATTACCTGATTCAGTGGCTTTTGCATAATTGAAACCCGGATGAACAGCGAAAGCACCTACTTCGCCTTCCTTATTGATAGCCAAAAAACCTGCCTGAATATCTTTTATATTTTTATTTTTGGACACCAATCGTCGAACTGCCTCCTCACATGCCTCTTGAGGACTTCTACCTTGTCGCATCAACTCAACAATTAAAAAACTACCGCAGATTCGGATGATAGATTCTCCTAATCCTGTAGCTGTGGCAGCACCCACTTCATCGTCAACAAATAATCCAGCACCAATAATAGGGCTATCTCCTATCCGGCCATGCATCTTGTAGGCCAAACCACTAGTCGTACAACTCCCTGCTAATTTTCCAGCAGCATCCAAGCCAATCATTCCAATCGTATCGTGGTTTTCCACATTGATGATTGGCTTGTATTGGCTGGTCACTTTCCACTTATCGTATTCGACTTGTGCTTTGGGACTTAATTTTTCCTCTTCTAAAGGGAAGCCTTGTGCAATAGCAAACTGACGTGCACCCTCCCCTGCAAGCATCACGTGTGGAGTTTTCTCCATCACCGCTCTTGCGAGCGAAATGGGATGCTTGACTTGTCTGACAAAAGCTACCGAACCACAAGATCCATCTCCCAACATAATGGAAGCATCTAATGTTGTGATTCCTTCCCGATCAGGTAGGCCTTGCAATCCAACAGATAGATTTTCTAGGTCCAATTCCGTGTTCCGCACCCCTGCTTCCACTGCATCCAAAATACTCCCCGTTTTCTTGAGTTTAGCCCAAGCATCCGCATTGGCAGGAACTCCATGGTTCCAAGTGGAAAGTATAATCGGTTTGGCTCCAGTCATTTTTTTAACAGGAAATGATTCTGCTTTAAGGGTGGATAGCCCTGGGATCAATAGGGCCGAGCCCAACAAGGATTGCTTGATAAACTTTCTTCTTTGCGACATGGGTTGTACTTTAGAATCTGGAAGACAAATTATCAATTTTACCTCAATTTACCCCTCCCTTTCATCAAATCTCGCAACAAATCCATGAGACCTTATATCCTAAAAGAAGCCAGCTGGAAATCACTCCAAACTTTTCGTTACGAGCTTGCCGTTTTACCTTGGGGAGCCACGGAAGCACACAACTACCACCTACCTTATGGTACCGATGTCTACGAAGCAGATGCCATTGCTGCAGAAGGTGCAAGAAAAGCCTGGGAAAAAGGCAATAAAGTGGTTGTACTTCCCACTGTTCCTTTTGGCGTAAACACGGGACAATCAGACATCTACCTAGACCTCAACATAAACCCTAGCACCCAACTTCTTTTGCTTCAAGATCTGATTGAGGTATTTCACCGACAGGGGCTCAAAAAATTATTGATCTTAAATAGCCATGGAGGCAACAACTTTCAGCCCATGCTTCGGGAACTAGGTCTAAAGTACCCTGATATGCTCCTATTTACTTGCAATTGGTTTCAGGCATTGGAAAAATCCACTTATTTTGAAGAAGAAGGGGACCATGCCGATGAGATGGAAACCTCCTTGATTCAGCATTTACACCCAGAACTTGTTGCACCCTTATCTGAAGCTGGTGATGGAACTGAAAAAAAATCAGTTATCCGTGGAATTCGTGAAAAATGGGCTTGGGCAGAGCGAAAATGGTCAGAAGTTTCTGAAGATACAGGCATAGGAAATCCAAAAAAGGCTACCCCAGAAAAAGGAAAGCGCTATTTCGATGACGTAACAGACAAGGTTGCTGACCTACTTGAAGACCTATGCCAAGCACAACCTGGAGCATTGTATCGCTAAGTTAGTCAGGGAGCTTTAAGGAACTATTTTCGCCTTTGTAATTGATTTTTGACGCCGATTTGACACCACTTGGCAAGTGAATGGAACGACTAGATTGAGATCCAAAACCTGCTCCGAAACTCGTGTCTATCCGCTGTTTTTTACCATTTGCCAAAATAAGTTCTACAGCCATTGCATCAGCAGGCACTTTTAAAACTCTTTGTTCTTGTTGAA
>Ga0181601_10002680_pt1 | contig 15228 bp, 10 predicted proteins | sample 041ome_8_FD_133020 | JGI IMG/M metagenome (GOLD analysis project Ga0181601, IMG submission 133020) | Coastal salt marsh microbial communities from the Groves Creek Marsh, Skidaway Island, Georgia - 041407BS metaG (megahit assembly) | ecosystem: Environmental > Aquatic > Marine > Intertidal zone...
CAGTAGCTCTTACGTTAGTTTCTGCACGTGCTCAACAAGGCGTTAACGACATTTCATTTGGTAAAGGCCTAATGAATTATGTAGCTGCAGATAGTAGTTTCAGTGTGAAATTTGCTCCCCGCATGCAAGTGCGTTACTACGGAAACAGTGGCTTTGATAACGGTAGCCTAGGTAAAGTCGACCATGACTTTCTCATACGTAGATCTCGTTTCAAATTCGATGGTTGGGCCTACCACCCTTCTATCAAATACAAAATGGAGTTCGGTCTTACCAATAACGATATCTCAGGTGCCAATCAATTCACCAAAGATGCGCCAAGATTAATTCTTGATGCAGTTTTGAAGTGGGGCTTTGCACCAGGTTGGGAACTATGGGCTGGACAGACTAAACTTCCTGGAAACATTGAGCGTGTAATTTCAAGTGCCAATCTACAGTTGGTAGACCGTTCTATGTTGAACAGTAAGTTTAACATTGACCGCGACATGGGACTCCAACTGCGCCATAAATCAACGTTCGGAAACGTAGTAACGAAAGAGAAATTCGCCATTAGCCAAGGTGAAGGTCGTAACATCACCGCAGGTAATGTTGGTGGTTTGCAGTACACCGCTCGCCTTGAAGTGCTTCCTTTCGGTGAGTTCACCAAAAAAGGAGACTATATGGGCTCTTCAACGGTTCGTGAAAAGTCTCCAAAATTACTTTTGGCGTACACCTACGACTTGAACAGCAATGCGGTGAAAGACCGTTCGAACATGGGCTCATACATGTACCTTGCTGATGGAAGTCTTTACCAAACAAATATCACCACGCAGTTTGTAGATGTTGCGTTCAAATACCAAGGATTTTCTTTGATGTCGGAGTGGGCTTCACGTGCAGCGGCAAATCCTGTAGCCGTAGAAGCAGATGGTACGGCCACTGGAGACATCGTCCTAGTAGGTAGTGCTTTTAACTTGGCAATGGGCCAATTCATTTCTGAAAAAGTAGAGGTGGCCGCTCGCTGCACTACACTTATGTTTGATGAAATCGCAGAAACCGATAACACTGCACAATATACCCTCGGCTTGAATAAATTTGTCGTAGGTCATAAGTTAAAAGTGCAATCTGATATCAGCTATACCACTAAAGCCGGAGAGGCCAGCGGTGTGATGTTCAGAACAGGTTTTGAATTGCACTTCTAATCTTAACCCACAGGTAACATTGCGGACGTAATTTCGCAGCATATTTAAACACTATGGACAGTATTTTTTACTTGATGATTTTCGCACTCGCAATTCTAGCAGTAGCGGATCTAGTTGTAGGAGTCAGTAACGACGCCGTCAACTTCTTGAACTCAGCCATCGGCTCGAAAGCGATCTCCTTTAAAAAGATCATAATTATTGCCAGTCTCGGAGTATTTGTCGGGGCAGTATTCTCAAGCGGTATGATGGAGGTTGCGCGTAAGGGAATCTTTATGCCTTCGAAATTCTACTTCGACGAGATCATGTTCATCTTTATGGCGGTAATGATTGGAGACATCCTCCTATTGGATTTCTTCAACACGTTGGGTATGCCCACCTCCACTACAGTATCGATCGTATTCAACCTTTTGGGCGCTGCGGTAGTGATGGCCTTGATAAAAATAGGCATGTCTGATTCAGAGACTGTAGCAGATTTGGCAAATTACATCAACACCAAAAAAGCCAAGGAAATCATTTCAGGTATCCTTCTTTCGGTAGTGATTTCATTTACTGTCGGTATGATCGTCCAATGGATTTCCCGATTGGTTTTTACCTTCCAATACGAAAAGAAAGTAAAGAACTTCGGATTTGTATTCGCAGGAATCTGTTTAACGGCGATCGGTTACTTCATCTTCTTCAAAGGTTTGAAAGGAACTCCTTTCTACGGCGACATTAAGGACTTCTTGGCTCAAAATACCTACCTAGTCATCGGAATGATGCTTTTGTTCTGGACGTTGTTGATGTTCATCGTTGACAAAGTATTCAAAACAAATGTGTTGGTAGTAGTCATCGGAGTGGGTACTTTCGGATTGGCTCTAGCCTTCGCTGGGAACGATTTGGTAAACTTCATCGGGGTACCTATGGCCGCATGGCACAGCTACGAAGCATGGTCTGTTTCTGGTATTCCTGCATCTGAGTTTTCTATGGAAATTCTGAGTGAAAAAGTTCCTACAGAACCTACACTCTTGTTTATTGCAGGTAGTATTATGGTTATTACGCTTGCCCTCTCAAAGAAGGCACGCACGGTTGCGGACACCTCTATCGACCTATCTCGTCAAGGCGATGGTAGCGAGCGTTTCCAACCAAATTTCCTCTCAAAAGCCATCGTAAAAGGCTCTACGAAGTGTGTTGAAGTGATTAGTACAGTATTGCCAGCTTCTGTGCAAACCAAAATCACAAACAGCTTCCAAACACCAGCTATTGAAATCTCAGAAGAAAAAGCTAAAGAGCTTCCTGCATTCGACTTGATTCGCGCCTCTATCAACCTAGCGGTAGCCGGTATCTTGATTTCTATCGCAACCAGCATGAAGCTACCGCTATCCACTACGTACGTAACTTTCATGGTAGCCATGGGTACTTCTTTGGCAGACCGCGCTTGGGGTAGAGAAAGTGCAGTATACCGTGTTGCAGGTGTAGTAAACGTTATTGGCGGTTGGTTCTTAACAGCATTGACAGCGTTTACATTCGCTGGAACGTTGACTTACATAATCTACATGGGTAAAGGTGCCGCAGTAGCCATCTTGCTATTGATCGCTGCAATGCTAATCGTTCGCAACTACTTAAGCCACAAGAAGAAAACTATTGGCCAAGTGGATCACACGAGCTTGAAGAAATCTGCGAGTAAAACGGTTCAAGGCATTATTGACGAAAGCGCCGATAACGTAGCGAAATCCATGTACCGCACTTCACGCATCTACCAAGGTGTTGTTGAAGGCCTCTCAAACCAAGATGCCAGTGCATTGAAGAAAATGCGCAAGCGTGTCACGAAATTCGAAGACGAAGTTGAAACATTGAGAAATCACTTGTTCTACTTCATTAAGAATCTTGACGATACAAGTGTTCGCGGGTCCAATTTCTACATCATGGTCCTCGCCAACATGACTGATATGGTTCAATCTCTGGACTTCATCGCTAAGAAAAGTTTCAAACACATCGACAATAACCACAAGCCATTGAGCAAAGGACAAATTGAAGATTTACGTGAAATCGAAGCTTCACTCAGCAAGCTCTTGGTTGATGTTGAAACTGCATTCAAATCTCAATCATTCGGTGATCTTAGCGCTTGTCTAGAGCGTGAGACAGAAATGATCGCACTTATCTCAGATAAGATTGATGCACAAATTGCAAGAACTAGAAAAGAAGAGGTGAGTCCTAAGAACACCACATTGTACTTCAATGTGCTTCTAGAGTCTAAGGATCTTGTGAAGGGCACCATGCGTTTGGTAGAAGAATACCACAACAGCGCTGCGAATTCATAAAATCTTCTCGATAAGAATCTTGAAAGCCACCCGCCCGGGTGGCTTTTTTTTGCCCTAAATTCGGACCATGCACATCGTCTATTTCTGTACCACCCCCACTGCTGAGCTTCTCGTACAACTCGAGACCTCCATCTTGCTCTGCAAGAAAGGGGCGCCGAACAGTCGGATTCACCTCTATACGGATGATGGCAGTGTAGGCCAGAATTGGCCCATAATTCAACATATCCTCACCCCAGAACAACTCATGCATTGGCAGGGACCTAAGGGATTCTTTTGGCGCATTAAAATGCAAGTCCTTGCAGATATCTGCGCATTGTATCCCAACGACCCCATACTCTACCTCGATGCCGATACCTTGGCGTTGGATCTCCCTGGTTTACAGGCCCAATTATCTACGCCAATGATGCACCTAAACGAAGGAGCATTGGGTTCACTGAATACCAAAACCGAACGGAGAACACTGCGGGAATTGGACCAAAAAACATTCCAGGGCATCACCACAACCGCGCAAAGCATGATGTTTAACGCAGGGGTCATTGCCCTCCCTCCCGGTCACAGCGAGTCCATTGAGCACGCCATTGCACTTTGTGATAGCTACTTAGAAACCTCCGCTCCGGTAAGACTCCTCGAACAATTGGCCTTCAGCCTTGCCCTGAATAAAGACCTATTACTTCAAGAAGCCCAACCTTTTATCGCACACTACTGGAGCACGAAAGATTGGTGGGTTCCTTATCTAAAACTTTGGCTAGAGCAACAAGGGCCTACTTTCGAGGAACGTCTACAAACCATTCATACGTTAAATGTGAAGGCCCATCCCTACTGGGCGAAGCGCTCTAATACCGCTCGACGACTGCGCAAACTATTGAGCAGATAAACCCCAAGTGTGAGTGAAGTCACAACCTTTTCGGAATTAGTCATTTATCTTCGGGGCTACTGCCCTCCCAAGAAAAGATGCGGGAGCGACCAACACAAAAATTTATGACCATGCAGAAGAATTGGATTCTAAGCGGAATAGCAGCGACCGGACTATTGTTCGGGTCGTGCCAGATGGGCGATAGCGCTCCTGAAGGACCGCAAAAAATCACCATCCTACAAACCGCAGATATTCACGGACAGGTATACCCTCACAGCGAATTGTTCTGGGAGAATGAAGAAATCAGCTTCAAGACCCTTGGCGGACTCGCGAATATGAAAACCTTGTTCGACCAAGAACGTGCCGCCAACCCAAATACCATCGTCCTTGACGGTGGTGACTTGATCCAAGGCTCAGCCGTCGCGGCCCTCTCCAAAGGTGAAGCATTCAGCTCCATCGTCAAGGCCATGGACTTCGACTTCCTCATTCCTGGAAACTGGGAGGTCGTCTACGGTAAAGAACAAATGATGAAGGTCCTCAAGGGCTACGAAACTCCTGTGATCACGGCCAACATGTTCCACGATGAAGAAGGCAAGGCTCCGATCTTCCCTCAATATTGGATCAAGGATATCGCCGGCGCTCGATTAGGATTCATCTCTTACAACGACCCTGAGGTGCCCATCCGCCAAAACCCATCCTTTTCTGAAGGGCTAGATTTTGACCCCATTTTGGATAATTTGGGCCAATTAGTCAATAAACTCAAAGACGAAGAAGGCGTAGATATCCTGTTCGTGGTTACCCACATCGGAATCAGCAAGCAGTTTGATTTAGCCAACAACCCAGCCCTAGAGCGCGTGGATTATGTCTTAGGAAATGATACCCACGAGCGCATTCGCGAACCGCTTCAAGCCGGCCATGCCAAAGTTACCGAGCCAGGGGCCTTCGCTTCATTCGTTGGAAAGATGGTACTAGAAGTTGAAGATGGTAAAATCATTTCAGAGAAGTACGAGCTCCTTGAAGTAGATCCTACCGTATATGTAGCAGATGCTGAAGTTGCCGCAGTCATTGAAGAGGCCATCGCTCCTTACGGCGATGAAATCAATGAAGTATTGGGCTATACTTCCACCCCATTATACCGTTACTTCGTGGTAGAAAACCCCATGGACAACTTCATCACCGATGCGGCCATGTGGAAAAACGACGTTGATATCGCCTTGAGCAATGGATTTAGATTCAGTCCTCCGATCGTTCCGGGAGAAAGCGGCGTTGCCCCTATTACGCGCGGCGACCTATGGAACATGCTGCCGGTAAATGAAAAAGTCAAAATAGGCAAAGCCAGCGGACAGCAAATCAAAGACTGGCTGGAAAAGGAATTGCACAACGTATTTGCCGAAAACCCGAACGAACGCTTCGGCGGATGGGTAGTGCGTTTCTCAGGCATGCAGTTGACCTTTAACGCGAATGCTCCTAAAGGCGAGCGCGTGCAAGAAGTAGTGATTCAAGGCGAACCTATGGAGCTCGATAAGCTCTACACGATGTCGGCTTGTCGCCGTGAAGGTGAGCCGATCAGCACTCTTTGTCGTATGCCGAATACCGTTGAAACGGTAGTTATGGACTACACCGTTCACGATTTGATTGAAGAATACTTGGCCCACTTCGATACCATTGCTCCAGTTCGCGACGGCCGTGCGGTTGCTGCAGATTTAGGAGATAATGTATTGAGCCAATTACCAGGAACAGATTACCATTTCCATTAATAGTACACATGAAAAAATTCATCATCACCTTTAGCCTCGCAGCCTTGGCACTTGCCAGCTGCCAAGCTCCGGCCCCTACCGAAGATGTGGTCGAGGAAACAGTAGAGAACAACTACTTCATCCTCAACCGCAATGTAGAACAGCTCAAAGCCGTCGGGAAAGCCGCGGCGGATCTTGCGGCATCAGATTCCACTACCTACGGCACCTTCAAGGTGGTAGTATGCGGCAAGTCTGTTCAAGATTTGCTTGACGAAGAGAAAATGGCCGATGCAGTGGCGATTCTCCAAGAAAGTGGCGTAGAGATGTATGCTTGTGGACTTTCACTGAAGAAATTTGGTGTAGATCCAGCTGCACTGCCAGAATTCTACCAGGTCGTTCCAAATGGCTTGGTTTTTGGATTCGAACTACAGAAGGAAGGTTATTATTCGATAACCCTCTAGATCTAGGTTAATAACACCCCTAGAGATCCCGTGCCTCGATGAGGTGCGGGATTTTTTTTATCGCATCACGTGCACGGCGTGCCGAACGACGATTTCCCTTTCTTGGCTGTAGGCGTTGCTCACCTCAATCTCCAAGAAGTATACCCCTGCAGCCACTGGCGCACCATTAAAGGTGCCGTCCCAAGATTCGTCTGGGAGGTAGGATTCATAGACTAATTGGCCCCAACGATTATAAATGCGCTGATGCAACTCATCCGCATTATCAGAAAGGATATCTAAGCGATCATTGACCATATCTCCGTTGGGCGTGAAGAAGTTTGGTACCGTCATCGTAGGATAGAACGCCACCTCTTGACATAAAGAATCTACACAACCGTCCGCCGTGTAGAGGTAGGCGCAAATGGTTTGGGGTTCTGGATCCAAAGACACAGGATCCATGCTCACTCCTTGTGCACTCGAAGCTACCATCCAAGACATGTTGTTCACAGTAACATACAAGCTATCATCAGGTCCCGAGGTCGGAAGAGATTCGAAATACACATGCAATGCATTGTTTTGATCTGGATCTAAGACCCAAGTCCCATTTTCTACATCACTCCCCTCTCCATAGAAGGTTAACGAGTCCAATGTTCTCGTATACCCCGCACGCATAGAAGGCAAGGCCACACTATCTGTACATCCCTCACTAGAAGAAGTGATCAAGTATCCGCTGTAATTGCCCGAATCCACCAAACAATGGGTAAAGGTCGAAGAGGTATCTATTGTACCGTCACTCAACACCCACTGGTAGCTCAATAACCCCAAGGAATCTAAGGCATTGTCCAAGCTAAAGCACAAACTATCACAAGCAAAGAGTGAGGTAGAATCTAAGAGAATTTGAGCATCACTCTTCGGGGCAATCCATACCGTATCGTAGGATTCGCAATTGTAGTGGTAGGAAATATCATCAATACCAAAGTCATTCCCCGATAAAGCCGCACTCGTGGTCACCAAATTAATGGTTGCACTCCCAGAAGCAGGGACTGTGAAGGTACGCGTGGCTTGAGACCAAGATCCTGTAGAGTTTGGCGTACTGACCGGATTTCCTATGTTCGTTCCAGCGAGTTTTAATTGCAAAGATCCAGGTGGGGTCACAAAGGTCAGCATCCACCATTTTACGGTCACTTGGACCCCAGGAGGAAAACTCACAATCTGGCGCCAAAGGATTTTATTCCCTCCAGTCGATCCGTTCACTAACATGTAATTCCCGGTACCCGTGGTATGATCCCCCCAACTTCCAAAGTTTGGGTGCACGGCACTAGGATTTGGCCCCACCGCATAGGTGCCTTCATTCCAAATAGAAGTGGCATTGTAGGTGTAGGCCGTCAAAAAACCCGTATTTCCACTGGAGAAATTACCATTGGTGGCCATTTGACTGATTTGGCTCGTTCCCTTTACCAACACATAGGTGGAGGTATCCGTTAAAATAATATATGGGGACGCACAGGTATCACAGCTCAACGAAGCGTCGTGCGACCATAAATATTCATTCGAACCGGATGCGCTTAGGAATATCGTATCCCCGACACAAGCCGTCAAGGTATCTTGTCCCAAGGTAACAGTGCATTGCGCGTTTAAGGCACTGCCATAACAGGCAAGGAATACAACAAAGATGGCCTGGAGTTTCTTCACGATTTGAAGATAATAAAGACTTACGATACTGAACCTCGAGCCTTACTCACAATGAGTAAACGATTGTGAATAACATGCGAATGAAAAACTGATATTTATCCTTGTTTAGAATCATTCTAGATAATACGTTTGTACTGTTATTTAAAATCATTCTAAATAGTGTACCCCCTACTCCTCTCCATTTTCTTCTCCGTACCCGCGGACACCACCTTACCAGCTCCGGTAGAACTTGAAAGTATTACCATTACTGCAGCTGCGAACGACCCGAACAAACACATCACAGGGTCCGCCGTCGTGCTCACCCAAAAAGAACTCAGGTTGTTCGAACAGAGTGATGCCAATACCATCTTGCAAAACCAGCCCGGTGTATATGCACAACAAGAAGACGGTTGGGGCCTTCGAATGAACGTAGGTATCCGTGGCACCGGCACCTTGCGCTCCTCAAGAATCACACTCATGGAAGACGGTGTTCTCACCGCTCCTGCAGCCTATAGCGCGCCTGAAGCCTATTATACTCCTGTGATTTGGAAGTATGAACAAATAGAAGTCCTCAAAGGCGCTGCTCAAATCATTACAGGTCCCCAAAGCACCGGAGGAGCACTGAATTTTATCACTCCTACCCAAGAAGGCGACGGACAGGAAATTCTTTTGGGTGGCGGCACATTTGGACAACAGAAAGCCTATTGGCGGGGACAAAAAGCCTGGGGCAAAAAAACACAAATCCAATATGGCGCCTACCACCACAGCGCCGACGGTTTTGGTCAACTCCTAAATAGTACCACTGGAGGTTTCAAACTTCAAGACGGATATTTTAAGGTCGTGCACCACCTCGACAATAAGGACCGTCATCACTTGCATTGGTTGACCGCAGCCACTCGGGAACATTCCCAGCAAACCTACCTGGGCACGACCTTCGACCATGCCCTCAGCCAACCTTCCTTGCGTTATTTGGCCTCCGCAAATGACCAAATGGACATGGACCGATTGATGAATAGATTAGGCTACACCCTCAACTTTAATCAAGGCTTCTTCCGTGCCGATCTCTACCGTCAGTATGTACATAGGAATTGGTACAAACTCGATAAAGTAAACGGCCAAGGCATTGCCAATGTGCTTCAACAACCCACAGACTATCCGGTTGAATTCCTGGCCATACAGGGACTTCATACGGATACCGCCCTAGCCACCTTAAAGGCCAACAACCGTTATTACATCAGCCAAGGGATTCAACTGCGCGGCCAATGGAGCCAGCGCCTAGAGCGCAACATCCTAAAACACGAAGCTGGCCTGCGTTATCACTACGACCACGCGGATCGTTTTCAGCACAGTGATAGCTACAGCATAGTTGGCGCGCAAATGGCGCTTCAAAATCGCGGCGCCGAAGGCGCCGCGGGCAACCGCATCGATGCGACGAGCGCGGCGAGCGGGTATTATAGAACGACTTGGACACGCGGAAGCTGGAAAGTGCAGGCAGGCGGTCGCAGTGAGCTCATCTTTGCCTCCCGCGAAGATTTCGGGGCTGCAGATCCTGAGCGTACTGGAATAAACGCCAGCGCCCGATCCAATCGCACCCTAGTTTTTTTGCCCGGAATGAGCATTAACAAGCAAACCGAACAGTGGAATATTTTCGCCGGCATCCACCGCGGCTTCACTCCTGCAGGCTCCAAAGAAGGTGTCCTTCCCGAGCTTAGCATCAGTACAGAATTTGGATTGGAGCACACCCAGCGTCCCCTTCAACTCGTCGCCTTCCACAGCGCCTACGATCGATTACTGGGTTCTGATGCCGCCAGTGCCGGAGGTAGCGGTAGTGGAGAACTATACAATGGTGGAAGCGCTCAGATTTCAGGAGTAGAGGGCCAATTCTCTCATCAATTCCACCACCAACAGTTCACCTTCACCGGTACTTGGACAAGAGCCGTATTTACGGAATCATTCTCAAGCGAATTTGAAGGATGGGGCAATGTAGAAAAAGGAGATGTGCTCCCCTACCTACCTCTAGGTCAAGCCTCTATACGATACGATGTTGCACTCAAGCCGATCAACTTCAGCCTACAATCACAGCTACTCGGAGCACGTAAATCTTCGGCTTCTCTCGATCAATGGGACCTGCCCGCTGCCTTAGTGATCAATGCAGCAGCCAGCATTCCCGTGCGCCCATCTACCACGTTGAAGCTCAGTGCACAAAACCTGACCAATACGAGGCATGTAGTGGCGGCACGTCCTGCGGGTTACCGAACGTTCGCCCCTCGAATGCTCCTGCTCACCCTGCAAGCAAAATTTTAAAGGAACTCCCGGGCGCTCCGCGCCCGGGAGTTTTTTACCCCAACCTTAGGATATCACTATAGACCCCTCTGGCCGTCACTTCAGCTCCGGCGCCAGCCCCCTGAATGACCATAGGATGATCGCCATAGCCTTCGGTATAAATCTCAAACAAACTATCAGACCCTTGAATGCCGCCCAGCGGTGAAGCTTTAGGGACTTCTACAAGGGCGACGCTCAACGTGGCTTTGCCCTCATCACTGATGGCAAGGTCTCCCACATAGCGCAAGACATGGTCAGGTGCTAACTTTTGTTTGAGTGCACCATAGTGTGCATCCAACGTCGGGAAGTGAGATTTGAAGGCATCGTACGGCACATCCTCCTGACATTCTGCAGGGATGAGATTTTGAATGTTTACGTCGCTCAGCTCGGCGTGGACATCGACCGTTCTTGCGAGGATGAGCAGCTTGCGGGCCACATCCATCCCATTGAGGTCCTCGCGTGGATCCGGTTCAGTATATCCGCTGAGTTGCGCTTCGTTCAATACAGAAGTAAAGGCACGGTCACATTCGCTATAGGTATTAAAAAGGAAACTCATTGAACCGCTAAAGACTCCCTTAATACGGGTGATGCGGTCGCGACTGTGGTGCAGCTGCAACAAGGTATCTACCAACGGCAGTCCAGCGCCCACATTGGTCTCATACTTGAAGGACTTGCCTTTGTGTTCGAGTAAGATTCGCAGGTCGTCATAGTACTGCTGGTCCCGCGCATTGGCCTTTTTATTAGAGGCCACTAAATCGCAACCGCGCTCCACGAAGAGCGGGTAATAATCTGTCAGAGACTGTTCAGCCGTATTATCAACGACCACGAGGTTTGACAAGCCACTTTGCGCCAGCACTTCAGCAATGCGCTGTGGATCGTTATCCTCGGTACTTTCTGAAAGCAACGAGCGCCAATCTTCGGGTAGGCCTTGAGGGGTAAAAATCGATCGTTTTGAATCTGCCACACCGATGAGTCGGATGTCCAGCTTGCGCTTCTCACGAACGTGGGCACTGCTTTCCAGTACCTGGCGGATGAAGGTGCCACCTACCAATCCTTTCCCAAAACAGAAGACATTCAATTGTTTGAGCTGCCCCAGAAGCTGGCTATGTACAAGGTCTAGTGCTTTCTTCTGCGCACCCCCGTTGAGTACCAACGAAATCTGATGACCTTCAACACTATTGGCAATCAAGTGCAGCCAAATGTTGTTGCGACGTAATGCATAAATAGCGCGCTCCAACGCATAATTGTGTCGTCCGATAATGTTTAGGATCGTAAGGCCCTCGGTAATGGAAACGGTGGCTTCTTCCTGCGCAAAGGCCGCTGCTAGGACGGTTTGTGCCCTTGAGGCTTTCTCTTGATCGACGACCAGGCCTAAGCTGCGTTCGGAGGAAGCTTGACTGACTAATCGGACATTTATACCCTCTTCCGCCAATACTTTAAAGGCACGCGCATCTACCCCAGCGACCCCTTGAAACGCCACGCCAGTGAGGCTTACTAAGGCTACATTCGCGATGTGGCTCAGGGCCTTCACGCCGCGATCGCTGCCGTGCGCATTAATGGTCGTCCCAACATGCTCGTGGGCGTGGAACACACTGCGGATATGTAATTCTGTGCCATGCTGTTCTAACAAGGCTAAGGCCTTGCGATCTAGTACGCCGATACCCGCTGCGGCCAATTCCTGTGCTTCTTGGTAATTCATTCGCTCAATGATTTGAGCGTGCTCCACAATTCGAGGGTCCGCCGTGTAGACTCCCTTCACAAGAGTCCATTGCTCGACGACACTGGCGCCCAATTCTTTTGCCCAAAGGGCCGCCTTCACCTTGCCCTCACCGCGCTCGTAACTGCGTGCCTCCAGTTCAAAAGGCACGGAAGACAACGCACCGAACAACGCCTCAACGTGCGCCTGTGGAAAGAGAATGAAGGTGTTCTCGCCGTCGCGCTTTTTTAAAAGTTCAACGGTTTGGGCAACGGCCTTTTCATCCGTGAAAATATCATGGGTTAGTTGTACGATTCTACGCATGGTAAAATTCTAATATTTCTTTTGTAATCTGTTTATATTCAAGTAAAAAGCCATCGTGACCGAAAGCGCTTTGGAGCACCTTTAAACGGCCTTTAGGCAAGGCGTCTGTCAAGGATTGTTGTACGGTAATTGGGATTAAAACATCGCTATCAAAACCCAGCACTAAGGTGTTGATCTGCAGGCTTGCCAAAGCGTGCTGAGTACCGCCACGACCCCGACCAATGTGATGAGTATCGAGCTGCTGCGTTAACCTATAATAAGACGGCGCATCGAATCGGCGCACTAATTTCTCCCCCTGGTAACGGATATAAGAAGGTGCACGATATTGGTCCAATTCCTCCAACGAGTCCTGCTGCGCAGTATTGAATTGGGCCGTTGTTCTATAATTCAACATCCCTATGCCGCGCGCCGCTTGCAAACCCTTCGAACCGTCCCCAGTCCAAAGCGTAGCATCGGCCTCCATCGCCAATCGCTGGGCCTCGTGAATGGCTTTGTTCCACGGCATCTCCTCTGCCCCTGTGGCCAACAAGATCATATGGTCCACCGATCCTTCAAAGCCCAAGGCGAATTCCAAGGCCTGGTACCCTCCAAAACTCCCGCCAATGAGCGTGTGGATGTGGTTCAGGCCGAGGTGTTGCGCCAATAATAATTGGGCACTTACAGTATCTCGCACCGTCAAAATGGGGAAATCTTGCCCCCCTAAAGCGTGGTTTCTCGGACTGCTCGAACCGTAGGGCGATCCCAATACATTCGCACATACTACAGCATATCCCTCGCCGTACAACCCTTTTGGGCCGAACAAACCAGGCCACCAATCCGTCGGATCGTCATTGGCCGTCAAAGCATGAAACACCCACACCACAGGCTCTTTGAATAGGTCTCCCTTTATGCGGTAATGAAGCACCACATCTTTTAGGTTGCCGCCACGCTCAAGGGAAAGTGAAGGAATATCTAACTGGTGTGCTTTCATCGACAAGCTTGGTTAAAATCTTCAATTAAATCCGCAACGGTTTCCAAACCGATACTAAATCGAAGCAGTCCGTCTGTAATCCCTACCGCCTCACGCACGTCCTTCGCCGTCTTAGAATGGGTAGTCGATGCAGGATGCGTGGCAATACTTCGAGCATCGCCCAAATTCGCGGTCAAGGAGAATATCTTCAATCCGTTTAAAATGGTTCTCCCGCGCTCGATGCCCCCTTTGACCACCACACTCACCATCCCGCCACCGGCGTCCATCTGCGCTTGTGCAAGGGCGTATTGAGGATGTGATGGCAATCCAGGATAGATCACGCGCTCCACATCTGGGTGTGTTTCTAATGCCTGCGCAAAGGCCAAGGCATTGCTGCAATGACGGTCCATACGAACCGCCAAGGTTTCTAAGCTCTTACTCAACACCCATGCGTTGAACGGCGACATGGACGGTCCCGTACGACGAATAAAACCATAACAAGCATCGACATATTGTGCCTTGCCTACAATGGCCCCACCCAGCACTCGGCCCTGACCGTCGATCCACTTTGTTGCGCTGTGAATGATCAGATCTGCTCCAAACTCGCTAGGTCGTTGCAAATAAGGTGTGGCGAAGCAATTGTCCACTGTGTAAATGAGGTTATGCTTTTGACATAATTGGCCAATAAAGGCTAAGTCAATGAGGTCAAGCGTTGGATTTGTGGGAGTTTCAAAGAATACTAGCTTTGAATTTGGCTGTACTGCCGCCTCCCATTCCGCGGGGTTCCTAGCATCCACGAAGGTGCAGGTGATGCCCCATTTCGGAAGGATTTCATTCAAGATATAAGTGCTGTTCCCAAAAATGGCGCGTGCCGCAATGATGTGATCTCCCGCTTGCAGCAAGGCCGCAAAGGTGGTGAACACCGCATTCATCCCAGAAGCCGTGGCCACTCCGGCCTCAGCACCTTCTAAGGTGGCTAGCTTGCGTGCAAACTCATCGGTGTTGGGATTAGAAAATCTACTGTAGAGATTGCCCTGCTGCTCCCCTGCGAAAAGGGCCGCTCCCATTTCAGCATCATCAAAGGTGAAGCTCGAGGTTAAGAACAACGGTGCACTGTGTTCGCGGTGCTGGCTCTGCTCGATCTGGGTTCTTATGGCCCTGGTTTCAAATCCTTTCCCTTCCATTAGGCACGCTTTAAAATGAGTTCTACCGGGCCTGAGGCTTCAAGTACAGCGTAGGCGCTGCAATATTTTTCTCGAGTCAACTGGGCCGCTCGTTCTAAGACCTTATCAGAAGCATCAGTATCCACCGTGATGGTCATTTCAATCTTAGAGAAAATCTTGGGCAAGGTTTCGCGTCGCAAAGCAGTGACCTCAGCCTTGTAATCACGGATGGCATGCTTTCCCTTCTTTAAGATGTGTACGATATCAATTGCGCTACAACCGGCTAATGAGATTAACATCAGCTGCATAGGGCGAAATCCTTGATCGTGACCACCGAACTCTTCGGCATTATCTAAAATCATTTCGTGCTGGCCTGCGGTGGCTTTAAAGCCGAAGGCATCGTCAATTCGTTCCAAAGAAATTTTCATACTTCATCAATTTTTGTTGAAGTACCAGAACGACAGAAAGAAAAACAGAATACTGAGTTTCGTATCTACCTCCGCAATGTGCGAAGAGGAATTAGCACCTTCTTGGACGACCAAGGGTTGCTAAGGTTTCATCGGGCCTTTCCCTCCACCTTTCTGGATACTTCAAATGTCAAA
>Ga0181601_10002681_pt1 | contig 15224 bp, 4 predicted proteins | sample 041ome_8_FD_133020 | JGI IMG/M metagenome (GOLD analysis project Ga0181601, IMG submission 133020) | Coastal salt marsh microbial communities from the Groves Creek Marsh, Skidaway Island, Georgia - 041407BS metaG (megahit assembly) | ecosystem: Environmental > Aquatic > Marine > Intertidal zone...
ACCTCGTCCGACGCCTCCGGGGTGTTCGCCTCGGAGGGGGGCACGAGCTGCCAGAACTTGGGCAGGTACTCCTTCCAGTTTACCAAGACGAAGGCACCCTTGGGGGAGCCCGTTTTCGCGACGTGCGCCTCGATGAGCGCCTTGAGCTGCGCCTCGCCCGCCTGGCTCGAGACGCGCTGCATGGAGACAATCTCGCCGTTCACCTTGGTGGGGAAGGACTCGTCCTCGTCCAAAAAGTACCCCAGCCCGCCCGTCATTCCGGCGCCGACGTTTCGCCCAACCTTGCCGAGCACCACCACCGCGCCGCCGGTCATGTACTCGCAGCAGTGGTCGCCCGTGCCCTCGACGACCGTCTCCGCCAGCGAGTTGCGCACGGCGAAGCGCTCGCCCGCGCGCCCGTTGATGAACACGCGCCCGCCGGTGGCGCCGTACAGACACGTGTTGCCCGCGATGATGCAATCCTCGGGGCGGAAGGGCGAATCCGCGGGGGGCATGATCGCCACCTCGCCGCCGGACATGGACTTGCACACGTAGTCGTTCGCCTCGCCCTCCAGCCGCACGTTCACGCCGCCCACGCAGAACGCGCCGAAAGACTGGCCCGCGGATCCGGTGAGCTCGATGTTGATCGCGCCGGCGAAGCCCGCGTCGCCGTACCGCGCCGCCACGGCGCCGGAGACGCGCGCCGTCGCCGCGCGGTCGACGTTGACGACGTCGCGCGCGATAGTGACAGAGCCCTCCTCCTCGATCGCCGCCTGCACCTCCGCGTCTTCCAGGATTTCGTCGTCCAGCATGCGTCCGTCGCCGTGCGTGGCCATAGCGCGGCGCGCCTTGGACGAGCCCGACGCGCCCGACGACGTGCACAGGAACGACAAATCGAGCTCGCTCGTCTTGGCGGGCTGGCCGGCGTTCGCGGAGCCGTCCGCCAGCGTCTTGGCTTGCTTGAACAAGTCGTTGCGGCCGATGACCTCGTCCAGGGACTTGTACCCCATGCGCGCGAGCTCGACCCGCACCTCCTGCGCGCAGAACTGGAAGAAGTTCACGAGGTCGCCGGGCGCACCGGGGAAGCGCGCGCGCAGCTCCTCGCGCTGCGACGCGACGCCCACCGGGCAGTTGTTGGTGTGGCAGATGCGCGCCATCACGCACCCGGTGGCGATCATCGCGACGGTGCCGAAGCCGTACTCGTCCGCGCCCATGAGCGCGCACTGGATCACGTCCAGCCCGGAGCGGCAGCCGCCGTCCGCGCGGAGCACGACGCGGTCGCGCAGGTCATTCTCCACGAGCGTGCGGTGCGCCTCCACCAGGCCCATCTCCATCGGTCCGCCGGCGTGCTTGATGGAGGAGAGCGGCGACGCGCCGGTTCCGCCGTCGCCGCCGGAAATCTGGATGATGTCGGCGTTCGCCTTCGCCACGCCCGACGCCACCGTGCCGATGCCCGCCTGGCCCACCAGCTTCACGCTCACCTTCGCGTCGGGGTTCACCATGTGCAGGTCGTAGATGAGCTGCGACAAATCCTCGATGGAGTAGATGTCGTGGTGGGGGGGGGGCGAGATCAAGGGCACGCCGGCTTTGCTGCGGCGCAGCGAGGCGATGTACGGGCTCACCTTCTTCCCGGGGAGCTGCCCGCCCTCGCCGGGCTTGGCGCCCTGCGCAACCTTAATCTCGAGCTGGTCCGCGCCCATGAGGAACGCGGTGGTCACGCCGAAGCGCCCGGACGCGACTTGGCGGATGGCGGACGTGGCGACGTCGCCGTTTTGAAGCCCGCGGAGGTGCGGGAACGTCGCCGAGTTCCCCTCGGCGTCGGCGTCGGCGATGGGGACGTTGCGCTGGGGGTCCTCGCCGCCTTCGCCCGAGTTGGAGCGCCCGCCGATGCGGTTCACGGCGATGGCGATCGCCTCGTGGCACTCGCGCGAGATGGCGCCGAGGGACATGCCGCCGGTGCAGAAGCGCTCACAGATGTCCGCCACGGACTCAACCTCGGCGATGTCGATCGATTCGCGGTCCGAGTCGATCACCAGCATGTCGCGCAGACTCGTCGCCGGGCGCTCGTTCCTGTGCTCTTCGTACAGCTTGTACGCGTCCGCGGAGCCCTCGCCCTTGCCGCCGAGATCCACGGCTTTGTGCAGCAGCTTGGACATCTCCTGGTTGTTCGCGTGGTACTCCAACCCGGGCTTCACCTGAAACATCCCGCGCGCGGCGACGTTGCTGATGGCGTCCTCGCCCGACTCGGGCGCGTTGGACGCGGCGAACATCGCCGTCTCGGCGGCGAGCTCGTCCATGTTCAAGCCGCCCACGCGGCTCACCGTGCCCTTGAACGCGGCGTCGATGAGCTCGGGCCCGATGCCGTAGCACTCGAAGATCTGCGCGCCGTGGTAGGAGGTGAGCAGAGAGATGCCCATCTTGGACAAAATCTTCTTCAGACCCGCGTTGAGCGCGGCTTTGTAGTTGCGCTGCACGTCGGCGGTGGACATGTTGGGCATCTTCCCGCGCTCGATGGCGTTCTCAACCTTCTTGGACGCGCGCCACGAGCGGCACGTCTCCAGCGCGAGCCACGGGTTCACCGCGGACGCGCCGTAGCCCACCAGGCACGCGACGTGGTGCGTGGAGAAGGCGCTCGCGGACTCCACCACGAGGGACGCGCGCGTGCGCAGGCCAACCTTGATGAGGTGGTGGTGCACGGCGCCCACGGCGAGCAGCGAGGGAATCGCCGCGCCGGCGCCCGCGGAGGGCACGTCCGAGAGCACGACGCACTGGCAGCCGTCGCCCACCGCCTTCTCCGCGGCGGCGCAGAGCGCGTCGAGGCCGGCTCGGAGCGCACCCTCCGAACCGTCGTCGGCGTAAAACGCGGGGACGCGTTTCGCGTTCAGCCCCTTCACCGCCATGACCGCGTCGACGTCCTCGTCGAACAGCACGGGCGACTTGATGGAGACGGCGGGAATGTCCTTGGCGCCGTCGTTGTTCAGAAGGTTTCCCTTGGCGCCGAGCGTCATCTCGAGCGACATCACCAAACCTTCCCGAAGGGGGTCGATGGCGGGGTTGGTGACCTGCGCGAACCTCTGCTTGAAGTAGTCGTACAGCAGGTGCGGGCGCCCGGAGAGCACGGGCATGGGCGTGTCATCCCCCATGCTCCACGTGGGCTCGCCACCCGCCGCCGCCATCGACTCGATGATCATGGAGACATCCTCCGCGGCGTACCCGGCGGCAGCCTGCGCGGTGATGAGCTCGACGGGGTCCAGCTTGGGCTCCGCCGCGGGCTCCGCGGTGGGCAGGAACTGGACCTCCTTCAGCCAGCTCTCGTAGTCGCAGCGCGCCGCCACCGCCTTGGCAACCTCCGTGTTCTCCATAAACTCGCCGGATTCCAAATCCGCCTGGATCATCTGCCCCGGCCCGAGGCGGCCCTTAGCCACGATGTTTTTCGCGTTGGAGATGACGTCGCCGAGGACGCCAACCTCGGACGCGACGTAGATGTAGTCATCCGCGGTGCGCCAGAAGCGCGCGGGGCGCAGCCCGTTGCGGTCGAGGCGGCACCCCAGCTTCTTCCCGTCGGTGAACACGAGCAGCGCGGGGCCGTCCCACGCCTCCTGCATGCCGGCGAAGTAGTCGTAGAACTTTTCCACTTCGGGGTACGTCGCGTCCAGCTCGGGGTGGTTGCGGTACGCCTCGGGCACGAGCAGCATCATGGTCTCCGCCACCGGGCGGCCGGACTTCACCAGCAGCTCGGCGACGCGGTCGAGATTCGCCGAGTCGGACGCCGCCGGGTTGCAGATGGGGCGGAGCTCGGCTTCGCGCCCGTCCCACACCGGGTGCGTCATGTCCGCCTCCTTGGACGCCATCCAGTTCAGGTTGCCCTGCAGGGTGTTGATCTCGCCGTTGTGCCCGAGGAAGCGCATGGGCTGCGCGAGCGGCCACTTCGGAACGGTGTTCGTGGAGAAGCGGCGGTGGTAGATGCAGAACTGCGCTTCGAAGTCCTCGTCCTGAAGGTCGAGGTAAAACGCGCCAACCACCGCGGAGCGGAGCATGCCCTTGTACACAATCACACGACCGGACATCGTGCACACGTAGAAGTTCTCGGCAATGCCGGGCATCTCCGCGTCCAGACCCGCCGCCGCCTTTTCCGCGGTCTTGCGTGCGACGTACAGCTTGCGCTCGAGCTCGTCGCCCTCCGCGCCGCCCACCAGCACCTGCTCAATCACTGGCTCGGTGTCCCGCGCCATGCGCCCGACGACGTCTTTGTTCACGGGCACCGCGCGCCACCCGAGCACGGTCAGGCCCTCCGCCTTGATGGACGCCTCGAGCGTCTCCTTCGCCTTCGCCGCCTGCGCCTTGTCCTGGGGGAGGAAAACCATGCCCACGCCGGACTTGCCCTCCTCGAACCCCGCGATGCCCGCGGCGTCGCAGTGCGCGCCGAGCATCTTCCACGGGATGTCGCACATGATGCCCGCGCCGTCGCCCGAGTCGTCGTCCGCGGAGCACGCGCCGCGGTGCTCCATGCACCCGAGCGCGGTGAGCGAGTCCGAGATGGTCTTGTGCGTGCGCTCGCCCTTGAGGGACGCGATAAAACCCACGCCACACGCGTCGCGCTCCTCGAGGATCTGGTTCATATCCACGGCGCCGCCCTCGTAGGGCGCGCGCGCGGAAGCCGCCGACGCCACGGTGCCCGCGCGGGGGGCCGCGGAGGGGGCCGCCACGGCCGCGGAGCGGAACCTGCGCGATTCGCACGAAGAGAAAACGAAAACGAACCGAGTCGGGTGTTTGGGTTAGACGAGGTGTGTGAGCCGAGGATCCGAAAGCGCCGCGGCGATGGCGAAGGCTTTTTTTCGCACTCACGATGGCGAGAGAAAAAAAAGAGATCCGCGCCCGCGCTTTTTCGCTGCAGGCGTCGCGCTTTTGCGTCGGCACGTGACGTCGCACGTTTCGGTCGTTAGGGGGGGGGCGCACCTGGGGAGCGCCGTGGACTTGCGCAGGCCCATGAAGGAGGGCTGAGCGGCCTGCGGGATCGGGGAAGGCCGGAGGGGTCAGGGATCGGGGTGGCGCGCGCGGACGATTGGGCGCGGGGCGGGCGAGGGATCGACGTCGCGCCTCCCGACGTCAGCCCCCATCTTTGACGTGGACTCGCGCTTGAGGGTTTGCGAAGCCTTAGGGTCAGACGGCGCGCGTTCGCGCCGGAGCGCGCGCGGTATCGCGGGAATGACGCACCGTCTTGCCGCCGACGGCGCGCACGGTCGTGCGCACATCGCCGCGGTGCGAGCGCGCGGCCGAGGAGGCGCGGCCGGCGGTCGCGCGGCGCCCGGCGCCCGGGCGGGCGCCGACCGCCGCGAGGGCCGCCGAGTGCGCGAGGCTCGCCATCGTGAGAGGCGCACGAGCGCGTCGGATGCGGTGGGAGTTGTGGCCCGGTGGTTCCTGCCGAGACGAGGCGGTCGCGAGAAGCGCGGGGCTTATCGAGACACGAGCGACGACGCGATTCGTCGCTGATCCCTACGGCGTCTACGGTCGACGCGCGCGGTGTTGTGCGCTTCCGGACGCGTCGCGCCGTCGTCCATCGGGAGAAAAGCCATCTTCGACTGAGGTGAATCGCGTGTCCTTTGCAGTGAAGAACAGTCAGCAGAGCGTTCTTTTCGAGTCATGTTCGACACTTTTCTCTGACTAACGATGCGTGCACGAATCGCGAAATCGGCGAAAACCGTTTGTTTCGAAATCGTGGATTTTCACGAACGCTCACGACCGCGCAAACTCGCGCAAGTCGGCTTCGTCGAGTTGCGCGAGTTTCGACGAACGCCGCACGCGACGACGCGGATTTCGAGTTCGAGTTCGAGCATCCCGATGGCGCGACGAGAAATCGCGTTTTTTCCCGAAACGGCCACGCACGAGGCTCGTGCGTTCCGAGAGCGCGTCGTCTCCGCGTCCGAGGCGCCGACCTTTCGGCGCGCGTCTCCGCGAGCGCGTCGTGCGACGCACATCGCGTTCGCGGCGGGAGACGAGCCCGTTATCCCGAGAGCTGAGCGCGACCACACCGCGGCGCGGCGTCACTCCGCGCGGAGCGGTCCCGTCCCGACCGCGCGTCTCGCTCGCGAACTCGACACGAACAGAACAGCTCCCCGCGGTGGTCGCTCGACACGCGATGCGCGCGCTCCCGCTCTGGTGCCTCGCGGTGACGGCATCGACGCTCGCGGCGCCCGCGCGCGCGAGCGTGGACGCGCTCGTGTCCGTCGGCGCGTGCGTCGCGGAGAGCCGGCTCGCGGGGCACCGCCCCCCGGTGGTCCTCCGCGTCTCGCCGTGGGTGGGGGGCGGCGCGCAGGTCACGCTGGGCGTGCGTTGGGACGACCCGCTGGGAGACACCGAGAGCGACACCGCGCACGCGCGCTCCGCGCGGGACGTCGCGGCGCGAGCTGCGCAGAGCGCCGCGGAGCCTTCCCCGCCTCGGGCGCTCTTAGTAAACGGGAGCCGCGCCTTGACTAAAAAAATCTCGGGTGACGCTTTTTTCCAAGTCGCGACGGCGCGCGCCGGCGACGACGGTTCCGTTCTCGGCGCGACGGTCATCGCGATCGACCCCGGTTCTTCGCTCGCGACCGCCGAGGGCGCGGTCGAGACCGCGCTCGCGGTCGCGCGCGGGGTCCCGCGCGACGAAGAGGTGGCGGTGTTCGCGCTCGTGAGCGAACCCGGCGAGACGTCTCTCGAAAAAAAACCGCTCCTCGTCGCCGATTTCCGCGCGCCGCGGCTGGGCGGGGCGAGACACGTCGAGCGGCGAACGCGGGCGTTCCTGCGTGCGTTCGCGAAACAGCTCGTTCGTGAAACACCCGACGCGGTTTCGACCGACGAGCGCTTCATCGATGCCGATGACGACGAGACATCGATGAACACGCACCGTCTCGACCCCGCGCGTACGAACGAAACGCGAACGAACGACACGCGACTGAGCAGCGGGGTATTCCAGTCATCAGACGCGTCGTCTCTGTTCGACGCTTTGCTCGGCGAGCTCGCTTCGTGGCGCGCGGACCCGGAGGGACCGGTCGCCCGGGACGTCGTGCTCATCGCGCCGACCGCGCCGAGCGCGCTCCGTCTCTCGAAACGTTCGACGTCTCTCGAAACGTTCGAGTCGCGGTACCGCGATTTCGCCAACGCGCGAGATCTCGGTCGTTCCTCCGTCCCCGAAGGAGGCGGTTGGGCCCTGACGACGATGCTCGCGGACGCCGAGGCGCTCTCGCCGCCGAAGATCTTCGAGCTTCGAGACTCGAACGCCACCGGCAGCGCCTCGCGTGCGCTGGTCATCGAGACCGGGTGGGGCGCGCGCGCGGCGGCGTCTCGCGCCGCGCTCGTGCGCGCGCGGCGGCGGAACGTCGCGCGCGTCGGGGTGTGCGGGTTACGAATCGCGGAGACCCGTTCCGAGCTCGGGCGTTTTTCTTTCACAGCGCGGGTCGGCGCGTCCGGCGGCCTTTTTCGGTGTTCCGTCCAGGCGCCGACGCGCGCGTTTCCGAGCGCCACCCACCGGGACGAAGATGAAGACGAACGTTTCTTTTTCGCGGGCGCGCCGGTCTGCGACGCGGCGGCGGCGGCGGCGGACGCGTACCCGTACCCCGACGCGATCGCGATCCGGATGTCGCCCGCGCAGCGCGCGCGCTTCGACGCGAAGCGATCGTTTTTTCGAGGCAGTCACTTCGCGTCGCTCGCCGCGAAGACGGACACCAAGGCGCGCGTGCAGTTCGTGTACCCTTTTCGCGAAAAGACGACACCTCTTCAGAAAGACGCTAAAGACGCTAAAGACACTTTCGATCGCGACGGTCACGAGCGCGTCGTTCGCGCGAGCGACGCCGAGGCTTCAACCCCCCTCGCCGCCAAGGTGCGGTTCCGAGGCGTCTCCTCGCTGCGCGACTGCGCGAGGCGGAAGAGCATGAAGGTGAACCTGCGCGGCCAGGGGCGGTTTCGCCTGGCGCCCGGGTCCGCCGGCGACGAGTTCCTGCTCATCTCCATGTGCTACGACGACCGGTACGTCAAGTCCAAGCTCGTGTTCTCGCTGGCGAAGCGGCTCGGCGCGTTTCCGCACGCCGCGAGGTACGTCCGCGTGCTGATCGAAAATCCGCTCGCCGTCCGTCGCGAGAAGACGCCTTCGCGCGACGACGACGACGACGACGACGCGGTTGTTAAAAAAACACCCGTTCTCGAGAACGAGGGTTTGTATCTCCTGGTGGACGACCCCGTGTCGAGTCTCGAGCGGCGGTTCGCGCGCGTAGAGACGGTCGTGCGGCGCCGGAACGACGCGAAGCGTTCGCGCGAGCCGGGAAAAGGCACGCCCGAGGTGAAACGCCCGAAAAGCGACGAAAAGGCGGCGCTTCGGCGGTACGACCGGCTGGCGCGCGTCGCCGGGACGTGCGCGACGTCGCGGCGGACGTCCGCCGCGGCCGCGGACGGCGGTCTTCCGTGTTACGAAGCCCTGGACGAGCGCCTCGATCTGGAGCAGTATTTCCGCTGGACCGCGCTGATGACCTTGGTCGGGAGCGGCGACCACGTCGACGAGACGTGGTTCTACGCCTCGAACGAAAACGCCGCCGCGTCTTTTTTTGACGCGGCGGCGGCGGCGGCGTCACGGAGCGTCGCCGAGACGGATCGAAGAGACGGATCGAACGCGACGCGGTTCGGCGAAAGCGCGTTTGACGTCTCCGGTGCCGACGAATCCGACGCGCGTTTCGCGCGCGCGTTTCGGTACCGCGTGCACGCGTGGGACCCCGACGACGCGTTCCAGCCGTGCCACCACTCCGGGGCGAACGCCTTGCGTGACCCGCACGGGTTGCTGGTCTGCGCGGAGGGCGATCTCGACAAAGTCTTCGCGTTTGACCCCCGGACGTACGCCGCGTACGTCGACGCCCTCGAGTGGACGCTGCGGCACGCGCTGACGTTGGAAGTCATCGAACACGCGGCGGCGAACGAGGTCATGGCCGAGTTGCGGTCGGCGCTGGTCGACGACGCCACCGCGGCCGGGCTCGCGGAGCTGGTCGCCGCGAACCCGGACGCGCGCACGCGGCGGGGCGCGCTGGCGGACATCGAGGGGAGCCTTTCGTTTTACGCGTGGACGCTCCGCGAACGGCGGCGAACACTCCTGCGCCGCGTCGCGCGGTACCGGGACTTCGCCGCGTCGGAGGCGCGCTCGGCGGAGGACGACTTCTCGAACGGAACCGCGACCGACGAGATCACGGTTCCGTTCGAGCCGAAACGCACGCCGGCGCGATCTGCGCTGAGGCGCGAGGCTGCGCGGTTCCCATTCGAGGTGGATAAGGGTTCGTTTCGAAGGCGGTGGGCGCTCCGGCGGCTTGTCTTCTCGGCGTCCGCGCGCGAGTACCGATACGACGCGGCGCCCGGGTCGGGGGTCCAGGAACTGGTCGCGCGCGGCGTCGCGTTCGAGAACGAGTCATCACGAACGTCACAAGCCACGAACGCCGCGAACACCGAGCGTCTGGAGATGTCCTTGCCGACCGTCTACGTGCCCATTCGCGCCGAAGTGCGTTACGAAAACGTGACGTACGTCGCGCCGCCGTCCGAGACGCGCGTCGCGTGTTTCGCGCCGCCGTTCGACGACGGGGCCATCACGGATCACGACGCGTCGCGGATCGCGAACGCGGACGCGGCTTCGATGAACGGCTTCGGAGACGACGAACTCGGAGACGATGATTCGTTCTTCGCGAACCTCGCCGCGAATTCCGCCGCCGCCGCGAACGCGAGCTTCGCGTTTCGCTGCGCGCTTCGCGGGTCCCGGATCGTCGACTCGGGATCCGGCGAAACGCTCGAGTCCCTCGACGCGGTCGCGTTCGCGGCGGTCTCGGACGGCTTCGTGGCGTTTCGGTTCGCGCGGCGACTTCCTACGACGACGCGCGACGCCACGCTCGGTACGAACCCATCCGCGAGGTATGAGCCCATCCGCCTCGGCCCCGGCCGGCGGTTCGAGACGAAGAGCGCGCTCTCCGTGTTCCACCGCGACTGGCTCCCGTTCCCCCGCGGCGTGTTGCGCGCGGAGACCGAGGCGTTCGGGCGCGCGGGTCGTGTCTAGTTCCGGTCAACCGACGACGCGCGCACGAAGAGAAAGGTCCGTCGAGAACGATGCGAAGACTCCCATCCGTGACGCGCTTCCATACGCCACCGTACGCTTCTTCTTATCATGATATGGATGTCATTCACGTACCTAAGGTTGAAACGTCTACTCGCGCGGCGGCGTGTCCGGCGCGTCATCCGCGTCCTCCGCCGCCGCAATCACCTCCGCCGCGCGCGCGGCGTCGCCGACCGCCCCCATGGGCGTGGGCGAGCTCGTCAGGCCGAACCCCGCGACGTCCCCGAACACGCCGCTTCGGAGGGCCGTGCGGTTTAAAGTCCCGGCGGGCGTCGAGTCAGGTTCCAGGTCATCCTCCATCCCAGCGCCGACGGTGTACTCGGAAAAGTCGCGTTCCGGCGTGCGCGGGCGGATCCCGAGCTCGTTTCCCTCCGCAATCCTCCGCGCCTCCGACGTACTCGGAAACGCCCCGCTCAGCGTGGGCATCGACCGCGCGCTCGCGCGACTGTCCACGGTGCTCCGCGTGCCGCCCAGCGATCCCAGCGACGATTCTTCAAATTCCGCCTCCTCGTCATCCGCCTCCTCCGCCTCCTTTGCTTTCTTCACCGCGCTCGCCAGCCGCGCCAAGTGCATCTTCGCCTCGGCGGGCGCGAACGTGCGCGAGAACGAACCGTACTCGATCGCCTTGATCTTGGCGTTGCAGATGGGGCACGAACCTTGTCTGTCCCGGCACTCCTTCGCGCAGTCGCCACACAGCGCGCTGTGCTCGCAGGGCATCAAGCGAGTGTCGCGCGGCGCGTCGATGCACACCACGCATACCAAGCCGCCGTCGTCGACGATGGCGAAGCTCGGTCCGCCGGCGGCGTTTTGTTTTTGTGTCTCCCGCGCCTCGGCGTCGGCGCGCGCCGCGGCGGCGTCGTCCTCGTCCGCGCGCCTGCCGTCCCCGAGCGCGCGCCGCGCGCGCGCGCGCAGCCGCAGCGCCTTCGCGTCCGACGGGTCGATGCGCAGCGCCACGTTCAAGTCGCTCAGCGCCGAGACCATCGGCTCGGTCGCGGACGACGTCTCCGACGCCGCCGACGGCGACGCCGAGTCGCGCGCGCCGATCCCCGCGTCCATCCGCTCGTGCATCCCCGAGTACACCGCCCCCCGCTCCCTGTGCCCCTCCTTGTGCCCCAGCGAGATGGCGCGCGTGGCAGCGTCCAGCGCGTCGTCCAGGCGCCCGAGGCGGGAAAGCGCCTGGCACAGCAGCAGGCACGCGCGCGCGTGCGTGGGCTCGAGCTTCACCGCCAGCTCGCACGCGCTCGCGGTCTCCGCGAAGTCGTCGTGGTGGAAGTGGAACGTCGCGTCGCAGAAGTGGCGGTCGGCCTCGTCGCGGCGGAGCTGCTCGCGACGCGCGGCTTCTCTCTTCGCGTGTTCCCTCCTGGCGACCGCGCTGGGTCTGCGCGCCATGGGCTCCGCGGGGATGCTCGCGCCGCACCCCATGGTCGCCGCAAATCTCGGGGGTTCCGACAGAAAACGCCGACGCAACGGCTAGGACGAGACTCCCCCGAGAAGGTAAAGGCTGAGAGCCTTCACCCGCCTTCAGCGCGTCCGACGCTCGCGCGATGCACGCTCGCTCGGCGGTCTCGCTCCCGCAACGCGCGCGGTACCTCGCCCGAGTCCTCTGCGCGCCCCGTTCTGCTCCGCGGCCGCGAGCCCCGACGCGATGGGTGAAAGAGAATTCGCGCGCGACCGTTTCGCCTTTCGCGACGGTTGTCGGGTCCCATCATCGTCGTGGTTTGATGTCGACCCAAACAAGGATGTCTCATGATGATTCCAAAAAGCCGTCTACTACGTTTTACTTGGCGTCCGCCGCGCCCCTCCTCTTGTACATGTCCTTGAGCGTCCACATGCCCGTGTTGGGCCCGCGCCGGTTGAGCACGGCGAGCTCGGAGAGCACCTCCTTGAGCCACACCGCGGGCTGCTTCGTCTCCTCCACCAGCTGCTTGAACGTCCACAGGTTGCGCCGCTCGAACAAACCCATCAGCGCGTTCTCCAGCGCGTCCTTCTCGAGTCGCTCGGCGCGCGGTTTCTTGGCGCCCTCCGTCGTGCCGTCCAGGCGCTTCACGACGTTCCGCGCCGTGGGCAGGGGCACCACGCGCTGCACGCCCTTGACGTCCCCGACCACGCGCGTCTTCTTCGTGGCCTCCTCCATGCGGCGCAGCGAGACCTGCCGGTACGCCGCGTCCGTCAGGCTCGCCGGGCGCACGTCGAACTTCTCCGACACCACCCCCTCCAGCACGAAATCGTCGGGGGGGAGCACCGCCGCCGCCGCCGCCGCGGACTCGAACCCCGCCGCGCGAGCCGCGCGGTCCCGGGCCGCCGCCGCCGCCGCCGCCGCCGCGGTGTTCTCGCGCACGGCCGAGAAGACGTGCATGGGCCGATCCTCGGAGGTGGTCTGCATGTCATACCGCGCCGGTATGCCGTGCTCCGCCGCGCGCGCCGCCGCCAGCGTCAGGAAGTGCCTCTGCCTCTTCTCCGGCGGCGCGAACGGGTCCACCGCGATGCGCATGTGCCCGAGGAGCTCTTTGTCGTTTTTCTCGGTGGTTTCGACCGTTTCTTTCCCGTCACCGCGCGTCGTGTGAAGCTCGTGTTCGTCATCCTCGTCCCCGAAGAGCTCGTCCGCGCGCTCGAGCGCCGCCGCCGTCGCGCGCCACGCCTTGGTGACGAATCCCGGAACCTTCACCAGCCACGCCAGATGCTCGCCCCGCGTGGTGTCCAGCGCGCCGGGCCACAGGAACGTGCGCAGCGCGTTGGTCAGCGGCTCGGGGAGCTCGGACTCTTTGCACTTCACCGCCTCGCACACCTGCGCGCGCCAGTGCGCGCGGAGCTGCGGAGGGGTCGTGTTGTCGTCCGCCCAACGCGGGGTTTTGTACGTGCAAGTCTCGGCGTTGGCGCGCAGGCGCACGGGGTTGAGCCACGACAGGAGCGCGGGGAGCTTCGCGGCGAGCTTGCGCTTCGCGAGGAAGTCGCCCAGAGCGCTGCGGACGTGCTCGGAGCCGGCGGGAGGAGCCTCGACGGCGTCCTTCGCGGGGGCGGGGGAGGGAGGTGTCAGCGCGCCGCGCGGGATCGCGCTCGGAACGAACGAACGGGGCACTCGCGATCTCAACGCTCGCGCTTCGAGACGTCGCCGGACGCACCTCCAGCTCGGGTTTGACCTCCTCCGCTTCGTCCTTCACGCGTTTCGGCATCGTCGCGAGAGGGACGCGCGGCGTCTCTGCGCGGAGACCGCGCGCGACGAGAGATGGCGAGCGACGCCACGCTCGAGGTTTTTTCAAGAGCGCGAAAGCTTCGGCGCGCGCGAGCCGACGCCCGACCTGGAGAGCGTTTCAGACCGTTGACTCGCGTCCGGCTTCGCTTCTTTCCCTTCTTCGATCCTTCCGAGAGCCCTCAGGTCGACCCGCGCGCGCTCGAGCGATGACGATGCCGGCCCACCCGCGAAGCGCCGGGGTGACCGTCCCCATCGGCCCCGCAATGGGGCTGGGCGAGGGCACCGCCACCGCGCGGCCCATCCCGCAGCACTGCGATTTCGTCAACGGAATGCCCGGACCGTTTCCGAAGGACGCCAAGGGGATGCCCCCCCCCGGGCGCGTCCCCGCGCGCACGTACGAGCCCCCCCCCTCGCTGGCGACCGCCGCGCCGTGGGAGAAGCACGACCCGAAGTGGGGCGCGGGCGGCGTCGCGAAGGCGGGCCAGAGCGCCCCCCCTCCGGCTGGCGCGAAGCCCCCGAGGCAGCCCGCGTGGTTGGCGTTCGATTCCGTGCAGCTGCACTTCGGAGGGTACTTCGAGGACCTGGACGTCACCGCGCGCACGGGCGAGCGACGCGTGCGCCGGTGCGTGATCACGTACCACCTGGAAGACGGTTCGATCGATATTCGCGAACCGCGAGGCGCGAACTCGGGCTTGGAACAAGGACGCATCTTACACCGGATGCGCGTGTTCAAGCCCGACGGCGGCGGACCGATGACCCCCGCCGACCTCAACGTCGGCGAAGCGCCCGTCATCTACAAGCGCGAGTACCACGTGTTGGCGTGCGACCAGTTCACGCGCGCGTTCCTCGAACGCGAAGGCTTGTGCGTGCCCGCCGAGCTCCCGTTCCCGTCCGCGCGCGACCCACCGCCGCCGAAAGGCCAGTTCGCGTCGGCGCCGTCAATCGTCGCGGCGGAGGCGGAGGCTGTGTTTTCGAAAACACGCGACGAAGCGATACGTCTGCCGGCGCCGTCGAACGACCTGACGAGCGTACCTTCGCTGCCCGGCTCGCTCTCCGCGAACGCGGAGTCGCTCAAGGCATCCGCGGGGAGGCAGTTCCTGGAGCTGGACGGCAGAGTGCTGCGGTTCTTCGCCACCGCCGAGCGCGGCGCCGCCGCGAAGAACGGAGACGACACGCGCTCCGACGGCGTGCCGCGCGCCTACGCGGTGCATTACTTCCTCGCCGACGACACCGTTGAGGTGCTGGAAGTGCTCCCCGCGGGCGTCGAGGACTACTCGAAGGTGCTGAAACGCCAGCGGCTCCCGAAACCTTCGGCTCTGCCCGGCGGGGGGTTCGGCGTGGGCATACGCCCGGCGTCCCAGGACACCATCCGCCGCGGCGGCGTCGCCGGCCGCGTGGACTGGCGCGACTTGCGCGTCGGCGGCGAGTTGAACGTCTTCGGCAAGGTCCTGACGCTCCGCGACTGCGACGAGAGCACGAAGCAGTGGTACGTCTCCGAGCTGGGGGTGGACGACGCGATGTTCGCGCCCCAGCCCGCGCCTTTGCCGCCCGCGCGCGCCTCGAGGGCCGCCCCCCCCCCCCACGTGTCCGGGATCGGCAGCGACGCGGACTCGCTGCAGTACTGCCTTCGCCTCGTCCCCAAGGCGCAGCCGACGAAGGATTTCACGAGCTGGGCCGCGAACGGCGGCCAGGTGCTTCGCTTCACGGCGACGTTCGTGAGCGACGCGCGCCGAGAGGTGGACGAGATCGACAAGACGCGCGCGTTCGTGGTGTCCTACTTCCTGGAGGATAACACGGTTTCCGTGTACGAGCCGCCGGTGCCCAACTCGGGCTTGCCGGGGGGTCCGTTTTTCAAAAGGCAAGCCGCGCGAAAATCGCACGCCTCCTCGGCGTACCTCCGCGCGCGCGACTGCGTCGTGGGCGCGGTGGTCGAGATCTCGGGAAGGG
>Ga0181601_10002684_pt1 | contig 15214 bp, 8 predicted proteins | sample 041ome_8_FD_133020 | JGI IMG/M metagenome (GOLD analysis project Ga0181601, IMG submission 133020) | Coastal salt marsh microbial communities from the Groves Creek Marsh, Skidaway Island, Georgia - 041407BS metaG (megahit assembly) | ecosystem: Environmental > Aquatic > Marine > Intertidal zone...
CTTTTGCTGGCGATTCCATGGGGTACGTGACGACGTCTCTCGGCTCGCCTCCGAAACGGTTTTCGATGAGCCCCGTGCGGTACTGCGACGGCGAGTACGTGGCGACCGAAGACGGATGCGTGTTACACTGGGACGCGACAGTCGGAGCTCCGAAGCGTCGATGGACGCTCAGAAGGTTGGCCCCGATGGTTGCCGCGACGGGGAAAGTCACCGTGGACGCAAAAACCGGGTCGACGATTCGTTTGGTCGCCGTCGGCGGTGCCGCCGTAGCGTGCTCTTCCACGTCAGCAGTCGCTCCGGGAGATAGAAAGAAATCAGCCGCCAATCAAGCGGCGTCCATGCTTAAAAAACTCTCATCCACGGCGTTTGGTGTCGTCAAAACGGCGTTCGATCAAAACGCGCGGCTTGGCGCCGACGTCGTGGCGTACGAAGGAGAGGACATGGACGAAGTGAGCGCGCTCGAGCGCGAAAACGGCGAATCACGATGGAACTGCGCCTTTGTTGACGCCCCTCGACGGTACCGCGCGTTCATCCCCGCCGGGCACGGCGGATGGTTCGCCACGACTGATAACTTGCACAGAGTCATCTTGTACCGCCTGGTTGGCGATAAAATTCGCGTCAAAAGAATCATCAAAGGTTGCAGAGACGCGACGGCGAACTTTTCTGCCTCGTCGCTTTGCGTGCACAAACCATCGATCCGTACGCTCGAAACGTACGAATTATTAGCCAGTCACGATGATGGACCGTCCGTGTCGGCGTCGACGTCCTCTGTGACGGCCATCGATGTCTCTCACCTCGACGTTGTTCGCGTTCTCCCGACGGCGGACGAAGAAGGCAAAGTCTACCTGCTCACCCGGGACGAACCCGCGACGAAACCATCGTCGTCATCTTGTAGGTACCGCATCCAAACCTTGGAGGACGTCGTCGCCGACGTGAGCGCGAGTACCGCCACTCAGAAGAAACGCTGATTCCATCACTGTTAGCCCATACATTGTAGTAAGAAGTAGAAGTAGTCGTGGTAGTCAACACCCAAGTGAGCCACCTTCAGTCGTCGTCGTCCGACGTCGCGCTCGACGATCATCACGGACAAGCATGTCGTACGTCCTAGATCTTCGCGAGCTCGTGCACAAACTGCCGTTTCACCACTTTAGCGCGTACGAGTTAAAGTCGTCGTGCGTGGTGATCGCGTTGACGTACGCCATTCCGCCGGTGGTCGCCGCTGGCGTGTGCTTGTTCTACTACCGGACGTACACGGTCCAAAACAGAACAATTTTTGAGAATACAAACATTCGCGAGGCGAAAACGCGAGGGATCATCACCGTGTGCGTGTTGGCGGCGTTCGGACCGGCGGCGATGATCGGAATGGTGGAGGGGTTCAAGGGTGGGCTGGCGACGTTGAAGACGATCCAGGCGTGGGCGGTTGAAGGGCAACGAGGCATGGAAAAAATCGCGTTGCCAATCATGCAGATGGACGACGCACTGACGGCATTGCTCGGGGAGGCGGATGATGCGAACGACGTCGCGGCAAAGGCGACGATCACGAGCGCTTTATCCGCGGTGACGACTATGTTGCTGCACCACGGCAACGGGCCACAGTTCATCGAGGATTTGAATGCGTTACAGTGGGTCAACGTCTTCACGTGGATGACGGCAGGAAGCATTACGACGCTGTGTTTGTTGCTTGTGGGCTTACTTTTCACCGTGTGTTTGCCCATTGTCGCCCATCACGGGCGCACTCCTGTGGCCAAGTGGTGGAAAAAAGTACCCGGTAGGATGACTCCAGAGTTCTTCGTGAGAGCGGTGCCAGTGTGGATGCTCGTCTTCTCCTGGCTCGTCGTTGCGATGTATTGGCCTATCTCTGTCATAGGCGCAGAAATTTGTTTCGCCTACGAGGGTATGGTTGAGTTTCAAGTCCCGGAAAACATTCAGCTGTACTTCGTGTGCCCGAGGTTTGGCTACGAGTTGGGTCCGTACATTGAAGAGCTGCACGCGGATAGGACAGCGGTAACGGCGGCGATTGAAAGCGTAGACAGCCTCGGCGGGGCGTACGCGTCGTCAGCCAACATGGCTAGCTTGACTTCCGCCGTGGAGTCTTACAATGGATACCTCGACAATATTGACGAAGGCCTCGGCTCTTGCCAACCCATGAGCGACACGATTGAACTCGCCGTCGTGCAAGTGTGCGACGAGGTGATTTTAGCCTTGCAAATGTTCACCGCTCTCATCTTTGGCTTGACATGTCTGCTCATGTACGGCACCTTGCACAGATGGTTTGGTTCGGACGTCGCCAAGGAGCTCGCCAACGACGAGGAACAGAGCTTATTCTCCAAGCTCACCTCTGAGTCAATGCTTGAGGCGCGCTCCAAGTTTGGCGCCGTGGAGAAGAAGAAGACGGAGGCTGAGAAGAAGAAGGAAAAGGATGAAAAGAAGCTCAAGAAGAAGAAAAAAGCGGCACAACGAAGCGCGAGCGCGAGCGCGAGCTTGGGTGTTTCCAGTGACGAGACGAACGAGCAACCGCCTCACAGCTCTCCCACTCCGCGGGAGGCCGAGGCTCCGACTGATGAAGCGCTGACTGAACTCGCTGAACGAGATCAAGGAGAACGAGGAGACGAGGACGAGGACGTCCTCGCGGATGAAAATGATGGCCCTCCTCCCGGTGCGGAGATTGAGCTCGTGGATGTCATGAATGATGACGGACTCGTCGTCGAAAACAGAGATACCGGACGAGACGACGTAGACGAAGAATGGTTGGAGGACGAAAACATCGAGGTTGGCGATGGTGACGATGAAGACAACGAAGAAGAAGGAAGAGAAAATGTCGATACACCAGCAGCAGAACCGACGGTCGCCGAGCCCGAGACCGAGCCGGCGACGACGACGGAGCCTGAGTCAGCGATCGAACGAGACAGGACTCCGCTTGACGCAACAAATCCACCGAATCAAGGCGCCCCGTTCGCCGACGGCGCGTAGTGTCGACGGGGGATGGGACGAAGGGTATTCCTTTGTGCACACGCCGTGTCTACGCGCATTCGTAAATGCTCGTTCGTTCATAGCCGCCCGTAGCGCGGGCCTTGTTTGTGTAAAATGTAAAAGACAATCGCAAAGTTGTTCACACAAGTTGTTCACACACGCGCGCGCGCGCGCGCACGCCATATGCGCGCGTCACCCTCGCTCGCATTTACATCGTCCTCGTCGTCCTCGTCGTCTTCTGTCTCTCTCGATGACGTCCGCGCAAGATCCGAGCGCTTACTCAGGCGCGGGCATCGTTTAGTCGCGAAACGGCGCGAACTCGAACGCGGGCTCGAACGCGTTGACGCGAGCGATGAGGCGCAGAGAGAGTCGCTGAGGAGAGACGCGGCGCGCGTTGACGCAAGCGTGGATAAAGTGATCGAGCGGGTGGAGGCGCTGAGGGAAATTGCGAGGGCGTTGGAAGACGATGGTGGCTGACAGAGGACGACGCGGCGGGCGGTGCGCGAGAGCAGTGCGCGAGAGCAGTGCGCGTAGTGGTACGGTGATAGAGTAGTTGTGTGTGTGTATTTAATATTTGCAAGGCGAGATTGCTTAAATATGATACGATGCGACGACGTTTTGCACGTAACGCGCACTCATCGTCCAACCGTTCTCCCGTCCTCTTTGCTCTCGTCTTCTCGCTCTCGTCGTTTGTGCACCTCGCCGACAACGAGCGACACCGTGATGAACCCCGCGACGAACGCCAACAACGGTTTGACCGCCCGAAACACCCCGAACAACCTCGGTCTACGTCTCTTTGAGCTCGCGCTAAACTCATCGTCGCTAAACTCATCCAAATCCGCCGTGCGATACATGGAATGAAACTCGCTCCCTCGCGTCGTGTTCACCGCCATGGATACGTTTGCGCTCTCGAAACTCACGGCATCGCTCGATCGACTCACATCGTTGTCGTCATCGTCGTCAAACCTAAAAGACGCGTCGTACATCCCAGACCCAGCGTCACCCGCCGCCGGTCGCAAATTCGGTGACTCGGGCGTCGGCGGTGCGTCCTCCTCGCGTCTCTTGCGTCCATCCTCTCCCTCGTTCGCCCCGACGATCGGGCTCAACATCGGCGACCCACCGCCGCCCTCATCACCGCTATTTTCATCCCCTCTACCGTTCGTCGACGCCCCGCTCGACATCGTTCGTTCGAGCGTCGTCGTTCCTCGTTGCCCGGCGACATCGACCGTTGCTGCGTCATCTTTAACCGCCATCCCTCGCGCGACCGACGAATACCCTACTTCGTCAACGACCCCTGTCGCCGTCGTCGCCGTCGTCGGGGTTTCGATGAATAATTTTCTTCGCACCTCTGGCATCGAAACTCTCTCGCGTCGTCGATGAGTGTCGTCGTCTTCGATGAGTGTCGTCGTTTTCAAAATGAAAAGCATTTTTTCTTTCGCGGAATTCGCGGACGCGAACGTCAGCTCGCAAACCCGCCACGCAGACGCCGACGCGACGTACGATCGCATCGCGACGGCGCGGGGGTCGTTCGAGGAAGATAATCTCTTCGCGTTGACCGTCGCGTTTCCGACGGTTCCCGACACGCGCGGTCGCACGATACCCGTCGGCAGCGATAAGAAAGATGATGCGTCCACCGCCGCCTCGAAAACCGATATCGAAAAGGAGCGAAGACGACGACGATGTACCGGCGACGACGACGCGAACGACGGGCGAACCGGCGAAACCAATCACCGTCGATGCCAGCATTCCGCCGCTGAGTAAAACCTACGACGTCCCGCCATGGGGCGGCGCGCCGACGACAGAGTTTTACCTCGACACGCTCAAGGAAGGTGTCTTGGTTTCCCGAGAGCGACTCGACGCGACCAAGGATGGAACCCCACGGTCGTGCGTGCGCTTTGGGCGACATCCGAGCTGCGACGTCGTCGTCGAACACCCGTCGACATCGAGGTTACACGCGGTGATTCAGTTTAAGGGCGGGACGACGGAGGCGTACGTGTTGGATTGCGGGAGCGCGCACGGAACGTTTGTGAACAAGCGGAGGATCAAACCAGGAGCGTACGCGCCAGTAAGAGTCGGGGATCAAATAAAACTTGGGGAGTCGAGTCGGTCGTACGTTTTGGATGGAGATGAGAGTTTGATGCCGGAGGAAGGGTTGAGTGCGGCGGAGATGCGGGCGTTGGCGGCGTTGGAAAAGGCAGCGGAGGAGGAGGCAAAGAAGGAGTTGGAAGCGTTGAAGCGTGAGCGAGCGGCGGAAAAGGCGGCTGCGGTGTCTGCGGCGGCCGGGTCTTCGTGGGGGATTGTCGATGACGACGAAGAGATTGCGGGAAGACAACGGGCGATCGAAGAGGTGGATTGGCGGACTCATCGAGGGAAGTTCAGCGATAGGCAAGAGAAGCAAAGGGAAAATATTCAACGCAAGGAGGAAAAGCGCGCGTCGATGCGATTGGAGATTGAGCGGATTCGCGCTAAGGAATCGACGCAGCAGGGTGGGTTAACCACGGGTCAGCTCGCGCGGGTATCCATCGTCGAGCGGGCGATCGAGACGCTAGAGGAGGAGATTGAAGATGCGGGTGAAACGTTGAACGAATCGTTGCGCGCGAGTTTGGGCTTGACGAGCGGCGGTGTCGGCGCGTCGAGACGTCGTCGGGGACGAGGGTCGGATGACGACGAATACGAAAGTGATGAAGATGACTTTTACGATCGGTCTGGCTCTAACCCCCAGCGTAAGAGGCGCAAGGGAATGAAGAGGATGAACGTCGACAATAAATCAAGCGCCGGCATTTCTGCGCCAAAGACGCTTGAAACGGCAGCAACGCTTTGGGACAAGCGTGTCGCCGTCGAAAAGTCCATATCAGACACCGAAAAACTCATTTCCATCACTGAACAAGCCGCACAGGCTGAACGTGAGCGCACGGCGGGCGTTTCGAGCCAAGGTGACGCGTTGGACGCTTACATGGATGAAATCGGAGCCAGTCGATTTATGGCGGAAATCGACAGGTTGCGCGAGATGGTTTCTGCAAAAGTATCCGAACTCGAACACATTTCGCGTTTGCTCAAGTACGCCGACCCGAAGGAAGAGTTCCGCCCGGGTTCTGCAAAAGGCGACGCGATGCGCAAACACGTCGAGGATGCAGAGGCTCGACGTGTCGAGGAGGAGCAGAAGCGCGAGAAGGCGCTCAAAGCCAAGCGCGCCGAAGAGGTCGAAGAGCGCGCTCGTCGCGACGAGGAGATTAGACGACAGGAGGAGTGGGAGCGTCAAGGATACCTCACTGAGAAGCGTAAATTTACTGGCGGCGGTGGTGGTGGTGGCACTGTCGGTGACGTTCAGGCTGAGACACACCAAACGGCGATCAAAGACGAGGACGACGAAGACGGTCCAGTCGTCGTCGACGTAGCCGAATTGGCACCATCTCTCGCGCTCGAAGGTCAAAACGAAGCGCGACGAAGCGCGTCGCCCAAACCCGCGCCGCGCGAGAATCCTCTGGTGCCATCTGTGCCCGCCACTGACGCTGACGCTGACGCTGACGACGGTTTCCTCATGCCAGACCAACTCCGAGCGCTCGCGTCGTCCGCCGGCGGCTTGGAAATCCGTAAACGGCCCGATGCCGCTCGGGATCGACCAACGACGAATAAGTCGACGACGAAGACTGCGACGACCGCAAACACCGACGATTCCACCCGTACAGCAGAAGCATCCGTGATGGCCGACATCGAACGTCTCATCGCCGCCTCATCCGGTCGACGTTACGCCGAAGACGAAGCAGAAGAAGACCAAGATCGAGCCGACGCCGCCCCGGCTTGGGCCGCCCCGGCGAATCAAACCGGCGACGGTAAATCCTCCCTCAACGCCAAGCTCGGCTATTAACGGATGCGCGGACGAAACCGAACAAACGACATGTATATATGCAATCTTTGTACATTATAGCACCACCAATCAGTGCGTGAACGCTCGCCCTCCACGTCGAATCAGTAAAAATCAATCAATCAATCAATCAATCCACGCGTGAACGCTCGCCCTCCGCATCGAGTCGAGTCAAGTCACGCAATCGCGCGTCTGAAAATGCACTTCAGTTTTCAAATTTTCACCAAAAAACAGACGCAATACACGCGCGATTGCCCACCGCACTCGACGACGAACGACGAACGACGACGGACGCGCGCGATCGTCGTAAACCATGCGACGCGGTGGACAAGGCGGCGGCTACGCGCCGTCGGCGCTTGACCACCATCATCGCGTCCGACGAGGAGCCGGGACCGGAACCGGGACCGGAACGAATGCCATCATGCTCGACGACGTTGAGAATTTACAAACGGAACTGGCAGAGTTTAAAGAAATCATAAGCGCGTGGGTTGAGGAGAATGTCCACCGCGAACGACGGTTGAGAGACGCGCACGAGACGAACCTGCGTCGATTTGAACGCGAGTACGAAGGTTTGGTGGAGCGGGAACGAAACCTGAGCGCGAAGGCTGCTGAGAATCAAGCCGAGGCGGAGCGTTTCGAGCTGGAAGCGGAGCAGGCGTTGGAAGAAACCAACGCGGCGAAAGAATTGGCGGAAGGATTGCCGGAACAGTTGTCGTTGTTGAGAGAAAGGGTGCGGTTGGAGAAGATGAGCCTGGATCAAGCGGCGGCAAAGACAAAGGGGAGTTCGGCGTTGAGTAAATTGGAGGCGTTGAGACACGCGGCGAGGATGTATTCGGAACGGTTGGGATTGAAATTTGAGTACGGAGCCGAGGAGAAATTAAGGTTAGTGTTCAAGTATATCGATGCGAACGCGCCGGAGAAGGAGTTTGCGTTCGCGGTGAGGTTGAGAGACGCCATGTACGAGGTGGTGGAGTGCGAACCGGCGTTGAGTGAGATGGACGGGTTGCTGAGGGAGTGCAACCGGTCCAACGATTTTGGCGCCTTCGTGCGAAGCGTTCGAAAGGCTTTCGTCGCTTGTGCCGAGCCCGGCGGCGGTAATTTGGATCGGATCCACGCTAACGTCGGCGGGTCACCTTCTCGCCTCACCGCCGGTCGCGCGCTCAGGAAGGCTCGGCGATGATTTGACCGATATATTTCAATGTAAAAAGTAAACCAGTGAAGTCGAAACAGCGCGCGCCAAAACATTTCCTCAAACAACGAAGCCCATGTCGACGTCGACGTCGTCGCTCGCGATGCGCGTCGGCGCGCGGCACGCCCGTGGCATCCACGCGGCGCGTCGAATACATCGGCGTCGCACGGCGCCGTTCGTCTCGACGCGACCGGCGTTGAAATGTGCCGACGACGTTGTTGATCACGACGACCGACGCTTGGCGACGCTTCGAGCGATCCTCCGCCTCGACGACCATGCAATGACGCAGTTATCCACCTCGGTCGAAGGTCGAACCGTCGTTCACGAAATTCCCGTAAGCGCGCTCGCGTCCCGGGTGCGCTCGCTCAAGGATGCGCTTCCCGAGGAGTGCCACGCGAGCGTCTTTGAGTTGATTGTCGAACGCCCGGGATTACTTTTGACAGTGGGCGACGACGACGACGACGGGTCGCACATGCGCGCGCTCGTTTCGAGGTGCGCCGACGCATTGGGTGGTACCGATGCGTTCGTGCGGCTGTGTGATGAGTGCGCGCCGGCGTTCGCGCATTTGTTGACGCGACTGGGGTGCGACGGCGCGGAGTACGGCGCCATGGAGCGGTGTTTGCGAGAGTGGGCCGACGGATCGGAAGGGTGGCATAGGGTCTTCGTGCAACGCGTGGCGAGCGAGTGGGGATACCTGAGAATGTTGCGTAGGATGGATACGAAGACGCTCGCCGGGAATGGGGTGGTGTACGTGAATCAGAGGACTGGGGAGTCGATTCGGTTTCGACAGAGTCGTTCAATGGACGCGCAGGCAAAGGATTCGCAGTATCGCGGGATGTGCTGATTTCAGTGCGTACGTGCTTCCTTCGGCGTTGTTGTATATTAGATTTTGTTTTTGAAGAAATAGTACCGGTAGCTCGTCTTGCAAAATACACTGAATAACTAGGTAGTACAACAAAGAGGCACGGCCTTAAGCTGATGCGTCGTCGACGCGATCAAACACGGCGATGGATTCGACGTGCGCCGTATGCGGAAACATGTCCACCGGCGTACATTTCGTCAATACGTAACGCACGTCGTGTGTACCTTGCGATTCCGACGTGAGAAGCGCCGCGTCGCGCGCTTGCGTTGAGGGATTACACGATACGTACACGATTCGTCGTGCGCCAATGGTTCGAAGAATGGAAATCAGTTTGGCATCCATACCCGGACGTGCTGGATCGGTGATGACGACATCTGGCATCGGCAATTCTTTCCCTTTCGGTGTGGTGAGAAGACCTTGAGCGCCCTTGGACGCGTTCAATCGAGCCAAATCTACCCGATAAAACTTTGCGTTGTCGATTCCATTCATTTCGGCGTTTCGTTTCGCATCGCGAACAGCCTCGGGAACGATTTCCCATCCCATCACCTGTCGCGCGCTCGATGCGACGCTCAATCCCATGGCCCCCGTGCCACAAAATAAATCGAGGACTATTTCGGATTTGTCACCGCTAAATCCACACGCCTCTCGCACGAGTTGCACCAGGCGAGACGCCTGATTGGTGTTTGTTTGAAAGAAGGATGCGGATGACAGCTCAAACTGTAAACCATCGAGCGTCTCAACGATTTTATTGTCACCCACGATAGCCTTGACATTTCTAACCTTGTCGCTCGGCTTGTTCTTCGCCCCGCCTTTTACAAACGCTGAACGCCGTCCTTTCCCGCCCCGGCGAAGCTCTGCCTCCTTGGGTACGGCGGTGTGCACGATGTTTGTCACTCCCGGAGTCTTTGCGATGGCGTCAATCAAACTCGAGAGCGGACCATCCGCGAGATCTGCGTCATCTGCCGTCGTCGCCAAATCCACCATAAGCGATTTACCACCCTCTGCGTTCGTAGCGGTGCGAATAGTCATGCTTCTGAGCATTCCCTCGCCCGTCGTGCGATCGAACGCTTCGAGCCGTCCGCCCATTTGCTCGAGCGCGTCGCGCGTCGTCTTCAACACCGCGTCCGCCTCTTCGCTCTGCAAAATGCACCCCTGACTGATATCGATCACGGAATCGTTCGATCCTCGAGGACGCAAACCAACCACAGCGCCACCGCCACCATCCTCCCTCGCGCCAAACGCAAATTCCATCTTGTTTCTATACCTCTGCGTCTCCGCTGATCCGACGCAGTCGCCAACGACGTTCTCCGCGTCGCTCACCTTGCCAATTCTACTCAACACATCGACGACTCGGTTGCGTTTATGAAGCATCTGCGCATCATACGACACGTGCTGCCACGAGCATCCACCGCAGAGCGCGTAGTGCGGACACGGCGGCGAGATGGAATCCGCCGCTCGTCTTCGCGTAGCGAGTTTCGAGCCCTCTGCGATTGACTTTTTCACCTTGGTGATCCTCGCCTCGACGACTTCACCGGGCGTCGCTCCGTCGCAGAGAAGCACCATGCCGTTCGGAAGACGACAGACGCCCTCACCAGATGTCGCGAAATCGACGCACTCGAGCGCGTCGACGATGTCGCCGACGCTAATTTGTGAAAGGTCGTTAGCGCCGCCGCCGGAAGCTTCAGCTTTCGCGGAAGCGCAGAACACCCTGGAGGTTCTGTGCGCGCGCCGCGCGGTGCCGATCGTCGCACACGACGGCGCGCTCGAGATCGCACGCATGAGCGCAGTGCGGAGCGCGAAGCGCATGCACGCGTCAAAGTGTGGAACGCGAACACTCGAGCAACCGTGAAGCGGCACATGGGCGACGATGATGATGATGATGTGTACGAACAGAGGCGATGGGTTGCATGCACGGGGCGATGGTTAAATTATAATCTCTAAGTGTGTGTCTAAACAATGGCGCGCGTGTACGTTTAGAGTCCAGGTAAAAAATTTCCAAACGGAGACAGGGCGTTCGCGACGAAGCGCATGTCGATCGGCAAACCCATAAGCGGACCCAGAGGTGTGCGTATTTCAGCGACTGATTTCCAGGCGCTCAACCACGGACCACCGCCGATTTCCAAGCACGCAGTATCGCTTGAAGCTCCGTCGATGATTGTTTCGACGCGCGCGCCCTGAGCGTTGAGTCGCCACAAGTGAACGGTGACGACGCCCGTGAACGTCTCGCGACAGAGTGGAGCCATACCTTCATCCAAGCTATCGGTCGGCGCGCGGATGACGGTCGAGCGATCGTCATCCGTACATGTACCCTTGATTTCGCACTCATATCGCTCTCCGACGGCGGAAACGTTCCACGAGCCCCATTTGATATCCCAATGAACGGCGCTCGCTTCCAAGACGGATTCCGCGCCGTAACGCGCCGAAGTGTCCACCTCAACCTGTTGAGCAGGAACAAACTGAAAGAATCGATCTCCAAAGTGTACGCCCACGGCACCGACGTCTTCCCGCACGTTCGGCAGTATCACAACACCGCGGTTCCCACCAGTCGCCGTCACGCTGAGATCTGGATAATCCGGGAAAGAGTTACACTGCGCCCACCACCACTTCAACGGAAAGCCGGCACCACCCCAGTTCTTTTCACTGTATGCCGGACACTCACAAAGCTCGACGCGTTCACCATCCGTCTCAATCCACCCACTTGCCAAACCGTGCGCCATGGTGACTTGCCAATGTGGCTCAAAGACGGGCAGCGCGGTCATCCAGCCCGCCGGCGACACCATGTTTGCCCCTTCGCCCCCACCCCATCCACGCACAGGAGTGACCGTGATGTCCCAAGATATCTCGCGCGCGCTCTTTTCACCACTCCAAGGTCCGTCTTCGCTCTCACCGGCACTCGTCAACGACCCTGCGTGCCGCGTGCCTTCTCGTGTCGTCTCGAAATAACCGCCGTCGTCATACTTCAACCCAAATTCCAACGCCCGCGGCGAGCCCTCAAAGTCCTTAGGCCGAGGATGCGTCTTGTACAAGTATTTCCCATTCGGCGCGCACACCTGCGCGCCAGCGCTCGCGCGCTTTGAATCTTTTGCATCCGGGTCGTACACGTGGTAAATGAGACTCGCGCTCTCACGCGAATCCGGTAAAGTGAAACGAAAGTACCAACCCTCGAAGAACGCGCGGTCGACGCCCACTTGTCGGTGATACCCGCTATGCGGTGTCTTTACCGCGCGCGCGGCGGCTTCGGCGGCTTCGGCGGCGTCCGATGTAGACGCGCGTTCGTTCGCTTGCGCACCGTTCCTCGTGTCGACCGAGTAGTCGATCTCGCCATCCTGAGTGGCGCGCACGTGCACAGGAGACGCGACCGCTCGCGTGCGCGCGCGCGCAGCGTCGAGATGTGTGTGCGCGCGCGGGGGGTCGATTCGCGCGGGAGCGCGACAGTGCATGTCGGTCGACGCGCGTGGCTATTTTTGGAGCACTTGCGGCCGGCTGACAGCTGGGTGACAGTTACATTTCACATCATATTACAATGTATGTCGACGCGCATCGATGCGAAGACTACCGGCTCGAAGGCACGAACTCACCATGGAACGTGTATGGCACGTGCATCGGTAGAGCGATGACGGCTACGGGGTCGTCTTCGATGTGTTCAGCGTCGATGACGACGACGTTTGCGGCGTTGCGAGTCGCGTCGTATTCAACATGGATGAGATACCCCGCATCTTCCGACGTCGCGCCCCGCTTGGGGACAAAGTGACACTCGTGCGGGAAGTGGCCCTTTGTGCTGAGGCGCGTTTCAGCCGTTTTTGTTTCTAAATTAAGTTTTTGTATGGCGTCAAAGTACCCGTGCTCGCCGCAAGAATTTGCGAGCGTGTAAACGTACTTTGGTTTGCGTTTACTCGACACCTCTGGCGAAACTACCGGGAATTCCATACCGATCATCTTCTCAAAGTCGCGCTCGCCGTCGGCATTCGTCGGCAAAGCGAGCTCGTCGCGTACTTCGCCCGTTGTGATATCAACTGTCATCTCGTGCAGGTCGTTGTAATGCTTCGAGGACCACTTTGCCTTGTACATGTCGCCAAACATACGTTCCAGATCCGTCCTATCGCCTCGGAGGCGGCAGTACAACACTTTCAAATTTCCGTTTTCTTCGTAGCTATCGCACGTGTGGTAGCTAGAGAACGAAGGGATGCTCTTCGCGTGCACGACGGACAAATCGGATTTTCGCATCACCACCATCCACGTTTCTCTGTCCTTGCTCCACTCAAAGGAGTGCCCGAACGACCTCAAACCGGAGATTGCGCGAAGAGCGTTGCCTGGAGGCAAAATCCACGGGCACACGAAAAACGTCAAGTAATTCTCGCTCATCGCGCAGTCGTGCACTAGCGAAAACTCGGGAAAAGGCTGCGAACCGGGCAAGCCAGTCACATTAAGTACCTTACCATTCTTATCAATCTTCGCCACGGATAACCCAATCGCGGGAGGTTTATTGAGCCCCCAGGTATAAATAGTCCCGTCCCGCGCATCCTGCTTGCTATGTGCGCTGAATCCCATCGGTAACCGCGAGCCGAACTCCACCTCGCCCTTAGTCGCCAGCGTCGCCGGATCCATCTCCACCGGTGGTCCACCCTCGCAACACGCCAAGAGTTTACCCGCGTGTACGATAACGGACGTATTCGCCGGATTCGTCGGAAACTGCCCGAGATTCGCCAATCCCGCCGACGCTTGCGTCCATGCGCCTCGCACCGCGACTCCGCTCGCTCCAACTGTCTCGTCATTCTCCCCGTCTCCACCATCGCTCGCCCTTTGCGCCTTCCATCGTGCCGTCTCCACGTATCGACCGCAACATTTTACCGCGTTCGTTTTCCCATCCAGCTCGATCGCCGTGAGGTACCCATCGCCGTCGAACCAGTGTTCGTACTTGTACGCGCCCAGTCGTATCCGACCGGGTCCCGCGCGATACAGAGTTCCCGTCAGTTCCGCCGGCACGCGCCCCGACACCACTGTCGCGTCGGTCCAAGGCGTGTTCACCGCCGGTTCGAGCCCGCGGCGCCACTCCGCGTCTTCCAGCGCACGTGCGACGTCCGCGGGCACCGCTCGCAGTGCGACTCGCCGAGAAGACGTCTTTACTCGCGTGTGCAAACGCTTGACAGCATTTTGACGACGTTCGACGCGCGGTCGCGCGCACGACGACGACGCGATCGGTCGCGCGTGATAGAGCGCGAGTCGGTACATTCCGCACGCGCGACAGTTTCGGGTCGACTCGGTGTCCAAGTTCCTCCAAAGAGTCGTCGACATGTGAAGACTGACTCGCGTCGTTTTGTTTTATTAACGTCGTTTCGCTTTACATTTCGAATCATGCGACAAGCTAAGCGCGCGTTACTAGCGTACGCGGCATGGATCTAAACAACAACTCTCTCTCTCAAACACACACCCTCTTTATGACTTAGTAACCCTGGAAAGTTTGACCACCGTACTGTTGCTGTTGCGGGGCGTAACCGCCCATGTTTGGGTCGTAGCCGGGCGCCCCCGGCATCGGCGGCGCGGGAAGCGCGGCGGGCATGAGCTGCGCGTAAAGGTTCGAGTTCATCTCGGCTGCGACGCGCTCCTTCTCCTCGTTCACCTTTTCTTCGTTGCGGTCAGACTTGTCCTTCATCAAGATGTCAATCTTACCCGTCATGTCGCGCATGACTTGAATCATGTACGGCATGATCCAATCGCTGAGACCCTTAAGCCACGCCTTTTGCATGACTTCATCGGGTTTCAACAAGTCGTAGCAGGTGCAGAGAGACGCTGCGAAGCACTCCTTGTTACCACTATCGATGAAGAAGTCGAGAAGTTCATCGACGATGACCGAATCACCAGACTTGGCCGCAATTTCCATCGCATCCTTCAACAAACCATCGCGCTTGCTCAACTCGATGGCTTGTCTCCATCGAGCGTTGCGCTGGTAAATGTAAGACGAAATTCTACGGAACTCGATCAACTCGTGGTTCTCACACTGAAGTGCGAGTGAAAGTTGGTCGCAGTTGTCGTACATGTCGATAGAAGTCTTGAGCGCCGCGTGATCTTCCTCTTCAATCGCAAGCTCGTTGACCGCGTCATTCACCGCAGTCAAGTTAGCACCTTGAACCGACAACAAGTACTCCTTCACCATCGGGAGCTTATCCTCCTTTCTCATGAGCGCGACGACACGAGAGTGATCCAATCTAGATTGCAAGACACCGAGAAGGTTGGAAAGCTCCGTGGGGTGTTCGCTGAGATAAAAGGCAATCGCCTTGTAGTACAAGTCCGCGTTGGCAAGCTTGACGCACACATCCTTGAACACGACGTGTTC